>Ga0302176_10000204_pt1 | contig 40851 bp, 31 predicted proteins | sample I_Palsa_E1_1_FD_198787 | JGI IMG/M metagenome (GOLD analysis project Ga0302176, IMG submission 198787) | Peat permafrost microbial communities from Stordalen Mire near Abisko, Sweden - I_Palsa_E1_1 | ecosystem: Environmental > Terrestrial > Soil > Palsa > Peat permafrost | place: Sweden...
AAAATCGCGTTGCAAAGTGCCGCCACTAACGGCGGCACGCCCGGCTCACCGACGCCGGCGGGGGGCGCGTCGCTATCCACGATGTGCACGTTAGTCTGGTAGGGCGCCTGCATCATTCGCGTGACGGGGTAATCGTGGAAATTGGACTGCTTGATCGCGCCGTTGGCCGCCGTAATCTCGCCGCTTCGTACGATGCTGGTGCCAAACACCGCGGCTCCCTCGAACTGCGCCACAGTCGCTTTGCGGTTTACGACCACACCCGCATCCAAAGCCATATCCACCCGCGGAATATGCACCACCCCGAGGTCGTCAACTTCAACTTCCACTACCGTCGCTACGTACGTCAAGAAACTGCGGTGCGCCGCGATCCCGATTCCACTGCCCGCCTTGCCGTGTTTACGCTTCCCCCAGTTCGATTTTTCAGCGACCAATTCGGTAACATTCCGCAGCCGCCCCGTTTCCCACGGATAGGTTTCGAGTGACGCTCCATAATTCGGATATTGCACGCCGGTGAAATCGATTTTCCGCGGCTCTCCAATCAGGTCGAGCAGATAATCGACTTGATCGCGCCCTGCTGCATGGGCCAATTCATCCGTGAAACATTGAATCGCAAACCCGTGATAAATATTCGCCACCGACCGCAGCCAGCCAATGCGCACATGATTTTTCGCCGGGCCATTCTCCACCCGCAGATTCGGAAGATCGTAGGGAATGTCCAGCCAGCCCTGCGCCAGGTGCGGCGGATCGCCGTACACCGCATTCACGTCAAAAGTGGAACTGATCGGCGGGAACACCGACCGCTGCAGCCATGCGCTGGGCTTGCCCTTCGTGCCCAGCGCCGCTTTCATGTACATGCTCGCGACTGCGTTGTAATAATCAAATTTAATATCGTCTTCGCGCGTCCACACCACCTTCACCGGCTTGCCCGTCTTCTTCGATAGCACTGCAGCTTCCGCCACGTAGTCCGGCTTCGACTTGCGCCCGAACCCTCCGCCCAGCAAAGTCACGTTGCAAATGACGTCTTCCTTGGCGATCCCCAGTTCTTTTGCCACGATGTCCTGCACCGCCTGCGGATTCTGCGTCGGCGCCCAGACCGTCGCTTTGCCGTCTTTGAACTCCGCCAGCGCGACCAACGGCTCCATCGAAACGTGCGCCAAAAGCGGGACGTAATAATCTGCCTCGTAGATTTTATCTTTGTCGCTCTTCGCGAACGCCGCATCCGCGTCCCCGACGTTGCGCACCAGTTTGCAAGGCTGGTGCGAAGTCTCGCGCAACTCTTTCTGATACGCCGCGGAATCGTACGATTCGTTCGGCCCATTTTCCCATTCGATGTTCAGCTTCTTGCGCCCTTGAAACGCCGCCCAGGTGTTATCCGCGATCACCGCGATACCGCCCAGTGGCTGAAACGCGGCCGGCGGCTGGAACGGATCGATCGGCACTACCTGCCGCACGCCGGCGACCTTCAGCGCGTCCCTGTCGTCGTACGATTTCACTTTCCCGCCGAGCACCGGTGGCCGCTCCACCGACGCGTACACCATGCCATCGATGCGAGCATCCATGCCGTACATCGCCGCGCCGGAAACGAACGAGGCCAAGTCGTAGCTCGGCTCGCCCTTACCGATATACCGCCACGCGCTCTTCGGTTTGAACTTCAGATCTTCTTTAGGAGGTACCGGTAGTTTCGAAGCAGCCGTCGCGAGTTCGCCGTAGCCCGCCGTGCGCTTCGTCGCGCGATGCACAACCACATGCAATTCCGTTTCGCACTCCGCCGCCGGCACGCCCCACTGCGCCGCCGCGGCTTGAATCAGCATTAATCGCGCCGTGGCTCCGGCCACGCGCATCCCGTCGTAGAACGATCGGACCGAGTGCGATCCGTCCGTGTTCTGGTCACCGTAACGTTTGTCGCCAATCGCCTGTTCGATTTTTACCCGCTTCCAATCCGCATCGAGTTCCTCGGCCACAATCAGCGGCAGCGTCGTCCGCGATGTCGTGCCCATCTCCGAGCGGCTCGCAACGATCCACACCGTCCCGTCGGGATTAATTCCCAGAAAAACGCTGGGATTCAGGGTCGCTTGGTCAGCGTGTGTGTCGTGCGGAAGTTCATCAGGAAGCAGTCGCGCATAAAATCGCGTCCCCAGCACCAGCGCGCCACTTGCCAGCACCCCACTCCTCAAAAAATTGCGCCGGCTGACATTCGCAATCGCGCTCATATCATCTCTCCTGCAAACGGAGACGCAGCGTCTCAAGGTCAAACCTTCGCGCTTCGGCACCGCCCAACCCGGATAATAGTACAGTCCCCCGCCTCGGCAAAAGAGTGGGTCTAAAGGCTTGCTCTTTCCGTTCGACCGGTTATTTCACCGCTGCGAACCACGTATCAACCAGAGCCTTCGGAGCCCGGCGGCGCTCCCGGCGGCATGGGCGGCATGTACTGGATCCCAACGCCCGCATATTGCGGGCGAAACACCAGGGGCGGCGCGATGAAAATCGCGCCGCCCTTTTTGTTCCAGCTCGTACCGAGACTCTTCGAATAAACCCCGTTTAAGATGTGGGCAGATGCCAAGAACCGCGCCTATTACTACTCCGATAATCTCTCATCTTGTAGCCATTCAAATTGTAGAGTACTGTCCGCGACAAGGAGGGGCTCCCCTATGAGAATTTCGAGCTTGGTTCTTTTCTTCGCGTTCTTTGTCTCCGCCAATATCTGCATGGCTCAACGAAATGCAACACCGCTGGTGGACACCGAGAACGTTTGCAGCGCACCGGCACCCGTCGTGGTAAGCGCCTACGAAAAGAAAAAAGATGTGAAAGACCAACCAGCGGATGTAGTCGACCTGAGTTCGGTCGTGCAGTTGGTTGAACAAGCTCTCAAGTGTTACCAAGTTTCGTCGAAAGATTTGGATCCGTTGCAACCTAAGGGCTTGCCCAAAATAACCAGCGCAACGATGGATTTCAAGACGACCACCGGCAAGACCATCGGCTTTTCATTGTCAATTTTCGTATTTAAGGTCGGCGCGAGCCGTGAAAAAGACGTAACCGACGACATTTCGTTCACCTACAGCGTGCCCAAACTCGTTCCGTCTCCGGGGCAGGGCCTCGTAAAAACACCCCCCGTCGATCTATTCCAGGAACTTATTAAGGAAGTAGCGGCGGCGGCGAAGGCGGCACAGGCGCAGAGTACCGCCCTGGGTTTGCCGTTGAGCAAAGTGCAGATTCAGGTCGCCTACGGAATTAAGTTCGACGCGAATGTGGGCGTAACCGTTCCGATCTCTTTGGTGACGGTCGGTGGCAACGGTGACTACAACAAAAACAACACTCAGACCATAACGCTCGTCTTTGGACAATAGACTGTTCTGTTTGTTCGATCGCGAGAGCCGGCGCGAGGAGATCGCGCCGGCTTTTTTGTGGCCGCAGCCCAAACAAAACACCTACGCCGGCACCACCAACGAATTTCGTGAGCCTCGCGCCGCCGCCTCCCGCAAAGGCCCCAGCCGGGTCCGTTCCAAATCGTCGCGGTAAAATAAATTATAAGTATCAAACGGAATCAACCGCCCATCCGGATGCACGATGTGAATGCACGTCTTCTTCACCGACCGCACGTCGAAGGCAAGCGCGTCCAGGAACTGCACGATCAGCACCCGAAATATGTTCCGGTATCCCAGGTTGTCCGGCGCCTGCACCCGCGGCAAGCAACACAGTAAATCGCGCAGCGAAGTTGCGCCCGACTCCGGCGAGTGATTCGTCGCGAACAATTTGAACAGGCAGTCCCGGATCGCCGGATCCTGCTCGTAGACAATCGTATTCCGCGCTCCGTTCATCAGCACGTCCGCATCAATCAAGCCGGTCAGCGGAACCACCTTCCCGTCAATCTTCAGCGCATAAGCCATCGCCAGCGAATCCGGATGGCACGGCACCGGGATCACATCCTCGCGCCGAAATACTTTGGTCTGTTCCAGAATTTTTCGCCGCACCTCCGTCAACGTCAGCCGGTTCGTTGCCGGATCGAATTTTTCCAGCCGCCCGGCGTCCTGAATGGGCTGCAGCGTCACACCGCGCACGCAGGGCTGAGTCAAAGCAAAATCAATAATTTTGCCGATCTCGCCATCGTTCAATCCCTTCTTCAGAGTCACCACCAGCGTCGTCGATAAGTTGTATTTGTTCAGCCGTTCGAGCGCCCGCGCTCTCACCCCACGCAAATCCGCTCCGCGCAGATCCAGCAGCGCCTCTCGCTCGAACGAATCGAATTGCAGATAAATTTCAATGTCCGGCTTCGTGTCCGCCAGTCGTCGCACAAAATCTTCATCCTGCGCAACGCGCACGCCGTTCGTGTTGATCATCAAATGCTGGATCGGCCGCGCCTTGGCCAGCTCGATAATTTCGAAAAAGTCCGGGTGCACGGTCGGTTCGCCGCCGGAAATTTGCACCACATCGGGATGACCTTCGTTTCGCACCACCGCGTCGAACATTTTCTCGATCAACGCCAGCGACCGATGCTGCACCCGCTCCGGTCCGCTGCTCGCGTAGCACACCGGGCAGCGCAAATTGCACGAATCCGTAACCTCGATCAGCGACAAACAGGAATGTTGTTCATGATCGGTGCACAAACCGCAATCATACGGGCAGCCCCATTTCACCGGAGTGTTATACACCAGCGGCATTTCTGGTTTCTTGATAAACACCTCGCGGCACTTGCGGTAGTAATCCACGTCGTCGGCAATCAGTACGCGCTCGGCCCCGTGCTCCGGGCAGCGCTTCAGCAAAAACACGTTGTCATTCTCGAATACAATTTTCCCTTCCAGCTTTCGGAAGCAGACGGAGCAGATCGTTATCGCCACGTCATAGAACATGTACGGCCGCACGCGTTCTCCCATCCAGCTATTCTCCTCGCGTGATGCTCTCGATCCAGATACCGAGCGCCCAGAGTAGCCCGCCGACGAACGCCAGCACACAAACAATAAAGAGAGCTGAGAATACGAACGACAAGGTCTTGCCGCCGGAAATTATCGCGCCAAAGCACGATCCGGCGCCAAGCACCAACGCCGACAGAATCGTGAGCCCGATCGGCCACCAGTTGGCTCCTCTGCGGGGCACTTGCTGAGGTGGAACTTGTCCAGGCGGAACAGGGTTGATCTCATTACTCATCGGCTAGCCTCCGCATCCGGCACACTCGCACTTGCGCGCTCACGTTCGTCTTCGTCCCGCGTGCCGCTCCGCAGCCATCGCAAAATGTCAGACGAATAATAAAAAAGCATCATGACGCACGCCCACTGGATCGAACTCAGCATCATAAAAACGCGCACATCGGGTTTCAGAAAATCGCAGGCCAGCCGGAAAGAAAAGTAAGCCACCATGAACATCTTGAAAATGTCGCCTTCCCGATGTTCGCGATTCATGCGCGTCCACAAAAAAGCTCCCAGCGCCGCCGCAAAAATGATCTCGTAGAGCTGCGTCGGATGCCGGGCCACTCCATCGCCGAAATTCACGCCCCAGGGCAACGAGGTGGCTGTGCCGAACGTATGATCGTCCAGCCCCGTAAGAAAACATCCGATTCGCCCGATACAAATTCCGACGCACAGCGGCACCGCGAATAAATCTCCCGTTCTTCGGGTGATCCCCAGATACCTCTTCATCAATTCAACCGCGATCAGCCCGCCAATCAGCGCCCCCACGATCGTCTTCCCGCCGATCAGGAACCCCACATTGTGCAAGTTCGCCAGAGTCAGTCGCGGATCCTCAAACCAATACAAAATTTTGCTGCCCGCCAGCGCCCCACAGGCCGCCGCGCAAATCACCCACCAGCGGTTCGCGTCGGGCAAGGCGTCGCCAAACTGGCGCCGTATCCACAGATAAACGCGAAAGGCCACCGCATACCCCAGCGTTTCAAATACCCAATGGGGATGCATTCGCCACCAGCCCAAATGCAGGTAAACGGGAAAGCCATTAGCAAGCGTCACAATCATTCTCGACGCAACCGTACGTCAGCGATGCCCCTTCGTCAACGGTCATCAACAATCTCGATCCCAAGCGCACCGGCGTTCCCTTGGATTTATCAACGGAACCTACAGCGTAAGCCTGATGGTAGCGTCTCGCGCCCCGTGAGCTAATAGCCTTATGTCGAGCGTCCTGGTTGCTGACGACAGTGAAGTGATGCGAAGAGCCATTTGCACGCAGTTGATTGCCAATGGCATCGAGAACGTCTCCGAAGCGGTCGACGGCTTCGAAGCTATCGCCAAAACCCTGACCACCGATCCCGACCTGGTCATTCTGGACATCGCCATGGTTCGCCTCAATGGCATCGATACGTTGAAAGAATTGCGCAAACTGCGCCCGAACCTCCCGGTGATCGTCCACACCCAATATGCCGAAGCCCTGCACAAAGTCAGGGGCGTGTCCAAAGGCCCGACCCAGGTCGTAGCCAAGGGGAATCCGCTGCTTCCAGTTGTGCTGTCGCTGATCGCTTCCACCGTGAGTCGACACCAAAGCCACTAGTCTGTTCGAATCGCTTTGCGCGGATCAGCGAAACCACGAGCCGGACGCGACTCCCAAATTCCTGATTCCCCCGCAAAAAAAGGGGCGGCACGATGCAATTCGTGCCGCCCTTTTTTAATCCAGACCCAAACTCAGAACATCAACCGCTTACTTGGCCTCTCCCTCGACCCCGCCTGTAATCTTGATCGTATATGTTCCGCCAGTCAGTATCGGGCCTTTCGGTCTTCCGCTGGGATAGGCCATTACGTTGAACTTCACGTCCCGCGGCACCGACATCGGGTCCGCAACCATCGTCGATTCGCCCTGCGGCGGCACATAAAGCCGCAGCGGATGCGGGTCGTCGTTTTCCCGATTCCACAGTTCGATTTCCCACGCCGAAGAATTCGCCGAAGCGAAGCCGACGATTCCTCCCGACGAAACTTCTGCGTTCGACGGACTAAAACTGATCTGCGTCGTGCTGGTGATGGTTACCGTCAGGTCCGGAACAACCGTTGGTTTCATAGAGGTGCTGGACATTTCTTTTCCTCCTTTAACTCCTCGCTACTTTCCGTTACCACGGAAACTTGGATCGTTCAAAATCGTTTGCAGCTGCGGCCGCGTGCGCAAATCGTCCACGGTTTCGCCCACCTTCAAGCTTTCCTGCAAATAGCGCAGCGCCAGCGCTCGATTTCCTAAATTCTCATAAGCCTCGCCGGCATCGGCCAGCACCCGTCCGTCTTTCGCGCCCAGCGCCAGCGCCGCTTCGATGTGGGGCACCGCTTTTTCCGGTTGCTTCTGGTCCGCATACAACATTCCCAGCGCCGATTGAATCTCCGGATCCTGCGGTTTGGTCTGCACCAGGCCCTCCAGCAATCTCGTGGTGCGCGCCGCGGCTTCCGCCGCTTTTTGCGGCACCTTCAACCACCGGTAACACTGCAGCAGGTTGTACCAGACTTGAAAGTCCTCATCGTTGATCGCCAGCGCCTTCTCGGTCATCGCCGCCGATTCCGCGTAGCGCCCCTGCGTGAAATACAAACTGCCCAGATTCGCATACGCCGGATAGCTCGGCGAGAGCGCCACCGATTTCATCAGTGCCGCCTGCGCCTCCGGAATCAATTTCGGGTCGCTGGTATCCAGATACACCGCCGCCAGATTGCTGTACGCCTGCGCATTATCCGGCGTCAGCTGTACCACTTTTTTCAGTTGCGCTATCGCTTCGGGATAGCGCTGCTGCCGGTCGTAGAAAATTCCCAGCGAGTTATAGCCTTCCCAATAATCCGGCCTTAAAACCGCCGCGCGTTTAAATTCGTCCTCGGCGTCCTGGATCCGTCCCATTTGTTCGTAAGTGCCGGCGATTCCGGTCAGCGCTTCCGCGGAATGAGGATCGAGCTGCAAAGCATGCTGAAATTCCTGCAGCGCCAGATCGTTTTTTCCCGATTGCGAGTGCAACTTGCCCAATGTGACGTAAATCGCCGGCAGCCGGTCGTCCAGTTGCGCAGCCTGATTGCAATAGGCCACCGCTTCGTCCAACCACTTCGGATTTTGGTCCAGTTGATGCTTCAGCCGGTACGCTTCACCGAGCTCCGCGTAACCCAACGCAAAACGCGGATCGGTTTTCACCGCGTCCTGCAAAGCGGCGACGGCCAAATCCAGATTCCCCGGTTTGTCGTAACGCTGCACGTAACCCAGCGCGGTCAAATACGATTGGTACGCCGCCGGCGCCACGCCTCCGCCGGTCGCTTTCAACATTTCCGGCGAAACATCGATCTTCATCAGTCGCGCAATTCCCGCCACCGCTTCGTTCTGCAGCGTCGCCAAATCTCCCGCATGGTCTTCGCGAATCAACGAGCCGATCTGGCGCAGGTTGCGGGTGTCGATCAAGCTGACCGTGAGCTGAATATTCTGGCCCTGCCGCGCGATGCTACCCTTGACTACCAAAGTTGCTCCCAGGTCGCGCAACGCCGTGCTGGGATCGTCCACGTTGCGGTGCCGCACCACGCTCGATGGCACCACCCACAACGACGATTTGCCCGCGCCCAGATTGGAAAGCTCCGCGGTCAAACTATCCATCAACCCTTCGGCCAGCGCGGCGTTGGCCGGATCGTTTCCGATATTGTCGAAGGGCAGCACGGCGATGTGTTTTTCTTCCACGCCGCTTATTTCCGCGGCGCGTTCGCGCACCGCCGGAATCAGCAAAGAAGCCGCGGCTACCAGCAACAGCAGCCCTGCAGCCGCTGCGAGATACCACCAACGAAATTTGGACGCAGCTGCGACCCCGGCTGCTGACCCGGACTGGCTCCAAGTGGGTTGCGAAGCGTTCTTCACTGCGTCTGCAAAATCCTGTGATTGGACCGACTTGGTGACCTCTACGTCACTCGTGCGCCCGCTACCGCGCGACAGTTCCGCCCGCAGCTGCTCCAAATCCACCAGCATCGCTTCACAATTGGGATAGCGCTGCCCGGGATCCTTGGCCAACGCACGATAAATGATCGGCTTCAGTTCGGGCGGCAGGTTGTCCATCAACGCCGGCGGATGATTCAGGATTTCCCACATCAAACCAGTTATGTTTTCGCCGCCGAAGGGGCGCGCTCCAGTGGCCATTTCCACCATCACCACGCCAAGGGACCAGACGTCGGTGCGGTGATCCAGCGATTTGCCCATGGCTTGTTCGGGGGACATGTACGCCGCGGTTCCCGAAGTGCGGATGCTTTGCTGCGAACTCGCGCTGTTGATCACCCGCGCCAGGCCGAAATCCACAATTTTGGCCACGCCGCGACCGGTGATGATGATGTTGGAGGGCTTAATGTCGCGATGGACGATATGGCGCGTGTGCGCCTCGGAGAGGCCGCGCGCCACCTGGCAGGCGATGTCCAGAGTCGCACCCAGCGGCAGCGGCCCGCGCCGGATCTTCGCCGCCAGCGTTTCACCGTCGTAAAAGCCCATGACGATGAAGAGTTTTCCGTCGGGCGTTTCTTCCAGCCCGTGAATCACGCCGATGTTGGTGTGATCTAAGGCTGATGCGGCCTTGGCTTCGCGCGCCAATAATTCTTTTTCGTTCGGCTCGACGCTGAGTTCCACCGGCAGAAATTTCAGGGCCACCGTGCGCTCGAGCCGCAGGTCGGTTGCTTTGTACACCACGCCCATGCCGCCCGCACCCAGCTTCTCCAGAATCTGGAAGTCGCCGATGCGCTCGCCGCCCGGAATCGCCGCCGCTGTTTCGGTCATGAACTCGCCGCAGACTTATCGGTCATAAAAAAGTCGTGTCGTGAGCAAAAATCCGAATACTTATTGAAGGGGTAACTGTCGTGGCATGAATTCGTGCGCATGATACTCCGCGTCGAAACGCCTAGCAACTGGTGAAACCTGCTAGGCGAAAAAATAGAGGAGTACCTTAGGATTAGGATTCCCTGAGGAAATTGAATTCGGCGACCACCGCTCCATCAGCCGAAGTCCTGATACTCCTTCCAAAATTCCGGCCAGGTCATCCGCGGCCGGCCGCAGACGAAAATATCCGGATGGTCTTCGCCCTCTTCATTTTTCACTCCGCCGGGAATGATGGTATGGCCGGCCAGGCGGCAGCCGGTGAATGCGTTCTCCGCCTGCTCCGCGGTGAAGCCCAATACGATTAGCGTGGCAGGTGGCGGCGTTGGATAACCGCGCAACCACGCCGAATTCGTCATGCTGATCGGCGCCGGCAGGTTGTACGGCGAGCCCAGAATTTCAATCGCGCCTGCTTCGCCATAATTTCCCACCAGCACGCCGACATTTTGCTTTTGATCCGGTGGCAACGCGTCGCGGATGTCACTCACCGTCTTGACCAGTTCAGTCCAGCCAATTTCCTCGCGCAGATCGCCGTTCTTACTCAATGCAAAATCCCTAAGCCGTCCGCCGTCGGCGAAAGGCACCAGCATCGCGCTGACCAGGACTCCAATCGCGATGAGGGCGGCAAAAAACGAGCTTTCGACCGTGAGCCGCCACGGACGTCGAAGCGACCGGACCCATCGTTCCGCGACGACACAGCCCATCGCGACCAGCATCGGATATGCTGCCGCCAGATAATATCCGCGCCCCTTGCCGACGATGAACAGCGCCAGCGGAATCAAATACATCCAGGCCAACATGCGATAGCGGCGTTCCCGCACGTAAGCAATCAGCCCGGTAATCCACAGCGGCGCCGCGATCAGATTCACGCAGATGATGAATTGGTCGCGGATAAAGCCGCGGTTCCGTCCCTGGCCCACGTCGCGTTTGTGGATGTGCTGCAGAAAATGCCAGGAAATAAAATCGTGACGGATCTGCCACAGCAAATTCGGCAAAAATATCAGCAGCGCCAGCGCGGCGCCGGCCCAGAACCAGCGGTTCAGCAAGTAGCGCCGCTCGGCGGTCAACACCAAGCCGCCGGCGATTCCGGCAATCAGAAAGCACATGGTGTACTTGGTCATCAGGCCGGCGCCCACCGCCGCGCCTATCGCCAACCACCAGCGCGGATTTTCCGTCTGCAGCAAGCGGATGGTGAAATACGCGGCGAGCACCCACCACAAATAATCGAACGACGAATATTGGAATTCCGTGGCCTCGAACATCGGCAAAGGCGAAAGCGCAATGAGCAGCGCCGCGGTGACCTGTGCCAACCGCCCCCCGCCGAGTTCCCGCGCCATCAGCCCGGTGACGAAGAGAGTCAACGCCTGTGCCAACACTGAAAATATTCGCAGCCCCGCCAACGAAACGCCAAAAACTCCCAGTCCGATGCGCTCCAGAAACGGCGTGACCGGCGGATACGGCACGAATCCCCAATCCAGGTGCCTCGCGTCGCTCAGGACTTGCAGTTCGTCGCGGTGAAATCCGTAACGATTGTTGGTGAGGATGTGCACCAAGACTGTCACGGCCGCGATCGCGAGCAAAGCGAGCGTGTCCGCGCGCGAACTTGAGCCTTCCACGATGCTGTTGGTCTTAATGTATTCCGGTGTCGCGCTCAACGCGTCCCTCGTCTTCCTCATGCGAATGATTTACAACCAGGCGCGCAATAACAAAAAGGGCGACGCTGCTGCATTGCCGCGTCGCCCTTTGTGTTTCTAATCAGAAGTTACTTCTTGGCCGGCGAAGTGCTGTCGAGAAAGCCGACCAACGGTTGGGCCGCTGAAGGAACGGACGCGCCGCCGTCGACGATCGCGCTCGCGCTGATCGCCTTGCCATACAGCGCCTTATTCGCATCCTCGTCGGAGTCCATGGACGCGCCTTCCAGCGACACGCCCGCGAACAAACCCTTCGACCGCGAATAGGTCAGCACGTCAACCTTCATCGATTCCGCGTTGTAGCCCTGTGCTGCCGCGCCGGTCGGGCCAGCCGCTGCCGCGGCGTTGGCGCCAAGCTTGGTCTTGCCGTTCAAAATTTGCTCCGCGCCTTTGTTATTCATAATCACCAGGACGAAATCCGTCGCGGTGGAACCGAGCTGCACGCCGATGCTGCCCTGGTCGAGCTTGTACATCGCCGGCGCGCCCCATTTGCCGTTCTTGTCGGCGCCGTGGCGGCAAACCAGCGCGCCGCGTCCGTAGCTGCCGCCGATGCCGATCGCTACTTTTTTCACACTGGGGAATATCAGCACGCAATCCGCCTGATCCAGCACATTCGTCGGCAATCCTTTGTCGCCCATGATTTGCTTCAACACATCGGCGGAGTTGGCCAACCGAGTATCTTCTTTTCCTTGCGCGAATACCGGCACCGCTACTGCCAAACACAACGCGAGAGTTACCAATCTTTTTTTCATGAGCTTTTTCCTTTTCGAGTGGGATAAATTCCGGGCCTCACCGCAGATGCTAGCACGCCACGGGCCGCAGTGGGCAGTATGTTCTGGTCCCGACGAAGGCGGTGGGGGCCCTCTCGGAGCGCGCGTGCGGCCTTGCAAGAAATGGTTGACACAATCAAGTAAATGGTTGACCCTTCGGGAATGAGACCTTACGCTGCCCCCGTTTCGGCGCTGGCCCACGATGTCGCCGTCTTTCGCCGCTTTACCCGCATGTACACCCGCTACCTCGGCACCTTGAACGAAGGCCTGTTCAACACCAAATACAGCCTGCCCGAAGGCCGCGTCCTGTATGAGCTGGCCACCCGCGTCGCGCCCCAGGCCAACGCCATTGCCCAGGCCCTGGGCATGGATCCGGGATACTTGAGCCGTCTACTGCGGAAATTCGAACGTGCCGGCTTGCTGAAACGCAGAGCCTCCGCGCACGATGGCCGGTCGGCGGAACTCCTGCTCACCAGCCGCGGGAAATCTGAATTTAGAAACCTCAATTCCCTTTCCGAGCGCCAGGCCGGCGCGATTCTCAAAAATCTTTCGCCCGCCGATCGCGCCCGCCTGACCGGTTGCATGCAGGCCATCGACGGCATCCTGGTTCAGCCGGCGCCAGACCGGCCCACCTTTGTGCTGCGCCCGCATCGCGTGGGCGACATGGGCTGGATCGTGCATCGCGAGGGCCTGGGCTACGCGGAGCAATTCGGCTGGGACGGCACATTCGAAGCTCTGGTCGCGCGCATCGTCGACGATTTCGTCACCAAATTCGATCCGGTTCGCGAGCGCTGCTGGATCGCGGAAGTCGACGGCCAGAACGTGGGTCACATTTTTTTGGTCAAACATCCCGACGAGCCGCACACCGCGAAACTCCGGCTTCTCTTCGTCGAGCCTTCCGCGCGTGGCCAAGGACTCGGCGACGCCCTGGTCAAAGAATGCATCCACTTCGCGCGCTCCGCCGGCTACCGCAAAATCACGCTGTGGACCCAAAGCATGCTCACCGCCGCCCATCGCATCTACAAAAGAGCCGGCTTCCGCCTGGTGAAAGAAGAGCGGCACCACAGTTTCGGCAAAGATTTAGTAGGTCAAACCTGGGAACTGGACTTGCAGCAGCAAAAATCTTCGTGATGGAATTCGAAATTTTCCTTACGCTGTCTAAATGACCGGCCCCGCAACCACGCGCCCGAACTGCGACCGCCTTGCACCCTACTATCACTTCCTCGAATCCGCGACATTCGGTCGCGCCTTCCAAAACGCCCGCTGCGCCTTCCTCCCCGAAGTAATTTCCGCCCGCCGCGCGCTCCTTTGCGGCGATGGCGACGGCCGCTTCCTGGCCCGCCTCCTCCAAACCAATTCCAACGTAACCGTGGACTTCGTCGACCTCAGCGCGTGCATGATCCAACTCGCCCAGCGCCGCATCGCCCGCCTGGGCCCCGCCTACCGCCAACGCGTCCAGTTCCTTCGCCAGGACGTCACCGAATTCGTCCCGCCATCCAGCGGCGCCTACGACCTGCTAGCCACGCACTTTTTCTTGGACTGTTTCGCGCAAGAAGAAATCTCGCAGGTCGCTTCCCGTCTAGCTTCCTGGGCCGCGCCGCAAGCGAAATGGCTAGTCGCCGACGTTCGCGATTCCCCAAATCCCATCAGCCACATTTGGACCAGCGCCGCCATCCGCGCCCTCTACGCCGCCTTCAACGCCTCCACCGGCCTGCGCATCACCAAACTCCCCCGTTACACCCTGGCCCTCACCGCAGCCGGCTGCCAGATGCAACAAGAAAAAATCACCCGCGGTGGCCTCCTCTATTCCTCACTCTGGCAATGCCCCGCACAGCCCGGCGAAACCCACCCGTAACCGCCTCAATTCCATGCGTTAGCGAACCGCGACTTTCGCCCCGCCCCAGTGTTTAGTGCAATAGGCGCAAGGATCGACCTCCAGCCGGTCCCTACGCTGCAAGAGCACCACTTTTTACCAAGGCAGGAGGAACATCATTATGAGAGTCATGAGATTCATGAAGACCAAATACATCATTCGCTTATTGCTTCTCGCGCTCATCACCTTTGCAATTCCCGCCACGGCCCCGACCGCCTCGGCGGCTTTCGGCATTGGCATTTCGGTCGGATTTGCTCCTCCAGCTCTGCCGATTTACGCGCAACCAATTTGCCCCGGAGACGGTTATATCTGGACTCCAGGGTATTGGGCTTACGCCAATAGCGGCTACTACTGGGTTCCGGGCCTTTGGGTCCTTCCTCCGCAGATTGGTTTTCTGTGGACTCCCGGATATTGGGGCTGGGGCGGCGGCGGTTATTTCTGGCACGGCGGATACTGGGGCCCGCACATCGGCTTTTATGGCGGCGTGAACTACGGCTTCGGTTATTTCGGCCACGGCTACGAGGGCGGCTACTGGAATCACAATCATTTCTATTACAACCGCTCCGTGAATAACGTGAACGTCACGAATATTCACAACACCTACAACCGCAGCGTGAGTTACAACCGCGATTCGAGTCGGGTCAGCTACAACGGCGGCCGGGGCGGCATCAATGCCCGCCCGACCTCCGGCGAAATGGCGGCGAACCGCGACCGGCACGTTGAGGCCACTGGCATGCAGCACCAGCAAGAGCATTTCGCCAGCACCAACCGTGGGCAGTTCGCCTCGGCGAACCATGGTCAGCCGGCAGTAGGGGCCACGTCGCGGCCTGGAGATTTCTCCAACCGCAACGCGACCACCACCCGCGGCAATGAACGTGGCCTTGACTCGCGACCGACCAACACTGCACGTCAAGCGAACCGCGACACATTTGGACACGGCTCAGCCGACGCGACCAACCGCAACAGCGGAGCGCGCTCGGCCGGCACGTTCAGCCAGAACAACCAGCGCGATAATTCCTTCGCCCGCTCGCAAAACAACGCGACGCGTGCGCCGGGCAACACTTCGCGCCAGGGTCAGCAGCAGTTCAACAATCAACGCAGCACGCCGAGCCAGAACAACTCACGTCAGTTCGCTTCGCGGCCCTCGAATCAGTCTAACGCGCAGCGCAACAACGTGACGCGCCAGCAGTCGAGTTCGGCGTTCCGCCAGAACACGTCGCGCCAATCGTCACCGGCCTCGCACGCCAGCGCACCGCGCCAGCAGAGCGACGCCGGACGGTCCGCGCCGCAGAGCCAGTCACGCAGCAATGGCGCCGCGCGTAATAGCGGAGGCAACGGCGGGAATCGCGGCGGCGAACGCCGGTAAGCGACAGCACGGGTAACGCCACAAAAAAAGCCCCACGCTTCGAACCTGAAACGTGGGGCTTTTTTCTTCGTTCAGTCGAGGGATCTTAGACGGTCAGGCTAACGACGTCTTCTCGACCACTACTTCCCCGCCGCAGTCGCACTCGCTGCCGCCACATTCAGGTGCACCAGCACCTCTACGTCTTTCGAAACTTTATTGAATGGCGCGTTGTGCGTCATCCCAAAATCCTTGCGGTTGAATTCGATCGATCCCTCAATCAACTGGTGCCCGTTCGACACCGGATACTCCACGATCAGCACCGTAACCGGCTTGGTGATTCCGCGCATGGTCATGTCTCCTTCCATCACGAACTTGCTCCGGTCCGGACCTGGGATGACTTTGGTCGAGACGAATTCGATGTCCGGAAACTGTTTGACGTCGAAAAAATTCTTGCTGCGAATTTCCTTGTCTTTGAGCCCGCTGCCGGTCGAAACGCTGTCGGTATCCAGCTTCATTTTCAAAGTAGCGTCGTCAAAACTGTCGCCCGTTTTTCGCAATTCCGCTTCCCAGGTGTGGAACACGCCATCCACCTTGGCAAAAGTAGCTTTGGCGTGAAATTCGATCTTGCTCGTGGCTTTGTCGATGGCCCGCGGTTCATCCGGGCTCGCAGCGCGAAGAGTAGTGGCGCGAGGAGCCGCGCTTACTCCCGCGGTCGCAGCGATTAAAGCAAAAATGGCCAGCACCCGTATCATCCCCACTCCTTCCCCGCTCACCGCACCCTGCAGCCGCAGCTCACATCCAGTTCTTCGCGAAAAAATAAGCCGACATGCTAAACCCCACCGCCACCACCACCCAGCGCACGTGCGCCGGATTCATCTTCTGTGCGAAGTAAGCTCCGGCATACCCGCCGATCAAACTCGCCACAATCATCAACAGCGCCTGCGGCCACACAATCACTCGGGCCACGATGAACGTCAGTATCGCCACGCCGTTCACGATGCTCACCAGAAAAACTTTCACTCCATTCATGGCGTGAATGTCGTCCATGCCCATCAATGCCAGCAACGACAGCACCAGAATCCCCACGCCCGCGCCAAAATATCCGATGTAGATCGAGATCAGCAGCGCCAGAAAAAATCCCGCCACCGTCAGCGCCAGCGAACTTTTCTGCTGCGCCCCGCGTCCCTTCACCCAGGCCGTAATGCGCGGCCCGGCCATGAACAAAAAAGTCGCCAGCAACATCAGCCAGGGAATCAAACGCAGGAAGGTCGCCTGCGGAGTGACCAGCAGAACCTTGGCCCCGATCACGCCGCCGATAATTCCAATCCCAATCAGCGGCGGCAACAATTTTCGCGCCTGCGCATTGAACGCATTGCGGTACGCCACCGTGCTGGCCACCGTTCCCGGCCACACGGCCATGGTGTTCGTCGCGTTCGCCGGAATCGCCGGCATGCCGGTAAACAGCAGCGCCGGGAACGACACAAAACTCCCGCCCCCCGCCACCGAATTCAGCAGCCCCGCCACCAGCGCCGCACAAAATAAAAATACGGGATGAGAAAAATGCACACGGAAGAATACCACCACTGAATCCCGTGACACGGGATTCACCCCGCGACCCGCCACTGTCGCGTCGGAGGGCAAACCCCTCCTGCCTTCGCCTCGGCTGAGCTGTCATCCCGAAGCGCAGCGACGGACCTGCTTCAAAGGCCTTGGAGGTTTTTACCGTTGCCTCGTCGTCGTCGCCTTCGCCTTCGCCAACTCTCACCGCATCCTTGTAGGTCACGGCTTTAAGGGTGACCTAACCGTCAGCGCGCCAGCACATCCCGCCCTGCCGCGCGAATCGCGTCCGACCCTGACGCCGTTCGCGCCCACCGTGGCCGTTGCCTTTGAATCTCCACCCCCGCTCACGCTTTGATCCCGACGGAGCGCCAACGCGCCGAACGCTGTTATTGACTTCGATACGTATAACCACTTCTATCTACTCGCAATGAAGGATGTGCTACCCTGCCACCGTCGGTTTTGTTTCGGGCCGCCCCTTCGAAATGGAGAAACCAAATGCGCCACTTTTTCCTTCTTCTTGTCATCTTGGTGTTTGCGTCCGCTTCGCGCGCCCAATCCGTCTCTCATCTGACGGTCACCGATAACGGAAATACCGTAATTCTTGCTGGCAACTTCAATGACGATGGAGGCGGGGATATTGTCAGCGTAGATTCCGACGGGAATCTCAATTGCGTTCCGTCCGATGACGGCAAGTACGATCTCGCGACAGTCGTTTCTCCTGTGCAGTTTCAGACATTCATGGAGTATGTCGCCAACACGACCGCTACACTGAAAGCCGGCTCGTCCGACTACATCATTGTGGGTGGGGACGGAATCGTGAATGTGTATTCGTCGTCTAGCTGCACCTTCACACTCACCCAAAGCCTGATCATCCAGGGCATCGCGACAGACGTATTCGTTACTCCACCCCCTAGCGGCAGCGGTGGCGTCTACGTCACCGTGGTTTCGTCAGTCGCCGGCCAATCGGCATTCACGTTCTTCTCCGCGGTCTTCCAAAATTCGGACGGAACTCTCGCGCCCGGCCCGGCCGGACTTGGCCCGGGAGCCGAAGGCTTCGCCGCCGGCTCCTCCATCGCTATCGCGAACTTCGTCGAACCACAGCCAACTGGCCCGCTCTCGACCCTAAGCGTGTCGCTCTGGAAATTCGCCGATGGGGCCTGGACCAACACCCCCTCGTTCATTCCGCCGGGCGTTCCACAAGGTTTCGTCACCGCTCCGAACACCGGCGATCTTTACTTGATCAGCCACGACACATCCAATGTCTACGTTCAGCAAGTCGACCCGTCGTCCGGCGCTGCTGGCACCCCGGTTACTCTTGCAGTTGGGGGCCAAGCTTATGGTCTGGCGACGTTCGCTGCCGACAGCTTTGCGGTGCCTGTCAATTCCGGCATACAGATTTTTCAGGATTCGAGTGGCAACGGAATCTGGGCGCCGCTAGGAGATCCGATCACAGTTGCAATCCCTGGGACCCCAAATTTGCGATCTTGGGTCGGCTCCGGAGCCGCATTGCCCAGCGGATTCGCAATGCAATCGCCGGACGGAACCGCCACCGCGTTTAGTGTTACCAACGGTGCTATGGCTTCCCTGCCTGCATCGTTGGCCTTTCCGCCCACCGAACCCGGTAGCTCATCCTCTCTGCCTCTCACCCTCACCAACACCGGAAACCTGCCGCTCAACGTTACCGGCGCCTCATTCTCTGGAACCAACTCCGCGGATTTCTCCCAAACCAATAATTGCATGGCGGTGGCTCCCGCGACGGCCTGCACCGTCATGGTTCTGTTTACGCCCTCCAGCCTCTTGGCGGAGTCCGCTCAGCTCGCGCTCCAATCGAATGCGGTAAATTCTCCGACCGACGTTTCGCTTACCTCCGCGCCCGCCCCGGTTGCGATCCTCGTAACGAGTTCTACGTCTCTGGATTTCGGCACCGTTGCGGTCAATTCCTCCGCCACGAAAATGTTGACCATCGGAAACTCTGGAAACGCCGCCCTCACTAGCCTCGCCCTGCAGGTTTCAGGATCAGGTTTCAGCTTGGCTAACCCGTGTCCCACGTCGCTAGCCCCGCTCGCTCAATGCAGCGTCACGATCACCTTTACCCCCACCGCCGGCGGGAATGTCACCGGCACTCTTACCGTTACTTCCAACCTAAGCCCGGTCACCATCGCTCTTCTCGGGGCCGGCTCGGGCTCCGCTCCAGCCGTCACCGCCACTCCGCCGGCGCTCACCGCTAGCGGCGGCGGAATGGTTACCGCACAAATCACCTTCAGCAACTTTCCGTCGATGCCCACGCTTACCGCTTCCTGCCAGATTCCGGCGGGTAGCTGTTCGATCCAAAACAATTCCGAACTCGTTGTAACCACCACCCTGCGATCTACGGCAATAGCGCCCACAAACGCCGGACGCAAATGGCTCTGTCCCGCAGCCGTTTTGGCGGTACTGATGATGTGGATCATCGCGCCGCGTCGGCGGCGAGTGGCCGTGGCCTTTGCAGTGTTGACCATGCTGGCGGCGTGCGGCGGAAGCGGGTCTCCGCCGAAAAACACCGGAACTCCCGCCGGCACCTATAACGTGATTGTGACCGGAACCGCAGGAGCCGTTTCCCAATCCGTGACCGTGCCCGTCACTGTGAACTGAGCAGAAGTCCTCATAGCTATCCCAGCATCGTGGGGGCAGAGTTTGCGCCCCTGAATTCCATCGCCTGTAGCCGAGCCGTTTGTTGCGGCGGCCGCCGTTGTTTTTGACTCTCCGCCTCAGTTCACGTTGTCATCCCGACAGAGCGCCTTTCGCGACAAGGGATCTCTCTTCGATTTGAACCTGTGACTCAGTTTTGGATGGGCTCTACGACAACAGGCTCGCTGGATTCGGCCATTGGGCGTACTTCCGCAAACGGTATATAACCCCAGTGGTTTTTAATCGCGCGCGAAAAATCATTTTTGCGGCGTAGTGTCGGCGCGGGCGGCCCATTTGGCGGAGTCGGCGGAGTTGTCGGTTAGGTCGGCGAGATGGGCGCCGAAGTATTCGATGTCCTGCAAATCTTGAGGCCGGGCGGCGCCGGCGACGCCTTCTTGATAGGCCTGCTCGATCAATTTTGTCGCTTGCTCCAGCTTTCCTTGTTGCGCATCAATGTAAGAAAGGTTGGAGAGGGTCGTGCACCGCCATTCGTGCTCGTGCTGGATTTTCTTGCGCATAGTCTCGGCGGAGCCGTCGGTTAGGGTGGGGAGAAGTTTTTGATGATCGTCGATGCGGCTCTGAAGCAGCGCGTCGGATTGCGCGGCGCTGGTTTCGGCGTCCTTCCAGTGCTCCTGCTTCAACTGCGCCATGCTGAGCCTGATCCAAAGATTCGGATACAACGAGTCGTCCTTTCCGGGCCAGATTTCGGCCTGCACCAGCGCGTCGCGAAGGGACTGCTCGGCTTCGATGTAGCGTCCTTGGCTCATCTGGCATCGGGCGATGGCTTCGTGTGCGGTCCCCAGATATTTGGCTCTGTTCTTGGGGAATTTGGCTTGTTCGGCTGTGGGGATGAGATCCCTTTGGTATTTGTCGATGATGGTCTGGCAGTTGGTGTCCGTGACTGACCCGAAGGAGTAGGCCATGTGATGGTTTAGCTCGTCGTCTTCTTTTTCCTCTGGAGTGAAGTTCGCGCTGACGACAACGGTCTGCTTGGTGACAACGCGGCCGTTGGCGTCGGTCGTTTTCCCTGGGGACACGGTCGACTTTTTGGTGGGCGGCGCGGGCTTGACGGTAACGGGCACGGGCTTCCAGTTTGTGCCGGGAAGCCCGGTAATGGTCGCGCCATCGGCGGGTGCGGTGGTGTCAGGCGCGGGTGCGGAAGCTGGCGTGGTGGGCGTTGTGACTGGGGTGCTTGATTGGGCGAGGGCTGGTGTAGCACACGCCGGGCAAAGGGCGATTACGACAAACGTCAAGGTGAGGCGTTGGCGTCTAGTGGACATGGGCCGATTACTGCGCGGGGACGTTACACGAGAGTTATGCGAAAAAGCAAGTGCGGAAAAGGGCAGCGAAGGAAATGTGGGTCGCAGGCACATTTTTTCTCGAAAACGGACGTGTGTGTACTTGCAATCTACGTATACCAACATGTTATCATGCATGGCCGCTCTGTTTAGCCGTACGACCGAGCGCGCAAGGCATGAGCTGTTATGCATCACGCGACACGACGACCGCAACTCGGTCCCGCCTGCCCTGAGGCACGAAGGGGTTCCCCTGACCGCCGAGGGGCTCGGTGCCCTCAATGCCGCCGGCCGCCATCCCCAAACCCATTTCTAATCGTCAGCGTTGCGATTAGAAACCAGCGTATCTCCCACATAACAAAGGACGCCCGTGCATTCTAATCGTCATTTTAAGGGGTGTTTTCAAAACGCTTTCCGCGCCGGCTCAATTTGCAGCTCGCAAGTTTCCATTTTTGAATTTCCATTCTGCGCCTTCCAGATCGACACTTCGCGCAATCTGAAATCGCATCTAAATCATTGCAAACAAAGTGCATCCTCGTTTTCAGATCGACAGTCTTTCGGCCGTATCAACTTTCGATTTGTCTCCCCTCTTCATCACTATCCAGATCAAGTCGACGTCAAGCTGGCTGCGTCGGAACCGCCCTCCCGCTCATCCAATCTGCGTTCGATGTTATATTCGCTATATTCAAGCAGGCACAGCCACTTTGCCGCAGGTGAAATTCGATGACTGACCGTAAACCGCCGTTTGCCTCCGTGGAAGAAGCTCTGGAAGAAATTCGCGCCGGGCGCATGATCGTCCTGGTGGACGACGAAGACCGCGAAAACGAAGGCGACCTGACCATCGCCGCGGAAAAAATTACGCCGGAAGCCATCAACTTCATGGCCAAGTTCGGCCGCGGGCTGATTTGCCTGGCGATGACCGAGCAGCGCTGCGACGCGCTGGGCCTGGCGCCGATCACTCCGCGCAATACGTCGATGTTCGGCACCCCGTTCTGCGAACCTATTGATGCGCGCCGCGGCACCACCACTGGAACCAGCGCCAGCGACCGCGCCACCACTATTCTGGCGGCCACCGATCCCGATACGCGTCCGGAAGATCTGGCGCGCCCCGGCCACGTCTACACCCTGCGCGCGCGCAATGGCGGCGTGCTGGTCCGCGCCGGGCAGACCGAAGCGTCGGTGGATCTGGCGCGGCTTGCCGGACTCGACCATTCGGGCGTGATCTGCGAAGTGATGAATGACGACGGCTCGATGGCGCGGATTCCCCAGCTGGTGGAATTTTGTCGTCTGCACAATATGAAGCTGTTGACCGTGGCCGACCTGATTCGCTACCGCATGCAGCACGAGCGCCACGTGCGGCGCATCGCCGAATCGGTGCTGCCCACGCGCCACGGAAATTTCCGGATGATCGCCTACGCCAGCGACGCGGACCACGAATTGCACGTCGCGCTGGTGCGCGGCGAGGTTGGTTTACGCGCCGAGATTGGTTCGGCGCATGCGGCGCAGGCCGGGGCCGGCGGCACGGATAAAAGCGCGCCATTGGTGCGGGTCCATTCGCATTGCCTTACCGGCGACGCGTTTGGTTCCACCGCCTGCGATTGCCACGCCACGATTGAGCGGTCGCTCGCCGCGATCGCCGAAGCCGGGCGCGGCGTCTTCGTTTACCTGCATCATACCGGACGCGGATTTCAGATCGATCCGCGAGTGGCGCTGCGCGATGGCGCGCGCGAGACCGAAAGCGGCGAGCTGCCGCGCATCCGTTTTCACGACCGCGAGGAGACCGAGCACGACCTGGGCGCGCAGCGCCAAGTGCAGCGGGAAAGCGGAATCGGCGCGCAGATCCTGATCGACCTTGGCTTGCGCCGCATTCGGGTGCTGACCAACCACCCGCGCAAAGTCGTAGCCCTCGATGGTTACGGTCTGGAGATTGTCGATCAAGTTCCGTTAAATCTCAGCGCGGCCGAACCGGCGCGGCGGGATTCCGAAACGCGCCGCTAACTTGGATTTCAGGCGGGCTTGGCTGCAGGCATTTGTGGCGGTTTGACGCTGATATAGGGGCGCATTCTTTCGAGCGCCGTCTTCGAAATTCCGTGGATCGCCAGTAAATCTTCCACTCGTTGGAACGGGCCGCTTTTTTTTCGAAAATTAATAATGGATTTCGCCGTCGCCGGGCCGATGCCGGGAATCTGCTGTAATTCGGCAGCGCTCGCCGAATTTAAATCGACCGGATGCGCCGGCGGCGTTTTCTTCTGTGCACTCGCTAACCCCGCAAAAACAAAAAGCAGAAACGCCGCGGCGAGAAAGAATTCCCTCCTGGCGAATCTGCTTTTCGAGTCCACCGCTGTGTACTCCGGAAGAGACTATTGCTTATTGCCGTGGGCGTCGTATTCGGTCACTTCTCCGAAGAGTGCGACCTGCTCGCCGATTTGGGCCTTGTCGCCAACAACCACGATTTGCGAGTTCGCCGAATCGAAATACTTTCGCGCCGCGAGAATAATATCGGCCGCGGTGAGCGCGTGAATCCGCGCGCGATAGGTTTCCAGATGATCTTCGGGCAGACGATCCAGATAGATCGTGGAAAGCTGGCCGAGCACGCCGTCCTGCGTGGCCACTCCCAAAGAAAATACCCCGGTGAGATAGCTGCGCGCGCTTTCTAGTTCTTCATCGGAAACGGGCAGCGAACGCATGCGATCCATTTCGTAGAAAATCTCGGTCAGCGATGCCGCGGCCACGTCGTTCCGCACGGCCGCGTGCACATTGAAAAATCCCTGCTGGCGCATCGATTGAATGCCGCTGCGCGGGCTGTAGGTGTAGCCCTTCTGCTCGCGAATATTCATCACCAACCGCGAGTGGAAGGCGCCGCCGTAGATCGAATTGGCGATGACTAGCCGCATCCAGTCCGAATCGCGACGGGTAATGCCCAGGTTGCCGACGACCAATTGGGTTTGCACGCTGCCCGGCAGATGAACGAGGTGGACCTTGCGCCCCACGTTGCGCGGCGGCGCTGGAGATTTCGGCGGCTCCGACGTAGACGATTTCCACTCGCCGAAAATCCTTTCGATTTGCGCGACCATCGCTTCGCTGGCAAAGTCACCGACCACAATCAGCAACGCGTTCGCCGGTGAATAATTTTGGCGATAAAAGCCTTCCAGTTGCTCACGCTGGTAAGAAGCGAGTTGCTCCTCCGTCGGCGAAATCACCGCGTAGGGATGCTCGCCAAAGAGCACACGGCGAAATCGTTCGTTGGCCAGAAAGCCTGGAGTGGTCCGTTCGATGCGCAGGCCTTCGATTTTCTGCCGGCGTTCACGCTCGAACTCCTCGGCGGGAAAGGAGGCGTGGCGCGCCAGATCGGCGACCAATTCAAGCAAGCCACCGGAAAACTCAGAAAGCCCCGCGATGGAAATGGCCGAGGAGTCGGCGCCAGCGCTGGTGCCCAGATCGCCGCCCATGCGGCGCAGGTCCTCTTCAATCTGGCGGCTGGGACGCGAAGCGGTCCCGGTGCGCACCACGGTCGCAGTCATATCCGCAAGGCCGGGCGTGGTGCGGGCCACGAGCGCGTTGCCGCTCCGAAAAAATAATTGCGCGGTGATTTTCGGAAAAGTGGGAACTTCGGCAAGAACCACTTGCAGGCCGTTTGCCAACGTCTTGACGCTGCGTTTCGGCCAAGCCACCGGGCGCTCCGGGCCAAGCGGCGGGACCGCGCTGCTGCGATTTGCGGCGGCGGGGTTGGCCGTCGCGCCAGATTTCGGATCGACTGCTGTTGCGTTGCTGCCGCTCATTACGCTGCCGCCTTGGCTACGGGTTGCCGGACGAGAACCGCCCGGTTTTTTGAAACGAGATATTTTTTGGCCACCGCCTGCACTTGCGCAGCGGTAACGGCTTGAAATCCGTCGAGCACAGTGTTGATGCGATTGGGATCGCCGTCAAACAAGGTGAAACATGCCAGGTAGTGCATCAATCCGAAACGGGGCATGTGCGCACCCATTCCGCCCTCGAGGTTCGAATAAAAATCGGCGCGAAGTTTCACTTTCACCGGCGCGAGTTCGTCTTCGGTGATGCCTTGCTCCTGAATCTCGCGAATCACTTCGTCGAAGGCGGCGATCACCGTGTCGGAATGATCTTCGGGCGTGTGGAAAATGCGCGTGACCATTTGAGTGGGGCCGTTGGTTTCGATGATATCCGCGCCGCCGTCGGTTTCCACGGCGATTTCTTTTTCGAGCACCAGCCGACGGTAGATGCGGCCGACCCGGCCACCATGCAGGGCGCGATCGAGAATCGCGGCGGCGTACCAGTCCGGGTTATCGCGCGGCGGAAAAGTGTAGCCGATGGCGATGGCGGGCAGGGGCCCAAATTTCTCCGGAACTGCGCCACGGCGCTCTTCAGTTTGCGGAGGCTCGGAGACATCCGCCACTGGCGGGAGCGGATGCGTGGGAATATCTTCGAAGTAGCGCTTAGCCAACGCAAAGCTTTCGGCGGGATCGAGATCGCCGACCATCAACAGCACGGCGTTGTTTGGCGCGTAGTAGGTGTGAAAAAAATGCTGAACGTCGGCGAGGGTGGCCGCGTCGAGATCCGCGAAGTCGCCGTAGAAATTATGCGCGTTGGGCCAATTGCGGAACGCGACCGGCGGCAGATCGAGCCAGGGGAAGCCGCCGTATGGCTGATTCATCACGTTGACGCGAACTTCTTCTTTGACCACGTCACGCTGGTTGCGCAGATTTTCATCATCGACTTTCAGCGCCCGCATGCGGTCGGCTTCCAGCCACAGGACCCGGGCCAGCGCATTCGACGGGACGGATTCGAAATAATTGGTGATGTCGTAATTGGTGGTGCCGTTGAGCATGCCGCCGGAAGAATTGATCAGCCGAATGTGCTCCATCTTTCCGGCGTGGGCCGAACCCTGGAACATCATGTGCTCAAAAAGGTGCGCGAAGCCGCTGCGTCCGAATGGTTCGAGACGAAAACCGATCTGATAGTAGACGCCAACGGTCACCACCGGCGCGGAGCGATCGGGCGAGACGACCACGCGAAGCCCGTTGGCGAGGGTGGTGTGTTCCACCGGGATATGCAGGTTCTTCACTTCGAATTCCTCCTGGATTTTCCGAGTACGCGATTCAGATTCCGCAAAGTAGCACGGTGGCTTTTCGAAAGCAGGCGTGCTGAAAGACGCGCCAGGCCTCGATAGGCTTCTTGCAGCTCATTCGGATGCTTGCGCAGCGCCGCGGCGTGCAGCGCAATAGTTCCGTAGTCGGCGCGTGAAATCGGCCCGGTCCAGGCAGCGTGCGCACCGTGCTGCTCAAAATTGCGAAGCATCTCGCGCATCAGCGGCAACAAAGCTTGCAGCGCCTTACGACGCGTGAATCCGATGCTCAACAAAACCTGGGTGGCGCCTTCTGCCAGCGCAAGGCCCAGCCCGGCCACCATCATGCCCGCGGCGTGGTACGAAATCTTTTTGTGGCCGTCCACGATAACCGGAACGCCGCCCAGCGAGCGGGCGATCGAGGCGGCGATTTGGCGCGCTTTTGAATCGCCCTCGATGCCAAAAATCACACCGTCCAGGTTCGGCTCACTGCGACCCGAAAAAGTCTGCATGGGATGAAGCGAGCCGGTCGCGGCACCGCGCCGCGCGAGTGGTTGCAGAACTTTGCGGTCAAGCGCGCCACTCGTGTGCAGGACTACTTTGCCGCGCCATTTCTTAGGATCGAGTTGGGCCAAAGAACGCGCCAGGCCAGCCAGCGCGCCATCCGGAACAGTTAACAGAATAACATCGGCTTCGATGATTTCGCGAGTGAGCGGCACCGACGGATTCCCGGCTCCGATAAACCGCGCCGCGGCGCGCGAGGTCGACGTGGAGCGCGTAACGACGGCGCCAACGCGCCAGCCAAGACGGTGCAGACGCCGGCCCAGAGCACGCCCCAAACGTCCTGCGCCGACAATGGAAAGTGAATGGGAAACGGAACGCGACATTCGAAGTGTTAGCATAACGTGTTCCGGAATTTTTGGTGGAGGAAATTGACTCTGGTCTGGTGGTTGCATCTTTTCCTGGACGCCATGGTGGGACTCGTGGCCGTTTCCTGGCTGGCGCTGGCCATCAGCGCCGGGTTTGGCGTGCGGAAGATTCCATCGGTCTACAGCGTCGCGCCTTTGCCCGATGCGGAATGTCCTACGGTGTCGATCCTGTTTGCGGCGAGAGATGAAGAAGAAAACATTTCGGACGCGCTAGCGACCTTTCTGGCGCTGGATTATCCGCGCTACGAAGTCGTGGCGGTGGACGACCGTTCCGCGGATTCGACCAACACAATTCTGCGGGCAGCCGCGCAAAGCGATCCGTGCTTGAAAGTGCTGCGGGTCGATTCCCTTCCCGCCGGCTGGCTCGGTAAACCCCACGCCCTGCAGCGCGCTTACGAAAATTCTAGCGGGGAATGGCTGGTCCTCACGGATGCCGACGTGCACTTCGCTCCCGACCTGCTGCGCCGGGCGATTGCGCTGGCTGAGAAAAACCAATGGGATCATCTGCCGCTGCTGGCCGACGCAAAATTGTTCACCTTCGGCGAAAAAATGGTGATGACGTTCTTTGCTTGCGCGTTCGTGCTCGCGACCCGGCCGTGGAGCGTGAGCAATCCGAAATCCGGAGCGTATATCGGAATTGGCGCGTTCCAACTGATTCGCCGCAGCGTGTACGAAAAAATGGGAACGCACCGGCGGCTGGCGATGGAAGTGGTCGACGACGTGAAGGTGGGGAAATTGGTGAAGGAAGCAGGCTGCCGCTCCGGAGTGGGCAAGGCGGGGCCAGCGGTGAGCGTGCACTGGCATGCGGGCGTGCGGAACCTGATTCGCGGGACGGAAAAGAATTTTTTCGCAGCGGCGAATTATAGCCTGTGGATGGCTGGCGCGCAGCTTTTCTCCATTTTTATGGCTTGGATATTTCCCTGGCTTGCGCTGCCGTTCGTACACGGATGGGTTGGGATTTTGGCCGCGGTCGCGATTGTGGTGCCGATGATGGCGCAGGCTGGGGCGGCGCGGGAGTTTCGGGTATCGATGCTGTACGCGCTGACCCAGCCGGTGGGCGCGCTGATTTTTTGGTGGATGCTGCTGCGGTCCACGATCATTACTCTGCGAAACGGAGGGATTACCTGGCGCGGCACTTTTTATTCTCTGGAGAAACTGAAGAGAGGCGTTGTATAAGACGATTTAGATTCCGGAAACCTGGAATAGAATGCAGCACTTTAAACCTCGATACAGATGTTCCAATGTTCGCAGTGTTGCCGGACGGATATTTCTCGTTGCAGCGCTTTCGCTTTTTGGGGTTTCCGTCAGCCTGTGGGCGCAGACAAATCCGCGAGGTGAAACTTCGGAGTGCGCAGGAGACACTGTCGATCGAATGGGTCCAGAAGTCGCGAAGCAGGCGCGGGACTTTTTGGGCAAGTTGAGAAATGCGGTACAGAGGAACGAAAAGAAACAAGTCGCCTCGATGGTTCGCTATCCAATCAGCATACATTTTGCCGACAAGACTACGGTGATTCGTAACTCGGACGAGTTCACGCGCAACTACCGACGTATCGTAAGCGATTCGGTGAAGGCTGAAATTATCGACGAGAAGTCTTCGAGGTGTCTGTTCGCAAACTCACAAGGCTTTATGGTCGGTGACGGCGAGTTCTGGTTCCAAGAGTTCCCTCAGGGCGTCTTCAAGATCGTAACCTTCAACGTAATGGGTCGCTGAATGGCGATGTGCGAAAACGTTGAGCGGTTCCGACGGAAGCTAACTACTTAAAAAACGAGTAGGCGATATAGAACTGATTGTTGTCGAGGCCGGGATTGAAGTTGTGGCGGTAGGCGTTCGAAATGTGCTGAAAGCGGTAGGCGAATTTCCAGGACGAACGACGGCTGGCGCTGAAAAGTTCCAGGCCGCCACCGGCGTCGAAGGTGTAGTTGTATTGGGTGCCGCCCGGAATATCGACGGGCACCGGGCGCGTGGAAACGATGAATCCGCCGTTCGCGCCGATGAACGGTTGGAGTTTTCGTTGGCGGCGAAAATTCATTTTCAGGCCGATGGGGCTGATGCCGCCGCCCCACACCGTTTCGTGGCCGGACGGACAGATGAAACCGAGGCGGCTGGGCGTGCCGCACGGAACCCAGGTGAATTGATGCACGAGCTGAACAGGAACGATGTCCAGAATATATTCGAGCGAGGTAAAGGGCTTGTCGTACAGCGTGCGGCCATAGCGAAAACCCGCGGTGTAGATCTGCTCGTCCGAGGTGATACCAAAAATGTGCACGGTATTGAGAGAAACCGCGCCCCAGACGCCGAATTCATTGCCCGGCGGATAAGGCGGGGTCTGGGCACGAGCGGAAGCGCAGAAGGTTAGCGCGCAGGATACGAGCAGCGCGAAGAAGTAGCAGCGATTGTGGCGCATTCGAAAATGTTCCTTTTGGGGCCATGCGTTTTCGGCGGCCACAATCTTACGAACAATCTTCCCTTCTGACCATCGGCGATTACGAAGATTTCTTCGACGCTTTGGCTTTGATGCCGCGAGATTTTGGCGGAGTTGGCAACGGCGCCGAATTCGACGCATTTTCCGCGATGGCGACAGATTGAATTTCCGCGGCTGGAGCGGTGACATCCGCTGAACTCTCAGCTGCGATTTCCGCCGGCCCAAAGATTTCGCCGAGATCGCGTTGCTTCAGCGCGCGGATCTTGTCGCGCAGGGATGCGGCTTTCTCGAATTCAAAATTCTTGGCGGCGGCGCGCATTTGCGTTTCCATTTGGGTGATGGCGCCGATCAGCTGCGCTTCGTTCTTGATGTCGCCGAGGGCGGCGTCTTCCACCGGCACGGTCAGGTAATCGGCTTCGATGATACGGACCAACTGCATGTCCACCGACTTGATGATGGACATGGGCGTGATGTTGTTATCGCGGTTGTAGGCTTCCTGCTTGGCGCGGCGGCGATCGGTTTCGCCGATGGCCTGGCGCATGGAATCGGTCATGCGGTCGGCGTAGAGAATGGCACGGCCTTCCAGGTGGCGCGCGGCGCGGCCCATGGTTTGAATCAACGAGGTGGAACTGCGAAGGTAGCCTTCTTTATCGGCGTCGAGAATCGCGACGAGCGAAACTTCGGGCAGGTCGAGGCCTTCGCGCAAGAGGTTGATGCCGATCAGCACGTCATATTCGCCACGACGCAGGTCGCGCAGGATACGAATGCGTTCGAGCGTGTCGATTTCGGAGTGCAGGTAGCGACAGCGGACGCCCACCTCGGAAAAATATTCGGCAAGATCTTCGGACATGCGTTTGGTGAGCGTGGTGACGAGGATGCGTTCGCCGCGCTCGGCGCGAATCCGGATTTGCTCGAGCAGATCATCGACTTGGCCTTTGACCGGGCGCACTTCGACGATCGGATCGACCAAGCCGGTAGGACGAATCACCTGCTCGACGAAAACGCCGCCGGTCTTGGTGAGTTCATAGGGCCCGGGCGTGGCCGAAACATACACCACCTGATTGATGCGGTGATCGAATTCCTCGAAGGTCAGCGGACGATTATCGAGCGCGGATGGCATACGGAAGCCGTAATTGACCAGGTTTTGTTTCCGCGAGCGATCGCCGTGATACATGGCGTGCAGCTGCGGGACGGTCTGGTGCGATTCATCGATGACCAGCAAATAATCGGACGGGACGTAGTCGAGCAGCGTGGGCGGCGCTTCGCCAGGCAAGCGACCGGACATGTGCCGGGAATAATTTTCGATGCCGTGGCAGTAGCCGATGGTGCGCATCATTTCGATGTCGTAGTTGACGCGCTGGGTGATGCGCTGTGCTTCGACAATTTTTCCCTGGCGCTGCAGTTCGGGTTTCCACCATTCCAGTTCTTCGTAGATGCTCTGGATGGCGCGCTCGCGCTGTTCGGGTGGAACGACGTAGTGGGTCTTCGGGTAAATCGGTTGGCGCTTGATTTCGCCTTCGCGGGTGACCGCGATTTCGCCGGTGATGGGATCGATCTTGCGGATCGCTTCGATCTGGGTACCCCATAGTTCGACGCGGACCGCGAGATCGTCATACGGGGGGTAAATTTCGATGATATCCCCGCGCACGCGGAACGTACCGCGGCGCAATTCTTCGGAGCGCTCGTATTGAATTTCGACCAGCTTGCGCAGGATGGATTCGCGCGCGATGGACTGGCCCTTTTCGAGGAGCAGCATCATGCCGTAATACGCTTCGGGTGAGCCGATACCGTAGATACAGGACACCGAGGCGACCACGATCACGTCGCGGCGTTCGAAGAGCGAGCGGGTGGCGGACATGCGCAACTTGTCCAGTTCGTCGTTGATGGTGGATTCTTTTTCGATGTAAGTGTCGCTGGCCGGAATGTAGGCCTCGGGCTGGTAATAATCGTAGTAGCTGACGAAATACTCGACCGCGTTATCCGGGAAAAACGATTTAAATTCGTGGAAAAGCTGAGCCGCGAGAGTTTTATTGTGCGCGAGGACGATGGTCGGGCGATCGAGTTCCTCGATCACCTTGGCCATGGTGAAAGTTTTGCCCGAACCGGTGACGCCGAGGAGAACCTGATCGCGATCGCCGCCCTTGATTCCCTGGAGGAGCTGGGAAATGGCGACGGGCTGGTCGCCGCGGGGCTGATAGTCGCTGGCTAGTTTGAATTTCATGGTCACTGCCTCAGTGCGAAAAACGGGGTGTCTTGAAACTTCTTATTATACACGAGTGGAGGGAGCTTCGCTTTTTGCGCCTGGGCGCGGATTCAAGGTAAATCAGACCACTCGCTACGCTTCGGGATGACAATTTAACGGCGGGGTCGGATCTGAGAATTCGGACACGGCCATCCGTCGCGAATTACGGAAGCAGAATGACGTGAGATTGCGTCTCGACTTGGCCAACATAGTGAATTTTGGAGCCAGTGGTTGGGCTGAGAACTTCGAAGTCCATGTTTTGGGTGGTGGTTTGGGTGGAACGGACGATCAAGCCGGTGGCCAGCGAAATACTGTCGAGGCTTTCGCCGGAACCGGTCCAGGTGCCGGAGGTGCGCAAGCCATTGTGCACGTAATCGGGCGGAGTGGCGTCGCCGTGTTCGGATCCGTGACGGACAATTTGAAATTTGGTGACGATGATAGCGCAGGGCGTTTGCGCTGCAGGCGCAGCGGTCGTAGTTGGAACGGCATCACTCGGTTTGGTGGCGGGGGTTGCATCAGCCGCCGCGTCGTCTAGCGTTTGCGCCGGGATAGACTCGTCACGCACGTAGGTCGATTCCGTGCGCCAGGTTAAGCCGGCTAGCGGCGAATTCTCGATTGGTTGTTCGCTGGTCCACTTCTGGCCAATCACAATTCCTTCTTTGGGAAATAACGCGCTGGCGGAAAGCCCGGCCATAGACGAACGCACAGTATTCGAGGCGACCGGATTGGCCAGCAGTTGGTCGAGCCCAGCCACGTGGGACAACTTGCCATCGGCATCGATGGTGAACTCGACGGCGCGGCCTTCGAGTTTGTCGAACTGGTCGACGAGCGTGGCGGCGTCGGGATCGTAGGAGTCCGATTCGGACGTGGCGTTGGCTTTTTCATAGGTGGCGCGCAGGCGGACCGTGCCCGCTGCGCCGTTGGAACCCGGATCGACGGCAAGCACGTCGATGCGGAGTTGCATGAGAAGCGTTTGCTTCAGCTGTGACGCGCTTTCAGCGTTGACGATCGGAGTGGTGGTATTGCTGGTGGTCGTGGTGCGGGTGGTGATCTGGTAGCGCAGAACCTGACCGACGGTGAATTTGGGGCGCAGATGCAAACGCTCAGCCGCCACGCTTCCCAATGGAACCGCGAACCCGAAAAACATCGCGCCAACAACGAAGGCACAGGCAGCAGAGGCGCGGCGGATTTTCACTTGGGCCACTTAATTTCGTTGCGGCAGGCTGGCGCGCGGTTGGCTGGCATCATGGACGCGTCGCCTTCGTTTCGAGGCGCTGCACATTCGGACGCGCCAGCGAACCGGTAAGTTCGACGGCATCGCCGGCTGGGTTTTGGGAGCGGTGGGCTCCGCGCTCGGGCGCCCCAGCATCCCCCAGGCGTAACTGCAAACCGAGGGTGCGATCGAAATTCACAAATCCGGAGGCTTGAATTCCAGACGCCGGACCTGACAGCGATAGCTCCTGAAAATTGATTCTCTGGTCGTCGCACGTAAAGGAGGCGGTACCGTCGTGGAACGTGCTCGAGCCGGGGCGCAGCGCTGCGTCATGCAGCGTATCCGTTAAATTCAAAGCGCGAATTTCCGGGCTCTCGATTCGCGCCGTGCCACTGCACTGCAGAGTAGAAAGAAGCTGACCTGGGGCCGTGCCGCTAAAATTGAGAGCGATATCGCCCGACGCCAAGCCGGCGAATAAGGTCGCGAGCGAGGGAGAAGCGGCGGTGAGCGCGGCGAGATCCACCCGCGAATATTCAGCCGCGATGCGGTAGGCCGGAGCAGCCGCGAGTTCGGCGTCCAGCGAACCGTTCAGAGTTCCGCCAAATAGGAGTGCGGTGGCGTTCGAGACTTCGAGGTGGCGCCCGCCGACCGTCAGATCCGCGTGCAGGCGATGGAGCACGAGCGGAGCCAGGGTGAACTCGTCGATCGAGAGATGGCCGGAAGCTCGAAAATTTTCCGGTACGGAATTGGTGGGCGACTGCGGATTCAAAAATGGCAGAACGCGGTAAATAAAACTTTCGCGCCAGCGCGGGTTCAGCCAGCGATCGAGATCGGAGGCAACGAGGGAGCCGGCGGTAACCGCGAATTGCCAGCCGCGGTCGTCGTCACGATGATCGAAGGTGCCGCTCCAAGCGGTGCCGAAGGCGTCCGCGGCGGCCAGCGCGATGTGGCGCGAATCGGATTTCAGTTCGGCGCGAGCGCGAATCTGCTGGATCGGATGATTCAAAAATGGAGTCAGTAGAGCGGCGTTGCCGGTATCGGTGCCCCACTCGATGCTGCCGACGGGCTGCGAGTTCCACGGCTGCGAGTTTGAAAGCGAACGCGTTGGCCAGCGCAAATCGCAACGGACCGGGCCGGACAGGTCCCAGCCGCGCGAAATATTCCAGCCGAGAGCGCTGGCGGTGGCAATCAAATCGCGGACTTGCGGCAAGCTGCCGGCGAGATGGAAAGCGGGCGCGTCGTGATTGGTGGGATTGGAGGACGAATCAAAATGAAAGGACCCGGCGGTTCCTTCCGGAGCGCCGAAAACAATCACGGCTGGCGGCAACGATAGGCCGCTGGGATCGTAGTGCAGGCGAAACTGACTCAGGCGGGCCGGCACACGTAAACGCGGGCTGGTGAGCTCGGCGGCCTTGATCATCGTGGTCGCGTTGGTCAGGCGTGGCGGCCATCCCGAAAAACTCGCGGTGGAACTGGCGGTTCCGACTACCGACACATCGGCGGCGACATCGGGATGAAATCCGCGGAGCCAGGCCAGCGCGTCCTTCAAATCGATTTGCGACTGAGTTACGTCGATGCGATTGGCTTTGAACGAGGCCGAAGAACGATCTTCCGTATCGGTCCAATCGAAATTGGCGGTGGCGCGAGCAAACGACGAAGGGGCCTCTATGGTCGCGTCGGTGACCGCCATGCTGGACGCGAGCGGGCTCAAGGTCATGCGCGCATTGAGATCGAACGCCGGATTATCCGGCCGCAGAGCCAAATCCCATCGGTGGAGTTCGCGCAATTGCGAACGGGCCTGCAAGGTCCAGACGTCGCCTTGGGTTTCGGCATGCACCACCGCCGCGACATTTCCGCGGACGCCAAAATCGTAGCCACGAAAAAGCCGGAGCACGTCGGAGACGGAGGCTTCGCCCCAGGCCAGGTCGAGTACCGCCGGGCGCAACCGCGACGAAGTGCCGCCCAAACTTCCGGAAAGATAAATCGTGCCAGGAGACTGCAGGACGAGCGCGGCGCGCGTGGGCGTAGCTTGCAGGTTTACGCGCCAGCGGCCCGGTCCGTCGGGTTCGACGTAGCCATTCACGGTGACGAAGGCGAATGGGATTTTTTCATCGCCGCGCTTGAAATTGATGCGACCAGAATCGACTTCGAGGCGCGTGAAACGGACGGCCGGCAGACGAGAGGAGTTCGGGTTGGGCGACACGGAAGAAGGCGCGGCTACCGATGGGCGCGGCAACCATTCGGCAAGGTTCCACTCGCCCACGGAATTACGCACCAGATTCAGACTGGGCTTGGTCAGCGAGACGGTGCCGAGTTCCATATGGCCGCGCAGCAAACTTTGCCAGCGCAGGCGCACGGTGACCGATTCGGCGCGCAGGAAATACTCGTGGCCGAAGCGGGGGTCTTCCGCAAAAGTTACCGGTTGTGCTTCCAGCGTCGGACCGCCCCACAGACTGAAATCGTAGCGTCCGACTTCCACGGGCCGGCCGAAAACCGCCTGCAGCCGCCCGGTGATGCGCTGTTGCAGCCGAGTGTGCGTGATCAGCAGCGAAATTCCGATGTTGGCGAGCCAGAACAGCACCAAAAGCAATGCGACAAGTTTCGGAATCCAGGTCCACGAGCGCCGTGGCGGAGCAGCCAGCGCGAGCAGCGGCTCGGACGAGACGGGTTCGGAGAGTGTATTGGGTACGACGGACATTTTTTGTTTGCGACTCGAATCACAAATTACGCGCGAATCGGGTGTTGAGAATTGTTAGGGAAAGCGCGGCGAATCGCCAGCGAAACTTTTGGGCGCGGGTCAGTGAACCTCGCGGAACATGCGGTGCCAGCGGGTCCGGCTGGAAAGATGCATGAAAGTCTGACCGATGCCGTGCAGGACGCTCCCGATGCCGCGGTCGGAGTAATCCTCGGAAGTGGCTTGCACCGACCAGTAAATCAAGATGGGGCGGCCCATGATCGCGTCGCGGTCGACGAATCCCCAGTAGCGGCTGTCGAGGCTGCGGTCGCGATTGTCTCCCAAAACAAAATAGTGATCGGGAGGCACGACCAACTCGCCGTTTTGAACGTGGTCCAGAATTTGATCGGCCCATTCGCGGCGGGCGGCAATCTCGATGAGGTCGTGATTCACCGGCGGGAAATTATCGCCGAAAGGATCTTCGTAGGTGGGATCGTGGACGACATAAGGCTCGCGCAGGCGTGAACCGTTAACGTAGACGTCACCGTTGATGATCCGAACTTTATCGCCGGGCAAGCCGATGACGCGTTTGACGTAGTGCGGATGATCGTCGAACGGAAATTTGAAGACGATCACATCGCCGCGGCGTACGGCGCGGTACGGCAACAATTTTTCGTACCAGGCGCCGCGGCCGCCGAAAATAAATTTATTCACGAACACGTGGTCGCCGATCAGCAGCGTGGGTTCCATCGACGGCGAGGGAATCTTGAAAGCCTGCACGATGAACGTGGTGCCAAACAGGGCCAGCAGCATGGTGACCAGCAGCAGTTCGGCAAACTCAGCCAAGGCGCTGCGGCGGCTCAGCATGTGCGGCGGCTCGACCGCCGGAACGGCAACATTTTCGGGAATTTCCGGTGGCCCAGATGCGGTTGTTTCAACTTCCATGAATTCCTTTTAGTCCGCGGCCTACTCGGCCGTGCGGCTTTCGAGCAGCGTCAGCGCCAGGCGAGCGGCTTCCTGCTCCGCTTCTTTTTTGCTGCGGCCTTCGGAGGCGGCCAACCGCGCACTCGAATGCCAGACTTCCACCTCAAATATTTTTTGGTGATCCGGGCCGGATTCGCGGTGCACGCGATATTCCACCGGCGCGCGGCCCCTTTGCTGCAGCCATTCCTGCAGCGCAGATTTGTGGTCGGTGCGCTCGACGCCGTGGGCGTGGGCGGCGAGCGCGGGCGCCAGCAGCGCGCGTTGCAGGAAGGCCGCCGCGGCCGGCAATCCGGCATCCAGATAAATCGCTCCGAGAATCGCTTCAAAAACATCGGCGAGCAGCCGGCGCTTGTCGCGGCCACCGGTTTTCTCTTCGCCGGCGCCCAATCGCAAATGAGTACCGAGCTTTAAGCGCTGAGCGGCAGCATGCAGCGAAGTGGCGCTGACCAGGCGGGCCAGTCCCTTGGAGAGCTGGCCGGCATCCCAGTCCGGGTTCGACTGGCAAAGATATTCGCTCACAATCAGGCCGAGGACGCGGTCACCGAGGAATTCGAGACGTTCATTGTCCGCGCCGTTCGACAACTGTCGAAAAGAGCGGTGGGTAACCGCGCGCTCGAGCAATTCCGGCGCGGCAAAGTGATGGCCGACGATGGCCTCCAGGTCACCGCGCTCGTCTTTGTTCACGGGGTCCAATTGCGCTGAGTTGGCCACGCTGATAACCCGCGTTTACGGTTTGGGAGCTGGTTTGGCCGCGGCTTGCTTCTTGGCGTCTTCGCCTTTCTGCTTGCAGGCGCTTTGCAGGCCGCCGGGAATCGCGGCGCATTTGGCGTACGCGTCGGCAGCTTCGGGAAAGCGATTGAGGTGCCCGAGCGAAACGCCCATCACATAGTAGTCGGTCGGGTCGGGCGGCGTGGCGGTGGCGGTGGCCTTGGTCAACTCGGTGACGGCGCCTTCCCAGTTCTGCTTGCGGAAGTAGACCAGGCCGAGACCACTGTGCGCCTGGGATTCGGCGGCCGCTTTCGCGGTGGCGAATTGAGCGTCAGTCATGGTCGCGGGCTTGGCCACGGTCGGAAGAGTTTCCAGCGCGTGCTTTTCATACTTCTCAGCCTTGTCGAGTTGGGCATCGGAGTTGATGTCATTCGGATTGTACTGGTGCGGAATGACCCAGCCGATCAGAACGAGGAGAGTGGGATCATCCGGGTTCAGGGCTAAGGCCTTGTCGGCGTCAGCGTACATTTTGGGGTAATTCTGTTTGGCGTACTCGGCGTTGGCGAGCTGCGAATAGACGCCCTCAGCGTATTTGCTGTTCGGATATTTCAGGACGAAAGTTTCGCCGAGATCGATGCGCTTGTCGTTTTCTTCGGGCTTGAGTTCGAAGAAGGCTTTGTAATCGGCTTCTTCCGCCGGGTCAACTTTGGGGGCAGCCGGCGCGGCGGGAGCTGCGGATTTATCGGCACCTTGCGCGGGTGGCGGCGCCGGGGCGGGGTAAGAGCCGCCGGCTTGGGCAGACGAGCGCGGCGCAGCAAAGAGTGCGAGAGCGAATACGATCGCGGGCATCACTATTTTTTTTCCAAACGATGGCATGGTCATTTCACTTCCCTTCCGGTTAGATACCCGCCGGCGATTGCGCCGCGGGCTTATTGCTTCTGCTGATTTTCGTTGCTGCTCGGCGGCGGCCCGTAGGGCGTGGCGACGCCGCGGGTCGCGGCGGCGCGGGCGGCCTCCGGCGCACCGTCAATCGCTAAAGCAGCTTCGTATTCGCTGACGGCCTGGTCCCGCTCGTCGGCGAAATCATGCATGCGCCCCAAGTATACGTGCGACCAGGCCAGGATCGAAGGGTCGGATGTGACCGGAGCGCCGGCGGAATCGGTGGCGCCAGTGTGCGGCGGCGAGACCAATTTCTCAAAAAGCTCCTGAGCTCGGGGCGCATCGTGGTTCAGCAACGAGGCGACGGCCAAACCGTAGAATGCGCGGGGCTCGTCCGGGTGTTTCGTCAGGATCTTTTGGAACGTAGCCGCGGCGGCAGTCGGATCCTGAGTCGCGATTTCGTGATCGCCTTCGGCGAGCAACTGGCTCAGTTCGTCGGTCGGGACGGCGGCACCTCTTTCCGATTTTTTGGTGGAGGCCGCGGAAGCGTCGGATTCCGGGGCGAACGCGAAATTCTGCAGGCGTTTGCGTTCGGCCTCGACGTCGATGCCGGCGATAAGATCGGGAAAATACAGCGACATGGCCGGTTCGGATTTTTCAAATTTCTGCAACTGGGTGACGAAGGGACGGACCATCACAAATCCGGCGCGATCGTTTTCGACAAGAGCTTTTTCGAGTTCATCCGGCTTCAGGTGGCGGATACGCAGCTCGACGGATTTGATGAGGCATTCGTCGGAGAAGGCCAGAAAATCGGAGCGGTATTCAACGGGCAGCCGCGGAGCCAGAGCGGCGGCGTTCAGAATTCCCTTCTTTTGCATCAGGACGTTGCGGTATTTCAGCGGCAACGGATCGAGCATGAAATGAAGATAGGCGTGTTGTACTTCGGCCGTCGGAAATTCCTGTCCCGCGCCGATCACGATGGCGTAGTGATCGCCGTTGTTGCGGAAATTGGTGCGGACGCCCACCAGCGGTTCGACGTATACGGTAAAGGTGTGGCCGAAGCGCGGGTTATAAATTTCGCGAAGATAACCGTTGGAGACGAGAACGATGCGGCGGACGGGCGACTCATCCCGGGCCACGGCGCGTTCGTACTCGGGCTGGACTCGTTGCCAGCGCAGATCGAGGTGCGCTTCCTTATAGAAATTCTGCAGAATCTCCTGGAATTCTTCGATGGCCAGAACGTCGGGAGGCAGAACATCGTGATCGAGCAAATAATTGAAGCGCGGCGGGGGGCCCACGACCAGTGCGAAAGTGATGAAGCGAGACAGCGTCTCACCGGGATCGTTGAGTTGGTGATCGCGATAAAAGTCGCGGAGCGCATCGGTGGCCGGCCCTTTCAAGTTCAGGAGTTCAGTGCGCAGCGCCAGGCGCGAGGGCATTTCGGCGAGCGTGCTCTCATCGGAGTTGAAGCCGGCGGCATCCAGGGCGCACATGGTGGAAAAAACCTGCTCGCTGGCTTCGACGCTGACGCCCATCACGCTTGATTCGGCGCTGGCTTGCGCGTGCAGGCGTGAGAACGGCACGCTGGAAAGAAAAATGAGGGCGACAAGGCAGGCGAGAAATGACTGCGACTGGAAAAGCTTTCGAATGACCTGGCTCCCTTAAGAAGACTTGGAGACTAAAAGAATATTCCACGGTAATGCGCGTTCTCACGGAGAGACCACGCACAACCACGGATGCTAGATAAAGATGCGGAATGACTCTAAATGGCAGCTTCGATAGAGTCAAGGAACCAGGGCCACGCAAACGACGGGCGGGCTCGTCGGCGGAGAGCGGCAAAATTATGCCGGGACGTGTGATTTTTGGGCCGCTGGCGCGTGGAATCTTCTGGCTCTTAACTTCCTGCTGGGCGTGGCGGTGATTCCAGTGGCGATTTGGGTATCGCGGAAATACGGGGACCGTTTGGGCCGGTCGTGGCTGATGCGGCGCGTCGCCGAAGAAATCGCCGGACGCGACCTGCGTATAGCTATGGACTCGCTCGCGAAGATTTCTGAGTTCGATAGGGAGTAGCGGACGCCGCGCGTTTTTAGCCGTGAACCCGGACTTCGCTGAAGCTGAGCAGTACCCGGCCGCCGGCTTGTGGACGACCGAAGCTGAGTTCCGGGCGGAAGTGGGAGAACATCATCATCTGGTCGATTTGGCGCAGGACGGCCTGATCGCTAGGACCGGCTAGGATTTTGTAAGAAACGACCTGACCCTGAGCGTTCAGAGTTGCTTCCAAGAGCAGCGGAGCTGAACCGGAATCGCCTTGGCTCCCCGGAAGCGGAAACGGCGCCAGGCTTTCGAGGCGCGCGGGTTGAACCAGATTCAAGGGCAGATCGTTGGGCACAATGCCCACCGGCACGCCCACCAAGACATTGTGCGCCACGAGCACGAAGACGACCAGGGCGGTCAGGATTCCGCCGGTAGCCGGCACGGCGAGCGGCTTCAGGAAATCTTCAAAGGTCATCGAAACGGTTGACCATGCCTTCCGCAAACGCGCCGCCGGGGTAACGTGCTGCGAAGCGCGGATGCGAATGCGCAACGCCAGATCCGCCGGAGGCACTTCGGCGTGGACGTTCGCGAGGCAAACCGCCAGGCGGCGATAGCGTTCGAGTTGAACCTGGCAGCTCTGGCAGGTGGTCAGGTGTTCGCGCACAGAGGCGTGCTCGCGCGGCGAGATGCCGCCATCG
>Ga0302176_10000208_pt1 | contig 40285 bp, 53 predicted proteins | sample I_Palsa_E1_1_FD_198787 | JGI IMG/M metagenome (GOLD analysis project Ga0302176, IMG submission 198787) | Peat permafrost microbial communities from Stordalen Mire near Abisko, Sweden - I_Palsa_E1_1 | ecosystem: Environmental > Terrestrial > Soil > Palsa > Peat permafrost | place: Sweden...
CGAAGTCCGGGTTTGCCGTGCTGCAGTGCGGACAATTCATCATAAGAAATGAATGGACGGGCGGAAAGCGCTCCGATTCTGCGATTATCCGGCAATGGGGTCTTGTCTGCAACTATTAGCGAGAGCTAGTGTGACACTCATATCCCATTCGTCCGTTCCATAAGGCGCGACGGCCCCTTTACTCGGCGCTTGGGTTACAATCGAATAAAATACGAAGCTTTGGGAGCGAGGGAAGACGTGAGCGGGATTTGGAACTTCTTGAAGGAAGGCGAAGAGCCGATTTCGGCGAGCGCTCACGACGGAGTAGTGTCCAAAGACCGCGACGGGCTTCCAGAACGCCGAAGGAGTGACCGCCTGTGGGTATATCTTCCGGTGCTGGTCTACGGACGGACAGTGGAAAGCGAACCTTTCCACGAAGGGACCGAGGCGCTCCGTGTGAATGCCGGCGGTGGACTGATTACGCTCACGACTCCGGTGAGGTGTGGCCAACGCCTCTTGCTCATCAACAAAGTAAACCAGAAAGAGCACGAATGCCGCGTAGTCGCCGAACGGTCGAAGTACCTGGAGCGAACCGCAGTAGTAGTCGGATTTCAGGAACCTGTTCCAGACTTCTGGAGCAGAGCCGTCTGAAGGACCTTTGCGCCGCAATTTGGCCAGCGGTGCTATAGCTGGCTGGATGCAAACGGTTACTGTGCCGCGGCTTCGCGACTGGTCGAGTCGCACCCGTTCGCGGCCCACGATACAAAACCATCTCCGGCACGCAATGTGAGTGTGCTAACCTGAACCGCAATAGAAAACGGAGAGGTGTCCGAGCGGTTTAAGGAGCACGCTTGGAAAGCGTGTGTTGGGGAAACTCAACCGTGGGTTCGAATCCCACCCTCTCCGCCAAAGTCCTAAAATTCAATAAAACGTGCGGCTGTTGACATTTTCACTACTTTGTACTACTCTAAGGGTGATTTAGAGAGGCAAAGTGCTGCAAATCTACAGGCGGATCAAAGACAAGGCTACCGGGCAGTGGCGGGCCGAGAAGGTCGCCCAAGGCCGTGGTATTCGTACTGGCAGCCTCACAGGGCCGTTCTTTGTCCGCCCGTGGATCAATGGCAAGCAGGACCGACACGCCCTCCATTCTGAGACCTTTGCAGATGCTCAGGCTGAGGCAGCCGAATACGAGAAGCTGGTAGAGGCACAGAACAGGGGATTGAGCGTCGATGATGTCGCAGCCCAAACCAACAGCAATCGCATCTCTGTCAAATCGGTTGTTCAAACCTACCTGGAACAGAAAAAGAACAAAGCCAAGAAGACGCAGATGCAGTATCGGCTCGCGTTGAACGAGTTCCTCGAGTCTTTGGGCAAAGTGAAATTCCTGGATGAGATTAATGTGGGTGTGCTTCGAGCCTACAAAGATTTTTTGGTTGCGAAGGGGTTTGCCGGCAAGACGATCGACACAAGGGTGAATATCGTCGCGTTCCTTTTGAAGAAGAACGGGGTCGACGCTCGTGTACCCAAGGACGAAATGCCGGCCGTCGAGGTTGAAGAGGCTGTACCGTACACAGAAGAAGAGCTAAGCAAGATGTGGGGAGTGATGGACAAGGAGCAAAAGATTCAGTACGAATTCTTTCTTCAGTCGGCGTGTCGTGACCGGGAAGTTACTTTTGCGTCGTGGGCTGATATAGACTTCAGCAAGAACACGTATCACGTTCGCAGCAAACCTGAAGTAGGTTTCACGATCAAATCTCACGAGTCCCGCAGTGTACCGTTGCCCGACAGACTCATCAAAAAGCTGAAAGCACGCCAAAAGACGATGGCGGGTAGTCGCTGGATTTTTACAAACGGCGCCGGAGAGCCGGCGAATCACTTCTTACGGAAAATCAAGAGGATCGGGCTACGGGCAGGAATTAATTGCGGACATTGCAACGCCACAATTATGAAAGGGAAGTACAAATGGAGAAAAAAAGTCGATGTGTCGTGCTCCACGGATGCGATTTGTCGCCACGTATATTTACACCGTTTTCGGAAAACTTGCGCGACGAATTGGCAAAACGCCGGTATTCCGGTTAGATCAATCCAGAAATGGCTAGGGCACAAATCGCTGGAGGTCACGGCAAAATACCTTGGTGCGGGCGACGCCAGTAAGATGCGCAAAGAAATAAATGAAGCAGCGGGTGACTAGGACGCATTCGCCGCTTTCTTTTCACAGCACCTTCTATTTTTACTTTGTTCTTTCCTGGTTGCCCACCGGCAGTTGTTTGGTTCGTAATTTCCGTTGTTATTAGGCCAACGGTCAAGAGTCTTTCCTGTCGGACGAAGGCCCATATCAGCAAGGAAGTTTTCGAATTTCATCCAGCGCACACAAACCTTAATCCCCCGACCGCCGTAATCCGAAAAATGCTTATTATTTGGATTACTGCATCGATGTTTCATATTGCCCCACGCTCTGTATTCTGGTGTTTTAATTTTTATCGCGTGACCGTGTTTAAAACTAGGGTTCTTCTTTCCCGTATAACTCTGTTCGTGTTCTCGTTTGAGACAACCGCAGCTTCGGGTAATTTCAGACTTCAAATTAGGACTAGTAACGAAAGATTCTTTTCCACAATTACAGAGACATAGCCAGAGAGCATTACCGTGGCTTTGTCCCGCAAAAATTAAAACGCGAAGTCGTCCGAATTTTCTGCCCGTCAGATCTACTCTGGCGCTCATGCCGCTTCCTGCTCGGCTTTGATCTTCGCCCGCTCGATATAGTCATCAAGATCCTTGATATCGATAACCCGGCGCTTGCCTTGTATCCACGATCGTACGGTTTTTTCACGAATGAGGGTTTCAACAAAACCGTACGTTGCGGAAATGTAGTGTGCAACAGCAGGAATCGTTAACAAACGTGGAGGGAAGTTAAAGCTTGACCCAGCATCGGGCGCAACTGCGAGTGCAACTTTTCTTGAAGCCATTCAACACCCCAAAATCAGCGGACGGATATCCGCATGTATTTCAGGGGGTAAGGTCTTTCAGGTCCTTACTACGTTGGCTTAACCGGAAATGCCAACCTAACCGTTGCGCTATCTCGGCTCGTCTCCTGATACGCACGTGGCGATGACGGAACCGAAACTCGATCTCTTACTTCCGCCCTTCGGCAGACTCACCCTTCAAGTGGCCGATTCAATCCAGCGGATGCCCCTCCGATCAAGACGCATAGAGTACAGCGACGTGTTGGCGTCACGGGCCTGCTAAGAAACAACAAAGGCTGCAAGTGCAGTAGAGATGTTAGTATATCATAAGACGGGGAGAGATTCGACTGCTACTGGCGTAAGGATTTTATGGCTACCGAAAAGAATACAGATGTGTGGTTTATTTGCACTAAGAATTTCGTTTGCGGAAAATGCGGAAAATCGAATTCAATTTCTCTTCCCCTGAAAGCCTCAACACCACTGAATAAAGAGCTAATGCAATTGGCTATGCACGATCAGCCGCTCGTTTGTGAAGAATGCAACGAGCCTTTTCAACCCGCCCCGTCAGACCAATTTGAATTCATCCCCGCAACAAAATCAGAAGCAGATGTATTTGAATCGAACCCCACATCGCAAACCTCATAAGCGCTGAGATCATACTTACTGGGGTCGAAATTATCGCCCTTACCGCCTCTGTAAATAGTGATTACCGACTCCATTCCGCCTATTACAAACCGCCTAGTTAAAGATACCATTTTGTCAGTCCTTTTTCCTTGTAACACTCGCCTCACGCACGTCAAGAATCTTTGCTTTGACTTCTTGATTAGTGGGAATGTCGTTCAGAAGAAAGACGGCAGCTCACCAGAAGCAAAACTGCCGTCTCCCGTGCGCCGGGTGAAAAATTTAGTAAACGCCCGACTAACCCGCAGACTGATTCCTTTTGGGAATTGCCCGTGGGATTCTCTTAAAATAAGTGCGGAGGGCTTTTACACCCTCCGACTTTTGCGGGGGCTCAAGACCCCGACTAACCCAATGGACTGATTCCTTTTGAGAATTGCCCGTTGGGATCTCTACGAAATAATTTCCACGTTGATGGCTCTCAGCCCGCGGGTAGGATCTACGAACTCGGAGAATTCTACGTTCTGATTCTGGGCCAGAAATCTGTCACGTCCGCTGATTTGCCGGACGTCCCGAACGTGCACAAAGATGGGTGCTCCGTCGGATCGAGCAATCCAACCGTAGCCCTTTACGGGGTTGTACCACGAAACGCGACCTAAAAATCTTTCTCGCATGGCCTACGGTTCACCCGCTTCGCCCTCTGGGGGTGCAACGCGGGAATTTGAGGGCACACTGCCGCGGCTATCCATTGGGGCTTCGGCCTGAGCTCCGTCTTCGGTCTCGGCCGTCTCTTGATTTGTTGTGGTTTGTTCACGTACGAGTTCCTCTTCCTTCACTTTCAAAATCTTTTTGATTCTTACATCTGCCGTTTTCAATGCCTCGGCCATGACTTCACGCTTCGTCAAACCGCGGGCCGCCAGGGGTGTGCAGCAAATAGAACAGCAATCGTTTTTCGTAGTGCTGCGAGGCGCCCAAACCCCATGGATGCAACGGGCGATACACGAACCGTATTCTTTGGAATCTTCGACGAAATCTTGAGGATGACTCATGGGATCTCCTGAAGTTGAAAAAGAAAAGACGGAACCCGGCCATGTCGAATCGAGTTCCGTCTCTTTAAATGCCGACGCGATAGTTCGGCCCAAAATCTCTTTTGGACTGTGGCCCGTCCGGATCTAGGCGAAACGGATTGTGGACCTGCCCTACCGACGGCGCCGGCAAGATCAATTACTTCTTGTCGTCGCAGTCGGAACAGCCTGAATTCTCCAAGGGGTAATTGTCTGGACCTGTTTCCGGACGACCACACTGCGCGGCGATGGCTTCCTTCACTCCGCCTGATTCCTTGGCAGTCGTGACTGTGACCACTTCGTGTTTGGCCGTTTGAGTTTCAGCATTGCCGCGTCCGTCTTTGCTGGCCGGCACCGAACTTCCGAGAGCCGGAGACGACCTCAGATTCACTTTAATGATTTCGTCGCTGAGATTCTTGTTCTTTGGTTTGGACATTACTCTTTTCCTTTTACGAGACGTCCGCCTTGAGACGGTTGGGGCATCACGAACGGCTTCTTGGAGTTCGCGCCCAGTGATGGGACGCTTTCTGTTTCATCGCGGCCTGCATCTGATTTATCAACGTTTCCGGCCTTTCCGAATGCCGGCGTTTTCTTCGGAGGCTTTCCTGCTCCCCACGGGCCGTTCGGCAGGTTTGCATCTGCGTAAGGACTTACGTGTTTCTTTTTTGCCATGACTGCTTTTCCTTTTTACTATTCTCGAATGCCCGCAAGAATCCTTCGAAGGTTAATTCTTGTTCGGGACTTAAAATCGAGACTATCGTTGATTTTTGTGATCGACACGCTGGCCATTCGATTTGAGACTGTTACAACCAGGCGAGAATCTCTTTTTTGGATTTGTTTTACGTCGGCCCGCACCCACATTCACAATTCGTGGGCGTGCTGACGATGTGTTTCTTAGGGCGAAGTTTTGAGCACACGAAAATCCTTCCTTGGTTACAGAATTGGTGCGGATCGTTTGGGATCCATTTTGTTGCTGGCGGAATGAATTTTTGATTCGCTGATTTGCAGAGCGTCAACCTGATCTTTGAATCGTTGACGGACTTCTGGATCAGAGTGCCGCGTCCATTTAATCATCTCTGCGCCCGACATCTTTTCTACGCGATCGGATGTAAGGATGCCCCAGGGCTCGGCGGAAACAACTACCTCCGCAACGGGTTTGGGAGCTGCCGGGGGGTTCGAAAGACGGGCAGCAATCTGTTCGGGTGTCTCATACCCGGCCAACCGCTTCTCGATTTTCGTAAAAACCTTCTTCAAATTGTCCACAGTGAGCGACAATCCCGAAGCTGTTAACTCTTGATCCAGCATGAGATCGTTGGCTTCGTAACCGGCGTACTTTCGCATTCCTGGTGCCGCATAGAACAGATAAAAAATACGTTTTGTTTCCGATGACATTTAAATCTCCTTTGGTAATGTGTGAGTTTGCCGATCTGCGGTAGCCGCATAGGCTTCGTTCAAACTCTCAACGGTCCACAGCAACTTGTGTGCCCGGATGTAATCTTTGATGAGGGCCACGTTTTCGGGGTTAGAGTCATCAAAGCCACCGTCCGGATCCTGAAGATGAGATCTTGCAAAATCATAAGTTATGCAAGCACCGGCTTCCTGATACGCGGCGGCGCGGGCCAAAGCCTCATCTGCCAACTGTTCTGATAATGTCTTGGTTTTAGCCACTTGATTTCTCCTTGATCGAAGTGCCAACAACATTTCGAATGATGATGGGATTTTCCGGACTGCCCGGACGGGCTGCTCGAGCTGCTTTAATTTCCTGCTGCTTCTTATCCCAGGCCGTGATTGTTTTCTGGGCTTCGCGCTGTGATGCCGCGTCGAATATTCCGAGAGCCCTAGGGTTCTGACGAATTATTTTCTGGGTTATCTGAACCGGCGTATTGAGAATGAAGTCTTTCAACGCCGCATCGGACGGGATCTCCGCTGCGTCTGGCTCACCGCTGCCTGGTACGGGTTCTCCCAATTCGCTAAGCCTTTGTCCCAGCAAATAACTTTTGATCCTTAGCTGTGCTTTTGTCATAAATTTATCCTGGCACTAGTTCGTCTTGTCCGCCGCCGTCAACATAATTCTTACGAATCCTTCGCCACTTTATAATCTGCGCCGAAGTTGTGTTTTTATCGACGTAGAACGCTCGAACACGAGCATCGGATTCCGGAATGTTGTAGGGCGGCAGTTCTACTTCTGTTTGTTGGGGCACGTATTCTCCGGATTCGACCTTCCTTTTGTTCTCTAAACACATTGCCAGGAAATCGATGTTTTCTTGAACATTTTTGGCGATCTTTTTATTCTGGGCGTCCGGATCATTATCTTCCCGGTTGCTGAGAATCTCCTTCGCACTTCGTTTGCCTTGTCCCTTAAAGGGGTTTTGGAGCGTGTACGGTTTCGGTGCGTTGGAATCTACCGGCACCACGAAATCGAGCGAACCATCTTCTCGACACGCTTGGAATGCAGAAAGAAAAATATCAGTGCCGTAATCCGTGTGCGCCATTCTGCCAAAATCCACCAGATTTATTTTCATTCCGTTCTGGATTTTCCCCAACAAGGCGGAGAAGTTTGCTTGATTCTCTTGATACTGAGGATCAGATTTCAATATTCGTGCGACTGCTTTGCCGTACGCCGCTTTGATAGCGGCTTCTGATTCTGGACTTAGAGCCATTAGACACCCCTCAATTTAGAAATTTCTGCGCGGATGCGAACTATCACATCAGTATTTTGATCCGCTTTGGCCAGGTCCTCGGCGGTGGGGCCTTCGAATCCCCGTTCGGTATAACCGCCGCGGATGAGCGAGTTCCTCAAAATCTTGTGCGCTTCAAGACCGCGTTCTAACTTTTGGATCTGTGCTTCTTTTGTTGTCTCCATTGGTCCCTCCGTTAAAGTGAAAAAATTGTTAAATTTCATTGCCGACTCGTATCGGTGCCATCGTCGTCCTCTTTAAAGATTTCGTTTAGAAGCTGTTCACCAGTAGGGACAACTTCGCTCTGGAAATATGCGGACGGGGCACCCTGAGTGGTGAACGCTTTCAGCTTCTCGGCCGCGGTTTCAGGTATCGGAACGGATTCCGTCTCCTTTCTGTCACCCACTCGATCCAAATTGCTCTGAGAAACCGTTAGCGAATGATTTTCACAGTCCCTTCTTTTTTGAATTGCGGTCCAGGTTGTGTACGACAAACTGTGTGCACGGCCGTTTACGATTACTAAACAAGACGTGGATGTCTGATGAGCTATCTTCACGTCATCATCGTCGATCGAAAACTCGAGTCCGCATGAGTTGCAGTACCACAGGTACCCATCTTCGGATTTCCTCTTGGTCACGAACGTCCTCCATAATTTCCAAAACCGCGTGTACGCGGAATGCCGAACGGGCCACGGTTGTCTTGTTCGGGTTGCTGAGGTGATGTCTGTTGCATCTGCGGCATGTCGCTGCCAAAAATGCGATCATGCATCTGTTTCAACCCCAGCGCTGCGCGTTCGGCTTCTTGAATCTTCTTAAGTTCGGCCTCGTCGGACGCATCCTTGGGGATCAAATAACGAATCCCCAACTGAAGACTGTCTGCTGCGTCATCGTGTTTACGGTTTGATTGTCTTTTGGGGCCGGTGCCTTCCAACATTTCGCATTGAGCGATGAGGTTCTCCAAATAAGGGCCGGCAAGAAATTTCACTTTGTCGGTTTGGAGCGGGGTTTCCATCGCCTTGAGGTTCCGATATTTTAGAAAAGCCGAAGTGGGGCCGCTCATACACTGAGACCAGACGATCGGGATTTTCATCCCGTATTGCATGGCCTCTAATTCGATCGCTCGAGCCAGATCTTCATACTGCGTGTATTTTTCAATAATCCAGGCTTTGAAATGCTCTGGATACATGCGGGCCATTCGAACAAAAATCCGCGCTTTTTCTATCGTGTCCCAGTAGCCTACTTCTTGAGTCAGAACAGTTACTTGCTTCGAAACAATTTCAGAACCGTCGAGAGGCGATTGGGTTCGTGTTTCCGTAACCCTCCACAAAGTCAGGGCCGAAGGATCTCGGTATTTTGATTTCGTGAAAGCCAGATCTGCTGTGCCGTAAACCTCGCCAGTCAGGGGCGCCACGGTTATCGTGTTGCGGGTGAACCAGAGACGATCAAAATGCAGTTTCTCCGTCTCTTCTTCGTCGGGCAGGAACATGCAAAGTGACTGCATCCGAAACGTTCGGGCCGTGGGATCCAAATCTTCTTTCAATTTCTTTTGCAGAACCTTCCAGGTCAGACGTGCTGGAAAAAGGAGATCAACATCTTCTTCTTGAAGTTCCCAGATCGTTTTATCTTTTTGGGTTTCTGTATTCTTTCGGCATTCCGATTTCACGGTCCAGGCCGGATCAATAATAAAGAGCCAACCCTGTGATTTTTCGTTCTGCTCTAAGATCGTCGCTGTGAGGTCGTCTTCGTGCCAAGGCGTCGCGTTATAGTGGACGTAACCGCCGACTTCCTGAAGTTCCAACAAGGCCGAGAATTTCGACTCGCTCTTGGACCGTTGATCTTCCGTAGTGACCGTCATGTTTGAAATAGGATCGTCAAATACGCCGATGTCGAAGCGGCCGCCGGCTTGTCCTTGAGAATCCATCGATGTCGAAGCCGCGGTAGGCTGGAACAAATTCAAATGCGCCATGGGGCTTTCGAACTCCAAGGCGCTGCCGTCGTCGGCCGGAATGCAAAAAAACCTGAACAGTCTTTGGAATCGAGTGGGGTTGTACGGATCTGAGATTTCCCAAAAAGACCTAAAACCTCGAATAAACGATTTGCTCAGGGGCTTTGTTTCTGAGATCAATAGAATTCTTATATCCGGATCACAAAGCACGGCGCCCACGAGGTACACCAGCGTAAAGTTCGACTTGTAGCTGTTTCGGCAGGCGACCAACAGCCTCTTCTTCTCCTCGCTCTGCGAGGCCAGCCAGGCTTTCGAATCTTCTTGGGTATAGTTGGGACTGAGGCCGGGCGTCCACGAGATAAACATCTCATCCCACTTCTTATGGGGTTGGTCATGAAAATCTTTTCCGAAATACTTATTGCCTCGACTGATCGTGCCGCCCGTAATGCAGGACCACTGCTCAGCCAAGTACTCCTCGAAAGTTTCGCAGCCGTCCGTTCTCCACCGATCGTAGAACTGCCACAGCGCGAAATCCTCATGGGCGAAAGTGACTTTTCCGGGAATGATTTCCGGACCCTCGTACTTGAGTTGAGGTGCCGGCTCGCTGGTTGCGACAGATGCTCTGGCCTGAACGGGCCCGTTCCTCCAATAAAATTGTGATGGAACTAGATTATTTCTTTCCGCGGCACGAATACCCTCTTCGTAGATGATCTCGGCCTTGTCAGTTCTAGTGATGCCCCATTCTTCAGCCAGGATGATGAGGGCTTCTTCTTTCTTGATGGAACTCCCAGAATCCCAACCTACAACCCCCCGTTCCGTCTCGCCCTTGAGTCTCTTCTGTTTCGCCCTGTATTTCTTTACACGTGCGTTGGAACTCGGACGTTTTGCCGCGCACTCGTCACAAAATTCCTTACGTGTTCCATTTCTGTAAAAAGTATTGTGGCAGCCGTGTGTCTTACACTCCGACGGGAATCTTTTTTCAATCACTGGCGTTTGGTTGTCCACGGCTTAATCCTCATCCTTAAAATGCGAAACCCGCTCAACATCAGCGGGTCGGTGAAACCTAAATTTGTGAAAACCTCTACATGCCTTTTTGCAATCTAACCATATCGGAGGGACGAGCCCCTTTATTCTGTTGAGTCTTCGTTTGGATGGCGTCCATGAAAACCAGTGCGTTCATGGTGTTCTTGAATACGATCGGGCCCAAATCTTCCAACATTCCGTGGATACCTTTCTTCAACGATCGTTGTGTAACCCACTCACCGCCGTCCGCGTGGCGTTTTAACCAACCCAATATTGCGTTGCTCATGCGGGCGTCGGTAGTTAATCCGCGCATAGGAACAACCAACTCACGGCATCTCTTCTGGTAATCCATGAACGGCCGCCACTTCGTCAAATCTTTGTCGGTGATCTCAGTCTGTCCATTGAATGAAGCATTAATCACGCAACACCGAACAGTAACTTCCACTGAACGTCCTAAACTTAGATCTTCTCTTCCCCAAGCGGCCGCCAGGTGCCAAACACTCCTGTCGATTTTCACTCGTGCAAGTGGGGGGCGGTCGATCATCAAATCCGTCACGGCCGAATCTTCCACATCGAACGGGAAGTACACGTGGGGGTTGACTTCAGGACAAATCCCGAACAAGAAACGATCGTGGAAACCCGTCGTTGATTCCGCATTAAAACAATCCTGGATGCGCTCCCAAACGATGCCGCCGATGAGAGACACGGCACACATGAGATTAATCTCCTCACCCTTGGCGATCGTGAGATGTAGTGTCGGTTTGTTGAAGGCTTTGTTCAAGACATCAACAAAAGTTGCGTGCTGAATGCCTGCCTTCTTAAAGAAATGACTCCACTCGTCCAGGTCGACCATCATCTGACCCGTGCGACATTCCTTGGCCAGTTTTTTGAGCAACCCTTCGATCGAGCCGGCCGAAACGTCCGTGTAGCGCGACTTATCCAGGGCCAGATTGCCGACGGCATGCATGATTGCTTGTGACTTACCGGAGTGCACGGGGCCAATCAATGCCGTGTACAGGTTCGTTTGTGAACTATAACCCGCGGATATGGCTATACTTTCCTCTGCCGACATAGTGAATGGGACCATTGCGCCGGCCACAGTCAACAACGCGGGCCAGGCGTAGGCTCGAGGAAAGTTCTTAAAGTATTTTCGGTGGATCTCACTCAACACACCGTCAACGATCGCCTCCGCTGGCATGTCGGGGGTTTTAGAATCGATTACCTCGATCGTGTTGGCAGCATCCTCCGCAGCTTGAGTTTGTTCCAACACTCCTGCTTCGGCTAAAAGTTTATCGGAAAGCTCCCGTCCGGAGCCGGCCGGCTTGCCTTTCACTAAAGGGGTGTAGTCTTTGCCCACTGCGTAGCGACAAACAGAGTGCGCGATCTTCTCACACATTTCTTTGTAATCGCTTCCGTAGTCAACACACCTCTTCTCACAAACCTCAATCAAAACAGGCCCCATGGAGCCCTCTTCCATGCCAGCTTCCCTTAACTTACCGGCAATACGTGTCAGTTCTTTGTCGTGATCGCCACGGGGTATCGGATCTCCGTCGATCGATGGCGACTTCTTAAACGTTGAAGGAGGGGCTTCGATTTTGAAATCCTCGAAGCGGTATTCAACCAGCGGGCCGATATGACGAATGGTTGCTTCCGGCTTCTCGAGATATTTGTTGTTTATGAATCCCGCGGCCCGAAGGACACGTGCGGAATCAACTACTGCGGCGTCTGTCTTGTACCGGAATTGAAGTGCGCGATTAAGGGCCTCTCCTTTCGTGCCATCATCGGACAGGTGCCAAATAATCTGAACCTTGCCGGGGCTGGTTCCTACTGCAATCGCAGGTTCCGGAATAATGCCGGCGTTGACTTCCGCCGTGACTGCTGCCAATACTTCGTCACCCTTCTCATCGGCGTCGAGCCAACAATGACGAGTAGCCACAACGTTCTCTTTGGTACGATTCCTAACACCCGCCTTGAAAACAGACATTCCAAAATAGATGTTCTGGCCGGCGTCGTTACGGATCCCCAGTTTGGTGATTGTGGCTTCCGTACTCAAAGAACTGAACGGTTGGATATAGTCGCCAACCCAGCCGCCGTCTTTACCAAAAGAAACGCAGACGCTATCGTCCGCTTTGAAGTTCAAAGCCTTTAAGTATTCCAAATAAATAGGAACATTCACTGCGCACCGCCGTGCTGTGTCACATCTATTGTCAAAACTTCCGTCATTGAATTAACCCGCCTTTTGATTTACTTCAGGACTGCCTCGAGTTTTTGCCTTGAGGAACTCAGGTCTCTTACCCACTACTAGTGCGGTAACTACCTACTTTGAACTTTTTCATTGGCGTCCTTTTTGAAGTTTGTCAGCCAGTGCTTTCTCTTCAAGCCACCGCTTCAAGCCGCCGTCTGTCCATTGCACGGAACACAGAACTTCTTTCGTGCCGAAGTATCCGTGTTTGCGGGAGTGGCCCGCCGGTAATTGACACCGCTGCCCATCAAAAACAGAACTACATCTAACTGCTGCCTCTTTTATTTTAGACACGAATGCCCTTTCGGCTCTTGAGCCGTCTATTTTTATTTCTCCTTGAATTTCGTGATTGACTGCTTCCGAAAACCGAGGGGTTGACTGCGGGTGAAACGAGTATAGCTATTGTCTTGCGCTAACTTGCGAATTCTTCAGGCCAGATCTTGCTCAACTCTTCATTAACATCAACCGCGGGAGCAGATGAACTTTCAATGACTACTGCGTCCTTGTGTTTTTTCTTCTTCAATCTTTCACAAACCGCAATTGCCGCCGCTTGACTCATATTTACAGCATCTCGTCGATCATTGGAGCCGCTATCTTCATTTGGGTGGGCTGCATCCTTGCAAAAATACCGACCGGCGAACATAACCTGATATTCAACGCTGCGCTTTACGCCGGCCAAATCTGCCGCAGTGGGTAGTTGCCCGAATCGATCGACAACGATCGGCTGTCCATATCCTTGCTCACGGAAACGATTGCAAATCTCTGTCGCAGAATCAAACGTCAAGAGGATCCCTCGCGTAGGGTAGGGCGAACCGTAAGGCACGCCGCTTCGAATCTCCACCAAGAACCTCGGCGAGTCGTTTAATCGTACTAAAAACTTATATTCCACTGCCGTCGTCCTCCTTTTTCAATTCTGGATCTTCATCCGATACGGTTTCTTTTGGAACAGGCAACGGTAACCTCTTGGAGCCCGTCGAATCAAAAGCTGGTAACTTTTTGTACTTACGCCTGTCGATAGGTTCTTTCGTTACCGGAACAGGCAACACCGTCGCCGCATCGGCCTCGGCGGCTTTCAGAGCCTTTTGTTTTTTCAAGTAGTCGGGATATTCTGCCTTCATTCGGGCGTTCACTCTTTTATTTAATTCCTTGTCGTCAGTCTCGCCGTTGGCTCGAGCTAGTTCCCGTTCCTCGTCCATTACAGCGGCTCGATAGTCCTTCTTAAGTTTTTTGGGATCGGTGGTCAAACCCAGTTGCGCCGCTGTGCGACGGCCTGAATAATTGGGGTCTCTGCTGCTAGTATCTTGACTGCCTCCGGAACTATCGTCCCCGACTCTATCGCTTGAGTCAGCGCCGATACCTCGAGGTTTAACTCTCTTCCCGCATGAGTCCCGCCGACCTGCTGCATCTATTCGCGTGAGTTTCTCGTTGTTCGCGGTGCTCTCATGTCGGGGATCTGACTCATTCCACTTGCTCAAGCCCAACACATTGAGAATGGTGTTTGCAGATCGCGTGTTCTTATTTTTCAGGGGCTTTGCGTCTGGAAACTCCGCGAGACCGGGATTTAATCCTTTATTCGCTAGTTCACTTTGGAGGAAGCACTTAGCACAACCAGCGGAACCCATCTTGTCCCAACTGTTTTTCGGTTTCCAATCATCCCACGCATTGTTGTGGGGGCACTTCGCGTCACCGAGTACTTCGCGAAACACTTTGATGATGTGCTGTCTTACCTTATCTATGTTTGCTTTGTAATCCGGACCGCTATCCCGCCAATCCGAAATACTGTCCGTTGACCAGTAACCACCGGCCGCAATTTCGTTCGGTTCGAAGTCATTGGGGTTTGCATCCGGAAGCACTTCGATCCAGCGGCCGACAAAACAATAAGGCGCGTTCTGAATGTAGAAGCGTATTTCATAGTAGGCCTGTGCGGCGTCCGATGATTCTGTGGTTTCCAAGAATTCAAGATGTTTCTGTTTTCTTCGTTCCCAATCTTTTTCGCTGGCGCCCAACAGTTGCGCCAAGCTGCCTTCATGCTCGATAGGCAGGACATCTTCTGGTAAATGGGGAGAAGCGGTCTTCTTGGATATGGCCGCGATACGCTCTTCGGTGGATCGGACCTTCTCGCGGGGGGACGGAACATACACACCCGTTTGGGGTCTCTTGGTCCTCTCACCCATATAGCATCCCTGGGTTATTTGGACGGCTGGCCGAACAGAGCGTTATTGAAAACAAAAGCTTTAGCCGATGGCCAAGCCCGCCAAGTGGCTGAAGGGGGGTCATTTCACACCTTGTGGGGGCACGTTCGAGAAGAGTGTGGGGGCAAGAAGTTTATCCCGCGCCGCGGTGAGTTGCCGCATCTTTTGATCCGTACCGCCGTGATCGGAATGGTGGATTTGAGCCAACCGGCGATAAGCACTCCGGATCTCGTCCGGAGTCGCGCCAGGGTTGAGCTCCAACGCACGATGCGCTGATGTAGGTCGAGATCGAAAAGACTGAAGAGACACATTACTCATAGCCTCACGCAAGCCAACTAATGTGCTGTAGGGTAGGTTATGCCGGGAGACAAACTTTTCTACGACCGGCGCCACTTCCCAGATCGTCGGGCGAAATCCTTTGGCGCAAACTTTTTCCCACTGTGTAGCCGTCAAAGAAAGAGTGTCGCTCAAATACACCAATGACTGACGAGTCTTTGGACCCACACGTTTAGAGCGGGCCAGGTAAAACACAAGTTTCTTGCCTCGACGTTTTACTTTAATAAACACAGCTATTGATCCTCGAAAAGTTTGTCAAAAGAGGTAATTTCTGACCCTCTGTCCCAATCTGCGCGAGCAACGTTGTATTCGGAACGGTTGCGCTGTTCTTTCTCCACCAGCCAGTCCATCATTCGGCCCGCGTCTTCGGCAGTAAAAAATAAAGCTTTAGAATGTTTGGGCGGTTTCTGAAATACAGCTTTCCCGTCTCGCACGGTGGCCAAAGACAGAGAACCTTTCTTAATGACGAACAGCAGGGGATGCTCGCGTTGAAGAACATCACTCATTTCACTTTTACAGCCTTTTTCTTTACACCTAAACGGCGCTTCTGCCTCGGCGGCCGTCACTATCAATTCTTTTTCACATCGTGTGCTATTACATCTAATCAAGACCCCCATCTGTGAACTCGTCGGAATCATTTTGCCCCTCCTTTACTACGTTTAAGCTCTTCCATAAATCTCTTGAGACGCTCGCCCCCGTCGTCCGCCATCACATCAGACTTCAGTATCTCGCTCGCGGCTCTGATTAAGAAGCGAGCGAAACAGTGCGAATCGTAGAGATCGACAACCTCACCAAACTGAAACTGAATGCTGCTTTTCAAATCGAATCGCTCCACAAACAAAAATCTAGCGGTAGGGCGTTGTGGCCCGTATGATTCGGGAACAGGCTTCTGTGTGATGTGGAGTATTGTGCCTTCGCGGCGGCGCAATCTCTCACGATCCAAAATTCGTTTCTTATCTCGTTTGTTCATTAATTGAACCCCATACACCTCGACAGCGCATCAACAAGACCGTCTTCGTGGGCCCCGTTGTCCTGCCTTGTAAAATCAAATGCCCGTATTTGATCGCCCAATTTTCTGAGGTAGGCGCCTCTCCGAACTTTGAAATGGCCATCATTGATGGCATATTGGATCTTCGCCACTCGACGAGCCTTACTCCAAGGAGTTCCTCCTGCCGTGTGCATTTCTACTTTCGGAATCGTAATACCGCGGATACAACTTTGATCTTCCAAATAGTGCTGAAGAAGTTTCGTTTCCCGTCCAGCCGCGCATTCAATGGCAAAGAAAGTAGGATTCCACTTCGCAATAAAATCTAATGTTGTGTGCACAAGAACGCGGCCGGCAAATACCCCGCTCAGCGCGTCCAAAAGCATGAAAGAACTGGCACCAGTCATCTCCGGATCTGGCTCCCAATAGCCGCACACTAAAGCATTGGCGTCGGACTGCTCATTCTCCGTCCAACTAGGATCAAGAACAGCACGTGAGAGCACATCGGCGGGGGGCCGAAATTCTTCTTCCACATTAGGCATTTGTGTCCAATCCACGTTGAAGCGAGCGAACGGGACCGGCCCCTTATGCCGGCCCAATGGAAATAGGTTGTCGGCGCTCATCGGGGCTCCTTTGGCTCGGACGGCGGAATGCTTTCGAGCTCTTCGACGGACTTGCCGGCCGAACTCTCTGGCTCTTTGCTTTTCAACAAGCCGTGGGCGGCAACTGTCTTTCGTGCCACGGCAATCTTCCGCCGTTTCTTGGGCAGCTTATCTTCGGCCTCAAGCATGTTTTTGCAGGCCAGCCGGGCCAGCGCGGACAGGCTAGTTTCCCTTTCCGCGGCGAGGCTTTTGAACGCCGCAAGGATCTCAGGCTCGAGCTGAACGGTGATCGATATCAGATCTCTTCTCATAGGCCCCCGGCAATTATAATCTCATGAATAATAAGAGAAGTCAAGTGTTGTCTTGTGAGCGGGTTGCAGAGGAAGTTTCATATTATACTATACCATATGAAACTTTAAAGTGCCCACAATCAATGTTTTGTTGATTGTTGAAATGACATATTAGTGGCTTAAGTGATGGTCAGCAGGGCATCACTAAGGCTGCTCGGGCCCGATTGGGACGAACCGGCGGTTTGTACACCTCTTTTCCGGGTTTGTCCCAGGGTTTGTCCCCAAGCTTAAATCCTGTGCAATGAGACATATAACCCGGTTTGTCCCCGAAAACAGGCCCCCCCTGTGTGTATATAACTCTAGATCAACCGAGCAGCCTTAGTGAAGGAAGAGACAGATCGAGAAAAAGGGGACAAACAGGTGTACAAACAGGTGTACAAACATAAATAAGTCCTTTAGAATGTAGTTATATGAAATCGCTGATACTCATTTATCAAGAATCCTAGGATTAACTAGGCCAAGAGGAGGCAAAGCCATTAGCCCATCAAAGAAGCCATTAGAGCGGTTTTCCCGATCGGCAGCCAGTATGGGGCGGTTGAGCCCGTACGGCGCCGCTTACCCCCGTATCCTCGCGGGCGTTTGTAGCCTGGTGAAGCGGGTCGGACTAAGCACGTCAAGGGCCATAGAGCTTTTAATCCACTTTCGGCGGTTCGGGTGTGGGCGGCCTCTCGGATCTGGAATACCGGCCTCGGCGAGCGAACGTCGGTTCAGCCAGGTTAGCCAGTCGGGTGTCTACTGGTTCCGCCTTACGACCTCGAGCCACTAGCCCTTCCCAAAGAATGAAGCGAGCGAGGCTTCCCGCGGAATAGCCTTGGGCGGAGTTTTTAGGATGCTTCAACATCTCAACTTCCAGAGCTCGATAGAACTCGGCCGGCAGGTCAAACATGAGGGATCGGTTGGCAGGATCCTTTCGTCCTCTCCCTCTGATCTTCTTTGGGCGCCCCATTAGGACACCGCCAGCAAGTTCAGCCGGAAGGAGTCGGCTTTGGCCTGGCTACAATTCCAGTATCGCCGGGAAGACTCGATCTCGCGATGACCGCCAATCTGAAGCACCTGGGGTAGCGTCGCGCCGGCGTCTACCGCGGCCTGAAGAATGGAATGCTTTGTGGAGTGGGGTCCGCGGCAGTTCTTGGGCAAGCCCGCAGCTTCAGCCGCTCGACGGAAGAAACGATAAGCAGTGAATCGACCAAAAGGGAACAGGCGATCGGATTTCTTCTTGCCTTCAATCAGACGGGGCAGGATCTCCAATTCAGCCGGTGTTAGGGCTTCCACGGTGTGCAGAGAGCCCTTCTGTCTGCGGATCGAAACGGTCTTGTCCTTCAAATCGAAATCAGCCACGGTCAGTTTGCAGATCTCACTAACGCGGTAGGTGTGTGAAAGGGCCATCGTAATGAAGGCCCATTCGCGAAAGCCGGCAGTCTTCGCAGCCTCAAGAATGCTCTTCATTTGTGCACCGCTCATCGCTTCCATTCGATTCATATTGACCTCCAAGAAGAGATTATTCGAGTATACTGTTATTGTCAAGCAAAAAGAACGGGTACGGGCGGGATACGGGGTACCTTAAGTAGGTTCCTAAGCTAAAGCCGGTGGGATCGACGCCGGGGGCTGCCCAGCCCGCCCGTAAACCTAATATAAAGAATGCTTTCCGCGCTCACCTACTTAAACTCAAATGGATCAACACAATTTCGTCCGGCGAGGAGGGCAAACAACTTGGGTCGCAGCCACCGATCGTCGCACGATCGCTGCTGAACATCGCTCAATCTTGTTGCACCTATTGCGTTGCGATAGTTGCACTTCGCGCAGCCTGTTTTTCCCGGCGCACAGTATTAGGGATTGTGTTGCACGCCCTCGCATGGCATTGAAAAACAGACCAATCCCCGCCCCGGTTGTAAATTCGAAGTAAGGGAATGACCGTGTCAGTCGTTATACGCTAATAACTGCAACAAATACAGCACGTTAGGCAGATTCTAAGCAAAATGTGTTGTAATTGTCAAGCAATTAGAACGCATCAGAAAAATCAGGATTATCCAGCCATCCACACACTCATTCGAGGGGCGATTCCATTCACACAGGACCGCTCAAACCATAACGGATTAAGCACACGAAAAGACGCGCTCATCTTTCCTATTCTTATTGCTTGACAATTAGAATTAATGCGAGTAGACTTCGCGCATGGTCAGATTAAACCAAACCGCAAAACGCTTGGTCACGATTCGAAAGACTGACGGAACGCTGGCTATTGCGGTTCAAGGAGACATTAACATGCAAACCCCTCTGACGGAAAAAACAAACAGACTTCGGGAATTAGAAAAGCGCATCGCCGTTGAAACCAATCTCGAAACACTCACAAGTCTCTATCTCGAATACAAGCAGACGGAGCGTGTCTAATGCGTTTCTTCTGTTTGTGTGGGAAGTCTCTTCGAAAAGCACGGCTCTGCAAATCTTGCAGGAGGTCTCGCTAATGGCACGCAAGCTCACAGTTCTAACAGTCCCCGAAGAGAAAGCCTGGCAATGGGCTTTCGAATTTTACGTTAACGACGGCTTGACGGACGACGAAGCGGATTCGCTCGCGTGGTCAGACGTGCAAAAAGAATTTCCACGGTTGAAGGCACTCGATGGATGCGAAGCAAAGGAGCAAAGCTAATGCAAAACAACCTCAAGCGGTTTTGGATTTATTACCGCGGAACGCGCAACGGCATGTACATCGATGCTCGCACGATCACCGAAGCGAAACGCGAGTTCATGGCGCAAGAAGGTTTGGCGACTGATTCCTATGTCGCGGGGAGGAAAGTTCAATGACAACGCTAGGAAAAGTTCTAACAGAAGGAAAGGTTTGGGATGGAATGCCAATCGCGGACCGCAAAACAATCATTCGGAATTTGATGCTCCGCGATAAGAAGACTGTGCCTTTGAAGTCTTGGGCCGGTCTTTCCGACGCTCAACGGAGCGCAATCTATCGCGTTGACTGGCAGCGAGCTTTGAATCCGATGCACTGCGATCAATGCGAGGCCGCACGGATTAACGGCGTGTTCTGCCACGAAACCGGATGCCCAAACCAAAAGAAAACATGGCTGGCGGACCGCGGCGAGTGGGTTCGCTTTTTGACGTGCTTTGAGTGTGGCTGTGACGTTGAAGAGGGGACGTACTGCGGATGCTGTCCCGAAACAGGCAGCGAGAATTAATTAAACGGCAGAGCAGGACCGCCACACGAATGGCGGATTTAAAAATTCACGGAGGCTATTCCGATGACGCAGCAAAATGAAAGTTCACCAATCGCAGTGTTCAACGCCTTGGAAAAATTCATCAATCAACGTCCTAACCTTGATCCAGCAAACTACGGATGCCATCCCGAGCAACTGGCCTACTCTTCGCAGTCACAGCGCATTGAAGCTCGTCGCAGTATGCGCCAGGAGTTAGCGAGCATCAGTAAAGACGGTACACGAGCACGTAAGGCACTGAAAGAGGCCCGCACCTACCCGCCGAACGGGGCGATATTAGCTGAAGCCTTTGGCCAAGCTTTCTCCGGTCGATTGTCCTGGACGGGTTCAAAGCTTGAGTACTGCACTGGCCAATACTTCCCCACGGAGTACCGCGCAGCCGCGGCGACAGTCCTAGAGCACTACTGCCACGCGGTTAAACCCAAATTTCTCCCTTTGCCCGGCCAATCCTTTACGAGTATCAGCGATATCGAAACCGCGTCATTGCGTGCGGGTAGTCATTGGTTTTCTGCCGATGCGAAAAGGTTTTTCCGCTCGCGGATGCTTCCCCATGTTTTTCAAGGTCCGGGCGGAATCTATTTTGTGTCTTCGGAGAAGGGTCCGAACGGCATCCGTCGATTTACCATCCGCAAGTTTAAGCCTGAAGACGCAGACATATCCTCTTTTGGGCCATTCAATGAATTAACGCGAGAGCGTGCTCTGCGGATCGCTCGTATCGCCGCTGATTATCCTCAAGCAGCTTTAGAAGCGCTGAACAGCTAAGGCCGAAACGTCACGCTAAGGCGTGGCGTCCATCCGTTAAGCGGATGCTGAAGAAGCTAGAAGAATCAAAGGAGGGGACTAGAATGTGGGAAATTAAAAAGTTCAAAACAGCAAAGGCGCGTGACAAGTGGATTGAGCGTCACGGTTCTAACTACCAGTTTCAAGAAGTATTCGTTAACAACGCCTACGCGCTAGACGTTCGCAAACTGGCACCAATTCGGATGGCACGCTAACAAAGACTTCGGCTCTGTGGCATTCGTGAGAGTGTCGCACAAGGCGCAGTCTGCCGATCAGGAGGAGGTTTATGCTTAGAAAAATTAGAACGCGGCGATAGTGTGCGACTGAAACCCCAGTTTTGTTTGCCCAGTAGTCCAAGAGATGGCGACGTGTTGCGCGTGACCAAAGACGGGAAGCGGCTGCGCGTCTTGTTTCCGATCTCTAAGGCCGTATGGGTCGAGCGTACCCAAGTGCGCAAGCTTCCCGGTTTGATCCGTTCCGCCCGCGAGGTTGTATGTCGGTCTTGCGGGAGTGCATCTCTACGAGCGAACAAAGACGACACCTATACCTGCCGGAAGTGCGGCGAGCGTTCAATAGTGAGTCTGTAAAGACTTCGGCAGATCACGGCCTGGAAAGTTTCTAGGCCGAATTCCGGCGCAGTCTCAGCCTCCAGTGAGCTAGGTCTATTCGACTAGACGCGTCAACGTTGAAGACTGCGCCAACACGCGGGCTTAGTGTACCCGTAGAGTCACACGAGCTAGTGTGCCCCGCAGACATTCGCTTTGGCGAGTACAGGAGGACCATCGCCTATAAATATGCTGGCTCGCATGGTCATTGGAAACAAACAGGATCAATTCGTCTGTTTTCAATTGGGCGAAGAGGCAGCAAAACATCGGGGTTTTGAATAAGAGGGTAGCGATCCAAAAATTCCAAAGTTTGAGATGATTTTTCAGGCACGTTCTTTCCCAAGAAATCTGTACCTCGATCCGCGTCGGGTTCCCATCTCGAAAATCGCCTATGAGATGCAGGGAGGGGACGAAAGAGAAATGTATTTGGGAGGGCCAAGAAAATGAGATGGACCAAAAATTAGGCTCCACACGGCTTGGGATCTCCCGGCAATTTTCAATTTTGTTGCAGTATTGGAATCGGCCCGATGGGCAACGACAAAGGAAGTGCTAACATTGTTAAGTAAGGTGGAAATGCTCAAACAATCTCAAAAGCGATCCGACAAACGGCTGAATTTCTTCGGCATCATTAGTCTTGGCGTTTTCTTCTTTTGCGCCCTGCCGCGATTTTCTTCACATCCCGAAAACCGAATTGAGCCGGTCCATCTTCCCTATGTTTGGGCCACTGAATCTACAGTGGCACCCTCTGCTCCCGCGGCGCCAGAACAAGACTGTTTGCCGGCCGGACCCGAAGCCCGCGCTGCTGGCGGCGGTTGTCTTCCATTTTCTGAGATTGAAAAGATCATGCGCGAAAACCCGCCCGAAAAAATACCAGTGCGTATAGACCCTAAATTGGAGACCATTTGATGATGCCTGTCGCGAGTTTCACGCCTAACCTCAATTGGAAGGGAACGCCGGAAGCCGTCGAAGCCATGAAACTTTGGCATCGGCTACTTTGGCGTTTAGAAACTGATCTGCCGAGTTCTTGGGCGAGCTCGTGTCCGGTGCCGGGTGAACTCGAAGACGCATTTGTACTCTTGTACGAGGCCAAAAAACTAATGAAGGCTTGTCATTAACGAGCCGTCGTAAAGAACGAAGCGGAGCGACACTCGACACGAATCGAGCGCCGCCCCTAATCCAAATCAAGGGGCTTATCCTTGACTCAGACTGGCAGAACACTACAAAAATTTAGTTCCCTCCGCAAGCTTGCCTATTGCTCCGAATGTCGCATTGAATTGAGCGAGCGTTCCCGGCTGATCCATCCAGCATTCTGCGACGTCTGCCACTCAATGCTATTTGCGGTGATGGAAAGGGAGTGGTTTAGATTGGCGCACGAATCCTACGAGTTGGGCATCGCCGCCGAGATCGCCAAAAAGAGAATTCTTATGAACGGGGAAGAATGCTAGGCTGCGGCCCGAGGAGGGATTTATGAAAGGCGCGACCAACATGCTTTCGACAATTATTTTGGGTTGGATTATCTATTTGACGATTACAGGGTTCTGCGATGACTTGTGGTACAGCAAGCTTCGATATTCCACACAATACAATGTCGAGTTCAGCGAAATTACCAAACAGAATGACCCTCACGATTGTTCATTTGTTGGAGCGCCGATTGGATCTAAGGGTTGTCACTACGAGCGGAAAGCACAATACACAAACTATCTTTTGAAGAGTTGCGGCAGAGGGGCTTGGAAATGTTTAACTGCGGGTCAATAGACTCCGGAACGAACGAATCGATCCAGGAATTTGACGACGATTTGAAGAAATATAATGCGCTGTTTATGGTTTACGACAATCTACGGTTACAACGCATGGCGGCCTTTATTGAGCGTCATGGTCTTTTCGATCAGTTCATTGCCGAAGATACGGCAGGGAAGCGTTAATTAACGAGTCCCGCGCTTGAGGAGTATCCACCATGCGCTACCACTACGAGAACCAGGAAATATCTGGTAACGGTGTAAATTTCGAATAGAGGAAAACAATGGAGAAAAAAACTTCTGATCGTTTGATCGGATTGGGGTTTTTCATCTTGTTCGTAATCGGCGCTCATGTCTACGATCGACATAAGCAGATCGCTCTGCTTGATAGAATGGCCGCCATCACCGCAGCACACCAAGCTCGCGTCGCTGCTTTTGACAACCACATTCTCGAAGATAAACGATGGGAACTACCCGAGGTCCGCGCTCAGTTGCGGGTTCACATGACAGCAGTGTGTAAAGAGGCAGATGAAACTGCGCAGGAGACCAAAGACGCAAACGGAGGAAAATTAGAGCCTGAGAACGCAGCAGATTACAATGCAGCGAAGAAAGTGTGCGATGACACGTTTGCCCTCTACGACATAGCGGATCATGCGGAGTGGGTTCCGGGCGCAGACGGCGGGTTCGTAATCAACGACGGAGAGTTAAAAGATAGATTCCGGAGTAAGTATGCGATGTTGCAGGAAGACGTAAAGTCATTGAATGCTGCCGAGAGTGTGGCGAACGCCAGTTTCAAAAAACAGCAAGCGGAAGGTAGGAAGTAAGGCGACATGGTTTGGCCGGCCAATTTTTTGCCGAAGATGTGGCAGGAAAACGCTGAGATGGCTGGATGCGAGGGAGGAAAAGTGAAAAGGTCCTTCATTATTTTAGCCCTATTATTCGGGGTCTCTTCGGCAGCGACGTTAGTTGGATGCACACCAGTAGCGCCGCCGCAGCCAGTAGTAGAGACTAAGCTTACTCCGGTCTGTGAGTACGGCGGTCAAATCAGCGGCGCCACTTTCGTTTGTAATCCGCGATTTACACCGATGCCGTCACCGAATATGTGGAGCGTGGGAAAAGTTTTCTTTGATAACAAAACGGCACAAACTTGTTGGGGCGGACCCGAATTTGGAAACCGAGGCCAGGCGGATGTCAACTTGCCGACGTGCAATTCATTGAGCAAGGATGGTAAGTGAAATTTGCTAATGCTCGGCATGGAAGAATGTTAATATCCGCCGCATGGCGAAGCGCACGAAGACTTCGATTTACCTTGATCCCCCGGATTTGAAACGCCTGAAGGAATTAGCCAAGAAGAAAGATTTGACGGTTGCACAGATGATTCGGCAGGCCATCAGAAAAATACTTGAAGCATCTTGAAGGTTTCCCTTGACAAGGTAGGGCACACGTAGGGTAGAGTAGCGGCAGTAAGAAGTACAAGCGGGAGAGAGCCGAGCGTCAACTCGACTCCCACCCTAGCACCAAAGGCAGAGAGACTGCCCGTGATGCGTAACAAGACCGTAAACTTCACAGCAACACCCGTCAATCGAAGCAAACCCCTAGAGTTCCAACAAGTTAATCCAAGTTTCCGTCTTGTCTCACCGCCAGCGATGGCGTCCGAGACGGAATTGCGGGTAGTCCGAGACTCCCAAGTAGCGGCTGCCCGCATTTATGATTTTCCCGTTTCAAATCTCAACGGAGGTTTATATGTCCAAGACTGTCAAGAAGTCCAAAACGAACAAGATCAAGCCCGTAACTGCAGTGGAAAAGACGAATACCGATCAGCCCGAGAAAAATGTTCCAGCAACGGCTTAATTTCCCCCGCGAGTGCTGTAAAGCCAGCACGCAGCTGCCAACAGGTGGGCGCGGAACTTCCCACCGCGCCCGCTTCCTCTAGTTTGACTGAATATCACTTCCCGAGAAAACGGACATGAAAGACAGCGGTTCAAAGGAGCGATATCGATGAGAAAAATTATCGTAGGTTTGGTTCTGGCATTTGCGTCCGCAACCGTTGCTCAAACACCAGCACCAACGTTGACCTTCGATCCGCCAATAATTTCGTTTGCTGCCGTTGTTGGCCAAACGTACGAGCAAATCGTCACGGTCACTAACAACACGGGCGCTAACTTCGTAATTGAGTCAATCGAGACCAGCGGTTATCCGCCCTGGTCTTATGTCAAAGGCGATTGCTACGAGCAACAGGTGCCCGGCAATGTATGCACCGTAACGATCGGCTTCACTCCAACAGCCAGCGGCACGATCATAGGTGCTCTAAATTTCTACAGCGATGCAAATCTTCAAGGCGGAACTATCAGCGCAAGTGTGCCACTGGTTGGAGTAGCCAAGCCCGCGCCCAGACAAAGAGCCCGTTGGAAATCAGTCCATAGATTTGGCCAGGACGAGTCGCAATGAGCATGATTCCAGAATCTTACGACTAGCCCCGCGGCGATTTCCCCAAGCTGTAGAACAAAACCCGCAACACTTCCTAAAAGGTCTCGAATTCGGAATCAATCAAAGCAAATTACGGAGAAAAAAATGATAAAGCGATGTGATGCCGACCTCGAATTTGAAGGTTTGATGATTCTGCTGTCCGGTTTTAAATCCAGCTTCAGGCAGAGAATTAGTTCGAGATTCAATTTGATCTTAGGGACAGTAGTTAGCGTCTTGGCTCTAGCACCACGCAAGTAAGAGCGTAAGGTTTGAGCTCAATCACGACTTGAATTGCAGACTATTCAGCGTGTCGTATAATTCCTCGAGTTGTTCAGGAGTGTCCGCCGAAATCTTAAACTCGATCCAGTAGCCTTGTCGGACTACGATTGCGTCACCTTCGTATCCTGCCCCAACTTTCGCATCCATTCGCGAGAATGTTTGGTTGCCGGACGACCAGACAGCGGGCCCGCGTATCACTTGATAACCGGGCCTACCATCAAACAACCGCCGGCCTGCATCCTGGATATCTGCGGCCGTTTGATCCCTGCCAGCAGAAGTTAGTGTACCTGCACTCAACATAATTCTAGGGCCAAGCACGCGGATTGACGAACACCCTTCGCAACGAATCTCCTCTGGAGACCTAGACACCATTAGCAACGTGTAACTCTGGTGGACCGCCGAATGGTCGCCAGACTGGCTTGCGAAGAACTTCTTCGCGCTAGCGTTCTTTTCGTCCATCGCGGCTCGATCTACGAACCAAGTTTTTGGGAAAGTATATGTCATCCCGAAGAAATCATTCGTGTACTGGTTCCGCGAGACGGAGCCGAGATGTGGCTCCATCTCGGCGATTTTTGAGGTCTGTCTCTTGACGGACAATACATCGCTACCTGCCGGAGCTGAATGCCGCAGGGAGGCCGACGCGCTCGCGACGATGAGTAGACATGCGATGGCACTCACACTTAGGACGTGAATTCTAAAGAACTTCGCGGCTGGAGCGATCATATGCTCTTTCTCCTATCTATGGCGCGCCCACGTTGGGTGAGTTAAACATGCTGGAGTAGCATTGGGCCGCATTAACGGCGGCTCTGACGCTAAAAGACAGTGGCACGTCCAACATGTCAAATGTACAACTAAAAAACGCCGGGCCGAAATCGCTATAGGCAAGTTGCCAATTAGCTTGTTGGCCCATAAATGTTATGTCACCATAATTGGGGCTTTGCCATTCAGGCAATCCGGGCACGCCGCTTGTTCCATAAATCCAATTGTCTGGCCCAAGTGACGTCGCGAAGATGCTGTTACTGTCAGGATCATAGTTCACCACCAGGCTCGACATTGTTCCGTTTGCTTCGCTTATGAAGAACCCGGCATTTGCACCGCACTCGCTCGCGGTACTGTTCTTATCGATACCGTTGACATTACCGCTTGGGCCTGGTTGATCATCAAGGCCGGTGCCTGAACTATTCAGATATAGGCACATGCCGCAGGGGTTTTGGCTGGGGTCGTTGGGGTCGGCGGAGAATGCGGCCACCACCTGTACGATGCCAGCGCCCGCAGCCGCGCCATCAACTACAGTGTTCCCTGAAGACAAGCAGGCAGGCTGTATAATATTTTCAGCTATAAGACACTGGCGCGAGCGCAGACCCAAAGGATCAGTAAGTGTCGCGGGGGAATTTAATACATAGGCATACCGATTCCAGCTTTGTGGGTTATTCGTCTGAACTGCCATCATTCCGGCCGGATCGGGAGACGGCCAGCGACCGTGAACGTCGTTATATTCGCGAGCGGGAAAATCGAAGAGATTCGGGTCTGTATCCTGGTTCATGCCCGTAAACGAGAGGTCGGTGGTACCGGTCTCCGAATAAGGCTCGCCGAAAGGTGCATAGGCCCCATCAAAGTACATCGTACGAGTCGGCGTGGAGGCAAAGCGCGAAGAACCGACCCAGTCCGAATGACGATAGTAAGCCAAGCCGCTCGACGTGTAAACGGCCTGCGATCCACCAGAAAGCGGCGCAAGAGCCTTCGTCAACGTTTGTCCGTTCATAAGCGCGAACTTACCACCAAGCGGAGAGTACACAATCTGCGAATATACGCCGCTCTTGTTCTGCTCGGCCATGCGGCCCAGAGCATCGTACGTAAGGCTGACAGTGTCAACAGTTACTGGCCGACCTGCCGCGTCCCATGTATAGGTGTGGGCTGTATCATTGGTCGCGTTGCCGTTGGCGTCGTACGTGGGGGTGGAACTACCCACCTGGGTCATGTGGTTGGTCAGGTAAGAGTACGTCGGTTGAAACGAAACCGTGCCACTCTTGCTGACATTACCGAAAGCATCGTAGCTGAAAGTCTGCGACCAGGGCGAGCCGCAATTCGCGCTGGCGATGCGGGACATGTCATCATGCGCGTAAGAACAGGTCTGATTGCCGGCTCCGTAGAACGGATCAGTAATTGCAAGCGTTTCCAGCGTCCCGATTGCATTCCAGGTAAGCGCCCCCACGACGGACTCGCTATTGACGGTGAATTTGTACTGCGTCATGCGATTGGTGTTTGGATCGTAGGTGAACGAATCGCTATCTGCCGAGCCCAAAGTCACCTGCGTGGGCAAACTCGCCACGCTGTAGGTCGTGCCGGTAACCGGATTCTGGCCTGAACTCGCGGACACAGTGTTAATTCTTCCTTCTCCATCAGGGCCGTAAGTAAACGAGGGCAGCGTAGCGATATTATTCCCCAGTGTCTCCAACGCTCCGTTGGCCCAGTAAGTGGTGCTGGAATGGTAGTACCCGCTGGAATGCGGAGTGGATTCGTAGACATCACTCGCTTCTCCACGGGCGCTGTAGCTGAATCCAATATCGGTGATCTTGGTGCCGGTGGAACTGGTAGCAGTGTAAGCCTCGGCCAAGCGGGATTTCACATTAGCCATGGCCACGCCGTTCACCGTGGCCGCGTCATATACGAAGTACTTGTTCGGTGTGCTGGACGAATAGGGGCCAGAATAGGTCAAGCTGGTGGGCCGGTGCAGGGTGTCGTAAGCGTAGCAGGTCGTGTTCCCGACGGCGTCAACCTTTTTAACCAGATCACCTTTAAAGGTGGTGCCGCAGGTTGGGTCAGTGTCATAGGTGTAGTTGGTTGTGCCAGACTCGGGATTCGTCTCCAAGGTCATGCGCCCCAGATCGTCGTAGGCATATGTACGAATCTGGTGGCTGCCTGATGACTGAGCATTCTGGGTTACACCAGTCAGATTGTTATTCAGGTCGTAGGTATATTGGGTCCAGTAACCGGTGGCTGATGAAGTTTGACCACAAGCCCCGTTACCTGTAGCGTTGGTGACTTCGCAAACGGATGTCATGCGCCCCAGAGCATCGTACTCAAACTGCTGCCGCTTCGGATTTTCGCCTGTGGGCGCGGGGCCGAGCGTACGATACGTATCGTTCTGCGTGTAGGCGAAAGTAACGGTGAGGGGCGAGGCTTCGCTGTCCTTTATCGTCAACTTACGGCTCAGAGCGTCATATGTAGTGGTGGTGCCGGGCGCCGATGAATTCGTCAGCCCCGCGGTCGCGGCGTACGGCAAGGTGCTTCGCGAAGGTCTACCGAGACTATCATAATCAGTTTCCACAGAATCATAGGTGCTCGAGGATGGGCTCTCCTTGACTTGCGAGACGTGGGCACGGCCCAGGCCATCCTGGGTGGTAAGAACATCCGATGTTGAGACGCTGCCATTAAAGAGCAGCGAGCTTTCTACGGACGTTACGCCAGTAGAGGTCACGGTATAGGTCATATTCGTGGCGTTCGACTCTTGATCCGTGGTGGTGTTTGGTCGCCAGAAATCGGGGTCAGTGGAGTAGGTCGCGGAGGTAGTCTTACCGTTCTCGTCTGTTATTGACGTTTCTACGCCGCCCGTGCAGTTCCAAGTCATTGATTTGGTGAGGCTCAAAGGTTTGGTGACAGACACGGGAAACGAATTGGGACAGCCACTCGGCCCGTAGCCGTACGTGGTTTGAGCGCCATTTACGTCCGTCGCCTTCAGGACATTGCCGGTATCGTAGTATGTGTACGTCTTGCCTAGTGTCGTTGATCCTTGAACGACGGATGCGATTGTCGTGAGGTTTCCCCGAGAGCCGGTGACGGCCGCGTGCTGGGGTGTTCCGGAAGTTGCCGTGGGAGAACCTGTCGCGGCGCATGTCGATGTGCCACTAGGAACGGCTTCGTCATAGCAGTAGGTCGTTTTTGCTTTCACATTTGAAGAACCGTCTTCGACTGTGACAGACGCTGGTCTACTGACGATTCCGTTGGCCAGACTAGCGTAAGTTGTGAGAGTTTTGCGCGCAATAGCCCCTGGAGCGGCCGGTCCGTAAGCGTATTCGTCCTTTTCGGTCACCAGTCCATAGCGATTGTAGAAGGTGTCAGTGCGGGATTGCAGGCCGCCGCTGGGCCATTGGGGGAAGACGCTGGTCTGAGTGATTGGGAGCGTGACGGCAGTTGAATCACACGTCGACGTTGTTGTATTTCCGTTGTAGCAAGTATATGTGGTCTTCAGCAGCGTACCGGCGGGACTATAGACTTCTCTCTCAGTTTCGTATATTCCCTGGAAATTCATCGTTGTTTTGTCAGTCGCCGGATCTGTAATCGTTGTAGTCCAGGCCGTGCCGGATTCTGAATGGGCGTATATCCAAATTCCGTCGGGAGTGGTCCTGGTCAAAGTGGCCGTGCTGCCATCGACGCAAGTGATCCCATTACTGCCGCCCGAGTACGCATATGAAATGATCCCACCGGTAGGCAGAGTTATTGAGGCAAGACGTCCAGTCACCGGGCTGGTCATCCCGGGAGTAGTCTCCTCATAAGTGAATGTATACGCGCTTCCGTCGGGAAGGGTGATGCTAGTGAGAAGACTCTCGGCTGTGGGGCCGAACTCTGCTATACCGCTGCATCCGAAATGTGTCTCAACTGTTTTCGAAGTATAGTTCGCGGTATAGACAGCGTTCCCTCCGCTTGGAGCCTTGTATGTAAACGTTGTAGGAGAACTTCCCGCAATAGTCAGAGCCGTAGTCCCCAGGGTGTCGGTGATAACACCCGAGCTGCTCTCGGTGATTTCATTGCCGTTCGCGTCGGTCGTGGTGGCTGCGCCAGTTCCCGAAGCTGTGGCCGGGACGAACAAGCCCCCGCTCCTGGGTGTCACTGTGACATTTGCATTGACGTCGACTGACATCGTGTACCCAGATCCGTCGGTGGCGAGGGCTTGCACGGCACCCGTAACCTGGCAACCGTCGTTTTCCCACGTGATGTTGAAGGGGTGCCCAACGCCGTAAACGTCAACGTATACATAGTTGGTGAAGTACCAACTCGGTAACGTTTTCGGAAGTGTAGGAGGATAGTTTGGATTCGGGCATTGGACTCTAACGGTCTGGAAATAGGTATGGCCCGCAGAACTTCCGTACTGCGCCGTTGCGGGCAATCCGTTGGGCTGCCAGGTTTGACTTCCGCTCGAACCGACGGGATACCAAACGGAACTATCGAAGTTCAGATAATATGTGAAATTCGTCCCGCGTCCGGCCTTCTGCACGATGGGAATTGTGAGATGCGCATTAAGGTTGGCCAGATTGATGATATCGGGTCCGCCGCCATAGCTGCCGAAGGGTGGAGTGCCGGTCTGGACTTGCGCGAAGCACGGCGCTGAAGAGAAAAGTACCAGTGCAACCACGAACGACCAAAGCTGAGTTCGAGATCCTGGCATGGCACGCTCCTCGGAATCGCTTACGAGAAATCAGCTGCGGTCAGCCCTTGATTGATTTTCGCGGAGTTGATTGTTAGATCGAGTACAAGGCCATTGTTTATGAGCTTTTGAATCTGGAAGGGAACTAGGACGCCGTTCACGGACTGGTAAGCCGAGAAATCGATTTCGATGGGGATGTTGACGCTGGCGTCGCTGTCCGGATGTGCGTTGAAGGTAATTGCTACAGGAAGAAATGTCGTGGCATCGAGGTAAAGCTCTTCAGCGCTGAGACCTTGGAAAAAACCCGTCGGATCGGGAGATGGGCTCTGAAACGCAAAATGCAGGTGTTGAACAGTAGCCCCGGCTCTGATTTCTTGACCGATATAGGAAGCTACGAGACTTGGGTTCGAGAGTTGCGAAAGCACTGATAATTGGGGTGCGAACCATGCTGCATCCGTCATGCAGTTATGCAATGAGAAGGGTTGAGGTGAACCATCGGGAGCGGTCCAGTAACCTTGAGGTACAGAGAGCGACGATAAATTGCGCACCTCTTGGCGTGCGCTATTTGAAAGACTTAGATCCATTCGGCTGTAGGATCCCGCCAGGGCCTTCAGAACCACAGTTCCGCTTTCGATATCCGATCCAGCGGTACGTGTCGCCGTTCCAGTCAGCGTCATGTCGTTGATGGGTGTCGGGCCTGAGAGCGCGGCCATCGCTCGGGCCGCCAAGGCAACAGCTTGCGGGTTTTGGATTGCAGCCTGTTGCGAGTAAGCAACGAACGGAATCAGTAACAGACAGAAGGGAAGGGCGAGCCGCTGTAGAGTCATATTGTCTCCGCGGGAATTGAGTGTGGATGCGGTATGACAGAGGGAGATGTTACTGTCAAGCTAAATTAAGTATATTTACAGTAGCGTTCAGTATTACTACGCATCTAGGTAATCAACCTCTTCGGCAACAAAGCACAGGGGTGCGGATGACGCTCACTGCAAACGACGATCAATCGGAACCTAAGCCGTGTAAGCGATTTGAAATCTCGTGACCCCAGAGTCTGTGAGCACAACAATGGGCCAGTAATGGGATGCGCGATCGAAGTAGGAAAGGGAATCATCGCCGTCAGCGATAGCCGGGGCCGTGGAGCGTCCGCGTCAAGAAGGCAACGCCATTGCCTCTGGCTGTTTTGCCCGCGATATTCGCTGCACCAGGCGATTGGTCCGTTGTGACGGCGCCTAATGAGGCTACGCCGGGGAAACTTACAGAAGTCGTCGTTAAGAGGGCGGTAAACTGAAATTAAATTATTGCTGTGTGGCATTGGACTCTAAACCGCAGCGGTACTAGTTGATCCGCTCGGATCATAATCTCTAAGTCAAAATATTTGATATCCGCCGGTATTTGCAACGCTACGTCAAATCCAACGTCATACGCACCGTCAAAATCTGGGTTCATAGAATCAAAAGCCCGATGTTCGGCGCGATCTGTGGGTCTTGGATAGATGGGAGGGATCGCGAGGAACGGCTCTTGGCAAGGATAGTAGGTCCCGGTGCTCTTGTTTGTGTCCAGCTTGTAGAAGGGAAGGTCAATACAGTTTACGAAGACTTCAGAAGAAGTATTGGCGGTCACGGTTACGTTGAATGCAGGAGCCGTTCCGACATTGCGTAGGTAAAATCGTACGGTCGCTTCACCATTGCTTTTCATCATCGGGCGTATAAGTTCGCTCGGTGCACCTGCTCCGTTTACCAACCGTTTGATTTTGAATCCCTTCGCTTCAAAAGAGTTTGCAGTCAATTCAAGTATGGGCCGGCGGTTCTGTTGCTCGATGCGTGCATCTTGTTCGATCTTCAGAATCTTGAGTTGATTTGCTAAAGTTTCTGCGATCTTTTCGCTCGCGCCGAGTGAAGCATTTGAAGTTTGTAACGAGTTGTCTTGTGCCTGTTGTAGTTTTCCCATTGCAGCCACGGTCTTAGCAGTATTTTCGTTTATCGTGCTTAAGATGCTCCCCTGAGTTGTGAGCGTCGAAGCAGTTGCACCCGGTGCTTGTTTTCATGTCATCCAAAATTCTCGCTTGCTTGTTTCCCTCCACGATGCCGAACCAGATGCCAATGACTCCAATTAGAATTTCTACGCCGATCAACCAGATTACGGCCTTTTCCATCTTGGAAGATCGCACTGCCATGTCGTAATCCCGATCGGCGATGCTTTCATCATGCCGTCGATCCAATTCGTTCATATAAAGTTGAGCTTGGAGTAGTTTCGTGGATTGTTGTTGACCCGAATACGGGTTATCCACAATTGCCAAGCATTCGTCAGCCAGTTGGCGCAACTGGTCGTCGGTCAAACTTTTGAATTCCCTGATGTTCATGCGGGTTCTAATATCATCTGCACTTGGCGTTGTCTATAACTTCGTACGAATGGCATTTGAAAAGTGCGGGCCGGTCGAGGTAATGGGTAAAGCGCCGAGGTCGATTCCGTAAGAGCGTTTCTAGGGTCTAATCTATCCAAGGACAATCACAAAGATCCATAACGGTAGGATTTCCTTCGAGGTGAGCGATAACAACTAAGTTCTCGTCACGTACGTCCGCCCATGTCACCGAACGATCAATCTGAGGGTGTAGCAATTTCTTTCTCTGCCTCTCAACGTCTTCGAGTATGCCCTCTTGGAATTGAATTCCCTGAGGAAGAATCAGAAGGCCGAAAAGGCAATTACCCCGCTGCTTTTGATAGTTCTTACATTTCTGGAGAAAACCTTGATCGGCGGTAACTAAAAGCGACCGGCGTTCCAGGGCAAGATTAATCACGTCTTTATCATCCGCTCTGGCGGTCAGTCCGCCCTCGACTGAAGTAATTACTGCATCACGCGGGAAGCTATCCTTCAAACCAGCCGAGACACTGGCGTCTAGCAAGTAACGGCTGTGTCGTCTTCCCATTTCAGTCGATCGACCGTGTACGATCAATACTTACTGCGTCTTTTTTAGTTTTGATAATTTCTACCGGCAAGACTCGCAAGTCGTTTGTGTTTTGATTCCGTAAAACTCCGTCTTACACTTCTCACATTCTTTTAGGAAAAGCTCTTTGCCATTCTCAATAATGGATTTTGCCCTTTCAACTTTTCTGAAGTAAACCATCTAGACGCTTTCATCCTAGTTGCGTCGGAATGTACGGACCTTCACAATAAATCACGAACTTTCCAGGGCTCAACTCTTCGAACTTAAAGCCTCTGAGCATATGCTTCCCGCCTTGATTGGAAGGAATTGAAATTGCGACGGAATCATAGAATCTGCATTCAGTCGCGGCTTGATCCGCGGACTCGTACGTCACTGCGGAATTGGGGTTGTCTGTGAACGTAAAATCCTTAAGTCGCGGATCGGACTTGCTGTCTTCCCAGCCAGATAGATATCCCTTGTACGTCATCGTGAATCTCCATCGAGAGGCACCCGTAAGATTCGATCTAGGATTTGCGGAAGCACGTCGAGAGCTAAATGGCTGAGAAAATCGTGATCTGAATAGAGAATCTTGCGGCAAGCCGTACATCCCGGCACAACGGTCCCTTTCCCGCCCTGCGCCATCGACGGCGGATTGTTCACGAACGTGTCCCAATTATGGCGCATCAATTCTTGTTGAGCGGCTTCCAAAATCTTCGCGTCAGTCTTTGGCTTTTCTCTTTCGTCCGCGGCAGGCTTCGCATTTGGTTTGATCGGGGTTTCCATAAAATTCAGCTTTGCACTTCGCGCATTCCTTCAAATCTAACTTTTCGCCATCTTGAATAATCGTCTTTGCTCTCTCGATTTTTCGGAAGTTGGGCATGAGCCATTTTATCAGCCCCGAAAAACACTAGGCGAAGCTAAAGCGAACTGTTATTGTAGACTGAGGCGCGAGAATTGCAAGCGCCGTGAGGAGCAGAAACGGTGACTATTCCAGAAATTGCGGAACGTCTTCAGCAGGACTTGATCGAATCGCATCGCGAGAAAATCAAGAAACTTCGTAAGGGAACTCAGTTGAAGTTTGTTCAGAAGGCGCTCGGAGATTGGGGTTATGTGTTGACCGCGCAGAAAATCCACGACCTAGCTGCTAAAGCAAAATCCTATGACTTTTTTATATGGACGGCGACGAAGTAAAAACGCAAAAGGATCGATATGGATGAGAACAGCGGTGAAGAAGAACTGGATGTAAAACAATCAGATAAATATCCAGATAATTTTTGGAACAGGCTCAAGCGCCAACTGAGAAAGCCTAGATTTTTCCTCGAACTTCTAGCACTCATCGGCCTTGGATTCTATAGTTGCGAGACCCGCCGTACGAACAATCTTACCCAGACTGCTTTGGATAATTCTAAGAGTCAGTTTACGACAGAACAGCGACCTTACGTTTGGCTTACTAATAATCTCGGGCCGTTTTCCGTTGAACCACTCAACTCGGGCAACACATCCGGCAGATTGGGCTTCAACTTTCATTATACAAATTTCGGTAAATCTCCCGCAGTCAACTGTCAAACCCAAGCGCGAATAATCTTTGGCGAAAATGCCGAAGAAAGAATTTCCTTTCGCTCACTCGATCCACGAAAAGGAGCTATAGTCCCTCCGGGGAAAGATGAGTACAACACCGCGTGGTCCGATAATCCGGTGAGTCAGGATTTGTTCGCTAAAATACAAACTGCCGGAACCGTTGAATATGTAATAGTGTCTGGTTATTTCCAATACTCTGACACCTCCGGCAATGTTTATTCCAGCGAGTTCTGCCTTGAACGTAATCCGGGGCTTGGTCTTGCGTTTTGCAAAGACCATAATTCTATAAAATAAATGTCGTGTGGATCGCATACCGACTGGCCGACCTTGATAATCGCCGTGGCGTCGCTCGTAGTTGCTGTGGTTGCGGTTCGTTTTACCGTTGTGGCTTTGAACCTAGCGCGAATGGATTGGCGGCAAAGAAAGTGGTTCGATTTGTATTTCCAAGCGGCTCAAGCTTCGGATTTTCTCGAAAACTTCCAAAAGCAATACGGAGCAACACCCCTTGAGCTTCGGGGCATGCCTGAAGTTATGCGCCCGTTCAACGAACTGCTATTTCTTCTTCGCAAGGCATATTCAATGGCTGTTGTGTTTCCTATCAATCCGGAGATCCAAGAATTCCTCAATGCTTCCGCGGTATTCAAAGATCGGAACGAGGCTTTTTCGACTGAGCGATTGGAGAAGATTAAAAATGCTGTAGACGGCTTGCGGGAGAAAGCACTTTTGGGCCCCGAGGTACTGCGACAGCCTACTGTAGCGCGATAGAGAATATGGCCGACTCTCAACTAGCAAACGACCTTACTGTCTTCGGCACAAGTTACCTATGAACAACGATAAAAGCGTCCGGAACGCGCTTTGCGACCTTCTTATGAGAGAGGGTATTGATGGTCGAGTAGACGAGGATGCTATAGGTCGCATCAGTTTGTTGACCGATCTTGCCGTAGAGCTTGGACGCAAGGATGGGGTTGCTTGTGCCCTCGCTTGGCACGAGGACCTCGAGCGGAGAGACATTCGCGGTGAAAAGGCGATTGTCCTTGACTACAGTCGGGCGAATGCCATCGCAGGAGAGCGATATCAGACCGAGTGGAAGTGGGAACAAACCACGTTGGCTCGTGAGATATTTTATCTTCGTCGGGCCGTTTCAAATGCCCAATTCACACAGGCTCCCAAAGTCATCCAGTGCATGTGCCTTAACAATTTGGGCAACCGACTACGTGTCGCAGGCAGGATCATAGAGGCTATCGAATGCTGGCGCCGTGTTCTCGAAGTGCAGCCAAACTTCGGGATGTCACTGTGCAACCGAGCTACATTCTTCGCGGAATACGCGGAGGCCATAGGAGATCCTGGATTACATGCTCTCTTCTTATTCGTGGCACACAAGGAAGCCGCTTCTGCTCTTTTGCCAACGGCTGCGTACACGTCTCCGCGAGACGAACGCACCCGTGCGAGTGCCAAAACGCTCAAGGAGCGGATCGAGGCTGTACTGGACTTAAAAGGAATTAGCGAACTCAATCCACACCCACTCACCGAGAATGACACTTCCTCTATGGAGGAAGAGCGAGCCTATCATCATTGGTGTCTGGTCAACTGTTTGTATCTGAGTCCGGCGAACGACTTGGGACCGTACACTATCGCGGCTGGGGATTCAGTGGCACTCCCGACTCACATCGTTCCGGTTGATGCTCCCCACACTTTCGCGAGCTTCTTCGAACAACTAAAGCAAGAATTTGTGTCAGCGCGTTGGTTGTTGTACGAAGGTTTGACTGCGAAGGCGCCGCACTTCTCGGACAAAGATGTATTTCTTCAGGCGTCCGATCCTCGTCCGTCGCTGTCTTTAGCAATTGAAAAAGTCAAAACCGCCTACAGAATCTCCTATTCTATTTTCGACAAAGTTAGCTTCTTTATAAACGCGTACATGGATCTGGACATCCCAGAGAACAAGGTATCCTTCCGAACGCTCTGGCGTGCCGGCAGGGACGGGCAAATCCGAAAACAATTTGACTCGACCGACAACTGGGGATTTTGCGCACTATTTTGGCTAGCCAAAGACTTCTTCGAAGAGGAGAACGACGAGGTTGCTGAACCGCAAGCCCGCGGTCTCAGTGATATAAGGAACCATCTTGAACACAGATATTTGCGAGTGACAGTTACCGAGCCCCAAGCCCCGCCGATTGGAGACTTAGCATTGATGGTGTCTCGCAAGCAGTTTGAGGCCAAAGCGATGCACCTGCTTAAACTTGCCCGTTCAGCACTAATCTACCTGACCATCGGGGTTGGGTTTGAGGAACGACGGCGTGAACCTGCTCGTGCTGGTGAGCCTCTAGAAGAAATACCTGCGACGGACTATCTTCGCGATGACGAGAAGCTGTAGTGTCGAGATCATGCCCCAGCCTGGAACATGTCGATTGTGCAAGAAAGAACGCGAACTTCAGGACAGCCATTTCTTCCCGGCCTCAATCTACAAGGCGTGCAGAGATGCTGAGAACAACAAGAATCCCATAGCGATAGCGGACGGCGGCGCCGCTCAAACCAGCGCACAGATGACCGAGTATTTGTTGTGCGCCGATTGCGAGCGACGTTTGAATGAAAATGGTGAGAGATGGATACATCTCAATATTGCACGAATTGATGGCTTCCCTCTACAAAAGGCGGTCGCGAAAGCAACCCCCATATTGGCCGGAGACGAGATGGCCGGTTACGCTGGCGCAGATATTCCCGAAATCGATGTCGAGAAACTGGTTTATTTTGGCTTGAGTATTTTCTGGAGGGCTGCGATTCATAGATGGAAAACTACGGATGCAAACAAATTAACAAAACGAATCTGGCTAGGACCGTACGAGGAGCCGATCAGAAGGTTTCTTCTAGGAGAAGGCGCGTTCCCGGATCACGCGGTCATTTTAGTTTCAATCTGGCCATACACAAAACCGCCTGCTCCGATCATCTTTCATACTCCAGTGACCGAGAACCAAGGGGCATTCCATAGTCACTTGTTTTGTATCCCAGGACTAGATTTCAAACTCGCCCTAGGGAAACGTATGCCCGAGAAACTCAGACGTATTTGCTCTTATAGATCCCCTGAGAAGATGATATTCGCGAGCACCAAGGCGGCTATCAAAACGATGGAAACACTTGTAAAGCTTGTTGCGGACAGTACGCCGAGAGGCAAACTGGCGATTCAATACCGGAAGGAAGCGTAGTTTTCACTAGTTTGGTACTACTGACGGATCGATTTGGGCTTGTGGAATCGCCTTGATTTACATACGCTTCCGCTCAAATCAAAACAGGACATTGATAACAAGGAACATCTTCGGAGTCCCTAGGAGCATCAGGCGGTCATAAGATGGTGTTACGAATCCCACCCTCTCCGCCACCCTTCTCATTCCCACATTCAGGTCAAAATGTCGATCAGCGAGAACATTCATTTTGCCGTCCGAGGCGCAGGTGAGGTGTCCGCGATTCTCCTGCGTCCGCAGAGCGCGGAAAGTTTATTGGTGCTCGCGCACGGCGCAGGCGCCGGAATGACCCATCCGTTCATGGAATCACTCGCGAGCGAACTCTCGGCTGCGAGAGTTGCGACCTTGCGGTTCCAGTTTCCCTACATGGAGCAGCGGCGGAAGATCCCCGATCGGCCACCCGTGCTCACGGCTACTATTCTTGCAGCAATTCACGCGGCCTCGGAAGCGGCTTCAGACCTGCCGCTGTTTGCGGGAGGGAAGTCGCTCGGAGGACGAATGACTTCGCTCGCTGCCGCTCAAAATACGTTGGATGGACTTCGCGGGCTGATTTTCTTCGGTTTTCCTCTACACCCGCCGAATAAACCGGGAACAAAACGCGCGGAGCACTTGCCTGATGTCAGATTGCCGATGCTTTTCTTCCAGGGAACCCGCGACCCTTTCGCCGATCTCAAACTCTTGCGACCCATTTGTGCCGAGCTCGGAGCGCGAGTGACATTGCACGTGATCGAAACAGCCGATCACTCCTTTCACGTGCCGAAGAGTTCGGGCAAGACCGACGGCGGCATTATCCAGGAATTGGCGAGGACAACAGCCACATGGATCCGGCAAGAAATTACCACTCGGTCTTTAGGTGAGGCTAAGGCACGCCGGTGATTCGCTATCTCCGGCTGCGAACAGCGTTATCGCTGCACTCTGCCGTTCACTTGGCCGCATCGGTTTGGCCGGCTGCGACTTGGCGGCGGACTTCGTCTAGCCAGTTCAGGACTACGGTGGGGGCGGAGGACGGGGCGGAGCGGCCGCCGGCGAATTGGAACATCACGAAGTGCTGGCCGTCGGGCGTCACATCATAGGATG
>Ga0302176_10000212_pt1 | contig 39642 bp, 29 predicted proteins | sample I_Palsa_E1_1_FD_198787 | JGI IMG/M metagenome (GOLD analysis project Ga0302176, IMG submission 198787) | Peat permafrost microbial communities from Stordalen Mire near Abisko, Sweden - I_Palsa_E1_1 | ecosystem: Environmental > Terrestrial > Soil > Palsa > Peat permafrost | place: Sweden...
TCGCGTTATACGAAAAGCTAGTCGCGGCGCACCCCGGCGTGGAACGCAAGGGCGATGTGCATCCCTACACGTCGGTAAACGGGCATATGTTTTCGTATCTGGATCAGACCGGGACCATGGGCTTGCGGCTGCCAGATGAAGAGATCGAAGAGTTTCTGAAGAAATATAAAACGAAATTGTTCGAGTCGTACGGCGTGGTGAAAAAGGATTACGTCACGGTGCCAGACAGCCTGCTGCAAGACACGAAAACGCTGTCGCGATATTTTCGGATGAGCTACGAATCGACCAAGAGCCTGAAACCCAAGCCCACCACCAAGAAGAAATCCCGAAAATTTACGATTTACGCCCCCTCATTGCTTGCAGCTGAGGCGGTCCATGGTGGACCAGTCCGCCTGGGGCTTGCGGGTATCGTAGGAAATTATAAATTCCTTGGCGGATTTGCGTTCGAGGACGAAGCGCTGGTTGATTTGGGCTTCGGCGCCGGAGGCGGCGGGGAGCATGTCGCCGGCCCAGATCAGCGTGTCGGCGTCCCAGCCTTTGGATTCGAAGAGGCGCGCGCCGCCGAAATTGTCGTATATGAAATTGGAGAAGTGCCTCGCGGTTTTGTTGTAGCCCCAGAATTCCACGGCGTGAAAGCGGTTTGGCGCCTTGTCATCCCAGCGAAATATGAGCCAGGAACCATCGAGGTCGGGCGCGATGCTGATGTGCGCCTGGATCGGTTTTTTCGAAGCGACGAATTCCCCGTCGCAATCCCATTGGCCCACGAAGAATGTCAGAGGCTGCAGTTCGGGTTTCAGTTCCGGCGCCGGAGCCGACGACGAGCCGGTGGCCGGTTGCGGCGGCGTTTGCGCCTGAATTTGTGGGGCAGCGAAAAGCGCGGCGCTGCGTAAGGCCATTACCATTGCGGATTTTCCGCGCATCAGGTTGCTACCTCCCCAAAAACAAGATGGCCGCACGCGACCAGGCCGCCGCGTTCGAGGGCGCGGCGCGAGCCTTCGGCGGTGGTGTCGCAGCGGGCGGCGGGGATTTTACCTTCGTTGCGCGCCACGCAGGAAATTTCCTGCACGATGTAGCCGCCATAGCCGCGACGGCGCGCGGTGTCGGCGACGGCCATGAAAATATCGGCGTAGGGCGGATTGTAATGGGTCAGGTAGCCGGCGGTGGCCACGATTTCGCCGTTTACCTGCAGCACCCAGTTGGTCAGGACTTCCTGGACCTTGGAAAACTGTTCGGCTTCCGCTTCGGTAATGTGGCGGAAGACCGAACCTTCCGGCGCGGGAATTTGCGGTAAGTGCGGCTGCGCGGGCGCGCGGCGCGCGGATTCGGTCCACGCCCCGACGGTCGCGGCGTGGGCCGAATTGTCGGTGAACAAAACTTTTTCGGCGGCGATATTTTTGGTGGTGTCGAAGAGCATGCGGGTCATGAAGGGAATGTTGGTCTGGGCGCGAACGTGCGTGGCCCGCGTGACGGCCAGCAGGCGGCGAAACATTTCGAGCGCGTCGATGCGCGCTTCGGGGACGACGTAAAATTCAATGACTTGGCGCGGATAGTAGCGATTGGCGAGGGCGCCGTAGCCTGCGGCGCGATCGTCGATGGAGACGGCGTACGCGTCGGCGTGGCCGCGGGGTAGAAACGAATCGTAAATGATCTGGCAGCCTGCTTCGGCGCGATACGCTTCGCGCATTGCGGAGATTTCCTCGGCCGGCACGCGACACGCTTCGATTTTCATGGGGAGACTTTACCGCAATTGGCCCGTGTGCCCAACTGCGGAGGGATGGTGCGAGGATTTTAGATTGTGCTTCCGTGGGATCTAAACCCGCCCCCTTCCGGGACGCGAAGCGTGCGGCACCCGGAAAGGCAACGGCAAAGACTCGGTAAGTCAACGGCAAGGGCCAAGGCTGCCGGGCTTCGCTCGTCGCTAAGGTGGTGTTTTTTCAATTCGCGCGAGATGATACGTTGCGGCGCTTGGCAGGCGGGGCGATAGTGCGCTGAAGCGGTTGGGGGAGTTATGAATTTGAGACGCACGTTGGTAAATGTGTCGCTGATTTTTGGGATGCTGGTGACCGCGCGCCCTTCCGTCGCCGCGGCTCCGCCTGCGGGCGGGACCCGGAACGTGTCGGTGATCGATCCTATCTTCAACATGCGGGCGTATTCGTACACGATCCCGGACGGCTGGCTTTTTGACGGTGCCGCAATTCCGGGCACGTCGTGCGGCGGCGGAATCGTTCCGGTCTTTCGCGCCATTCGTCCCGACGGGCTGGTGGGAATCAAAGGGCTGCCGCGGATGGACTGGGCCTGGTCCAACAATCCCACCCTGGCCAAGAAGGACGAGCAGCCGGATTGCCTGGCGTACAAAAAAACGCTGACCGCGCAGGAATTCATGCAGTACATGATCGGCGTGCTGAAAGTGCAATTCGTGAAGATGGAACCGGTGCCCTGGCTGGCGCAACGCCAGCGCGAGACCGCGACGCAGAACCGGCCGGGTTCGCAATCGACAGTGGACATCGCCATCGCCACCGTGAATTACAAGATCAACAAAATTACGATCGAAGAACAGATTCAGGTGAACGTCTACTGCCACAGCAATTCGCTGGGCGCGAGCGGCCAATATCAGAATTCCTGCAACGCCGGAGTGCTGCGCCGCTGGGCGCCGCAAGGAAAATTGGAGGCGAACCAGGATACGTTCAAGGCCATCCTGCAATCGTTCAACATCGACCAGGAATGGCAGGCGCGTTACGACCAGATGATGGTGCAGGAGATCAAAGACCGCGCAGCGAGAGACGGGGCCATGCTCAAGGGGTAAATGGACGCTGCGAATCGCCAGATGGCCGCGCAATACAACCAGTTCAATCAGTCGCAGCAGATGCGCCAGAAACAGCACGAGGATTTTCTGGCGGTGATGCAGCGCGGCACGGATATGTCCATGAACCGCACCGGCGAAGCAATGAACGCGCGCAGCCGCGCGGCGGACGACTGGTGCGATTATTCTTTGGATCAGCAGAAGCGCCTCGACCCGAATACCGGACTGATCACCAAAGATTCCAGCGCGTACAACTACACCTGGGTGAACGAGACCGGCGATCGGGTGCAGACCAACAACATCAACGCGAATCCGAATGGCAATGGAACCGGCAACTGGACGCTGCAGGAAAACGTCCGCTAGATGGAAAACTCACCCGGAGCGACAACTGAGCCGCAGGTTTTCCGCAACAGCCGCGCGTTCACCGAAGTAAGACCTGGCTCGACAACCGCGATGGACGCTATATAAATGACCAGCGCTGGCACTGCGACAGGAACGGGCACCGGCGCTAGCGCCGGCGGAACCGTCGTTATTCATAACAATCGCTTGGCCGTTTTTGGGCTGTACGCGTTTGCGTTGTTCGCGGTGTTTTTGGCAGTGTGCATGGTGTTCGAAGCCATTGATTTGGCGTTTCTGCAACACGGCCACCCTTTCATGCGTTGGTTGAGTGCGGTGCAGTGGGCCGGCGCGGCATTTGGATTTGCTTACATGGCGTATGCCTGCTGGGGCATCGCGGGCAAGCTGCGCTTCGCTCGCGCGCAATTCGACGATGCCGGACTGCATTTGCGGCTAGGCACCCGAAAAAAACCAAGAGAATCGTTTTTCGCCTGGGACCAGATTTCAGAAATCGATAAGCAGCAGGCCGGAACCAACTGGGTGATCACGGTGAATGCGAAAAACGGCGAGTACGCCTGGTACACGCCGTACGACATTTTTCGTTACATGAAAACGGCGAAGATGATTTCGGCGCGCTGCGGCGTGCCGATTACGCAACTGGCTCCGTACAAGGCGCCGGCGAAAAAGGCGAAGGCGGCGTAGACGGAACAGCCGGCCGCGCGCCAACCTGGACGGCTAGGAGAAGCGGATACGCCGCGATTTCGTCGCCAACTGTTTCCCCGAATGATCCGCTTCTCCTGGCGCTAAGTCCTACCGTCCAACCGTTTTTGGCCGTCATCCAGAGGAGCGTTTTTTTGCGACGAAGGATCTCTCTTCGATGTGGCCAATGCAGGAAGGTGGGCGGATGCGGCGTGGTTACTTCTCGAATTCGACGCGGTTGCGGCCTTGGCGTTTGGCTTCGAACAGGGCGGCGTCGGCGCGACGGACTAGGGCGTCGAAATTCTGGGTGTCTTCTTTGCGGAATTGGGTGACGCCGAAGCTGGCGGTGACGCTGACGTGTCGGCCTTGAAATTCGAACCAGGTTTCGGAGAATTGCAGGCGCAGGCGTTCGATGACACGGCGGGCGTCTTCGAAGGTGTTGTGGGTGAGGACGAACAGAAATTCCTCGCCGCCGATGCGGGCGCAAATATCACTGCGCCGCGAACTTTGTTTCAGCAGCTCGGCAAATTGCTTCAGTACCGTGTCGCCGGCGTGGTGGCCGAAGCGATCGTTCACACTTTTGAAATTGTCGAGGTCGGCGTAGACCACCCACAACGAAAAATGGTGGCGGGCGGCGGCGCTCAATTGATGGCCGGCCCATTCTTCCACCGCGCGGCGATTGGGCAACCCGGTGAGCGAATCGGTCAGCGCTAATTCTTCTAGCTGGCGATTCTTGTCGGCCAATTCCTGGTGCAGTTGCGCGATGCGCGAGCCGACGCCGAGGCGCGCCAGCAGTTCCTCGCCGTCGAAGGGCTTGGTTATGTAATCGTCGGCGCCGCAGGCCAGGCCCTCGACGCGCAGCTCGGAGGTCTGATTGGCGGTGACGATGACGATGTAGGTGTACGCGGATTTCTTGATGCGGCGGATGTGCCGGCAAATTTCACCGCCGGTGGTATCCGGCATGGTCCAATCGAGAATTACGATGTGGGGATCGTGCCGCTCGAATAGCTCAAGCGTCTCGCGCCCGTTGCTCGCGAAGACGAGGTTATAGTTTTTACCCGAGAGCGAGTGTTCGACATGCTTGCGAAAAACGCTCGAATCATCCGCGACCAGGACGGTCAGCGCCACTTCCCCAAGATTCATTCCTTCCAGTGTAAGGGCGCGAGTGCGGTCGCTTGGCTGCGGTTTTTACGGAGTTTGCTTAAACCAATACGGTAGAGGCCTGGCGCTAGGCGGGAGTTTTGGTTTTGGCCGCGGTTTGCGCGGGTTTTTGGGCAGATTTGGTCGCGGCTTGGGCGGCTTCTTTCGCGGCTTTGGCCTCGGCCGCGGCGGCGGCTTCGGGCGTTTCCAGGCTGTTGGGGTCGTAGTGGAAACCCCACAATTCGGGCGCGGCGGCGGCAAATTCCACGCCGAGTTTGTGCAGGCCGTTGGGGGCCACGTCGCCGGACCAGACCACGCTACCGCGCACCACGACGCCATTTTCGGCGTTGCGGAATTTCAGCTCGCTGCCCTGCGGCCATTTGACGGAGCAGAGGATCAGCGCGCCGTTTAGATTTATGACGGCGGTGGTCGCGGGAATCACTTCGCCGTTGGCGAGGATCTCCAGCGAAAGAGTCTTGAGGACACGTCGGCTGCGTCGCTGTTCGTGCATGAAAATCCTTACGTACTACCACAACTATTTTACTAAGTGCTGAGATGATTCCGCGAAAGTTGTGTGCGGGGAGTTTCGTACTGGCCACGGGCCGGGCGTTTTCGCTCTGTGTTTGCCGGGCTAGCGAGAGCACCACCCGACGCTGTCATCCTGAGGAGCGCCGCCACGAAGGATCTCAACCGTGCTGCCGAGCCCGAACCGCTAGGACGTAGACGCGATGCAATCGAAGGTCCGGGAAGTTGCGTATGGGATGAGATCCTTCGCTGCGCTCAGCATAACGGCGCGCTTTATTTCTTGGCCACCCGTCATGCGACGGCAGGTTGGCATCGAAACATCGCCGGGCGTCGTGAGAGAATTGTCTGGTGACTTCCGCTTCGACTTTGCCGGCCAATTCCCTGCCTGACGGCGCCGCGCCGCAATCTGAATTTTCCAGCACGCTGCGGATCATCGCTACGGCGATTCTGAGTTTTGCGTGCTACATCACGATTGGGATGCAGTTGGCGGTGGTGCCGAGCTTCGTGCATCTCACTTTGCACTTCAGCGCGGTGATCGCGGGGCTCGCGGTGAGCGTGCAGTATGTGGCGACGCTCGCCAGCCGGCCGTTTGCCGGGCATACCAGCGACACCAGGGGCGCGAAACGGGCGACGGCTTCGGGGCTGTGTTCGATCATCGCGAGTGGCGCGCTGTTCACTATCGCCGCTTTTCTGCGGCATGACGCGCTGGCCAGTTTGCTGGCGTTGTGCCTCAGCCGGCTGGTGCTGGGGTTCGGCGAAAGCTGGGTCGCGACCGGCGGGGCGTTGTGGGGCATCGCGCGGATGGGCGAGAGCCAGCAGGCCAAAGTGATTTCGTGGAATGGCGTAGGTTCGTACGGCGGCATGGCCGTGGGCGCGCCGGTGGGCGTGCTGCTGGAAAATCATTACGGGCTGGGTGCGGTGGGTATGGTCAGCATCGTGATCAGCGCCGCGGCCGCGGTGTGGGCCGCAACGATTCCGCGCGTGGCGACGTATCGCAAGCCGCCGCTGGCGTTCGCCAAAGTCTTGAAAAAAGTCACCGGCGAAGGAATTGGGCTGGGCCTGGGAGGAATTGGGTTCGGAACGATCGCGGCGTTCATTACTTTGTTTTACGCCAGCCGCAACTGGCCGGATGCGAGTTTATCGCTGACGCTCTTCGGCGCAGCATTTGTCGTGGCGCGTTTGGGATTCGCCTGGACCGTCACCAAATGGGGTGGGTATCCGGTGGCGATGGTTTCGCTGGCGGTGGAATGCGCGGGGCTGCTGGTGCTGTGGCTGGCACCCGCGCCGCTGGCCGCGCGAATCGGCGCGACCATCGCCGGTTTCGGATTTTCGCTGGTCTTTCCGGCGCTGGGCGTCGAGGCGGTCCGAAAAGTTCCGGTGGAAAGCCGCGGGTCGGCGCTGGCGATTTACACCGCGTTCATCGATTTATCGATGGGCGTCGCCGGGCCCCTGGCCGGAGCGATCGTCAGCGCGGCGGGCTACCCGCCGATTTTCCTATTTGCCGCAGCGGCCGCAGTGCTGGGCATTGCGCTGCTGCTGAAGATCCGGCAACCCTCCGCAACGCTTCACACCACCGCCTAAAACGAATTCCTCCATTCATCCTTTCGCAGCCGGACTACTTCTTGAAGAATATTTACGACGTTTCTAGTATTACCCATCCGTATACCGGTGGAACTGGACTTGCAATGAGACTCAGCGAGCTTAGCTTCCGCTGAGTGTAAGCCGAAGCAAAGCTGGGAGCAGACGAGCTAAGTCGCGGCAGAACATTCTGATACGAACTCGGGGGTGTCGAATGGTTTCGAATCCAATGGTGAAACGCTTTCGGTTTATCCAATTTGTCATATTACTGGCGTCCATAATCTTGGTGACCAGTCCCCTGCTGGCGCAAAGCACGACCGCGACCGGCAGCGTGCAAGGAACGCTCACGGATTCGACCGGCGCCGTGGTGCCCAACGCCTCGATTACGATTACCAATAAAGGTACCGGCGAATCGTTCGGCGTGCCGACTTCCTCCGCGGGGACCTACAATTCGGGCGCGCTGGTGCCCGGAGAATACACGGTTCGCGCCGAAGTGAAGGGATTCAAGACCGTCGAAGCCGGAGTGATCGTGCGCGTGGGCGTGGTGTCCGGCGTAAATCTGGCCTTGGAAGTGGGCACGTCGAACACCGTGGTGCAGGTGGAGGAGCAGGCGGTCTCGGTGAATACCGAGCAGCCCAGCGTGCAGGGCGTCTTGACCAAGGATCAGATCGAAAATTTGCCGGTGAATGGGCGGAACTTTTTGGATCTGGCGCAGCTCGAGCCGGGTGTGCAGATTCAGGACGGCGCGGATTTCGATCCCACCAAAGTGGGCTTCTCTTCGATTTCGGTGGGCGGCCGCTTCGGGCGCACGGCGCGCATTGAGGTAGACGGCGTGGACGTCAGCGACGAAACCGTCGGCACCACCACCGAAAATATCCCAGCCAGCGCGATCGACGAATTTCAGATCAGCCAGTCGACCCTAGACCTTTCGAACGAATTGACTTCGTCCGGCGCGGTGAACGTAACCACCCGCTCGGGCTCCAATAGCTTCCACGGGGAAGGATTCGGCTTGTTCCGCGACAGCGTGCTTGGCGCGGCTCTGCCTGGGCCGCCGTCGCCGTACCAGCGGAATCAGGACGGCGGGAATTTCGGCGGGCCAGTGATCAAAGATAAAGTTTTCTTCTTTTTGGATGCGGAGCACACCAACCAGAACCTGCTGGCGCCGATCGTGCCGGCGCCACCGTTCGACGTCCCGTATACCGGCAACACCGGGACGCCCTTTCGCGAGACAGATTACGTCGGGCGGATCGATTTCAATCTTTTCAAAAACGTGCGGCTGTTCTATCGCTTCAGCTATTTCGACAGCCTGGCGCTGGCCACCGGCGGCGCGGTCGGCTATCAGCCCTTTGAGGACAAGAACTACACCCGCACGCACGTGATCGGCGCCGATTTTACCAGCCGGGGCGGATTCACCCACAGTTTCCGTTTCGAGTATCTGAAGTTCATCAACAACCTGGGCGATACGGTGCAGGGATCCGGCCTGCCTTTCGCCAATTTTCCGGTCAGTTTGAACTTCTTCGGTTTCGGCTTCTTCACCGGCCCGAACTTCCTGGCGCCCCAGCAGACTTTTCAAACCGACCGGCAAATCAAGTATGACGGCAGCAAATTGCTGGGCTCGCACATCCTGCGGTACGGCGTCAGCTTCAACCGGCTGCGCGGCGGCGGGCTGTTTTCATTCAGCGCCATTACTCCGAACGTGAGCCCGAACGGCAGCGCCAGCGAAGTGGCGAACGCGGTCAACGGACCTTTCAATTCCACTAACTCCATCTGTGCCCCCTCGCCCGACGGCAGCGGCTGCCCGCTGAACTATCCGGTCGATAACGTCACCCTGGGCAATGGCCAGGAGTGCGACACCGAGATCCCAGCTTTCAACGCACCGTGCAGCGGCACGCCGCCCGATAATCGCCTGGGGCTCTACATTGGCGACAGTTGGAAAGTGAAATCAAACCTGACGGTGACTTATGGCGTGCGTTATTCGCGAGACACCAACCGTTCCGATAGCGACCTGCCCGGATTTACTGGCGACGCCGCCACCGAACTCAACGCGGTTCAGCCAGGCTTGGCCAATCGGGTCCGGCAGCCGAACAAGAATTTCGGCCCGCAGTTGGGCGTGGCTTGGGACCCGTGGAAGGACTCGAAGACCGTAATCCGTGCCGGAATCGGAGTCTTTTACGAGAATGCGATCTGGAACAACGCCGAATTCGATCGGCCAGAACGGCTGGCCACCGGCGCATTCCTGGCCAACCCTTCGGCCTGCTCCAGTGGCACCGGTGTCGGCGTTCCGATCCCGGTCGTTGGAGGGCAGCCGAACCTGGTTTTTCTGGGCGGGAATTCCACCGCGGCCGGCTTCATCTGCAGCTCGCTGATTGGCGCGACCATCGCGGACGGCAATCCGCAGGGTGACAATTGCAACGGAGTCACGGCGGCGCAGTGCATTGCCACTTTCCAAACCACCTACCAGCAGGCTTCGAAGGCGGTCGGGCTAAGCGCTCCGAACCCATCCTACATTCCGAATCTGATTGCTACCGGATCGGCAATTCCGCTGGGCGCGCTGGCTCCCAACTACCGGACGCCTTATTCGGTGCAAATGAACGCCGGATTTCAGCGGCAGTTGCTACCCGGCATGGTGCTGAGTGTGGATTATCTGCGCAACGTAAATTTGCATTACTTGATCGGAGTGGACTTGAACCACAGTGGCGACGTGCGGCAGTTCTCCAAGGCCAACGCCACGCTGGCGGTTCAGAATACCAACAGCTTTTTTGGCTGCGGATTCTCCTCCGCACCCAGCGCCACGAATTGCGCCATCAACTCGGCAACGGTCAGTCCGGTCACCGGCAATCCCGGAGCCAGCATTGCGGACTACGCCTCCTTCGGCCTGGATTCGGCCGCGGATTTGGGCGTGGGCGGCTGCGCCAATACCCAGGGATTGAACCTGGGATATCCGTGCGCCTTCACCGGAATTAATCCGGACCTGGGCCCGGTGACCTTCCTACAGCCGATCGGTCGCTCGGTGTACAACGGGCTGGATGTGAAGCTCGTCGAAAATGTGAAAAACCCGCTGCGCGGCGTGAAATATTTGAACTTCCAGTTCGCTTACGCCCTCTCGCGCTTCACCAATTGCGGCGGAGCACTCTCCACTTCTGCCGGTACGTCACCGGCCGCGGCGGACCAGGATTTCGTCAACCCAACGGTGGACAACAACGCGCCCTGCGGCTTCAGCGGCCCTGCCGCTCTGGATCGCACCCACCAGTTTTCTTTTGGCGGATATGCGGACCTGCCGTTGCGTTTTCGCCTCGGCACCATTTTCCACTTCGATAGCCCGCTGGCCAGCGCGCTGGCGGTCCAGACCACCGGCTTGGGGCCCGGAGAAATTTTCCGCACGGACTTCACCGGCGACGGGACCACGGGCGATTTGCTCCCCGGAACGAAGCAAGGCGCTTTTGGGCGCAGTGTATCGGCCGGAGATATAAATACCCTCATCAACAATTACAACAACAACGTCGCCGGCAACCTGACGCCCGCCGGCCAAGTGCTTCTGGCCAGCGGATTGTTCACCGCGGCGCAACTGGGCGTGGGCAACCAGAATTGCCTGAACAATCCCGGGGGAGCGGGCAATGGAGCTCTTTGCGCCGTCGCGCCCTCTGTGCCTCTGGCCCCGGACGGCGAAGTTGGCCTGACCTGGTTGAGGACCTTCGACCTGAGCCTGACTTGGCTGGGACAAGTGAAGGTGAAGGAAAGGGCGATCTCGATCGAGCCCAGCGCCAGCATTTTCAATCTGTTCAACTTCACCAATTACAATATTCCCGGCAACGTGCTCAGCGGCATCCTGACCGGAAGCGCCGGCTCGGCAAACGGGACCACCTCCGCGAGCAACGCTTCGCTGCGCATCGGCGTAGGCACTGGCGTATTTTCGCTGGGCGCGCCGCGCACCGTGGAGTTTGGATTGAAGGTGACGTTCTAGCGCCGAGCCAGTACAAGTCTCGGCATAATGAGATGAGTTCGTGCGTTGAAGATGCGCAGCGCCCCCGTCGCGGGTCTTCAACGCACGCGCTCCCCCTTCGGCTTCATCGCGTGGCTCCCTACTTGCCGGGTTCAGTCGGGGCAGACACTACATACTCACCCGCGCGCATCCGTGCGGATTGAATTCGGCCTCCACCGTGGCTGCGGCGACAAGATACGAGACTTTTCTACGGAAAATCTCCGCACTGTGTAGTTCAGCTCGGCCTGAGCGCGCGCTGCTGGATCAGGGCTTCACGTCTGGGAATTTTTCGATGTGCGTTTCGCCTTTGCGGCCGAAGTAAATCACTTTTTTGCCGGTGAGGAAGGCCCAGTAGGCGATGACTCCGGCTGCGGCGGATTGCTTCATGAACTCCGGATAGCGGATGGTGTCGCTTTGCGCGCCGCGAATGGCCGCGACAATTCCCTCGGCGGAAAACTCTTCGGCGATGGGCAAATGCGGCAGATTCATTTTTGCGGTGTGCGTCTGGCCGTCGCGCAGGTAAAGAGTTTCCTGCATGGCCGCGGCATCGCAGAAATAAGATTCGACGCCAACTTCCAGCAGGCGGCGCACGACTTCGGGGAAAATCAATTGGCCGGCCTGCGTTTCGGCCATCACGGCATGCATCGCTTGAATGTTCATGGTTTCCTTCCTTATTTCAGCTGGTCGCCGTCATTCTGAGCTCAGCGAAGAATCTGATCCAGCAGAGTATCGCTCAGGCCATCCCGCGTAGCCAGTTTGCGACGGGCGTTGCGGCTAATTGACGACGTGGGTGCAAAAGTGCCCGGATAGCGTGCGTACGCAACGCTTTCGTCATCTTCTGTTCGCCGGCGGTTCTTCCTGCATTAATATGGGCGAGGCAGTGTGCCGATACGATTTGTGGGGACTGCGGCGGCACCCGAACGGCGTATCCGCGCGTGTGACTGGAGTAACGATGGACACTGAAGAGCGCTCCAAGCTGAGCACCAACCAGAAAGCGCTGAAGATTAATCTGGATCAAATGTTCTACGGCACGTTCGCGGAAATCGGCGCGGGCCAGGAAGTGGCGCGCTGGTTTTTCAAAGTAGGCGCGGCGGCCGGAACCATCGCCAAATCGATTTCGGCGTACGACATGGCGGTGAGCGACGCGATTTACGGGCACAGCAAACGCTACGTCTCGCGCGAGCGGTTGCAGGGCATGCTGGACCACGAGCATGCCCTGAACCTGGAGCGGTTGCAATCGACCCGGCGCGACAGCACGGCTTTTTTCGCTTTCGCCAATACCGTGGCGGCGCGGAATTATCAGGGGACCAATGAGTGTCATGGCTGGATGGGCGTGAAATACCAGGCGCATCCGCGCGACGACAACAGCCAAATCATATTGCACGTGCGCATGCTGGACCCGGAAAACGATTTGCAGGCCGACGCGCTGGGAATTGTCGGCGTGAATTTGCTGTACGGCGCGTTTTTTCTGCATCACAAGCCCGAAGAGCTGCTGGAATCGCTGCTGGATAATCTGTCGACGAAGCGCATCGAGATCGACATGATCGAATTTTCCGGAATCGAATATCGCTACGTCGATAACCGGGTGATGAGTTTGAAGCTGGTGCAGCTCGGATTGAGCGGCGCGGCGATGTTCGGACCTTCGGGCGAAGTTTTGCAGCCCTCGGAAGTTTTGCGCAAGCGGCCGATTTTGGTCGAGCGCGGAAGTTTTCGTCCCGTGACCAAGGTCAACATCGACATGATCAACTGCGCCAAGGAGCGTTTCGGCGCGGAGCCCGAAGTGGAAGCCGGGCAAGTCGTCGAATTGATGGAAATCACCATGAAGAACCTGCTGGCCACCGGGAAAATCGACCTCACCGATTTTCTGGCGCGCGCGGACCTGCTGGCCGCCGTGGGAAAAATCGTGCTGATTTCCGATTTCTTCGAGTATTACCGGCTGGCAGCGTATCTGGCGCGGTATACCCATGCGCCGATTGCGCTGACTATGGGCGCGTCCAGCGTCGAAGATCTTTTCAAGGAAGAATATTACGCGGGGCTCGAAGGCGGCCTGCTGGAAGCGTTTGGGCGCCTGTTCACCAAGGACATGCGGATTTACGTCTATCCGCTGCGCGATTCGGCGACGGGCGAACTGATTACGGTGCAGAATTTGAAAATGCGCGCCGATTTGCAGCATCTGTATTGCTACCTGGTCGACCGCAACCGCGTCCGCCAGCTCGATAATTTCGACGAAAGTTTCCTGCACATTTTCTCGCGCGACGTACTGCGCCGGATCAAGGACTGCGATCCGTCGTGGGAAACGATGGTCCCCGCCGAAATCGCTGGCGTGATCAAGCAGCGCCGCTACTTCGGCTATCGCGAAGCGGAAGTGTCCGACGCGCCGACGGCCAAGTAGACGCGGGCGGGTTACCGGCGAATCGGTAACCCGCTTTTTTTTGATGACTAGCTGCGGGCTATGGCGATGCGCCTCGCGTGTCACGCCTCCCCGGTATTTGTGTCGCCGATGATACTGCCGCGATCCGCGCACGCCGAATTTGATTCGCCGCGGACGGCCGCCGTTGCGGGTATAATCCGCGACGAATGGCCCTCGACTCCGGCACAATTCTGGGTCCCTACCAAATCCTGGCGCCGCTGGGCGCCGGGGGCATGGGCGAAGTATACCGGGCGCGGGACACGCGCTTGCAGCGCGACGTAGCCATCAAGGTGCTCCCCGAATCGTTCGCGCGCGATGCCGAACGGCTGCGGCGGTTTGAGCAGGAGGCGCGCGCCGTGGCCGCGCTGAATCATCCCAACATCCTGGCTGTGCATGATATCGGCGCGCAGGATGGAACCCACTACATCGTCACCGAATTGCTGGAGGGGCGTTCGCTGCGCGAGCAGCTGGATGAGCTCCACGGCGGCGCGTTGCCGGTGCGCAAGACCATCGACTACACCCGGCAGATTTGCGAAGGCCTGGCCGCCGCGCACAACCGCGGCATCGTGCATCGCGACCTGAAGCCCGACAACATTTTCTGCACGCGCGAAGGCCGCATCAAGATTCTCGATTTCGGATTGGCCAAGCAGGCTCCAGCGGCCTCCGAAGCAGCAACGGTCACCGGCGACGTTCCACTATCCGCCCAAACGCAGCCCGGTATGGTCATGGGCACGGTCGGCTACATGTCGCCCGAGCAAGTCCGCGGCACGCCGACCGATCATCGATCAGACATTTTTTCTCTGGGCGCGATTCTGTACGAAATGCTTTCCGGCCGCCGTGCGTTCCGGCGCGAGACCACGGCGGAGACGATGACTGCCATCCTGCGGGAAGAACCGGCGGAATTAACCGGAACCAACGCGGCGCTTTCGCCCGGTCTGCAGCGCATCGTGCACCGCTGCCTGGAAAAAGAACCCGCGCAGCGTTTTCAATCCGCGGCGGATCTGGGATTCGCGCTCGAAGCACTCTCCGGCACCACGGGAACGACGTCTGGCGCGACCACGGGCTCAGGCGCAACGCCCGGCGCCGCAATCGGTTCGGCAACTGCTGCGCCCGCCTCGAACGCCCCGCCTTCCGCGACGAGCACCACCAAAAAATTGCCACTGGCCATCACCGCCGCGCTGGTGCTGGCCGCGCTGGCCGCTGGATGGTTCGCACGCAACGCGACCATCGCACCCAAATCCGTGACCAGTTTCACCCAGGTCACTTTCCGCCGCGGCACCGTCTATTCGGCGCGCCTCGCCTCCGACGGCAACACGGTGGTCTACACCGCGGCCTGGGACGGCGGACCTCCGGAATTATATGTGGCCAGCAAAGAAGCGCCCGAATCGGAGCCGCTCAACGTCAAGAATGGCGTCCTCCTCGCGCTCAGCCCTTCCGGAGAATTGGCCATCCTGACCGCCGCACATTCCGTGCACCATTACGAGTTTGAAGGAACACTCTCCACCATGCCCATGGGCGGCGGCGCGCCGCGCGACATTTTGAAAAACGTGATGGCGGCCGATTGGTCGGTAGATGGCCAGAGCATGGCCGTCGTTCACGTCGTCGATGGGAAGGTTCGCCTCGAGTTCCCTATCGGGAAGGTCCTGTATGAAACCTCCGGCGAGATCACCCAACCGCACATCTCTCCGGATGGAAAAATGGTGGCATTCCTCAACCATCCGTATTTGGGCGACGACCGCGGCAGCGTGATGGTCGTCGACCTGACCGGGAAATCCAAAGTTCTTTCCGATGGTTGGGAGTCCGAACAGGGACTCGATTGGTCGAAGTCCGGAAATGAAGTTTGGTTTTCGGCGACGCAACGCGGCTCGGATTTCGCGATCCAAGCCGTCACCCTCGCCGGAAAAGTTCGCCAGGTGCTCGCCGGGCCGGGCGGAATGCGATTGTTCGATATCGCTCCGGACGGCCGCTTGTTGATGTCCAATTCCAGAATTACCTATTCCGTTTACGCGTCGATCAATGGCGCTCCGACCCGCGACCTGTCCTACCTGGACACTTCCTACACGCCAACACTCTCCAATGATGGCAAGCTGATCCTCTTCAGCTCGGGAAGTCAGGCCAGCGGGAATCTCTACGCCGTGCTGCTGCGCGGCACCGACGGCTCTCCGGTGATCCACATGGGACAGGGTCAATCCGTCGCGATCTCTCCGGATAATGCCTGGGCCGCGGCCCTGCTGCAGAAAGAGCGGCCGGAAATCGTAATGCTGCCGATTGGCCCCGGAGACGCGCTGCATCCGCCGAACGCCAATCTGGAGAACGCTTATAGCGCGTTCGGCTGGATGCCCGATTCGCATCGGTTCCTGTTCACCGGGAACGAGCCAGGAGCGGGCCAGCGGATCTATATTCAGGACGCGCGCGGCGGCGCGGCGCGAGCGATTACGCCGGAGGGTTTCACCAGCATCTTTAGAATTCCGGTCTCGCCGGATGGCCGGCGCTTCCTCGCCCTGAACCAGCACACGTCCCAATGGAACGCGTGCCAGATTCCCGAAGGCCAGTCGAGCGGCCCGTCACGGTCCCAGCCGGAAAATAGCACGTGCGCGCGCTTGCCGGGAAATTTCGAAGAGCGCGATCGCGCCTTGCAATGGAGCGCAGACGGAAAATACATTTACACCGCGGCGGATTTGCCGGGCCCTGGCTACTGCCGCACGGACCTCGCCACCGGCCAGCACTCCGACTGCAAACATGTCGTCGTTCCCGATTTAGTGGGCGCCGCAACGGTGGCGCCCAGCTCGGTAACCCCCGACGGAAAATCCGTCGCCAGCACAGTCACCCACCTGCTCGATCAGATCTACATCGCCGACGGCGTGAATTGAAAACGCGCGAGCGTCACGTAGGCGCAGCCGCTCTTCTCCGCCTTCGTTGACTTGCCCGCGGGGCGCAACCTAAGATGCTTGCCGGATGGTGGATTCCAGTTCACTGCTCGGCCGCACGATCTCGCATTACCGCATCATCGAGAAGCTCGGTGCCGGCGGAATGGGCGTGGTTTACAAGGCCGAGGACACCCGCCTGCATCGTTTCGTGGCGTTGAAATTCCTGCCTGAAGATTTAGCCAAAGATGCGCAATCCCTCGAACGATTTCGACGAGAAGCGCAGGCGGCGTCGGCCCTGAATCATCCGAATATCTGCACCATTTACGATATCGGCGAAGACGGCGGCAACGTTTACCTGGCGATGGAACTGCTCGATGGCCAGACCTTGAAGCAAGCCATCGGCGGACGCCCGCTCGAACTGGAATCCATTCCGGGCCTGGCGATTGAGATTGCCGACGCGCTGGACGCGGCGCACGCCAAGGGTATCGTCCATCGCGACATCAAACCGGACAATATATTCGTCACCGAACGCGGGCATGCCAAGATTCTCGATTTTGGATTGGCCAAAGTGGCCGGCGGAGGAGCAGGGGTCAGCGTCTCCGCCCAGCCCACCGCGCCTCGCGAAGAATTGCTGACCAGCCCCGGCATGGCGGTGGGAACGGTTTCGTATATGTCTCCGGAGCAGGTGCGCGGCAAAGCGCTCGATGGGCGCACCGATCTGTTTTCTTTTGGCGTGGTGCTGTACCAGATGACGACCGGGGCACTGCCGTTTCGCGGCGACACGGCGGGAATGGTTTTCGATTCCATTCTCAATCGCGATCCGACGCCGCCGTCGCAATTGAATCCACAATTGTCGCCGACCCTGGAGCACATCATCGCGCGGGCTTTGGATAAGGACCGCGACTTGCGTTACCAGCACGCTTCCGACATGCGCGCGGAATTGCAGAGGCTGAAACGCGACAGCAGTTCGGCGCGCCTGCCACTGCCCGCGGCGCGCGAGTCGTCCGCCGCTGCTGAAACGTTCCCGGCGCCGGGCGGCGTGCTGCCGGCCGGAAATACTTCATCCCGCGGGAAGCGCGCTCTTTTCGTGGCGATTCCGATCGTCTTGCTGCTGGGCGCCCTGGCCGGTGCTTTCCTCTGGCGTCATTCGCCACACGCGGCGCCACCTTCCAGCGCCGATTGGCAGCAACTTACTTTTTTCACCGATTCCGCGGTTTATCCCGCGCTGTCTTCGGATGGAAGAATGCTGGCGTTCATCCGCGGAACCGAATCATTTTTCGGTCCGGGACAAATATATGTGCAGTTCCTGCCCGATGGTGAGCCGGTGCAGCTGACGCACGACAGCACCTTAAAGTTGAGCCCGATTTTTTCGCCGGACAACACTCGGATTGCCTATAGCACTGCAGGGCCGTGGGAAGTCTGGGAAGTTCCGGTGCTGGGCGGCGAGCCTCGCGTTTTTTTGCCGAATGCATCGTCCCTAACCTGGATCGACGGCGGTAGCCGCGTGCTCTTCTCTGAGATCAAGCAGGGCTTGCAAATGGCCCTGGTTACCACCGATGAATCGCGCGGACAGGGCCGCGACGTATACGTGCCGGAAGGCGATCGCAGCATGGCCCATCATTCCTATCTTTCGCCGGACGGGAAAAACGTGCTGGTGGTGGAAATGGGCAGCGGCGGCCAACTGATCGCCTGTCGCGTGGTTCCGTTTGCGCAGCCCGGGCCGCCTCGACTGATCGGCCCGGTTGATAAGCCCTGCATTTCCGGCGCGTGGTCGCCGGACGGAAAATGGCTGTATTTCAACGCGGCCAGCGATAAATTTCACATCTGGCGGATGCGTTTTCCCGGCGGCGAAGCGGAACAAATCACCTTTGGGCCGACTTCCCAAGAAGGGATGGCCATGGCGCCCGATGGTAAATCGCTGGTTACTTCGGTGGGCTCGCAGGACAGCACGGTCTGGCTTCACGATAAAGACGGCGACCATCAGATTTCGTCCGAAGGAAGCGCCGAGCAGCCTATTTTTTCTGCGGATGGAAAGAGTATCTATTTCCTGATGACCAGCGGCTCATCTCAGAAGCGCGAGCTATGGCAAAAAGACTTGGGCGCCGAAAATGCCCAGCGGCTGCTGCCCGGCTACGCCATGGACTCCTATTCGGTTTCACCGGATGGCAAGTCGGTGGTTTTCGCCACCCAGGACAAGAATGGAAAATCGAGTATCTGGATCGCTTCGACCAATCGCCTCTTCTCTCCCAGGCAGTTGTCGTCCCAGAGCATTGACGATTCCCCGAACTTCCGGCCTGACGGCAGCCTGGTCTTTCGCTCGCGTGAAGCCGGATCGAATTTTATGTACCGGATGAACACCGACGGAACCGGCCGCCAGAAAATATCTCCTGCCGCAATTTTTGATATCCACGGGCTATCGCCGGACGGCCGCTGGTTAGCGGCTGGCTCACACACGTCGGACCCGCAGCATCCCGTGGGCGTCAAGGCGTTTCCGGTGGATGGCGGCGAACCGGTTACGCTTTGCCTGGCCTACTGCGCGATCGCATGGGATACTTCGGGGAAATTTATATTCATCCGAATTAAATGGGAGGATCCAGACACGTACGTGCTGCCGACCGCTCCCGGCTCACAACTGCCCGAATTGCCGGCCTCGGGACTCCTCGAACCGAAAGATGTCGCCAACATCAAAGGTGCGGTAATGATCCATGACCATCCGGAATCGGCGCTAAGCACGTCCGTCTACGCTCTGGTGCGCACCACCACGCGCCGGAATCTGTACCGCATTCCCCTCCCTTAACCACCGGAAACCGGCGCTGAATTTGATCCTGAATTTCCGGGTGGCCCATCGTTCGCGCAGTTGGCGAAGGATGGGGATTTTCGCGCTGCGTGGCGGCGTCAAAGGCCACGAAATGCCCGCCGTTGCCTGTATAATTCGCACCGGCTGATGGCACTCAACTCCGGCACAAATTTAGGGCCGTACCAAATCCAGGCGCCGCTCGGCGCCGGGGGCATGGGCGAAGTGTATCGCGCGCGCGATGTGAAACTGGATCGCGCGGTGGCGATCAAGGTTTTGCCGGACGCGCTGGCGCGCGATCCGGAGCGGCTGGCGCGTTTCGAGCGCGAAGCCAAAGTGTTGGCGTCGCTGAATCATCCCAACATCGCGCAAATTTACGGCATTGAAGAATCGCAGGCCGGCACCACGGCCGGCGTGCGCGCGCTGGTGATGGAGCTGGTTCCCGGCGCTCCGATCAAAGGTCCGCTGCCGCTTGAGACCGCACTGAATTACGCGCAGCAGATCGCCTCCGCGCTCGAAGCCGCGCACGAGAAAGGAATCGTACACCGCGATTTGAAGCCGGCCAATATCCTGGTTACTTCCGAAGACGTCGTAAAAGTTCTCGATTTTGGCCTCGCCTCGGTGGAAAACCGCGAGCAGCAGGATGTGGATCCCAGCAATTCCCCCACGATGAGCGTTTCGCCTACTCGCGCCGGAATGATCATGGGCACGGCCGCGTACATGAGCCCGGAGCAGGCCCGCGGCAAAGTGGTCGACAAGCGCACCGATATTTGGGCCTTCGGCGCGGTGCTGTACGAAATCATCGTGGGCAAGCCGCTGTTCAGCGGAGAAACCGTTTCCGATATTTTCGTCGAGGTGCTGAGCAAGGAACCGGACCTGAGCGCGCTGCCGGAGCCGGCGCGGTTCATCGTCGAGCGCTGCCTGCGCAAAGATCCACGCAAACGCTGGCAAGCGATTGGCGACGTGCGCATCGCGCTGGAAGAAGGCGCGCACGCGACCTGGTCACCAAAGTCCGCTTCCCTCCCCGGCGCAGCGGGCGCGACCGAAGTGAACGCCGCGCGCTGGCTGCCCTGGGCTATCGCCGGCGGTTTGTTCCTCATCGCGGCCTTCGCCTCGTTCTCCGCCTGGCGCGCCTACCGCGCCTCGTCCAACGCCCAACCTCTTCCGCTGATGCGCTTCCAAACCGATCTGGGCACTGGCGTGATCGACACCGTCTACGCTTCCACTTTCGGCGCGATTTCACCCAACGGCGACCGCATCGTCTACACCGTTCGCGGGCCAAACGGCCCACGAATGCTGGCCATGCGCATGATGGACAAAGCTTCGGGCGTCGCGATTGCCGGAACCGAGGGCGGCCACGATCCCTTTTTCTCTCCCGATGGCCAGTGGTTGGGATTCTTCGCCGATACCAAGCTAAAAAAAATATCGGCGAACGGCGGCGCGCCGGTGGCTCTCGCGGAGGCCTCCAACGCGCGCGGGGCCAGCTGGAGTGACGACGGAACGATCGTCGCCTCGCTGATCAACACCACCGGTCTATACCGCGTTTCCGCGGATGGCGGCTCGCCGCCGGAGTCGCTGACCAAATTGAGCGCCGGAGAATCGACGCATCGCTGGCCGCAGACGCTGCCCGGCGGAAGAGTTGCGGTGTTCACCTCCAGCGGCAATCTGAGCGGCTACGAAAACGCCAACGTGGAGGCCGTCGATCTGAAAACCGGCCAGCGCAAAATTCTGCAGACCGGCGGGTATTTCGGGCGCATCACTCCCGGCGGATTTCTGCTCTACATCCACGGCGGAGTTCTTTTCGCCGAAGCGATGGCCGGGGCCACGCCGCCCGTCCGCGATCTCAACGCGCTGAAGCCGCTGGGCAGTCCGGTTCCGGTTCTGGATGACGTCGCCAGTCTGGAGAGTTCCGGTGCCGGGCAGTTCGATTTTTCCGAAAATGGCGTGTTCTTCTATCAAAGCGGAAAGGCCTCGCCCGATATCTGGTCGATGGTCGGTTGGGATGGTCCCACCGGGCCGCCGGTTTTTGGATTTGGTTCCAACAAAACGCAAACCCAAATCGCCAAGCCGCAGACCTACTTCACGCCGCGCTTTTCGCCTGACGGGAAACGCCTGGCCCTGGGACTCGAATCGCGCGGCCTCGACATTTACGTGTACGATTTTCAAGACGACGCGCTCACCCGCCTCACTTTCACCGGACAGCTCAGCTACAACCCGGTTTGGACACCCGATGGAAAGCACATCGTCTTTCAGCAGATCGTGGGCGACACGCAATCGCTGATGTGGATTCGCAGCGACGGCGCGGGCGGCGCGCAAACCCTGTTGGAGGCCAAGACGCTGGTGACGCCGCGGTCGTTTTCGCCCGACGGCAAATATCTCGCGTACCACACCGGCTCGCAAACCAATTCGGACATTTATTTGCTGCCGCTCGATCTCGCGGATCCCGATCGCCCCAAAGCCGGCCGGCCGGAATTGTTGGTTGGCACTCCCGCGAATGAAGTGCAGCCCGCGATTTCGCCGGACGGAAAATGGATCGCCTACTGCTCCGACGAATCGTCCACCCGCGAAGTCTATGTTCGCCCATTCCATTCGCAGACCGGCGGAAAATGGCAGGTCTCCACCGGCGGCGGCACGCGGCCCAGCTGGACGCGCGATGGCAGGACTCTGTTTTTCGAAAATCTCGACGACCAGATCATGTCGGTGCCGTACACCGCCGGTGGCGATTCTTTCGTAGCCGGCAAACCGCGCCTCTGGTCGGAACGCCGCCTTGTCGCTCCCACCGGCGATCCGAATTTCGACATCTCGGCAGACGGCAAAACGGTCGTGGCGCTGGTCCGCTCCACCATCCCCGGCAGCGCCCCGGAAACCGTGAAAGCCACCTTCCTACTCAACTTCGAAGATGAACTGCGCCGCCGCACTGCCACGCCGGAACACTAGACGCCACGCAGCGCCCCGCTGCGCGCCGCGCACCACTGCGCCACCAAGCACTGCTCGCCACGATGGCGTTTTTGCATTACATTGAGCCGCGCAGGTACTCCGTGAGGTGCGAAGTTGCCGCCACGTTCCGCGTCGGAAGCGATTCATCCCGCCATCGAGCACACCAAGAACCAGGTATTTCATCGCTTCCACTTCGGGCAGTGGATGCGGCTGGCGTTCGTCGGCGTGCTGGCCGGCGAAATGAGTTCCGGCGGATGCAACGGCGTTAATTTCAATATGCCGGCGGGCCATGGCGGCCAGGTGGGGCACGGCTCGTCGCAGGCGTTTCTGGCGGCGCGGCCACCGTGGATCGGCGAACATCCGCTGATGGTGGCGGCCAGCTTCGCAATCGTCCTGCTGGTTGGGTTTGCGCTCATTGTGCTGTTCACTTACATCAGCAGCGTGATGCGCTTTATTCTGTTCGATAGCGTGATCGCGCGCGAGTGCCACATCCGGCGCGGATGGGCGCGGCGCCGCACGATCGGACTACGTTTGTTCTGGTGGCAGTTGGTCTTTTCCCTGCTGACCACGACCGGCCTGTTGGTGCTGCTCGCCGTTCCGGCGTTATTGATCTGGCGGCTGGGCTGGTTCACATTTCCGCGCGAACATATTCTGGGATTGGTGCTGGCGGGCGTCGCGCTTTTCCTGCTGCTCTTTTTGATCATCGCCGTGGTGGCGGTAATCCGCGTGATGACCAAGGATTTTGTGGTGCCGCAGATGGCCCTCGAAAATATCGGCGCGATGGAGGGCTGGCGGCGGCTACTGACGCGCGTGCAGCAGGAAAAAGTTGGCTACGCCGGATACATTGGAATGAAACTGGTCCTGGCCATCGCGGCCGCCATCATTTTCGGCATCATCACGTTCGTGGTCCTGTTGCTGGTGCTGATCCCCGTCGGCGGATTCGGACTTGTTGCGGTGCTGGGCGGCAAAGCCGCGGGTTTGTCGTGGAACGTTTTCACCATTGCGGCCGCGGTGATGGCGGCGGTGTGGGTGCTGGCCATTCTGGTGGCCATCGTTTCGCTGATCTATGTCCCGGCGATGGTATTTTTCCCAGCCTACTCCATTTATTTTTTCGCCCCGCGCTACCCGCCGCTGGCAGATCTTCTGTGGCCGATGCCTTCCCCAGCGCCACCGCCATCACCACAAACACCGCCAACACCCACGAATCCGTTTCCTTCAGGAGCAGGACCTCTGCCACCAGAACCGGCAACCTGACGCGCGACGCGAAATCGCAAATCCCCACCCTTCGCAAGAGACGCGAAGATAGGTAGCCCGTGAAAAATGTTCTAGGGATGCAGGCCGTTTTGGTGTTATACGGTCGTTACCGTAACCAAGACGCCACACCTGCACTATGCCGGGGCTAGAGGAATTGCGAGATTTCTGTTGCAATAGCCGGCGTGACCTCGAATTTAGGCGCTCGGTATTTGCAAATCGCTAAATCCTCGGGCCAAACCCGAATCGGAGCGATGTGAACCGAACTTTCCTTTACGTCGCGATGGTTGTCAGCGCGGCCGCGCTCGGCTTTTTTCATTACAAGATCAAACCCAAACCCGACAACAAGCTGGTTGAGAACTATGCGAACACTCTGCGCAACCAGGAACAATGGCGCGGCCAGATCGCGCCCGATTTTGAGCTGACCTACACGGATGGCCAGCGCTTCCATCTGGCCGACGCGGTCGGAAAAAAGATCGTGGTACTCAATTTCTTCGCGACCTGGTGTGAGCCCTGCCGCGCGGAAACACCCGAATTAAATCAGTATTACACCAAAGAAAAAGACCGCGATTTCATCCTGATAGGCATCGACTCCGCCGAAACAGCTGAATTGGTAACGGATTATGTGCACGATCTGAAGGTCGACTTCCCCGTGGGAATCGATCAGGGCCCAATTGAAAACCAATACGGCGTTCGATCGTTTCCGACCACGGTTTTGATTGGGGTGAACGGCCGCGTACAGTTTTACGAAACAGGATCGATCGCCAACGCCGAGGTTGCTTTCGATAACCTGCTCGTCGAAAATCGGCGACAGCTTCAAGCCGGCGAAGCGATTTCGCCCGCGGATTATTCCCGCGAAGCACTGGCTCATCCCGCGTTGCCGTCGGTTCGTCCGGAGCAGGATGTCCTGGTTGTGGATACCACGAAGCTGGACGCACGCGGTGCCCGGATTGCCGCGGCCATGGACTGCCCGTGCGGCTGCGACAAGAAAGTTGAGAAATGCACCTGCGCTACGTCGCGCAATATCAAGACGGCGTTGGGCAAGGAAGATTTCAAAGACCAGTCCGACGCCGTCATCGTGAAATCGTTGAACAAACGCTTTTGTCAGGGGCCGATGTGATCATCGCCGATAACGTCCACGTTGAATTTCGCCGCAGCTTCTGGCGCGGCAAGCTGCGCGCCTTGAACGGGCTGAACCTGGAAGTTCGCGACGGGGACTTTTTCGCTCTGGTCGGCCAAAACGGGGCGGGAAAATCTACCGCCATGTATTGCCTGCTGGGATTGATGAAGCCCACGTCCGGACGAGTCGAAGTGATGGGCCACGCTCCTACTCTCGGATCTCCGTTCAATGAAAATGTCGCGTATCTGCCGGAAGAGCCGCACTATCACCTCTATCTCACCGTCGCGGAAGCTACGCGCTACTACAGTTCGCTCTACGGTCGGCGCATCCCGGACCGGGTGGTGAACGAGGCTCTCGATCGCTTGGGCCTCGGACCCTTTAAAGATTTACGATTGGCCAAGTGCTCCAAGGGCATGAAGCAGAAAGTCGGAATCGCGCAATGTTTGATTCATGAAACGCGATTGCTATTCCTGGATGAGCCGACGCGCGGTCTGGATCCGCTGATGGTGCGCGAATTTCGTGAAGCCCTGCGCGAAATTCATCGTCGCGGCGCGACCATCGTGATGAATTCGCACGTGCTCTCGGAAATCGAAATGCTGGCGAATCGTGTGGCGATTGTCGATCGCGGAAAAGTCGTGGTGCAAGATGACCTGCAGAATCTGCTGTCCACCGAACGCGAAATCTACGGCATCACCTTCGAAGCGAACGGCGACCTGCCGGATTATATTTCATCCGTGGAGCGCACCGGAAATCTAGTGAAGGCCAGCTTGCCCAGGGAGCGTCTGTACGATTTCATGGATTATACGCGCAACGCCGGCCTGAACGTGCATGAGTGCTCGCTACGCAAGCGTTCGCTGGAGGAATCTTTCTTCAGGATAATTCAAGCGGAGGGACCAGCGGCATGAGCCTGAGCGCACAAAGCTTGCCGATGCCGGCACAGATTCCCAGCGAGCCGCTGCCACGAGCCGCCTTCGGCGAAATGCTTCGCGCCAACATGCGCGCGGATTTCACCTTCTATCGGCGGAGCCGCCTGCTTTTGGCGTTCGCCATCGTTTTTTTGCTCATCAGCGGCTTGTTCATGCTGCCGACGTTTTTCAGCGACTCGAGAGTTGAACATTTCAACACCTTGCGTCAGATCTTTGACACTTTGGCTTTCAATGTTGAAATCCTCTCCGGTGGCCTTGGTCTATTTATCGTCTCATCGCATTTGCGCAACCGCAGCCTGAAGATGGTTTTCACCAAGCCCTGCCCTCCGGGGTTATGGCTGGCGTCGGCGTTCCTTTCCGCTGCTTTCGTCGCATTCCTACTGACGGCCGGCGTGTTGCTGAGCACCATCGCGCTGTCGCTGTGCTGGCATGTGCCGGTTCGTGCGGGACTACTATTTATGTCGCTACATTCATTCGTTATCTCGTTGATCGTCATCGGTTACACGCTGCTGCTGGGCACGCTGGTGCATCCCGCGCTGGCCATTGCAGTGATCCTGATTTTCAACGAAGCTAGTTTTTTCTCAGCGCAGGAATGGGCGCAGGCCATGATTCGTTCCGCCAATGGTCACGCTCACCTCGGAATTCGGGTCCTGGAGAAATTCTTCTACGTTATTTATCTGGCCGCGCCGACCTACGAGCCGTTCAAGCAGAAATTTCAAACGGTGGACTATTCGTACCGCGCAAGTACCGGTGAGTGGAAATATCTTCTGTATTCCGCGGGATACGTCCTGGTTTCGTGGGCTTTTTGTTACTTCGTCGCGCTCTTCGCCCTGCGAAAGAGACGCCATATTTAGGCATAGCGGCGAGTGACGGTTGACCGCGGCGAGCACTAGCCGTTGTCAATCAAGGTCGGAGCTCGCAACGGGATGACATCACTCTAATGGTTATAGGCGTGAATAGCGCGGCACGCGATGCTCGTCCCACCACTGCGGCGCTTCCGGAATTTTGTCGAGAATGTCGGAGTATTCGATGAACATCGCGATTCCCTGTCGCGTCGCCGTGAATTCTCCCGCCCTTCCAAGAGCGGGAAGGATGGGCACCCTCAAAATCTTTGGATCCTAAAAACAAAAAACGCGGACGGCGAATTGATCACTCGCCGCCCGCGGGTTTGCGCCGTCGCGAAAATCGGCGGCTATTTGTAGGTGGCGTCGGTCCGGGTCAGTTCGTCACGATGCCCGGTGGAATCGAGGATCGACCCGACCGCCGGGCTGATCAGCGGATTGTTCTTTACGACGTCGGTGATGGCGTCGTCTACTTTGTCCAAGCCCTCAGCATTCGGCGTGATGTAAAAAACGGCGAACGAGCCGGGCGCGCTGGTGTGGATGGCCTGGGTGTCGATTTCGTATTCCTTGATGGCGCCCGCGGCGAGCAACTTTTCAAAAAGTGGCACGAACAGATTCTTGCTGAGCGTTTCCACCCCGTCGTTCGGCGCATCGGCTTTCAATTTGTAGAATGCCCCGTGGGTGTAGCAGCCCTTGCACGATCCCGGAGTCCAGTTGTAATACCGGCTGACCAGAATTTCGTCGTAATGCTTGGTCGCGGAGCTCAAAACCGGGTTGGCGGCGCTGCCGTTTTTGTAGAACTGGTCGAGCAGGCTGAGCAGGCCGGCCATAGACATGGACGACCAGAACTCGTCGTGAGTCGGGCCGTCGACGGTGTGCACCAGGGCAGTGTCGTGGCCGTAGGCGACGATCGCGCCGCTGGCCAGCGCTTTGGCCATGGTGTCCGTATCCGCGGCGTCGGACTTTGCCATTTCGCCCCATTGTGCGCGTGGGATGGTCCAGATGCTGGCATAGGTGTACATCGCCGGTTTTTCTTTCACTTCGGGTGTGGATTGGGCGCGAACGGCCGTGGCCGAAATTCCCAGAGCAAGAGCAAGCAAGCTGAACGCGAGCGCGATTTTTCTGAACACGTTTGAACGTCTCCTTTATTCAATTCGAATTGAGTTGGATGTCGCGGGAACCGTGAAACGATCGAGCCGTAGACCGAATCACAAGAATGGGAGGGACGAGCGAGAGTTGGCTTCCCTCGGAATAGCTCGCTCCCAAAGATGTGGTTGGCGCGACTATAGACCTTGCGCGGCAAGAGTCAAGAAATTAAGAGCAGGCGTCGGTGCGAATTAGTTTTTTGTAATATTATGGCGCACCAAATCTCATGGGCGGCTGGCACTGAAATGGAAGTAAAAGATCCCACACCGGAACGGCTGGCGGCATTTTCTGACGGCGTGATCGCCGTGATCATCACCATCATGGTGCTGGATCTAAAGCCGCCGCACGACGCATCGTTCGGGGCTATGCGCGAATTGTGGCCGACGTTTCTGAGCTACGCGATCAGCTATATTCTGGTGGGCGTGGTGTGGGTCAATCATCATCACCTGCTGCGTTACGTCGAACGCGCGCGCCCGTCGATCATCTGGACCAATCTGTTGTTTCTGTTTTTTGTGTCACTGATTCCTTTCCTGACCGCTTTCCTGGCGGAGAATCGCCTGAATTCTTTCACCACCGCACTATACGCACTCGAATTTGTGCTGATCACGATCTCGTTTCACTTCTTGCAAGGCAATGTAGTCAGCGATTTTGGCGATGACCCACAATTGCGCGCGATGGCGCGGACCATCAAGCGCCGCAACCGCTGGGCGCTGGTGCTGTACACGCTCGCTGTTCCCGCGGCGTACATTCATCCGTATCTCGCGTTCGCGCTGATCTTCGGCCCTACATTGCTTTACTTCGTTCCGGAAAAAGTGGAAACGGCCAAGGAGTAACTTCCGAATGGTCGAGGTTGGAGGTCTTACGTCAAGCCGTCAATCGATGATCGGAGACGCAGTTGGGCTAGCCGTGGTGGCAGTGGAAGCCTTTGTGCTCTTTCGTTGGATTATGCCGAATGGAGAGTATCGGATCATCTATATGTTCCTGGCATACGCTGTCGCGGCAGGACTGGCTTTGTATGTGTGGCATGACCGGAAAATCGTCGAGATAGCTTCCGAACCTATGGAATGGGCCGTTCTCGCAATCGTCGCAATTCTATTTACCGGCGGCAGTTTTGCCATCGATGCGGCAATCGGAAGCACATCCGAACCAAACCTGTCGCCACTCTCTGCTGCGGAAAACGCCGGCAGCCCGTTTGGGTTTCCGCTCACGCTCATACTGGGCGGATTCGCCATGACGGCCGTCGCTGGGTGCGTGCGATCATTTTTTCGGCGAGCGAGTGAAGGCGATCCTGCTTTTAAGCCCTAGTCGCCCAGCAAGTGTTGAGGCACGGCCGAAGCCGTGCCTCGAAACAGGCCCTAGCGCGACGGCGAAACGCGCTGGGCTATGTTTATTTTTGGCACGCTGGGCACGCTCGCGGCCTTCGGCGTGGCGACACTTGCTGCCGAATCATCCATCAGCGCCACTGCGGGTGTGGCCGAAGCGTCCAGCACGCTGGTCAGCGTGGCGTGGAAGGTGTTCAAGGTGCGGAGGGTGTTGGTGGAACCCGGCTCGATCAGGATGCCGAACTCCGCGCCCAGAAAATCGTTGGCGATGAGGTCGTTGAAGTTGCCCTGAATGTCCACCCCGGCCTCGTCGCTCTGCGCAATTTCGTTCGATAGTATTTTGTTACGATTCGAAGCAATGGCGATGCCATCGAGAACCAGCGAATTGAAAATGCTGTTCCCGTAGATCACCGTGTTCGAACCGTTAGTGAAGATGCCAACCTGATTCGTGCCCACGTTATTCTGCAGAACACGAATATTGTTGGAGCCAAAGATCAGAATGCCGGTGCCGGTGGCGGTGCAATCCGCAACCGAAACGCATGGAGACCACACATTATTCGCCACGGTATTCGACTCGATCAAGCCGGTGGCGCCGAAACCGATCTGGATTCCGTTTTGCGCCGCGCCGGTAGTGGGCCCGATTCCCGAGACGAAATTCGAACGGATGGTGACGTTCGATCCGGTTTCATTCGCGGTGATTCCGTTTTTCTGGTAGTCGTCGACACTGTTGGAATTCAACACCACGTCCGACGATCCGCCGGAGGTGGTTTCCACTTCGATGCCGTTGCCGCTCTGGCATCCGGGAAACGTGGGAGCCAAACGGAAATGGCGCACCGCATTATTCCGGATGGTCGCCGATGCATCCTGCACCAGGATGCCGATCAGCCGCGGCGCACACGCCAGGATTCCGTTGCTGGATCCGTCGATGTAGAACCCGCCGACAATCGCAGCCGTCGTATTTTTTACCACGATGGCCGCGGCGATCTGGTCGGCCACCGTCGCGCCGGTGGCGTTGGCGGTCATCGCCGTGGGAATTAATTCCGCGCCGGGATCGCCAAGGACGCTGATGGATTTCGAAATGATCAGCTGCTCGTGATACACGCCTTTGCACACCCTTACGGTTTCGCCGGGGCTGGCCGAATCAATGGCCGGCTGAATCGCCGAGAAGGTCGCCGTCGGACAATTGACTTTGTCGGCGTCCACCAAAATCGTTTGAGCCTGGGCCGCAAAGGACGTCACGACCGAAAAGAGGGCGGCAAGACAAATTACTTTGAGAGTCTTCATCAGAAACTCCTGTTCCGAAGAGTTGAGCCGGTTCTGCGAAGTAAGTAGGCGCGGAGCGAAACTACGACGAAGCGGGCTGGGGAGCGCGCCTTCGATCTGCGATTCAATTTCGCCCAAATCGCCGCGAGATACAAATAAATTTATCGATATTTGTGCGCCGTGTTGAGTTGTCCTTTCTCCTGTACCGCAGGGCTAAGTGTTTTGCCGTATGCGGCGGGGAGGTTACACTGTCGAGCCATGAGCGTGATTGACGAAGTATTGATCGCCAACGAGAAATACGCGCAGACCCACGAGCTGCGCAAGCTGACGCCGCGGCCGGAGCGCAAGCTCGCGGTGCTGACCTGCATGGACACCCGGCTGTCGATCCTGACGCTGGGATTGAAGGCGGCCGATGCGCACATCATCCGCAATGCCGGCGGCATCGTCACCGACGATTCGCTGCGTTCCCTGCTGATCTCCCATTATTTGCTGGGCACCGAGGAATTTATGGTCATCAATCACACCGATTGCGGGCTGACGCACACCACCGAGCAGGAATTGCGCACCCGGATTCAGAACCGCGCCGGAACTGCCGCAATCGCGCCGGCGTTTTTCCACGCCTTCCAGAACATCGAGGAAAATGTGCGGCACCAACTGCAGAAACTCCGCACCCATCCGTGGATTCCGAAAAGCGTCGTGACCCGCGGCTTCGTCTACGACGTGACCACGGGCCGCCTGCGTGAAGTGATCGACACCGCAAGTAACGGCGATTAGGCGTTCGTCGTCAGGGGTTGGATCTCTTGAATGATTTTCTCTTCGGCGCGCTGCCTCGAAGTGGACAGTTCGTAGTGAGATTGAAGATTGACCTAGAAGTCGGCCGTCGTCCCAAAGTAACGCCCCAGCCGCAAAGCCATTTCCGAAGAGATGCCGCGCTCGTCTTTGACGATTTCATAGACGGCCGGAGGCGCGACGCGCAAAGCGAGCGCCAAGCTATTGGCATTGAGATTGAAAGGAATCATAAATTCCTCTCGTAGCACCTCGCCGGGATGGACTGGTTTTAGTTTTGGCATCGAATCCGCCTAATGGTAATCCACCAGTTCAACGTCGTATGCGTCGCCATCACGAAAGACAAAACAGATCCGATATTACAGGATTTGCTGAGGCGCGTCGTGACCAGCTGTCCCTGCGTACTATTGTCCGTGACTCGCCGAGCCGCTAACTTCTACCATCCGAAGATAATTCCTCGATTTTGCGTCCTTGGGAGCCGTCATGCACCGCAGCACGATTCGCGCCGCCCGCTGCCATATTGTGGCCACGCTGGTTTTGTTTTCGGCGATGGCACTGATTACGGCCCCGCGCGTTGACGCCCAGGCTACGACGCCAACTCTCACCGTAGACGCGGCCGGTAATCCCCATCCGATCAATCCCGATATTTATGGCATCGCGAACTACGGGCTCGACGCGACGTTCGCCAAGGAAATTCAAGTTCCCAATATTCGCTGGGGTGGCGACGGCACCACGCGCTACAACTGGCAGGTCGATTCGAGTAACGCCGGTTTTGACTGGTATTTCATGGGCGGCAACGGCGAAGCCACCGCCGTTCCCAGCGCGTCCGCCGACTTGATGGTCAATACGTACAAGACCGCGTCGAACGCGCACACCCTGATGACCATTCCGATTATTCCGTGGGTGAATAAATCCGCGGCGTGGAGCTGCAGCTTTCCGGTTTCGGTGTATGGCGCGCAGCAATCGACCAATCCCTACGTCCATCCCAACGGCGACAATTGCGGAAACAGCATCGCCACCAACGGCACCCAACTGCTCGACACCAACGTTTACGCCAATCACATCGACAACACCGTGGCGCTGCAGCAGGGCTGGATCCAGCACCTGATCACCACTTTCGGGACCGCCGCGAATGGCGGCGTGCCCTACTACCAGCTGGACAACGAGCCCGGCGGCTGGAGCAACACGCATCGCGACGTGGAACCGGTGCAGCCCGATTACGACACGATCATCAGCCTCGGCCAGCAGTATGCGGCCATGATCAAGCAGACCGATCCCTCGGCGAAAGTTTTTGGCCCGGTGGATTTCACGCTGGGCGGCTGGATCGGAACTCCTTCGAAGCAGAATAATTTGTACGCCGGACAATATTATTTGCAGCAGATGGCCGCTTACGACGCGGCGAACAACCAGCGCATCCTGGATTATTTCGACGAACATTATTATGGCGGCGGATCCACCGACGCGCTGGAGCTGGCCGACACCCGTTCGCTGTGGGATCCCACCTACAATTCCGGAACCTGGGTCGAACAATATTATTTCGACGGGCCCATGAATCTGCTGCCGCGCTTCCGCAGCTGGATTCAAACCTACTATCCCGGCACCAAGCTTTCGATTTCCGAATACAGTTTCGCCATGGGCACCAACCCGCTGGTGGACATGCTCACCGAAACCGATGTGCTGGGCATCTACGGCGTGCAGGGCTTGGACTTCGCGAATATGTGGAATGTGCCCAAGCCGACCGACCCGCTGGCCTACAGTGTCCGCATCTTTCGCAATTTCGACGGCAACGGCGGCCAGTTCGGCGACACTTCGGTGAATTCGACCAGCACGGATCAGGGCCAGCTTTCGGTGTACGGCGCGTTGCGTTCCGCGGACGGCGCGCTGACCGTGGTGGCCATCAACAAAACCACCAGCGCCATTCAGACTTCCCTGTCGCTGGCGAATTTTAATTCCAATTCGAGCGCCGCGGTCTTCACCTACAGCAACGCCAACCTGGCGCAGATCATTACTGGGACGCCCGTTTCGGTGGCCTCGAATTCCGTCTCCTACAATTTTCCGGCGTACTCCGCGACGGTTTTTGTTTTCACCCCGGCGTCGGCCACGCTCGCGGCTTCGACGACTTCAGTCGCGGCTTCGTCCATGCAGATCACCACCGGACAAAGTGTGACGTTCACTGCGACGGTCGCGCCGCGATCCGGTTCCGGAACTCCGACCGGAACCGTCACATTTAAGGACGGTGCCAATTCCCTTGGCACCGCGAATCTCGCGTCGGGCATTGCCACGCTGATGACTGCGGCGCTGGCCAGCGGCTCGCACAGCATTACCGCTTCGTATGGCGGCGACACGAATTTCGCGGCGTCGGTATCGAGCGCGGTGACGGTTACGGTTTCCGCGCCCGCGAAAACTCCGACGACCACCACCGTGATGCCGTCGGCGACGCAGCTCACCACCGGGCAAACATTAACGCTGAATGTAATGGTTGCGCCTGGTTCCGGTAGCGGCACGCCCACCGGTACGCTTTCGTTCCGCGACGAGGGCTCGCAGATCGGCACCGCGACGCTCGTCGCCGCCGCCGGATCGTTCAGCACCACCGCGCTCGCGGTGGGAACACACACCATCACCGTGAGCTATTCCGGCGACGCGAATTTCGCGTCGTCGCTTTCCGCGACGGTGACCGTCGTGGTTATGGCGGCCCCGAAAATCGGCACCACCACTTCGGATTCGGCCTCGGCGCCGCAGATCACGGCAGGCGCGGGCGTCACCTTCTCCGCGCGCGTCGCGCCGGCATCCGGCTCCGGCACGCCGACCGGCGCCATTTCGTTTCTCGATAGCGGTGTGCAAATCGGCATGGTCACGCTCGCGGCGGGCGCGGCGCAGTTTGCCACCACCTCGCTCACGGCCGGAACGCATTCGATCACTGCGTCGTACTCCGGCGACGCGAATTATTCCGCGTCGACATCCGCCGCAACCACGGTGACCGTCGCCGCGGCCGCGGCCGGCGACTTCTCGCTGGCCATGAGCAGTTCCGTATTGACCGTCGCAGCCGGCAGCGAGGCCAGCCTTTCGTTGACGGTTACGCCCGAAAACGGATTCAAGCAGATGGTAACTTTCTCTTGCGCCGGTCTGCCCGCCGGCGCGGAATGCGCTTTCAACCCGCAAAGCCTGACGCCGTCCGGCAGCGCGGTTTCCACCATGCTGCAGGTACAGGTTCCCGCCACGAATAATGCGAGGCCGGGTGTTGCAAGCCAAAACTCGATGCCGTCTTTGCCCGCGCCGGGCAAGACATCGCTGTCGATCTCCATTCTCGCTTTCGCGGGAATTTTCGGACTGATCGGAATCTCGCAAAAATCAAAAAGCTTCACGCGAGTCGTTGGCACTCTCGCTCTCGGCGCCGCGATGCTGGTCACCGCCAGCTGCGCGGGAACCGTCGGCCAGAAACCGCCGACGCCGCCCAACGCCACGAGCTACGTCGTAACCGTGACGGCCTCAACCGCCAACGGTCTAACCCACACCCAACTTTTCACGCTGACCGTCACCCAGTAGCCCGATTAAATCCCCTGGCCCGCAATTCCGTTTCTGTGCAGTAATCCGCGCCGAAAGCCTCAGCCCAGCTGACCTGCGCCAGGCTCAGGCCGCGAAGTGCTATCATCCGCGTGATACAGGTGGCAGCGTGCGCAAACCCGTTATCTTATTGTTGATATTTAGTTTCATGGCTTGGGGCGCGCCGCCGCTTCCCAGCTTCCACCCGCGGGCGGACTCCGCCGCGCCGGTGCATGGTCTCTGGGTGTGGAAAGGGCCGACGGTGGTGGGCGGTGCGCATGGCGCGGCGCTGCTGCGCGATTTTTGCCGGGCGCAGGGCGTCACCGAAGTGTACGTGTCGGTTTCGGAAAAAGGACAGATGATGTCCGCGGATCAGATGGCCGGAATGATCGACGCGCTGCATCGCGCGAATATCCGCGTGGAGGCTCTATTTTCCAGCGAGAACGCCGACCAAGGCGGCGCGCACCTTGAAAAACTGCTCGATCGCGTGCGAACGATTGTGCAATTTAACCGCAGCCACGGCGCGCAGCGCTTCGATGGCATTCATCTGGACCTCGAGCCGCAGCAGCGCCCCGAAAATAAGGGTCCGGGAAATTTAAGATTTTTGCCGGGGCTGATTGACGCCTACCTCGCGGTGCGCGCCATCGCCGAACCGGTCCGGCTCACCGTGAACGCCGACATCCAGAATAAAATTCTCAAAGGCACCGTGGACCAGCGCCGCCAGTTGCTTGGCTCCGTGCCACGCATCACCTTGATGATGTATGAAGTGAGCACCGCGAATGACGGCGACAGCGTTGCCCAAAAAGCCGAGAAAGCCCAGGCGGCCAGCAAGAAATTTCTGGACCTGGCCTACGATGGCCTGGGCGCGGAGCCCCATCTGGCAAGAATGAGCATCGGCCTGCGAACGCCGGTTACGCCGGGGAGTTGCCGCAGATGCTGCGGGCGCTCGACGACGCGAATCGCGCCAACCCGCACTATCTGGGCTGGGCGCGGCACTCCTACAACGATACTTTAGTCTCCTCCGCGCCCTGAGCGCCCTCGCTTTTTATGCAGCCTGGGAAATCAGCTTCAACAGCGGCAATGCCGGTGGTATGTTGTGCGCGTCGAGAGTTCATCGAGCGCACGTCGGAAGCGCGTCGCGTTCCGTGTTCCCGATGTGAAATATCTGAGAAACCTGAGGAGTGAATCAAAATGAAAAATCTACGAATCTTGGCATTTCTGTGCGCCATTTTCCTGGCGGCGCCGGTTTTCGCGCAGACCGTCAAAGTGAACTGGAAGCAGGGCAACAATTTTTCCGGCTATAAAACGTATGCCTGGAAAATCACTCCGCAGGAACAGAAATCGATTTACGTCGACTGGGTGCAGGCCGACGTCAACGCGCAACTCGCCGCCAAAGGCCTGACGCTCGCGGCCGCTGGCGCCAAGCCGGATGTTTACGTCGCCTATCACCTCACCACGCAGGAAATGATCGATGCGACCACCACCACCGACGGCGACGGATTCGGCGGATGGGGCTGGGGCGGCGGCGGCTTTTGGGGCGGATGGGGAGGCTGGGGCGGTTGGGGCGTTGCCGGCGGATTTCCGGACGTGGCCACCACCTACGAGCAGCCGCGCACCTTGGGCATCATGACCGTCGACCTCTACGACGTGAATCAGAAGCAGCTGGTTTGGCGCGGCCAAGCCACGGTCGATAGCGTGTCCAACTCGCAGAGCGGCGACGAAAAGCAGGTCAAAAATTCGGTCGTGAAAATGTTCAAGAAATATCCGCCGGGAAAGTAACCGCAAATTTCGCGCCGCCCGAGGGTTCGCCTTGATCGCGCCGAGCATAAATCGATGGTCGTGTGCTTACTGGTGTGTCGAGCCAGGGTTGGCGCTGACCCCTATCGATGATCGGGCACCTATTCATACGGGCCACACAAAAAAACAGGAGTGTATCGATGAAAGTTCGCAGATTGCGGCTTCTCTCTCGCGTGGCGAGCGTGGCGCTCGCCCTATTCGTGGCCGGCGCTGCCACGAACACGCGCGCGCAGCAGATTGTTCCGGGCTCGATGGACGTGCGCTGGAATCCCGGCGCCCCGGATTGCAAAACGGATACGCAGCCGCCACTGCAAGTGCACCAATACGAGCCGCAAACTTACATCCTGCGCCAAAATCTATGCCTCAGCCCCGAAGGAAATTTTCTTTTCCTGCTGATCGGCGACCAGAAAGCGCTGCTGATCGATACCGGCGCCATCGCCGACGCGGCGAAAATGCCGGTGGCGAAAACCGTGCTCGGGTTGTTGCCGCAGCGTGGCGACGCAAAACTTCCCTTGCTCGTGGTGCACACCCACAGCCACACCGACCATCGCGATGGCGACGTGCAGTTCGCCGGCCTCCCCGGCGTACAGGTTGCGCCGTTCGATGTCGACGGCGTGAAGAAGTTTTTCAACCTGCCCGCCTGGCCCGAGGGTCAAGCGCAAATCGATCTGGGCGGTCGCACCGTCGACGTGATCCCCTCGCCCGGTCACAATCGCGCCCACGTCGTTTACTACGATGAGCGCACCGGCCTGCTGCTAACCGGCGATTTCTTTTTGCCCGGCCGTTTGCTGGTCGAAGATAAAATGGCGGACCTGGCCAGCGCCGCGCGCGTAATCGATTTCGTCAAAACCCGCCCGGTGACCTGGGTGCTCGGCACGCACGTCGAAGTGAACCAGAATTGGCAACTGTACGATCTGGGTGCGTCGTATCATCCCGACGAGCATGTCTTGCAGCTGACCAAGGACGACTTGCTCACGCTGCCCGCCACGCTCGCAGCCTTCAACGGTTTCTACGCCACCGCCGGACATTTCACGGTAATGGATCAGAATCGCGTGCTGGGAGCGCTGGCCATCACCGCGCTGGTCGTCATTCTTTGTGTCATTTGGGGTCTGTGGCGATTGTGGCGGCGAATGCGCCGGAAGCCTGCGGTGTCCGCATAAGCCTCATTTCATTCGAACATACCCCGTCCCGCTGAGAAACCGCTGCGCGGCTGCTCCCGATTTTGTTATTCTCGCGGCCTATGAAAATTGCCGCGATGTGCTTGTGTGTGTTCGCCGTGATCGTCCCGGCCGCTTCTCTTTCCACTCCGGCGCAAACCAAATCTGCGGCGCGCGCTTCGGCTGCGGCGTCTGCATCGGCGCATGGCCAACCCATCGAAATCTCCATCGCGCCGGGGCTCGACGTGAAATATCCGCTGACCGGCCGAGTGTTGGTTTGCATTTCGAAAGCAGCCGATGGCGATCCGTGCAAACAAATCGGATACGACTACACCTCGCAGCAAATTTACGGGCAGGATGTGACCAACCTGGCGCAGGGGCAAACCGTCACCCTGAATGATACGGTTTTCGGCTATCCCATCGCGCGACTCGCCGATCTTCCCGCCGGCGATTACCGCGTGCAGGCCACCTTCAACGTCTACGAAGATTTTCATCTGGCCAATGGCCACACCGTTTCGCTGCCGCCCGATCGCGGCGAAGGCCAGCAATGGGGCAGCAAACCCGGCAATCCCATTTCCGCCGTGGCGAAAATTCATCTAGACCCGGCCAGCGCCACACCGGTGAAAATCGTCATGGACCAAGTAAATCCGCCGGCGCCGCCGCCCGATGCCGACACCAAATACCTGAAACACGTTTCGATGCGCAGCGAAATGCTTTCGAAATTCTGGGGCCGCGACATGTACCTCAGCGCCTGGGTGCTGCTGCCGCCGGGATTCGACGAACATCCCGACGCGCATTATCCCGAATTGATTTGGCAGGATCATTTCGCCGCGCATTTCCGCGCCGGAGCCGGCTGGCGCGACACGCCGCCCGACCCCAAGGCCGACGAGCGCACCCAGCGCCGCCAGCAAACCGCGTACAATTTTTATCTCGACTGGACCAGCGGCCGTCTGCCGAAAATGTTGATCATCCAGCCGAATCACGCCAACCCCTATTTCGACGATTCCTACGCGGTGAATTCGGCAAACCTCGGTCCCTACGGCGACGCCATCACCCAGGAATTACTTCCGATGATCGAAAAACAGTATCGCGGTATCGGTCAGGGCTGGGCCCGCGTGACCTCCGGCGGTTCTACCGGCGGATGGGAATCGCTGGCCGCGCAGATTTTTTATCCAGAATATTTCAACGGCACCTGGACCTTCTGCCCCGACCCGATCGATTTTCACGGCTACCAGACCGCCAACCTCTACGAAAATACCAACGCGTATTTCATTCGCGGCCCATTCGAGTCGGTGCCCATTCCCGCCGTGCGCAAAGGCGATGGCGACGTTATTTCCGAGATGGATCAGATCGCTCATTACGAATTGGCGCTGGGCACCCACGGGCGTTCTGGCGAGCAATTCGATATTTGGCAGGCGGTGTATTCGCCGGTGGGGCCGGACGGCTATCCCGCCGCGGTCTTCAATAAGCTCACCGGAGACATCGATAAATCCGTGGTGGATTACTGGCGCGAGCACTACGATTTGAACGCAATTCTGCATCGCGATTGGTCGAAGCTCGGCCCGCAGCTCGAAGGAAAAATTCACATCGCGGTCGGCGATTCCGACACCTACTTCCTGAACAAGGCCGTGCATTTGATGGAAGACAATTTGAAGCAGACGCGCAACCCGCACTCCGACGCCGTCTTCGACTACGGTCCCGGCGCGCCGCACTGCTTCTCCGGCACCCGCCCGGACTGGGCCGACGACGCCTACATCAGCGTCACGTTGCGCATCTTGCCGGAAATGGCCAAGCACATCACCGCCACCGCGCCCCCCGGCGCCGACGTGAAAAGCTGGAAATATTGAGCTCGCGACTCGGTCTGAACTACCCGCCGATGAAAACATCGTACTTGTATCTGGCTCGATAACTGCTCGATAACTGGTCGATACCGCCTTGGCGTCGAGCTTCGCGCCCTAGTCGAAACTGCTCGAGGCCGGTGAATAGTTGATCGAGAACTCGTTCTAGGCTTCCTTCGAGCGTTTGGTCCAATCCCAAATTCCGCCGGTGACTTCCGCCGGCAGGCGGTGCCCGAGCTGGCGCGCCAGCATGACGATCTGCCCGCGATGATGGCTTTCGTGTCCCACAAAATATCCGAGCACGTGGCCCACATCGAGCGGCAGGTTGCGCCACGCGTATTTGGGCGTCGGCGGAATGATTCCGCCGTGTTCGCAGCCAAATCGCAGCAGCGCGGCCATGTCCGCGCCGCTCACTTCCAGCGCCGCCATCAATTCTTTGGGTTTCACTTTGTAGCGATCGACGCGCTTCGGCACTCGCAGACCGTGCGGCGCGCCCAGCGTGCGCAGCCAGCCGCTGCGGCAATTGTGCAGGTGCGCGGCCAGCATCCGGATGCTGCGCCGCGGCTCTCCGGGAATTTTGGCGTCCCAC
>Ga0302176_10000216_pt1 | contig 39596 bp, 38 predicted proteins | sample I_Palsa_E1_1_FD_198787 | JGI IMG/M metagenome (GOLD analysis project Ga0302176, IMG submission 198787) | Peat permafrost microbial communities from Stordalen Mire near Abisko, Sweden - I_Palsa_E1_1 | ecosystem: Environmental > Terrestrial > Soil > Palsa > Peat permafrost | place: Sweden...
GTGCCGCCGTCGAATTCGAGGATGCTGGCGGGGGAATTGTGTTCGCGACGGACGTAGGCCATGCCGATGGCTTTTCCGGCGGCGGGGGAGAATGCGGCGCTGGTGACCAGGCCGACTTCAGCGCCAGCGACGCGCAGCTTTGTGCCGACGGGCGGGACTTCGACGCTGGAAAAAACCAAAGAGACGCGGCGGCGATTTACTTGGCCGCGGGAACGCACGCGCTCGACGATTTCCTGGCCGGTGTAACAGCCCTTGGTAAAACTAATGTGCGTGGATTCGAGCGCGGCTTCGTGGGGAATTACCGTGTCGTTGAAATCGGCGGGGAACCAGGGGATGCCGGCTTCGAGGCGGAGCGCGTTGAGCGCGGCCATGCCGATGGAAGCGCCGTGCACGGCGTGAACCCTTGCGTGCATGCTGTGCCAGAGGAGCGCGAGGTGTTCGCGAGGGGCGATGATTTCGGCGCCGGGGCCGCCGAAGTGAGAATGGCGGATGAGATGGCAAGCGACTCCGTCAATGGAAACTTCGGCATCGGCGAATTCGGAGAAGCCTTCGAGAGCGAGGCCGCAAGCCTGTGCGATGACGATTCCGGCCTGGGGGCCTTCCACGGCGAAGCTGCCGAGCTGGTCGGTCAAGTCTTCGAGCGTGACGTCGTCCATGATGATGAATTTATCGAGCGTGGCGAAGGTGCGTTCGCGGACGGAAGCGTGCGTGCGGACAAGGAGCTTTTCGGCGAGCGCGTAGATTTCGAGTTCGGCGAGGATGTGCCCCTGCGGATTGAGCAAGAGCGCGCGCGTGCCGTAGTCTTCGCCCAGGGATTTAATGTCGTTCGTGACGATGGCGTTGAGGTAGCGCACGCGGTCGGGGCCGGAGAGTGAGAAGGTAGCGTGCCAGTTGGTGTCGAAGAGCGCGACGGTTTCCTTGGCGGCGCGATATTCGGCGGCGAGGTCCGTGAACTTTACCGGGAGCGCGCAGGTGTGAAATTCGGCGAGTTGCGCGCCGGCGGCGCGATGATCGGCGATGAGTGGAGTTTCCATGGTTTTCGAATCCGGCGGGCAGAACAAGTATGCGGGAAGATGCGGTGCTGTGTCATCTTGGAAATCCGGCTGAGGGCGGAGGCGTCCCTCAGCGGCTAAAGCCGCTCCTGAGTTCGGCGGTGGTACGGCACGGCTGAAGCCGTGCCCTGACGAACATCGGACGCTCGACCCGGAGGCGTCCCTCGGCGGCTAAAGCCGCTCCTGAGTTCGGTGCGGTGCGGTACGGCACGGCTGAAGCCGTGCCCTGACGAACATCGGACGCTCGACCCGGAGGTGTCCCTCAGCGGCTAAAGCCGCTCCTGAGTTCGGCGGTGGTACGGCACGGCTGAAGCCGTGCCCTGACGAACATCGGACGCTCGACCCGGAGGTGTCCCTCAGCGGCTAAAGCCGCTCGTGAGTTGAGCGGCGGTTCGGCACGGCTGAAGCCGTGCCCTGACGAACATCAACGCTTGACGCCTTGCCGTGACGAACATCGGACGCTCGACCCGGAGGCGTGCCTCAGCGGCTAAAGCCGCTCGTGAGTTGAGCGGCGGTTCGGCACGGCTGAAGCCGTGCCCTGACGAACATCAACGCTTGACGCCTTGCCGTGACGAACATCGGACGCGGTGCCCTGACGAGTATCGGACGCTTGGCGCCGTGCCGTGACGGACATCGGACGCTTGACGCCGTGCCGTGACGGACATCGGACGCTCGACGCCGTGCCGTGACGAACATCGGAGGCTCGACGCTGGTATAGTTGGGGTGAGATGGCTGAAAAACTGATTCACGAAATTATTCCCGTCGGGCTCTTGCAATGCAATTGCTCGATCCTGGGCGATCCGGTGACGCGCGAGGCGATTGTGGTGGACCCGGGCGACGAGGTGGAGCGGATTCTCGAGATTCTGCGGGTGAATAAGCTGAACGTGCGCGCGATTGTGAGCACGCATACGCATATCGACCACGTCGGCGGGCTGGCAGGGCTTCACAAAGCCACCGGCGCGCCGGTGCTGATTCACGAAGGCGATCTCGAACTCTATCGCCATCTCGACCAGCAGGCGGAATGGTTGGGGGTTGCGACTCCTGCGATGACGAAAATTCAGGATTTCGTGAAGGAAGGCGACGTGGTGCGATGGGGCGGGTATGCGGCGCGCGTGCTGCACACGCCGGGACACACGCCGGGGAGCATCAGCCTGGTGGTGGAACGAAGCGCGGCGGCGGATACCGGCGCGGAGGCTGCGCACGCTACGCACGCGAAGAGTGGCGCGGCAGAGAAGGGAAGCCTGATCGCGGGGGACACTCTCTTCCAAGGCAGCATCGGGCGGACGGACTTGTGGGGCGGGTCGCTGAAGGACATATTGAACTCAATTCGCGAAAAGCTGCTGACACTTCCGGACGAGACGCTGGTAACGCCCGGACACGGCGAGCAAACCACGATCGGCGCGGAGCGCGCGCAGAATCCGTTCCTGCGGCAGTAACCATCGGGAACGCGGGCGCACGAACCTTCTACGTTTTTCCCAGCAGGCAAATTCCGGACCACGGGCGCGAGCCCTGCGCACCGTTGGACGTGGGCAAGAGCGACGCGAGCCACATTCCGAACGAAAGCCGCTTCAGGCGGGCGGCGGTCTCGAGCGGATTGCGCACGTCGAGAGTCTTCCAGCCAAACGGGGTGAAAAATGCGGGGCCTTCCGGCGGGCCGAACTTGAGCGCGGCGCCGCCTGCGCCGACCTGCTTGCCGAGATTCTTCTGCAACATGCGGAGGAGCCCGGGGGATGCGAGGTCAATGACCCATCGCTGAAAGCTCGGGGGCGCGGCGAGATCGCGAGCGAGGCTCGCGACTTCTTCGGCGCTGAGATAAATGATGAGGCCCTCGGTGATGATGAGAGCTTTCGAGCACTGGGCGCCGAGCCGCGAGAAGAGTGCGCGGCGGGCGTTGACGTCGGCGAGATCGAGGCGGACGCGTTCAAGCGCGCAGACCGGCTTTTCATCCGCGAGAATTTGCTCTTTGTAATCGAGGATGCCGGGCAAATCGACTTCAATCCATTGAAGCGAAGCGGGCAGAGCCATGCGATAGGGGCGCGCGTCGAGGCCGGCGGCGAGGTTGACGACCATGTCCACGCCCTGCGGAAGCTGTTCGGTGATGTACTGATCGTAGAGGTAGGTGCGCATGACGAAGGCCCAGGTGGCGCGCTCGCTGAACGCCATCGAAGCGGCGATCTCTTCGCCGCGCTGGCCTGCCAAGCGGCGCGCAAAAGGATCGCGGAAGAGAGCGTCCGGGCGCTCGGTTTCGCGCGCGCGATAGACGGCGACCCAAAGCGCGGTGTCAGAAATATTGCGGATTAAGGGGCCGCTCGAGGCGGCGGTCTGGTTCATGAGTGGTTGCGCAATTCCGCGAGAGTTACACGAGCGGCTGCATTGTACCGCATGCGCTCAGAACTTTACGTCCTTGATATGCGTGGAGGGGAACCACATGTTCCCGAAGGCGTCCTGCAGCACGGCTGCGCGGTCGCCGTAGGGCTCGTCGCGAAGCGTACGGACGACCTTGGCTCCGGCACTGACGGCGGTGGCGTACACCGAGTCCACGTCGCGCACGTAGAGGTGCAAGGCTGCGGGCGTGGGGCCGTATTCACCATGCGCTTCGCCGAAAGCCAGAAGCGAATCGCCGATGTGAACGCGCGCGTGCACCACGGCGCCGTCGGGCGATTTGTGCACGGAGGCTTCCCGGGCGCCGAAGGCTTTCTTCGCGAATTCGAGGAAGCCGGCAGCGCCGCGGAGGCTGAGGCAGGGCAGGATTGTGCGCGTGTCGTCCGTGCGGTGATCCGTGGCGCGAATGCGGGTGATATACCAGAAATTGCCGGAGGGGTCCGCGATGCTGGCTTCGTAGTCGCCGTAGGATTGCTCGACCGGAGGATGCAGGACGGTGGCTCCGGCTTGGAGCGCGCGAGCGTAAACGGCGTCCACGTCTTCGACGTGCAGAATGCTTCCGGTACGGCGCGCGCTGAATTCATCGGTGGCGTCGGCGAGTTCGAGCACGGAATCGCCGATTTGCAACTGCGCGTGCATGATGGTCTCGGCGCCCGGGCGGTTCACGCGGAATTTTTCTTGCGCGCCGAAGGCTACTTTGAAGAATTCGATCAAATTGGCCGCGCCAGTGACGGCAAGATATTGCGTGAGCGAGTGGAAGCCTTCCGGGATGGGATTCACCGCCGAGGATGATTCGCCGGCGGGCGATTCTGGTTTCGTTCCGGGCAAGAGGCCTCGCCTTCGGTAATCGTCATAGCGCTTCTGCATCTCGTCAGGGGTGAGGTCCTCCTTGTGCGTGGAGACGATCCAGGTGTAGCCGAAGGGGTCGGCAACCTGGCCGGAGCGGTCGCCCCAGAATTGATCGGCGACGGGCTGGACTTCTTTCGCGCCCGCGGCGATGGCGGCGCGAGCGACGGCGTCGGCGTCGGCCACGTACACAATGATTTTCGTGGAATTGCCGCCGATGGTTTGCGGGCTGAAGCCGCCGAGCTGCGGAAATTCGTCGGACAGCGCGATGGAAGTGTTGCCGATGCGGATTTCGGCGTGGCCGATGCCGCCGTCGGGCCGGTCAAGGCGCATGATTTCCCGGGCGCCGAAGACTTTTTTGTAGAAGTCGATGGCCGCGGCCGCGTCCTTTACGATGAGGTACGCAGTGGCAGTCTGAAGCTCTTGCGCGGCGGGTGCGGGTTTGCTTGCCATGGTGTTTCTCCTTTGCAGGTCGTTTTTTAGGCGTGCTCTGAAATCCTCGCGGGGAAGGCCGCGGAGTGAGGCGGCCACTTGCGCGAGGGCGCGCATTTCGGCCGGGACGTTGCCGTCAGCACCCAGCGGCTTCTTGGCGGGGCGCGCCAGCAGCTTCGTGATGGTGCGGTCGAGTTGTTCGCTCAAATTGCGCTTAGCCATTTGGCTCACCCGATTTACGTGCCGGCCTTTTCGGCGGCGCCGGCGTCAATTGCTTTCGCAGCGTATCCAGGCCGCGAAATTGGAGTTGCTTTACGGCACCTTCGGTGCGGCCGAGTTCGCGGGCAATTTCGCGAATGCTTTTCTCCTGGGCGAATCGCATTTCAATCACGCGGCGCTGGTCCGCGGGAAGGCCGGCCACTTGCCGGAAGGCGCGAGCTTGCTGCTCGATCTCCTCGGGACCCGCCGCACCGGAGGCGATTTCTTCATCCAGCGGGGTGCCGGTTTCTTTCGCCGCGCGTTTCCAGCGATCGGCGATCGAATTCGAGGCGATGCGAAAGAGCCAGGCGGAGAAGGGAAGCCCGCGCCATTCGAAATTCTTAAGATGGGCGAGCGCCTGGTGAAATACTTCCGCGGTCAGGTCTTCAGCCTCCGCGCGATCGCGCACTCGCCGCAGGATGTAGGCGTACACGCGCTCAAAATTGCTTTCGTAGAGATCGCCAAAGCGCAACGGGTCCTTTTGGGCCGCTTCGACCAAATGCCGCTCGTCGGACTCTTTGTAGAGCGCCTTCAACCCGTTCTCCGAGACTGCCTGCTCACTAATATAAACTGCGGGCGAAGGGAAAGGTTACGCGAGAATTTTGGACGATGGCGCTGGTGCGGCCCGGGGGATGCCGGAAGCTTCGTGCGGGCAAAGGGCAACTACAACTTGAGCGTCGCTTCCTTGATGCGCGTGGCGATGAACCAGGCGTTGCCGAAGGGATCGTTCACGGCGGCGCTACGATCGCCGTAGGAGGTATCTTCCGGGGCGCGGCGGGATTTGCCCCCGGCGAAGAGAGCGCGCTCGTAAGTGGCGTCGGTGTTGGGAACGTAGAGATGAATGCTGTAGGGCATGGCGGGATGCTCGGGGCTGGCGTCGGCGAGTTCAATCATGGAATCGCCGACTTTGAGCTCGGCGTGCATGATTTTTTCGCTGCCGGGGACGTGCACGCGAAGTTTTTCCTCGGCGCTGAAAGCCTTCCGGATGAATTCAATCAGGCGAGAGGCTTCTGGAACGATGAGATAAGGAGTAATCGAATGGAATCCGCTGGGGATGGGATTGACCGGCGGCTTGGGTTTTTCAGCGTGACCCTCGGCACCCTGGGCCATGATGGCGTCGAAACGCTTTTGCATTTCGGCGGCGGAAAGTTCTTCGATGATGCTGGAAAGGATCCAGGTGTAGCCAAAGGGGTCTTGGACTTGTCCGGAACGCTCGCCGTAGAATTGGTCCTGGACGGTTCGGATGATTTTGGCGCCGGCGGCGAGGGCGCGCGCAGCGGCATCGTCAACGTCTTCGACGTACAGATTGATTTTGAGCGCAGAGCCGCCCACGGTTTGCGGGCTGAGGGAACCAAAGTCCGGAAATTCGTCCGAAAGGAAGACGGTGGAATTGCCGATGCGGATTTCCGCGTGGCCAATCTTTCCATCCGGGCCCATCAGGCGGACCATCTCGATGGCGCCGAAGACTTTCTTGTAGAAGTCGATTGCGGCGGGGGCGTCTTTGAATGCGAGGTAGGGGGTGGCGGTCTGGCGCGTCTGCGGATTCGGGGCCGGTCTGCTTGCCATCAATTTCCTCCGTTTCGGGTTCTTATGCGTGAGCCGCTATCGACCCCAGGCCATTATGCTCCCGTAACTCAGAACGCGCCACTGGCATAAACGGTTATTTACTCACTTTCAAAGAAGAGCATTTCTTATGCATGTGAACTTCGGTGCCGTGGTGCTCGAAATGGACCTCGTCCATATACATGCGCATCATCAAAATGCCGCGGCCGTGCTCGGCGTCGACGTTCTCGGCAGCGGTGGGGTCGGGGACCTCGGAAAGCTTGAATCCCTGGCCCTCGTCGCGCACGACAAAAAAGAGGTCGCCGGCTTCGTCGCAGCGAAAACTAAGATGAACCTGCTTGGCGGGATCTTCCCGGTTGCCGTGGATTACGGCATTGGCCAGGGCTTCGCGCAGGGCGACTTCAATGTCGTTGGGGTCTCCGCAAACGCAACTGGAGTGTTTAAGGCGGTTGATAAAGGCATCGATGAAAGGGGAGATAGCGGAGACTTCGCTGCGCATGGAAAGCCGGATCTCGCGCGGAGGGACGATTTCGGATTCGGGATGCCGCTCCATCGTTCGTGCCTTTGCCGCCGCCTGTGCTAAAGCGCCTCAAGCTACCATGGGCCCGGCCAATTTGGCGAGCGGGATTCTACGCCAAATGCGCTCACATTTGAAGGAATTCAATCGCCGAAGCAGGCGCGGAACAGCCGAAAAATAAATGCGTCAACCGGCCCGCGCTATACATCTGAGGAAGAGAGTGGTATGGCATCCAGGAGCAAAAAATGAGCACAGCAGCCGGAATGAAAGCCCCAGGTGAACTTCCCGCAGCAAAGTCCGGAGAGTTTCTTATTGGAGGGGACCTGCGGGTTCATCGGCTTGGGTTCGGCTCCATGCGGCTGACGGGCAAGGGAGTTTGGGGCGAGCCCGCGGACCGTGAAGAGGCCATACGCGTTCTCCGCCGCGCAGTCGAATTGGGAATCAATTTTATAGATACCGCCGATTCCTACGGGCCGGGCGTGAGCGAAGAAATCATCGCGGAAGCGCTCTATCCCTATCCGGCGGGATTGGTGATCGCCACCAAAGCGGGTTTCGATCGTACCGGCCCGGACAAATGGGTTATGAACGGACGGCCGGAACACCTGCGCGAGGCGTGCGAAGGGAGCTTGCGCCGCTTGCGCCTGGAGAGCATTGGTTTGTTTCAACTGCACCGCATTGATAACAAAGTGCCGGCGGAAGTTCAGCTCGGGACACTCAAGGACCTGCAGACCGAGGGCAAGATAAAACACATTGGGCTCTCCGAAGTCAGCGTCAAGCAAATCAAGCAGGCGCAGACGATCATCCCGATCGTCACGGTGCAGAACCGTTACAGCGTGGTGGATCGCGGCGCCGAGGACGTTCTGCAATATTGCGACGCGGAGAAGATTGGTTTCATTCCGTGGTTTCCGCTGGCTGCGGGCCAGATGTCCGGGAAGCAGGCCATCGCGGGCATCGCCGCTCGGTTGAACGTGACGCCTTCACAACTCGCGCTCGCATGGCTCTTGTGGCGCTCACCGGTGATTCTGCCGATTCCGGGGACGTCGCGCGTCGCTCACCTGGAAGAAAATGTGGACGCAGCCGGGCTGAAGATTGACGAAGCAGCCATGCGGGAGATTGACAAGTTGGGCGGTTAAAGAGGACCTGACGAATGCGTGCAGATATCGTGCCGGGCGCTATATTTCCAGATTACGAATTGAGCGACCATACGGGGAAGCGGCGGAAACTTTCGGAACTGCAGGGGCCGGATCCGATGATTGTGGTGCTTAGCCGAGGAGGCTTCTGCCCCAAAGACAGGCGGCAGACGGAGGGCCTGCTGCAACTGCATCGCGAGATGGAAGTGGGTTACTGCCGGATGGTGACCATCAGCACGGACAACATAATCGAGACGAATGAAAATCGCACGGGCATGGGAGCCCACTGGACGTTTTTATCCGATGCAGGGCGCGTGGTGCAGAAGGACCTCGATATCGCCGAGTATACCGATGCGCCTCACAATCCCATGATCCCGCATACGCTGGTACTGGAGCCCGGCCTCGTAATCTTCAAGATTTACATGGGGTATTGGTTTTTCGGCCGGCCAACGAACGAGGAGCTTCGCCAAGACCTGCGGGCGGTGCTGAAGAAGTGCCGCCCGGACTGGGACCTCTCCAGCCCGGAGCTGAAGGAGGCTTGGAAACGCGGAGAGAAGAACCGGTTCTACCCCTACGGCAAGTCCTACGCGCAAGTCTTCGAAGAACAAAAATAATCGTTCGAGCCGGCGGAGCGACTGCCGGCAGCTCCGTGCCGGAACCATACTTCTGCGCAAATAATTTGACGTGGCACACTACGAAGACTCGTTCATGAATGATTTTTAACATTCCAGCACAAAATTTATTCAGGAGTTCACCATTGGAGTACGGAAGGTTTATCGTGGTGTAACTTTGCGCGACTAATCTCGCCGCGCTCGCGATGGCCGGAGGGCGCGGCCGGCGAAGCTAATGGAGGATTCAAAACTATGCGCAGAGTTTTCGCGACGTTGGTTGCTGGACTTTTGCTGAACCCGATGATGCTGGGCGCCGCACCACCGCCCTCAAGCAGCGGCCCGCGGACGGCCACGCCGATCAAGCACCTGGTGATTATTTTCCAGGAGAACGTGTCTTTCGATCATTACTTTGCGACCTATCCGAACGCGCAGAACAATCCCGGCGAGAATCCCTTCACACCCGCGGCGGACACGCCGACGGTCAACGGCTTGGGCAACGCGCTGCTCACCGTCAATCCGAACCTCCTGAACACGCTGAACGGGACCGGCGCGACGAATCCCTTCCGGCTGAGCCCCGCGCAAGCTTCCACTGCGGACCAGGACCACGATTACACGCCGGAACAACAGGCGTTTGACATGGGACTCATGGACCTTTTCCCGTTCTACACCGGCGCGGGCGGCACGGCGCTCGGCGGCACGGGCACGCCGGCAGTATTCAATACGAACGGGTTGGTCACGGGCTACTACGACGGGAACACGGTGACGGCCTTTTGGAATTACGCGCAGCACTTCGCCATGAATGATGCTTCCTTCGATACGAATTTTGGGCCATCCACGCCGGGCGCCATCAACCTGATTTCCGGCCAGACCAACGGGGTGATCGACGACGTCAACGGACCCGGTGCGGCCATCGAGGGTGGAAGCGGCTCGCTGACCCTGATTGGCGACGCGGATCCCATCGGCGATCTTTGCTCCACCTCTTCCGGCGAGACGGTTACGTTCGGCGGCCAGAACATCGGCAATCTGCTGAACACGGCGGGCGTATCCTGGGGCTTCTTTGAGGGCGGCTTTAATTTGAGCACCGTGAATGCCAACGGCACCACCGGATGCACGCGCACCACGACTTCGGCAATCACCGGAGTAACGAAGAAGGACTACATCCCGCACCACCAGCCGTTCCAGTATTACGCTTCGACTGCCAATCCAACGCACGCGCGTCCGGCTTCGATCTCCGAGATCGGGAACGCCGGGCCGGCGAACCATCAGTACGACATCAACGATTTCTACGCAGCGGTGACCGCGGGGAACTTCCCGTCGGTCAGCTTCCTGAAGGCCCCCGGATATCAGGACGGCCACGCAGGATACTCCGATCCGCTGGACGAGCAGACCTTCGTCGTAAGCGTGATCAACTTCCTGGAACAGACTCCGGAATGGGAGAGCACGGCGGTAATTATCGCGTACGACGATTCCGACGGTTGGTACGATCATCAGCAGAGCCCGATTGTGAACCAGTCCACGACGGCGGCCGATTACTTGACGGGAATGGGAGCGTGCGGCAACGGCGGCACAGCTCTGCCGGGGATTAATGGCAATCCGAATGCGAACGGGCGCTGCGGCTACGGTCCCCGCTTGCCGTTCCTGGTTATTTCACCCTACGCCAAGCTGAATTTTGTAGATCACACGACTACGGACCAGAGCTCGATCATCCGGTTTATCGAGGACAACTGGCTGCAAAGCGAACGCATCGGCAGCGGATCGTTCGACGCCATTGCCGGCCCGATTAACAATATGTTCAACTTTAAGGCGCGCCGCGGAGTCAATGGCTTCCTGTTTCTGAATCCGAGCACGGGCGAACAAGTAGGGGCTCCCTAGTGAGCAAGGCCGGCCGGATTGCGCGTGACGCGCCGGCTATTTGAAAGTCGTGCGAAGATGCGGCGGGCAGGCGAACAGCGAATTCGCGTGCCCGCTGCTTTTTTGTGCGCTGCCACGCAAGGGCGTTTACTTCTGAGACAGGAAACCAGGCATGACGATTAGCCGGCGCAAGTTTCTGCAAACGGGGAGTCTCGTCGCTGGAGCGGTGCTGACGCATCAGGCGCGGCACAAAGAATCGCCGGTGCGAGCGCGCCCGGTTCTAAACCTGGGCGAGCTTCCTCCATTCGTGGACGCTCTGCCCATTCCGCCCATCGCGCGTAGCTCGGAAGTTCGGCCGAGCCCGGGCGATCCGGCGATAAAGATTCCATACTACCGGGTGGCCATGCGCGCTATTGAGATGAACGTTCATCGGGATATGAAACCAACGCGCATGTGGGGATTCGAATCGGGATTTCCCGGGCCGACGTTCGATGTTCGCAGCGGGCAAGAGATTTTGGTCGAGTGGGTGAACGAGCTTCCGGGAAAGCATTTCCTGCCCATCGATCGCACGCTCGGTGGCGCGGGTGCGGATCAGCCCGAAGTGCGGACCGTGGTACACCTTCACGGCGGGAAAGCGCCGCCGGAGAGCGACGGTTACCCGGAAAGCTGGATCGTTCCGGGCAAGTCGGCGCTATATCACTATCCGAACAAGCAGGACGCCGCGATGCTTTGGTACCACGACCACGCCATGGGGATAAACCGGCTCAATATTTTCGCCGGACTCGCGGGCGCTTACTTCGTGCGGGATAGCGTCGAAGACGCGCTTCATCTGCCGAGCGGAAAGTATGAGATTCCGCTCGTGATTTGCGACCGCATGTTCGACAAAGACTGCCAACTTTATTATCCGGTATCGGACAACCCGGCGTCGCCTTGGACCCCGGAGTTTTTCGGCGACGCATTTTTGGTGAACGGCAAGCTGCTTCCGTATCTGGAAGTCGAGCCGCGAAAATACCGCTTTCGGGTGCTGAACGCGTCGAACGGGCGGTTTTACCGCCTCTCACTTTCGAACAAGAAAAACTTTCAAGTCATCGGTTGCGATCAGGGGCTGTTGGACGCGCCGGTAGCGCTTGCAAAAATCGTCATTGCGCCGGGCGAGCGCGTGGACGTGATGATTGATTTCAGCGGGCAGGGCGGAGAGAAAGTCGTGGTGCAGAACGAAGTATCGCCGGTGATGCAATTCCGCGTCGCGGATGCAGCGGTGAAGGACGAACGCGCGCTACCGGCAGTTTTGCGTCCTGTCGAGCGGCTCGCCGAAGCGGCCGCAGCGAAGACGCGGATGCTTTCGCTCGATGAGGTGGACGATCTGGTGCAGAACCCGGTCAGGATGCTGCTCAATGGCGCGCGCTGGGATGCGCCGGTGACGGAGAATCCGGCGCTGAACTCGGTTGAGATCTGGAACCTGATTAATCCCACGGACGATTCGCATCCCATCCACCTGCATATGGTGCGCTTTCAGATTCTTGACCGGCGGCGCTTTGAAACTTTCGGATATCTCAGCAGGCGACAAATACGATTCACGGGCGAGGCTATCCCTCCGGAGGCTTCCGAAGCGGGGTGGAAGGACACGGTGCGGGCGAACCCGGGCATGGTAACGCGCATTATCGTGCGCTTCGATGGCTACGCCGGGCGCTACGTCTGGCACTGCCACATCCTCGAGCACGAAGACAATGAGATGATGCGGCCTTACGACATCCTGCCGGCGACCTGAGCGCGCCGCTCGGCGCCGCACTATCGCCCGCTATAAACTTTTCCAAACCAAGTAGCCAACTGGAGTGCCATCAGGAGTCCACCGGCGCCGACCGCGAGGACGCTGTACGCTTGATGGAAATGAAAATCCCCCACATGGCTAATCAGCACATACGCGAACGCGAAGTTGAGCGAGCCCCAAAGTACGTTGACAACCGGCGAAGACTCGCCCTTGCCCGGCGGGGAAGCGAATGGCGACGGGAACTTGCGCCCCAGCACGCCGCTCGTGAAGTGCGGAACTGCGTTCACAAGAAAAGCGCCGCCGAAGAAATACGCGACGTAGGCGTACCACTCCATGATTCCTCCCTTAGCGTTCCGAACAGTTTGCGGCGCGCCTGTGGCCTTAGGCTAGCTGCCTTTTAGTGCCGTCAGCAGGGCGGCGCCGTTGGGACTACCAAGGCCGGTGCACGCATCCCAGCCGGGGCCTGCGGAATATTCCCCGTTGGTGCCCGAGGTTATATCGTGAAACGCGGGCTCAACCTTTGCCGAGTACAAGAGCGGATTGATGTACCCGACGTTCGCGCCGAGCGACTGGTTGATGAGCGCGAGCAATCCGGCCCACAGCGGAGCAACCGCGCTCGTGCCTCCGATCACCGTCTGTTGGCCGTCCACGACGACGTTGTAGCCGGTTTCCGGGTCGGCGTCTCCGGCCACGTCCGGCACGCCGCGTCCCACGAAACCGTTCGGAGCCTGGGGCACTTTCGCGTTCTGCTGGAAGCTTGGGAGCGCGAAGAGTTCGCTGACGCCGCCGCCCGTCGCTCCTTCGCTCGCTGAAAGGTCGTTCCACACGACCTCGATCGCGATGCCGGAGCCGGAGAGCGTCAGCTTCGTGCCGCCGCAGCCGACCACGAAAGGGCTCGCCGCCGGAAAATCCACTGCCGGCGAACCGTTGGTGCTTCCGTCTGACGCGCCGTCATCACCGGACGCGGCGAGGACCGTGACGCCCATGGTGGAAGCGTCCTGAAACGCGGAGTTGAAGGCGTCGCGCGACTGCGCGGTCCACGAACTTTCCGCGCCGCCCCAACTGATGGAAATGATGGACGGCTTGAGCGTCGCGTCATGCACCGCGGTGGTGACCGCGTCGATGAATCCCTGGTCCGTGTTCGGCGCGAAGTATGCGGCGATTTGCGCCGCAGGCGCGATGGCTCCGACCACTTCAATGTCCAGCTCGACTTCGGCATCGGCGCCACCGGGATCGCCCGTGGGGGAGTTCTTCGCGCCATCTACGGAAACGGCGGTGACCTCCGGAGTTGGGAGACCGAGATTGCTGAAAAATGAATTGAGATCGCTCGCGGCATATCCGCCGCCCAGCTCGATCACGGCGATGCACTGCCCGGCGCCCGTTGTGCCGGACGGGAAACTGTAAGCCTTGGCGACTTGCAGCGGCGAGTAAGAAACGTCGGCTGCTTGTGCGCGCACGCCGGGTTTTTTATTGCGCAGCCGAAAATGCGTCTTGGCTTGCGGACGGTTGTCGAGTCCGAAAACGCCTTGCACGACGCCATCGAGATCGGCGGGAATGGTGAGGGCGCCCGTGCGGCAACGGTAGGTCCCGGAGACATGCTGGTAGCGCCGCAGGTCGGCGCCGAACGCGGCCTGGAAGGCTTGCACCGTGCCGCCGAGCTTCATCGTCCGCCGAGCGCGATCTTCGCTCGCAACTTTCAAGCCATACGCAGCGGCGAACGCGCGAATTTTCTCCACGTCGGCGGGTGCCGCGCCGTGCAGGCGCGCGAACTCTTCGCGCGTGAGATATTTCCGGTCGAGGGGAAGGCGCGCGCCCATCTGTTCAACCGGCGGAAATTCGGCGGGCTTCGATCCACGGCGCAGAAAAACGGTGACTTCTATTTGTTCGTTGGGGTCCGCGGGGCCCACGTCTTGCCCGCCCGGCAAGGGCTGCCGCGTGCTGCCTTTCAGCTCTACCCGATCCTGTTGCTTTGCCATGAATGCCTCCAGGAGAGACGTATGCGTGCATCGGCCGGGTGACAAAAATTATATTCCGGAATGAGGCGGTTGACCCCGCGAATTCTGTTTCTCGTTCGAACCAGTCGAAGCAAAAAGAAACGGCCCGTGAAAGTTCACGGGCCGCTCTTTCGCGTTTGCAATGCGGTCCCAGGAGACCGCTTGCTTGTGCCAGGATTACGGCTTCTTCTCCGCCTTCGGCTCACTTTCGTGCGACGGTTCGGATTTTGGAGCGGCCGCGGGCTTAGGCGCAGATTGACGTTGTGCAGCAGGCTTGGGCGCGCTTTCCGCCCGAGGAGCTGCCTTCGCGGGTTTGGCTTCTGGTTCCGGGCGTGCCGCCACAGGTTTTACGCGCGCGGGAGCGGGCTTGGCTGCCTTGGGCGCGGCCGACTTCTCCTCGCTCGTGCGAGCAGCGGAGGCCTTGTTCTCGGACGCTCTGTTTGCAGCTGCCTTGTTTTCTGCGGCCTTGTTCTCGGAGGCCTTACTCGCGGCTGTCTTGTTTTCGCTCGTGCGAGTTGCGGCCGCCTTGTTCTCTTCTGCCTTGTTCTCGGAGGCCTTGCTCGCTGCTGCCTTATTCTCGTTCGTGCGAGTTGCGGCTGCCTTGTTTTCAGCGGCCTTGTTCTCGGACGCTTTACTCGCAGCTGCCTTGTTTTCGCTCGTGCGGTTTGCAGCTGCCTTGTTTTCAGCGGCCTTGTTCTCGGACGCCTTACTTGCAGCTGCCTTGTTTTCGCTCGTGCGAGTTGCGGCCGCCTTGTTTTCTGCGGCCTTGTTCTCAGATGCCTTGTTCTCAGATGCCTTGCTCGCGGCTGCCTTATTCTCGCTCGTGCGAGTTGCGGCTGCCTTGTCTTCTGCCGCCTTGTTTTCTGCCGCCTTGTTCTCGGAGGCCTTACTCGCGGCTTCCTTGTTCTCCGCGGCCTTGCTCTCCGCTTCCTTGTTTTCTGCAGCCTTGTTTTCAGTTGCCTTGTTCTCCGCGGCCTTATTCTCGGAGGCCTTGCTCTCGGTTTCCTTACTCTCAGTTGCCTTGTTCGCTTCCGCGGCGCCGCCGGCTGCCACTACACCCTTGCCGGTAAACTCGCCGGGCTTGGAGGTGGCGGCAATTGCGGGCTTGCCGTGATTGACGGACGCCAACATCTCGTGATTTTGGCTGGCGGCCTGTTGATGGGAAGTTTGGGCGGCCGTTGCGGGAGTGTGGCGCTCATGAGCCTCGGTCTCTTCCGCAGCGGTTGCTCGGGCCGTGGTGCCACCGGTTCCGCCGTTGTAGCTGACGCTCGCACTGGCGCGCTCATTGACGACGGTCTTTTCGTAGGTGTTGTGAAAAGTCTCGCGATCAACGTTGTTCACGTAGGTGTTGTAGCTGAATTCGTTGTTGCGCCAGTATCCGCCCTCGTATCCGGAACCGCCGTAACCAAAACCATAATTCACGCCGCCATAGAAGCCGACGGTAGCGCCCCAGTAACCTTCATTCCAGGCGTACGCGCCGCCACCAAAACCCCAATACCCCGGAGTCCATAGCAGGCCAACCGACGGTGGCTCAACCCATGTGCCGGGCGTCCAGTAATAGCCTTCCGTTGCATAGCCCCAGTAACCGGGCGTCCACAGATAGCCCTGCTGAGGACAAATAGGTTGCGCATAAGCTACGAGTTCGGGCGGTGCGACAGTGATTGATACGCCGAACTGTGCGGACGCGATGGCCGGTATGGCCAACATGACAACAGCGACCAACAAAAATCGAACGAAGCGGTTTATACGCATTTTCTCATTTACCTCGCCAAGTCATCCTTCGCTTGCCCCGTCTTGCTTCGCTTACGGGGGCTGCGCGGATTGAGAGGCTACCGACACATTCAAACTGACACAGGCGGATTTTCAAGACTGTGCAATATGAGTCACTTTCTCCGATTCCTGAATGGCGCGGGGGATTGGTAAGGGAGGTCCGCCGGTCGGGTTGGCGACGGTTTCCTCGCAGGGGATACCGCTCGGCGAGGAGATCGCAGCAAGAAATTCGTGGGCCGCGAAGTGGATGCGGCGAGAACTTATTGCTTGCGCTCGGCGCGGATGCTTTCCATCACGCTCTGAATCAGTTCCTTGGCCTTACTGATTTCGGCGGTGATGATGCGGATGTCCATTACCGGCACCTGCGGATCGCGATTGGTGTGGCAATAAATTCCGTGCTGGCCGACCAGAACGAGCGCATTGGTAAGCAAGTCCAGGGTGACGGCGAGGCGCCCGCGGCGCTCGCCCATCATCGTTTCATAGTGCTCCAGCTCCTCGCGGTGCTCATCGAAAGCGGTCATGGCGTCCCTTTGGAAAGGTGGAATTTTGATATGCGATCCGCGGGCCGGCTTTAAGCGACGAACCGGTAGCCCACTCCGCGAACGGTTAAAAGATGTTTGGGCTTGGACGGGTCCTTCTCAATGTAACGCCGCAGCCGCACGACGAAATTGTCGATGGCGCGCGTGTCGGTGTCCTCGTGCAGCCCCCAGACATCCTCGAGAATAGATTTGCGCGAAACGGTGCGTCCATCCTTGCGAATCAGGTGCCGCAATAGCTTTGCTTCCATCAGCGTGAGCTGAATCAGGCCGTTCTTCGTGCGGAGTTCGAGCGTGCCGAAGTCGAGCGTCATTCCGTTGAACGAAAAAACTTCGTCCTCGGCAGCGAGCACCGTGTCGCCGCTGGCTTTCGGCGCTGCGGCTTTCTCTTTGGTGTCCTTCGCGCCATTCTTCCGCTCGCGCTGCCAATTGGAACGCCGCAGAAGCCCTTGAAGGCGCGCGAGGAATATGGGCAGCTGAAAAGGCTTGGGAAGATAATCATCCGCGCCGGCCGCGAATCCTTCGAGCACGTCATCCGGGCGTCCCCGGGCGGTCAGCATCAGAACGGGGATATAGTTTCGCGATTTGCGCAACTCCGTAGCTACTTCGAAACCATCAATGCCGGGAAGCATGACGTCCAGCACCACGGCATCGAATTTCTCGCGCGATTTCAGCAGCCGCTCAATCGCCGATTCGCCGTCGGGGACCACCTGCACCGCATAACCTTCCGCTTCGAGATTGAAACGCAGGCCGTCGGCCAGGTGCGCCTCATCTTCCACAATCAGCACGCGGCTCATGCGGCGCTCCGGGGCAATTCCAGGGTGACCGTGGTGCCCAGGCCTTCGCCCTCGCTTTCGGCAAAAACCTTTCCCCCATGGGCGCGGGCGATGGAGCGAACGATGAAAAGTCCGAGCCCCGTGCCTTTCACCCTGGAGGTGCTGCGGCGGGGCACGCGATAAAAGCGTTTGAAGATGCGCTTGAGCTGATCGGCGGGAATGCCCACGCCATGATCGCGCACGCGCAGCGCCACGCGCTTCTCGTCCACGGGTTCGATACGCACGGCAACGTCAACGTGGTCGCCGGAGTACTTAATGGCGTTGTCGAGCAGGTTGGAAACCGCGGTGCGCAACTCCTCCGGGTCTCCCTGAATCGGGAATGGCGTGCCACCAATGTGCGCCTGCCCGTTCGCGGATTCAAAATGAAGAGCGCCGGGTTGCAAGTGATGGCGGGAGCGCGCGAGCTCCATGCATTCACCCGCGATGACGCCGAGATCCACTTCCGCGCGGTAGGGTTTGCCGCGCTTGTAGCCGACTTCGCCGGCCTTCAAGACCTGCTCCACGGTTCCAAGCAGGCGATCGGTGTCGTCCAGCATCAATTTGTAAAATTGCTGGCGCTGCCCTTCGTCCACTTCGCGGCGCTGCAGTGTTTCGAGATACAAGCGAATGGAAGTGATGGGCGTCTTCAGCTCGTGAGTGACGGCATTGATGAAGCTGCCGTGCTGTTCGTTCAAGCGGATTTCGCGTACAAGGTAGCCGGTGTTCAGGATCGAACCCAGAATGATGGCGGCGAAAAAGAACACGCCGAGGAAGAGAAGTACGCCTTGCCGCCAATTGAGGATGATCCAGCCCACGTTGAGCGCCACGGCCAGAGCGACCAGTGCCGCGCCCAGCACGACAAAGAACGCAATCGTTTTCCGGCGGCTTGCGATTCGCATGGGTGCTTGTGCTTCCCAGCAGATTGTACCGCGGAGATTGGTTTTCTGGCGCCACAGAAGAAGCGCAGGGTAACTAGCAGGTAAGTCAGCAATCGAAATGCAAACGAATGGAGGGTTAGCAGAGGTTCGCAACGGCGCGAACAGTTAGCTTGCCGAGCAGGGAATTACAGTCCGGCCGACACCAGTTCGGGCTGCGGCTGCTCGACCATCGGAACTTCGGCGGCGCCGATTTGCTCCGCTCGCCTCGCATCCGGAATCTGGGCCACGCGAACCTGTTGCGCGAGCCCGACCTTCTCCAGCAGCCAAATGCCGTACCAGTTCGTGTCGATCTCGTACCATTTCAAGCCATGACGCGCGGAGACCGGATGCGCGTGGTGATTGTTGTGCCAGCCTTCGCCCCAGGTCAGCAGCGCGACCCACCAGCTATTGGTGGAAAGATCGCGAGTGACGAAGCGGCGCGTGCCCCAGGAGTGCGTCGCGGAGTTCACCAGCCAGGTGGCGTGCAATCCGACTACCGTGCGCATAAAGATTCCCCACAGGACGAATGCCGGGCCACCAATCGCGAGCAGAATGATTCCGAGCGTGACCATCGGAACGTAGTGATACTTGGTGATCCAGACGTGAAACTTGTCCTTGGCCAGGTCCGGGACGTAGCGCGCGAGAGTCGAGGTGTCATGGTGCATGGACTTGCCCATCAGGATCCAGCCCATATGCGCCCACCACTTGCCATCGATCGGCGAATGCGGGTCGCCCACATGGTCGGAATACTTATGATGAATGCGATGGGTCGCCACCCAGAAAATCGGGCCGCCTTCGAGAGCCAGCGTAGCGAAAACGGTCAGCGTGTACTCGAGCCACTTGGGGACCTTGTAACCACGATGGGTGAGCAGGCGGTGATAGCACATCCCGATTCCGAGGCTGGTGGCCACCCACCACAGAAATACCGCGACGAAGAACGCTTTCCAAGTGAAGAAAAAGAGGGCCACGATCGCGCCCACATGAAACAGCGCCATGAACGACGCGGTGATCCAGTTGACTTCGTCGTTGGCCGCTTGCTTCTTTTTCAAATCCTCGAGTTCGACGCTCATGGTTTTCTTGGCCCTTTCCGCCGTTACCGCGCGTTCGGTACTTCTTCGCCTGGCCTTAAATTGTCTCGCGTGGGATTAGACTAGCAGGAGACGCGAATTGGGTTTGTAATAGTTCTGTAATACCGGGACTTAACTCCCTGAAACGGTTACTGTTCCTTTTTGAGCCCATCGGTTCGACGGCACACTGGTGGAATGGCAGCGCAGCCAGGCCGCGTCGCCGGCACTATTGCGCGCTGAGGAACATGCCGCCCTTGTTTTCTTTACTCTCTGCCATCGACGAAAGATAATTTGGCTCGTTGAATAACTTGCGCAACGAGGGGCTGTAGCGAAGCGGAACGCTTGAGCGGTGGGAACGCTCATCGCCAAGGCAATCCTAAATCGTTCGCGCAGTGCGCTCTTTCAAGCAGCAATCGGCCCGGACACCAATCGCTTATACGATGCGTAGGGGGATGGAATAATGAGACGTTCCGACTTGGTGCGAAACGCGGGGAAGGGGAAGACGGTACGCACGTCGCAGATTGTGTTCGGCGAGCGCCAGCACCTTTTGCGCGTCCTGGACTCCGTGGAGCGCAGCGCTCTGCCGGCGCCGCGTCTGGAGCAGGAGCGCCGCGTGATCGAGCAGTTGATTCACGCGCGCACCCAGGAGCTGAACAGGATAAATCCAAGCTGGGACGAAAAAGTGGGCGTGGTGCTGAGCGCCGAGGTGAAGCCGGACACGCTCGACTCGCTCTCGCGGCAGGCTCCCAAGGAAGATTACTATTTGCTGCGCTTGATCAGCGAGCATCCCAAAGTTTCGGCCAAAACGCTGGGGCGGCTTTCGCATCATCCCTACTCCGCGATTCGCGAAAACATCGCGCGGCATCCCAATAGTGACGCGTCCACGCTCTCGCGGCTGAGCCGCGACCGGACGCAGCCGCTGTGGTACCTGGTGGCTTTCAATCCCAACGCGCCGGCCCCGTTGCGCAAGAAATTGCAAGAGCGCATGCGGCGCCTCGGCGAAAAATCAGCGACCCAGTAACACCGCGCGCCTCGCTTCAGCTAAAGGCGATAGCGCCTCTTGTGATGTAGAATCCCGGCGTGGCGCCGACCTCACCATCCCTGCCTTCCATATTCAATATCGCCGACGAATTCGTCTCGCTCCCTGGGCGCGAGCATCCCGAAAAGATGGCCATCCTCGGAACCGAGCGCCAGGTCACCTACGGCGCGCTCGAATCCGAAATGAATCGCGTGGCGCAGGCTTTGCGCGATTCCGGGTGCCGGCCGCGAGATCGCGTCTTGATCGTTCTGCCGGATTCGGTCGAGTTTGTTGCGAGCTTTTTCGGCGCGGCGAAAATTGGCGCGATTGCGGTGCCGGTGAATCCTCTGGCGCGCGCTCCGGACTACCGGCATTACCTTGCGAATTCAGGGGCGAAATTTGCCGTGGTGCAGGCGTCCATCGTTGGCGAGTTCGCTGCGGCCAGCGGTGCGAGCGCGCTCGATGCGGTTGTGGTGGTCGGGGCTAGGGAAGGGCGCGCGCCAAACGTGGGACGGAAAACGGTGCGGTGGGACGATTGGCTGCCGCCCGGCTCGGTGCACGTTGCCGCGCATCCGACTTCTCCCACGGACCCTGCGTTCTTCCTTTACACCTCGGGCAGCGGCGGGCCGCCGAAAGCTGCCGTGCACCGCCATCAGGACCTGGTGGTCACCTCGCGCAATTTTGCGCAGGGCGTGCTCGGGCTGCGCGCCGATGACCGCACGTTCTCCGTGTCAAAACTTTTTTTTGCCTATGGCCTGGGCAATGGCATGTACTTTCCGTTTTTTCTCGGCGCCGGCACGGTGCTGAGCCCCGATTGGCCGCGCGCGGACCGCGTGGCGCAGATTGTCGCGCAATACCGTCCGACCGTGTTCTTTGCCGTGCCCACGTTCTACGCCGCGGTGATCAGCGAAGCGGAGCGCGGTTTGCGCGTCGATTTTTCGTCCGTGCGCCTGGCCGTTTCCGCCGGTGAATCATTGCCCGCGGAAGTTTTCGAAAGATTTCGAGATCGCTTCGGCGTGGAAATCCTCGACGGGATCGGCTCCACCGAGATGCTCCATGTTTTTCTCTCCACGCGTCCCGGAGGAGCACGCCCGGGAACGTGCGGCCGCGAAGTTCCGGGCTACGAAGCCCGCATCCTGGACGACGCCAAGGAGCGCGTCGCCGACGGCGAAATCGGCAATCTCTGGGTCAAGGGCGAAAGCGCCTTCGTGGAATACTGGCAGATTCCGGATTTGACCGCGCGCGTCAAACAGGACGGCTGGGTGCTTACCGGCGACAAATTTACGCGCGACGCGGACGGCTACTTCCACTATACCGGGCGCAGCGACGACATGATGAAAGTTTCCGGCATGTGGGTCTCGCCCGGGGAAGTGGAGAACGCGCTCCTGGGGCATCCGGCGGTCGCGGAATGCGCGGTCGTTGGACGCGCCGACGCGATGGGTTTGGTGCACCCGGTCGCGTTTATCGTGCTTCGCGCGGGCATCGCCACTCCCGCTGGCGGCCTGGACAGCGAAATCAACGGCTGGCTGCGCACGCGCTTGGCCGGCTTCAAATGCCCGCACGAATTTCGCTTCGTGGCGGAACTACCCAAGACGGCCACGGGGAAAATCCAGCGCTTCCTTCTGCGCTCAGCCTGACAAGACAAATTGGCTCTTTACAGTTATAATTAGGCCTTTATATTGGCCTACAGGGACAAGCCAATGCTGCCGCTGCATCTACAACCCGAAAGCCACGTTCCGCTGTACGTACAACTCCGCGACCAGCTTCGCGCGCTGGTGCATTCCGGCGAACTCCGCTCGGGCGATCGCATCCCCGCGAGCCGCGAACTCGCCACGCAACTCGGCGTGCACCGCACAACCGTGGCCAACGCTTATGCCGAGCTTGAATCCGAAGGGCTGATTCAGGGCCACGTCGGCCGGGGCACCTACATTTGCGGCAACTCGGTGAAGCAGTTCACTCCGCCTCCACGCACGAATGGCAATGGCAATTCCAACATGCGCTGGGAATCGATTTTCGCGGACGAGCGCGGGGACGAAGGCGTGGCCCGCTTGATGCCGGATGTTCCGCCGGACTCCATCGCGTTTATCACCGCGCGGCCATCCGAAGAGTTTTTTCCGGTCGAAGAATTCCGGCGCTGCTGCAATGCCGTGCTGCGGACCGACGGGCGGCGCGTCCTGCAGCTCGGGTGCTCGTTCGGCTACGGGCCGCTGAAGAAAGTCCTGATCGAATTTCTTCGCGCGGATGGCATTCACGTTCGCGACGAACAGTTGCTGATCACCGACGGCTGCCAGCAGGCCATCGGCCTCGTCTGCAAGGCTTTCTTGCGGCCCGGCGATTCCGTGGCGCTTGAGAATCCGGCGTATCCCGGCGCAGCGGCGATTTTTGCCGGGGCGCGCGTGCGCATGTTGGCGGTGGGCGTTGAGACGGAGACGGGCGGCGCGGTGGGCCTGGATATTAACGCGCTTGAATCCGTGCTGCTGCAGAATCGCGTGAAGTTCATTTTCGTCACGCCCGATTTTCACAATCCCACCGGCACGACCCTGCCGCTTGCTGAACGCCGCCGCCTTCTCGAAATTGCCGGCCACTATCAGGTGCCCATTATCGAAGACTCGATTTATGCGCGCTTGCGGCTTCGTGGCACGGCTCTGCCGTCGCTCAAGTCGCTCGACCGCTCGGGCAACGTGATTCAGATCGACAGTTTTTCGAAGATTGCATTTCCGGGTTTGCGCGTGGGCTGGTGCGTCGGGCCGGAAAGCGCCATCGAGCGGCTGCGCCTGGTGAAACAATCGACCGACCTGCATACGGATCAACTGGCGCAGGCCACGCTGGCCGAATTTGTGCGCCGCGGGTATCTCGCCCGGCACCTGGCGAAGATGCGGAAGGTTTACCTGCGACGCCTGGAGGCCATGGAAGCGGCGCTAAAGAAATACATGCCGGAAGAAACCATGTGGACGCGGCCCGAAGGCGGCCTGTCCGTGTGGGTCACGCTGCCGCCGGGATTCGACGCCGGGGAATTGCTGATACACGTGCGGGAGCACGGAGTGCTCTTCGTTCCCGGTCGTTATTTTTACTTGCAGAATCCGCAGCCCAACACGCTGCGTCTCGGCTTTGCCGGTCTCGATGAGAAACGCATCGCTCGCGGCGTTCAAACGCTCGGCGAGTTGCTGAAAGTTGAATTTCGCAAGCGGCAGCGGGGCGCGCGGAGCGAACTCTCTTCGCGCGTGGCTTTGGTCTAAAGGCGCACGAAGATACGAGAACAATGCTAATCGAGCCCAATCCGACAAATATTTGCTTTGGCTGCGGCGGCGCGAACGCCCGCGGCATGAAGCTGACCTTCGAGCAGGACGATGCCACCAAGCGCATTCGTGGCTCGTTCAGCCTGGGCGCCGAGTATCAGGGTGGCCCCGGATTCATTCACGGAGGTATCATCGCCACCGTGCTCGACGAAGCCATGGGCAAGGTCAACCGGTTTCGCGGCGTTCGCGCGGTGACCGCGGAGTTGAACATCGAATATCTGAAACCGGTGTGGACCGGCGTAGCTCTGCTGATTGAAGCCTATGAAGTCGGGCATGCCGGGCGCAATCTGCATTACGTGGGCGAGATTCACGATCACGCCGGCCAGTTGCTGGCGCGCGGGCGCGGCCGCTTCGTGATCATCGAGCCCAGACCGGCGGCGCAGTAGCGCGACATTTACACGAAATTCTTGATTCAAATAGGAGAGAGGGATCATGGACATAATGAATGACAATCTGTGGCGCGTGAAAGTCGGCCTGGCCGAAATGCTGAAGGGCGGCGTGATTATGGACGTCACCAACGCCGAGCAGGCCAAGATCGCCGAATCGGCCGGCGCCTGCGCGGTGATGGCGCTCGAACGCGTGCCCTCGGACATCCGCAAGGATGGCGGCGTGGCGCGCATGGCCGCTCCGCGCATCATCCGCGAGATCATGGACACGGTTTCCATTCCGGTGATGGCCAAAGTCCGCATTGGCCATTTCGCCGAGGCCCAGGTGCTCGAAGCACTCGAGGTCGATTACATTGACGAAAGCGAAGTCCTTACGCCCGCGGATGAGGAGCATCACGTCTGGAAGCACGGCTTCAAGGTGCCGTTCGTTTGCGGCGCGCGCAATTTGGGCGAAGCGCTGCGCCGCATCACCGAAGGCGCGGCCATGATTCGCACCAAGGGCGAAGCTGGCTCCGGAAATATCGTGGAGGCGGTGCGCCATATTCGCGCGATCGTCAGCCAGATAAAGCGCCTCACGCTTCTTGGCCAGGAGGAACTGGTGCACGAAGCGAAGGAACTCGGCGCGCCGTTCGAACTGGTCACCTGGGTAGCGAAGAACGGCAAGCTGCCGGTGCCCAATTTTTCGGCGGGCGGCATCGCCACTCCGGCGGATGCTTCGCTCGTGATGCAGCTCGGCGCCGAAGCCGTCTTCGTCGGTTCCGGGATCTTCAAGTCGAGCGATCCGGCGCAGCGCGCTCGCGCCATCGTCAAGGCCACCACGCATTACAAGGACCCCAAGGTCGTCCTCGAATCATCCGAAGAACTCGGTGACGCCATGAAGGGGCTCGACATTCGCCAGATTGAAGAAAAGGACCTGATGCAAACGCGCGGCTGGTAATGCTGCAAACTCGAAGCAAATGAACATCGGAATACTCGCCATACAAGGTGACTACGACGCGCACGCCAGAATGCTCGACCGTCTGGGCGTCGCGCACGCCTTCGTTCGGCGCCCACAGGACTTGCAAGATGTCTCGGGGGTCATACTTCCCGGCGGCGAGAGCACCACGCACCTGAAAGTGATGACCGAAGAGGGCCTGTTCGGCGCGCTCAAACAGTTCGCCTCGAATGGCGGCGCATTTTTCGGCACTTGCGCCGGCACCATCTTGCTGGCGCGCGAAGTTCACGGTCCTGCGCAGGAATCGCTTGCGCTCCTCGACGTCTCCGTCTTGCGCAACGGCTACGGCCGCCAGCTTGCCAGCGACGTTCACTTGGGCCAGACCAAGTTGCGCAAAGAGCCCCTCGAAATGGTCTTCATTCGCGCTCCCATCATCGAATCCGTCGGCCAAGGCGTCGAAGTGCTGGCGGAGGACGCCGGGCATCCTGTGCTCGTGCGCCAAGGCAAAGTGCTCGCGTCCACGTTTCATCCCGAGCTCACCAACGATACTTCCGTCCATGAGTATTTCCTGAACATGGCGCGCCACGGCTCCTGAGCGATGCCGCATCCCGTTAAAGTACTGTTTGTGTGCATGGGCAATTGCGTCCGCAGCCAGATGGCCGAAGCCATCGCGCGCCACGACGCTTCGGACATCATCGCCGCCGAAAGCGCAGGCGTCTCGCCGCTCGGCTTCATCGACAACACCGCGCAGATCGTTTTGCGCGAACTCGGCATTTCGTTTGACGGCCAATTTTCGAAAGGGCTGCACCATCACACGCTGAAGAAGCCGGACGTGATTGTGAATATGTCCGGCCTTCCCGGAACGTCGCTGTTTGTCTCCCACCCATTCGAAGACTGGAAAGTGGCGGATCCCTTCGGCGAAGCGGTGGAAACGCATCGCCGCATCTGCGATGATATCCGCGGGCGCGTGAAGGAATTGGCCGAGCGCTTGCGCCGGTCCCAAGCTTCTGGCCCCGAACACACTTCATAATCTGCGAGGCGTTTTGCGCCGAGAAAAGACCAGCGTTTCCCAGGAAGACTACCTCAAAGCCATCTGGGAACTCGTGCAGGAAGAGCAGGTGCCCATCAGCGCGCGCCTGGCCGAAGATCTCGGCGTCACGCCCCCCGCCGTCACCGCCGCGCTAAAACGCATGACCCGCACGGGCTACCTGCACGTTCGCCGCGACGGCCGCATCGCTCTCTCCGGCAAAGGGAAGGGAATCGCGCAGCATCTTGTTTTGCGGCATCGCCTGGCCGAGAAACTTCTCACCGACGTGATCGGCCTGAATTGGTCGCGCGCGCACGAAGAGGCCGAGCGCCTGGAGCACGGCATCTCGCCCGAAGTCGCCGACCTGCTGCTGAAACGCTTTGGCCGCGACGTTCGTTGCCCGCACGGCGTCCCGCTCTTCGGCGGCATGTCCAAGCTGCGCCGGAAATTCGGCGCGGTGAGGCTTTCCGAGGCGGAAGTCTCCCGTACCTACGAAGTCTTGCGCGTTTACGAAAAGGATCCCAAGTTCCTCGAGTTCATGGAAAGCCTCGAAATTCGCCCCGGGACTCGCTTGCACGTTCACCAGCGCGAATATGACGAAACCATGTCGCTTTCTGTCGGCCGCCGTTTCGCCCGCGCTCATCTCGGCAAGCCCGCCACCGAACGCGTGTGGGTTCGCCGGCCGAATTCCTGATGGCGAGGCGGTTGCCTCACGGTCTGCGCTTTCCAACCAGTTGTACTCTAAGAAGCTGTGAAGTAATGTCTTGGGCTGCGTGTGGGATCCGCCCGATTTGAGCTGCGAGGAGGTGAATTATGCGAATAGCCCTATTCAGCGTTGCGGCCTGGGTCGTACTGCTATGCGGCAGCGCTATTGCTCCGCAGTCCTCTGCTCCGCAAGCCACGACCGCGACCAAAACAACTCCGCTGATCCTCGAAAAGAACGAAGGCGAGCGTCGAATTCTGCGGGGCTGGCCCGGGCACCCCGATCCGGGAGAGACCTTCGTTTTTAAGGTCGACCCAAAAAACGGCGGCTCCTCGCATCTGGTGTTTATGACCGCGGACATCGCACCAGGAGGAGAGATCATTACTCATCGCCATCCCGGCGCGGACGAGATCCTCTTTCTGCAGACTGGAACTGCTCGGGTGCATTTGGGAGACAAGGTGCGGGACGTGCATGCCGGCGCCACCATCTTTATCCCCGCCAACACATGGATTTCCGCCAGCAACATCGGAAACGACACGATTAGAGCGGTGGGCATCTTTTCAGCTCCCGGCTTTGAGGACTACCTGCGTGCGGTTTCGGTTCGCGAGGGCGAGAAAAACGTTCCGCTTACTGAGGCCGAGGATGAGGCGCTCGAAAAGCAGCACTCTCATGATGTGATATACCAGGAGCCGTAGATTCGTTCCTCGTAGCCTGAATGCTGCTCCGCCTCTACGAGAATGAGAAGCGCGAAAATCAAAGCCAACTTCGCAACTAGAGTTTGAATTCGGTGTTGAGGTTACCATGTCAGATCGACGGAGTTTTCTTGCGCAGGGTGCCCTGGTCTTGGCCGGACTTACCGCCGGGACTATCACTCCGCTGGAGGCAGCTATGAGCGTAAAAGGGCGGCGAGAGTTTCTGAAAGCGGTGACCCCAACCGCGGGAGCAGCAGCGACCGGCGATCAGGTCATCGGTTTCGGCTGGGAACTATCCAACATTGACAACAATGGCGCGGACGTCTTCTTTGAAGTTCTTGATTCCATGATCCTGAACGCGATTAACGTAGATGTCGCCTTCATGATCACGAGCGCGCCGGCCGCAGCCGGATTTGCTGAAGTTTTGTGCAACGGAGGCGTCTCCCGCGGTGCCAAGCCCAAGTTTTCCAGCCCGCCGGCGGCCTATATCGCCTTCCCGTCCAGCCCCAATTTCGGCAACCTCACGCCGCATAATCCCAATAATCTGAACTTAGGTTTGGGCGGCGTGGTCCAGGATCTCTTCTTCGACGTGATCCTGAAGACTTGGGTTCCTGCCGATGGCACCGGCGGCTACACTTCCCGCCAATTCTCTTCGCAAGCAGCCCTGGCCCTCAATAAGGGCGACTACCTGGTATTCCACATGGACCACGCGGGAGTGAGCGGGGACGTGGAAATGCAGGGGGTCTTGCAGTACACCGTGGTGTAAGAATTCTGCTGGAAGAAGACGTTTCACCCCTCGCGCTACTTTCCCGGACCTGTCCGCACTGTTATGCCGTAAGATTTACCTTGACACGGCAAGTACTTTGCGCTATAAAGTACTATCATGTTACTCACAGACGTGGTCTTCATTCTCTTGTTCCTGACGGCGGTCGGCACGCTCCTAACCGCCGGAGTGGTTGCCGCTATGGGAAGGTTTGAGCGCTCACGCCGTATGGTCCGCCGCGTCCTGGTCGGCGCTGCCGTTTACATGCTCGTGGTAGTGGTGGTCTCTCTGATCTTGCCGCGGCGCATCCTGAGCCTGGACGAGCATCAGTGCTTCGATGATTGGTGCGTCGCTGTAGCGGGGTCCGAACGAACGGCTACGCCCGCAGGCCTCCAGTACCGCGTGGATCTGAAGTTATCCAGCCGGGCTCGCCGAGTCGCGCAACGCGAAAACCATTTGGCGCTCTATCTGTCCGATGGGAGCGGCCGGCGCTTCGATCCGGTTTCCCAGGAATCCGATGTCCCCTTTAATGTTCTGTTGCAGCCGGGTGAATCGGTGGTTTTGACTCGTCACTTCCTCCTTCCTTCGGACGATTCCGGCGTGAGCGCAGTGGTCACGCATGAAGGCGGATTTCCCATTGGCTGGTTCATCATTGGCTATGACACCTGGTTCCGAAAACCGCCTCTGATTCGGCTCGCGTGAGAAAGTCGCGCCCGCCGTCTCCTATTTGAACCTCAAGCCGTCCGGTGGCAGCAGCTCACAGGGCTTCCTGACAGAGCTGCGTGACGAGGCATTGCCTCGACTCAGCCGCTGACGTACAATTCCCCGCCTGTGGCGGACGCCTCCTCGATTATTGGCCGAACGATCTCCCACTACGCCGTGCTCGAAAAACTGGGCGGCGGAGGCATGGGCGTGGTGTACAAGGCCAAGGACACGCGCCTGGGCCGGAACGTCGCGCTAAAATTCCTGCCGGACGACATCTCCCACGATCCGCAAGCGACCGAACGATTCCGCCGGGAAGCGCGCGCCGCTTCCGCTCTGAATCATCCCAACATTTGCACCATTCACGACATTGGAGAATTCGAGGGGCGTCCATTTATCGCCATGGAGCTGCTCGAGGGCAAAACTTTGAAGCACCGCATCGAGGGAAAGCCCATTGAAATTTCGGAACTCCTCGAGACCGGCATTCAAATCGCCAACGCGCTCGACGCGGCACACGCAAAGGGAATCGTCCATCGCGACATCAAGCCGGCCAATATCTTTTTGGTGGAACGCGGCCAGGCGAAAATCCTGGATTTTGGATTGGCCAAGTTGACGTCGGTGCACCGGGTGGCCGCTGAGTCGGTGGGCGCTACGGCGGTGCACACGGCGCCGAACGTTCTGCAGGACGAGCACCTGACCAGCCCGGGCAGCTCGATGGGCACCATCGCGTACATGTCGCCAGAGCAGGCGCGCGGCGAAGAGCTGGACGCGCGCTCGGATTTGTTTTCGCTCGGCGTGGTGCTCTACGAGATGGCCACCGGAACGATTCCATTTTCGGGGGCGACCACGGCGGTGATCTATGACGGAATTCTGCATTCCACGCCCGCCCCCGCGAAGAGGCTCAACCCGCGCTTGCCCGCGGCGATGGACACCGTTCTCGGCAAGGCCCTCGAGAAGGACCCTGACTTGCGCTGCCAGACGGCGGTCGAACTCCGCGCCGATCTCAAGCGGCTGCAGCGTGACGTCGAATCCAGCCGGCGTCCAGCCGCAGACAAGACCGCTCCGGACTCCGCGGCGCATGCGGCGCCCACCAAGCAAAAATCCGTTGCCGTGCTTTACTTCGAAAACCAGAGCGGTGCGAAAGAAGACGAGTACTTCCGTGACGGGATTACGGAGGACATCGTCACGGAACTTTCGAAGATTGTACAACTGGAGACGTTTCCGCGTTCCGAGATGCTCGCCTTCCGCGACAAGCCGGTCACCGCCCAACAGGTGAGCCAGCAGCTCGGCGCGGCCTACGTACTCGAAGGCTCCATTCGCCGCGCGGGCAATCGCGTGCGAATAACGGCGCAGCTGGTGGAGGCGTCCACCCGGCATCCGGTATGGGCGGAGCGTTACGACCGCCAACTCGAAGACGTCTTCGCCATCCAGGAAGAGATCGCGCGAAGCATCGCGCAGGCTTTGCGCATTACATTGACTCCGCAGGAAGAAAAAACGATCTCGCGCAAGCCCACGGAAAATCCGCAGGCTTACGATTATTTTCTACGCGGCCGGAGCTACGCCCGGCGGCTGGATTTGGATTTCTCTTTGCAGATGTTCGAACACGCCATCAAGCTGGATCCGAATTTCGCGCTGGCCCACGCCGGGCTGGCCACCGCTTGCGGGATGATCTACCAGTTTCGCGAAGAAAATTCGCGCTGGATCGAAAAGGGACTCGCCGCTTGCGAGCGTGCTGTCGCTCTGGAACCTGGTCTTGCGGAAGTGCTGGCCGCGCGCGCCTGGATTCTCTCCGGACAGAAGCGCTACGACGAGGCCATTCAATTCGCCAAGCAGGCCATCGAGTGCAAATCGGACTGCGAGGGCGCCTACACCGTCCTGGCGCGGACGTATTTTTCCTCCGGCCGGTTTCAGGAAGTCGCGGACATCGTGGATCGCGCTCTACAAGCCAACGGAGACGACTACAATGTTTACATTCCCATTACCAATGCCCTGAAGTCGCTGGGTAAAGTGGAGCAAGCGCAGCTGCTGCTGGATCGCGGCATCCTTGCGCTGGAAAAGCAGCTGGATACGGTTCCAGAGGACGTCCGCGCACGCATGCTGCTGGCAGGTTATTACGCCGCCACCGGCAGGAGCGATGAGTCTGTTCGCCAATTGCAAACCGCAGTAGCCCTGCGGCCGCGCGATTCAAACGTTCTCTACAATGCGTCCTGCACCTATGCCCTGCTCAAGGAGCCCAAGGAAGCCCTGGAAATGTTGAAGGCAGCTAAAGAAGCCGGCTGGGCCAACCTGGACTGGGCCAAACGCGATCCGGATCTGATCTCCCTGCGCGAAAATCCGGAGTTCCAAGCGATTTGCGGGGGCACGCCCAAGACCTGATCTCGCCCTCGGAAATTAAGAGTAAGCGGCAAAAAGCGCCGTGTCTGGAACTAGCGTTGGCCCACGCCGCCCGACTTGAATTTTCACTCCCGCCAGAGTACCTTTGGTTCGCCCGTTCGCCCCTATCGCAGGCAGTCACACGCGCCCACGCGTTCGGAGACGTCAATGGCCACCCGAAATCCTGGAGCGATCTTGTCCCGGTCTGTGACGACGAATTCGTTTACAAAGTTCCCATCTCAAATTAGCGGAGGAGAATCCAATGGCAACAGCAGTTGTGCAACCCGATAGCAAAGTAACTGGTTTCGTCACCAAAACTCATAAAATCCTCATCAATGGCAAGTGGGTGGAAGCAGCCTCCGGCAAGACTTTCCCCACCTACAATCCGGCTACCGGCGAAGTTCTGGCCAACATCGCGGCGGGCGATCGCGAAGACATCGACCGCGCCGTCAAGGCCGCTCGCGCCGCTTTCGAATCCGGCCCGTGGTCGAAAATCTCCGCCTCCGAGCGCGGACGCCTGATGTGGAAGCTCTCGGACTTGCTCGAAAAGCATGCCGAGGAATTCGCGCAACTTGAATCGCTCGATAACGGCAAGCCCCTGAAGATCGCGCGCGTGGCCGATCTTCCGCTCGCCATCGATCATTTCCGTTATTACGCCGGCTGGGCCACCAAGATCGAAGGCAACACCATTTCGCTCGGTCTGGCGCAGCAAGGACGATTCCATGCCTACACCGTGCGCGAACCCGTCGGCGTTGTGGGTCAAATCATTCCCTGGAATTTCCCCCTGCTCATGGCGGCCTGGAAGCTGGGCCCGGCTCTCGCCACCGGCTGCACCGTGGTCCTGAAGCCTGCCGAGCAAACGCCGCTCAGCGCGCTGCGGCTTGGCGAATTGATTCAAGAAGCGGGCTTCCCGGATGGTGTGGTGAATATCGTGCCCGGCTATGGCGAAACGGCCGGCGCCGCTCTCGCCGCGCATCCCGACGTTGACAAAATCGCCTTCACTGGCTCGACCGAAGTCGGCAAACTCATCGTGCAGGCCTCCGCCGCAACCAACTTGAAGAAAGTTTCGCTCGAACTCGGCGGCAAGTCCCCGAATATCGTTTTCGACGACGCCGACTCCGACGCCACCATCGCCGGAGCGGCCAGCGCAATCTTCTTCAATCACGGCCAGTGCTGCTGTGCCGGCTCGCGTCTTTACGTCGAGAAGAAATCCTTCGACAAGGTCGTGGAAGGCGTCGCGAAGTACGCTGAAAAAATCCGCGTGCGTCCCGGCTTCGATCCCGATAGCGACATGGGCCCGCTCGTTTCCGAAGAGCAGATGAATCGCGTCTGCGGCTACATGGAATCGGGCAAGCAGGAGGGCGCCCGCGCGCTTACCGGAGGCTCGCGTGAGGGCACCAAGGGCTATTTCGTGAAGCCCACCGTCCTGGTGGACACTCGCGAAGACATGAAGGTGGTGCAGGAAGAAATCTTCGGGCCCGTGGTCACCGCCACTCCGTTTTCGGACATCAACGAAATCGCCAAGACGGCGAACGACACCATCTACGGCCTGGCTGCGGGAATCTGGACCCGCGATATCAAGAAAGCTCATGCTCTCGCGGCCAAGCTTCGCGCCGGGACCGTGTGGATCAATTGCTACAACGTGTTTGACGCGGCGCTTCCGTTCGGAGGCTACAAGCAGTCCGGATGGGGTCGCGAAATGGGCCACGAAGTCCTGAAGAACTATACCGAAGTAAAGTCCGTCTGCGCCGCGCTCTAGCGCAGCGCATCACAAAAGGGAAGGGGCCGGGGTGCAACATCACCCGGCCCTTTTTATCTTAGCCGCCGTCAGTTTTCGTCTTCTGCTCGCGAAGCTGTTGCTTCCAGCCCAGGATCCGCGCCTTGTTGCCCGCCTCTTCCGCTTCCGGGACCATACCTTTTCGTTGGTACGCGCGCGAAATCGTAGTCCAGGCCAGGATGTCCTCGGGTTCCAGAATCAGGATGCGCCGCGCCGCTTCAATCGTGCGGTCAAAATCTTCCCGGGCGTGGTACGCTTGCGCCAGGCCATGCAGCGCGTCGATCAATTTTGGGTCGAGCTCGAGCGCCCGAGTGTATTCCGCAATCGCCTCCTCGAGCTTTCCTTCGCCGAAAAAATCGATTCCGGCGTAATAGTGGTCTTCCGCAGTCATCTCATTCTTTTCCATTCCCGCACGATTCTATCATCCCCATGCTGAACGCCCTGCGCTACTACTGGATCATCTCCAAGGGATATCGCCTGCGCCCGTGGGCTTCGCCCTACATTCAATGGCGTCTCGAAACTTTTTTCGGCAAGGAAGCCGCGAATCTCGACGCCGGGAAATTCTTCCGGTTGATGTGGCGTGAACGCGCCCGCATGGAACGCTTCCTCGAATGGGTCCGCGTTCGGCGTCGCGCGCAGAAATATTGAGGGCAGGGTCGGCTACAGTCTCCCGGCCATTCGCGATAATAATTTTCCCTGCGGCGAAATCACTGAAACAATCAGGTGGTCGGTCAACGGCACATCTTTGTCGTGAATCTTCAGCACGAAGAGCATCCGGTTGTCGCCTTCTTCCGCCATAAACGGGATGCGCTGCACCCGCAATTGCGCCACCGGACGCATCACCAGCCCACGCTTCCACTGCACCTTGAACTGCATTCCGTTCACGAAGGACGGGGCCGGTGCGGGCGTGTAAATATCCGCGTTGCAAACTGAAATGCCCACTTGCACCTGCACCGTGATCGCATCCGGAAAAGTCTGCACCACTTGTGCGTTTTTCCGAAACACGTCTCCGTTAGCCGTTTCCGTTCGCTGCAAGCCGTCGAAGAACTCCCCGGCGCTCATGGCCGGCCCCAGGTACACGCAAGTATTGCCATCGCGTATTTGGCCGGACGATAGCGGGACCACCTCTTTGTATTCCACGATCTTCGCGACCTGCACACCCGCGGCGCACACCGCAACCGCGAGAAGCGCTGGGATTGAAGCCAAAACGCAGGCAAGCGAGGGACGCGCACACTTTCCGCCAAGGCCGGACGCAGCGCTCCGCTGTTGCCAGAAAAGCATCCCTCATTATCTCCGATTGCCGGCCCGTTGCGCTCTATGCGCTCGAATCCACACGCAACTGCCGCGCCCTTGCGCCGCGCGCCTTTGAATTCCGGCGTATAATAGCCGTTAGCGCCTGATTCGTGCGCAATTTCATGCAAGATTTGAAAATCCTGCAAAAGACAGCCTCGCTCCACGAAGCCCGTTGGTGGGAGCCCGAACCCGGAGGCAAGGCCCATTGCTACCTGTGCCCGCGCCACTGCCACATCGGCGACGGCCAGGCCGGTTTTTGCTTCATCCGCGTGAATGAAGGCGGCAAGCTCTATAGCCTCGGCTACGCTGCGCCCGCCGCCATGCAGATCGACCCCATCGAAAAAAAACCGCTCAATCATTTTTTTCCCGGCACGCGCGTTTTTTCCATGGGCACCGCCGGTTGCAACATGGGCTGCTTCTTCTGCCAGAATTGGGACATTTCGAAATCGCGTTCCGATCAGGTGCGTTCGACCCACGTGCCGCCGGAAGACGTCGCGCTTCTCGCCATCCGCAACAGCTGCCCTTCGATTGCCTTCACCTACAATGAGCCCACCATCTGGGGCGAATACGTCATCGATATTTGCCACGCGGCCAAAGAGCACGGCCTCAATACCGTGATGGTCACGAATGGATACATCACCTACGACGCCTTTCATGACATCTACGATCACGTGGATGCCGCCAACGTGGACCTGAAAGCTTTCACCGAGAATTTTTACGGCCGCATCACTCTCACGCATTTGCAGCCCGTGCTGGACACCTTGAAGTGGCTGAAGAACGAAACGAACGTCTGGTTTGAAATCACCAACCTGATTATTCCAACCCTGAATGATTCGCTGGACGAATTCCGCGCCATTGCCGGCTGGATCCTCGAAAATCTCGGCCCCGACGTTCCGCTGCACTTCACCGCGTTTCATCCCGATTTCAAATTGCAGGATAAGCCGCGCACGCCGCCGGAATCGCTCCACGCCGCGCGCTCCATCGCCCTGGCCGCTGGATTGCATTACGTTTACGAAGGCAATATTTACAGCGACGGAGCGCACACCTCGTGTCCCTCCTGCAAGACGCTCCTCGTCCGCCGCACGTGGCACGACGTAAAGGAAAATCGCCTGAACGATGGTCACTGCCCCCAGTGCGGCATGGCAATCGCGGGACGCTGGGCCAACCCGCATGGCGAAACCGCGCTGAAGTCCTTCAACAAAGCCCGCACGCTTGCCGCGGCCAAGTATTCCGATTTGAATCTCTAGTGCGCCGCCCTTACGTTCCACGCGGAAAGTAACTAAACATCCCCGCCATCCGTAATACTATTGAGGCTGGGATGACGGGGACCACTGATGGCATCGCGATCCGAACGGAACGGGTCTCGCGCAACTACCAAATGGGCGACGCGCTCGTGCGTGCCGTTGACGATGTAACTCTCTCTGTTCGCGACAAGGAATTCGTCGCGCTCCTCGGAAGTTCCGGCTCCGGAAAATCCACGCTCCTCAATTTAATCGCGGGCCTCGACCGCCCCTCTTCCGGAGCCATATTCGCCGAAGGCCAGAATCTCGCGGAGATGTCTTCCGCCGAACTCGCCCACCACCGCAGCCACACCGTGGGCATGGTCTTTCAGGCCTTCAATCTTCTGCCGCGCATGACTCTCGAAGAAAATGTCGAACTCCCGCTGCGCCTGGCGGAAGTGGATCGCGGGGAACGTCCCGCTCGCGTCAAAGAAGCGGTCGAACGCGTGCGCCTCGCCGCCCGCCTATCCCATCGTCCGAGCGAACTTTCCGGCGGTGAACAGCAACGCGCGGCTCTGGCGCGTGCTCTTGTGAATCGGCCCACCATTCTTCTCGCCGATGAGCCCACGGGAAACCTCGATAGCGCCACCGGCGAAGCGATCCTGAACCTGCTGCGCGAAATCAACGAGTCGCTGGGCATGACCATTCTGATGGTCACCCATGACCGCGCCCGCGCCGAGCGTTTCGCGCATCGCATCATCACCATGGGCGACGGCAAACTCGTGAGCGCCGGAGCCACGCCATGAAATTGCGCGACCTCACCGAACTTGCCGGGCGCAACCTGCGCGAAGCCGTCCTGCGAAATTCGCTCACCACTCTCGGCATCGCCGTGGGAGTGGCTTCTCTCGTGGCCATGCTCTCGCTCGGCGTTGGCCTGCAGGAGCTGGCCAATAAGAGGCTGACCCGCTCGGGATTGTTTGACGCTGTTTTTGTCACCAGCCGGATGAATCAGCGCGCCTTCGGCGGCCGGCCTTCGCGTGCTGAGGTAGCGGACACCACGCCCCCGCAACTCCTGGACGAAGACGCACGCCAGAAAATTGCGGGCCTTCCCAATGTGAATGAGGTCTATCCGGAGATTCGCTTCTCGAGTGACATTCAGTTCGCGGGCAAGCCTTATTCCACCACCGTTGCGGGCATTCCCGCGTCCGCGCAGGCCGGCGGAGCCTTTGATGGCATGAAAGGTTCCTTCTTTTCCGGTCCGGATGCCGAGCAAGCCATTCTGCAAATCGAATTCGCCAAGGATCTTTCAAACGAGCCTGACTCGCTCATCGGCAAGGACGTCGTCATTCGCTATGCCGAGCGCCAACCCATCCCTGCCGAGCCCAATCCGAATGCCACGAAGCGCGCGGCTTCCAGCGCGGCTCCGGAATCGGAAGACGCCGGACTTTCGTCCGGCTTTTCCATCATCCCGCGCGAAAAAACATTTCGCATCATCGGCATCGTCGAAACCGAGCCGGCCACCGGCTTCGGCGGCTTTGGCCGTGGACGCCTGCTCATCCCTTTGCAGGTCGCTGAAAACCTGCGCATCGCGCAATCCACCGATCTGCGCGGCATTTTGCGCGGCTCGTCTTCGAAGCCCACCTATGACAGCCTCACCGTGCGCGCCAAAGGCCCCTCGCAGGTGCAGGGCGTCGAAGAGGCGATTCGCAAGATGGGCTTCACCACATTTTCGTTGCTCGACGCCACAAAAAACCTCCGCCTGGTTTTCGCCGTTTTCGATTCTTTCCTCGGAATTTTCGGGAGTCTCGCGCTGGCCGTGGCCTCGCTCGGCATCATCAATACGCTGGTGATGGCCATTCTCGAACGCCGCCGCGAGATTGGAATCCTCAAGGCTCTGGGCGCGGCCGACCGCGATATTCGCCGCTTGTTTTTCGCCGAAGCCGGAGTGATGGGCCTTTTCGGCGGCGTTCTCGGCGTCACTCTCGGCTGGCTTATCGGACGCGCGCTCACCTTCGGCACCAATGTTTATTTGCACCGCCAGGATTTGCCTCCTATCGAGCTTTCCTCCGTGCCTTGGTGGATGGTCGCCACGGCCATCGGTTTTTCGGTCGTGGTTAGCCTCGCGGCCGGAATCTATCCCGCGTCGCGCGCGGCCAAGCTGAATCCGGTTGAGGCCCTGCGGTATGAATAGGTGCGGTCTTCGGTTGCTTCCCGGATGGCTCGCCGCTCTCAGCATCCTCGTCGCGGGAGCCGTGCTCGCCCCGGAGTCCCGCGCCGCCACTCCGGGCCGCGCCGAATGCCGCTCGGTGCCCAGCAAAATCCTCGGCCGCGACGTGCCGTACTGCATAATTCTTCCTCCCAGCTACGATGCGGAAAAAGATCGCCGCTACCCGGTCTTATACTTCCTGCACGGCCTCGGCGAAAATTCGCAGCTCCTGATTAACTCCGGCGGAATGGATTTGATCAATGACCTGTGGGCGCAGAACAAAATCGGCGAGTTCGTGATTGTCGCGCCCGATGGCGGCAGGAGCTTCTACATCAATTCACGCGACGGCCGCGTGCGTTACGAGGATTTCTTCATCCGCGAATTCATTCCCTACATCGAGAGCCACTATCGCATTCACGCCGACCGCCGCGCGCGCGGCGTAACGGGAGTTTCCATGGGCGGCTACGGCGCGCTCCGGCTTGCCTTCCGCTATCCGCAAATGTTCGGATCGGTCAGCGCGCACAGCGCCGCGCTGGTGGAAAAGTTGCCCACGGGCGGAATGTCGGATGCGCAGGGCGCTCTTCTCGGGCGTGTTCTGGGCGGGGCCTTCGGCTCTCCGCCCGACGCATCTTACTGGAAGCAGGAAAATCCCTTCACTCTTGTGCGCAATGGTCCCCGGCCCAGCGGCCTCAAGATTTATTTCGATTGCGGCACCGAGGACGATTTTGGCTTCGACGCCGGCGCCCGGCAGTTTCACGAATTACTTGTCTCGCGCGGCATCCCCAGCGAATTTCATCTCTATCCCGGCGGGCACGATTGGAGCTACGTCGCCGAACATTTCCCCGCCTCGCTCGAATTCCATTCCCGCGCCTTCGGTCTCGCTTCTCACAAAGCGCAATAAAATCGCTCCGTCATTGCCGCTGCACGTAATATCCCGGCCCCACGCGCATGTGGTGGTGCCAGGCCGTGGGAAAGTCCCAGAACGCCCGCGCGTTCATGTTCGATTCGTTTCGGCATCTTGCGCACCGGCCGCTATCAATTCCCGCACGAGAACCTGAAGATCGGCTCGCTCCTCCTCTCCCGCCGCGAAATAGGCCGCCCATTCCACGTCCGGAAACCCCATGCGCGTGGCCTGCGCCGGCAATTCTTCGCGCAACCGCTCTGCGTCGCGCCGCCTCAGCCTTGCAATGGCTTCGAACACGACACGATGTTCGGCGCTCTTCCAACTGTAAGCAGAAAGTCCGCGAACGCTCATCTCGCGCAAGTCGCCCGCGCCCTGCCCCGAACAAATCGCCCGCAACACAGTCAGTTCCATTTGAAGCCGTCCCGTTATGCGTTCATCCGTCATGGATCTAGGTTTCCCCGGGCAATATTGTATCCGTGGAACCGAGGTTTCGTAGCGGCGGCCTATTGCCCTGAGTGTCGCCGCGGAGGGTCAGGCCGGCGTGTTTTTCGTCGCTCCGCAGACTCGAGCGCCAGGCCAAGAACGACAAATCAACAAACCAACGGATAATCAACAACGATCACAGCGAGGCTATAAATCGGGAAAGAGTCACTTCGAGGTCAGAGATTTGGGACACTCCAAAACGGCCAAACGCCGATTACGCTGCGCTCGACATCACCGGGCGCACAAAATCGATACGGTCAATCGTCGCCGCTACGCCGTACAGCGGTGTAGGCTCGCCCGGCAACGGCGA
>Ga0302176_10000217_pt1 | contig 39324 bp, 30 predicted proteins | sample I_Palsa_E1_1_FD_198787 | JGI IMG/M metagenome (GOLD analysis project Ga0302176, IMG submission 198787) | Peat permafrost microbial communities from Stordalen Mire near Abisko, Sweden - I_Palsa_E1_1 | ecosystem: Environmental > Terrestrial > Soil > Palsa > Peat permafrost | place: Sweden...
GGGCATTTGCAGCAATCCGTAAGCGGTGAGGCGATGGCGCTCGTCACTGGCGGCGTAGCCTTTTTCGGTTTGCGGACCTACCGTACCTTCGATCAGGTTGACGTTTTCGACGGCGGTGTAGGACGGGACTTGATCGTCGTCGGAATAATCGAGGGTCTTCGAAAGGGTGTAGCTGACGTTGAACAAATAAGTGACGGGGCCAACGCGCATGGGTTTGTGGCGGAGGTTGACGAGCAGGCCGTCATACCAGGAGTGGGCGTTGGAAGTGGCGACGGTGACTTGATCGGAGACGCCGGTGAGCGGGTCGGTGACGGTGCAGGGCACGTTGCTGCCCGGGCAGGAAATGAACGGCGAGGTGGAAGTGGTATTGCGCAGGAATTGGGCGATGAGCTGGCGCTGGCCGAAGACGTAGAGGCCGTCGGCGCTGAGCGTCCAGTCATTGCCGAATTGCTGCTGCAGGCCGACTGAGGTTTGCTGGAACAGCGGGTGGTGGGTGTCTTTATCGACGACGATGATGCCGACGCCGCTGGTCTGGCGCTGGCCGCTGAAAGGATTGGCGAGAGTGGGGCTGCCGGGACCGAAGACCACGCCCGGAAGGGGCTGGCCGGCGGGCGTAGTGGCAAAGCAGGTATTCAGATCCGGCGGGTTGGGGTCGCCGGGAAAAGTGCAGAACGAACCGGAAAATTGATTGATGGTGAGCGCGCGGTCATCCTGCACGCGTTCGTAGCCGGGGACTTCGAAAACGATGCGGTCGTAATAAATTCCGAAGCCGGCGCGGATGACGGTGTGGCCTTTGCCGAAGGGATCGTAGGCAAAACCGATGCGCGGGCCGAAATTTTTCTTGTCGGGATGATGATGGAGATCGATGACGTTGGCCAGCCAGACGCAGGGGCTGGTGGGCTGCTCGATGAGATTCGGGCACGGGCCGTAATCGCTGCTGGTGCCGGTGGCGTCGGTATCGAAATCCCAGCGGAGGCCGAGGTTGACGGTGAGCTTGTGGGTGACGCGCCAATCGTCCTGGGCGTAGAACGCGATGTAGCTGTTGGAAATATTGGGAATGGGCACGGGTTGAATGGGCGCGGCGCTTTTGATGGCGGCGGCGATGGGAATGTCGAGATCGTTGGGCGCGCCGGGCTGACCGTTCAAATTGGCGAAGCCGAAGTCAGAAGTGAGGATGATGCTGCCGCTGCCGAAGACGTTGATCTCGCCGAAGGCGCGGGCGTATTGATATTCGCCGCCGAAATGAAAAGTGTGCTGGCCGGCGGCCCAGGTGAAATTGTCTTCGACCTGGTAGCGGTTGAGGTGAGTGCTTTGGGGGACGTTGAAATTCACGCCGTCGGCGAGATCGGGAAAAATTAATTCGTTGGTCAGGCCGAGATCGGGATTGGTGGTGGGGAGGCTGTTGGGGAATTCGGGAATTTGGTTAAGGAAGGTGTCGTAGTGAAAGAGCAGGTTGTTTACCTTGGTGGGCGAAACGGTTTTGGTCCAACCGGTGACGAAGGAGTTGAAACGGTTGAGGGAATTCTGGCGCTCGGTGTCGGAAAGCAGCGGGGTGACGCTGGCGGCGCTGGCTGCGGCGGTGTCGGTGGAACGGTTGAAAGAATAACGGGCCATCAGGCTGTTGGTGGTATTGAACTGATAATCGAAACGGGTGGAGAAGAGGGCGTCGCGCAACGGTGCGGGCGCGTCGGTATTCAAGATTGTGTCGGTAGCGAAATCGCGGGTGCCGGTGGGAATGGCGGCGTTCTGATTGCGGTATTCAGCGGAAGCAAACCACCAGGCTTTATTGGTTTGGAGCGGGCCGCCGACGGAGCCGCCGAATTGTTCGCGATCAAAAGGCGGAGTGGGAAGGTCGCGATCGAAAGTGGCGGGGAGCGCCTGCAGGTGGCGATTGCGTTCGTAGTCGAAGAGCGAGCCATGATAGTCGTTGGTGCCGGATTTCGTGATGATGTTGATGATGCTGCTGCCGGAGCGGCCGGCTTCGGCGGTGAAGCGGGCGGTCGCGATTTGAAATTCCTGAATGGCGTCCTGCGGAAAGTTGGAGAGGGTGCCGCCGACGACTTCATCGTTGTTGTCGCCGCCGTCGACGGTGATGTTGCCGCCGCGGCCGACGCTGCCGTCGGAGCTGACTTCGAGAGTATTGGTCTTGGTGGGATCAAAATTGGGCGCGGGGCGATTGCCGGGAATTAAATAGGCAAGCTCGAGAAAATTGCGGCCGTTGAGCGGAATATTTTCGATGGTTCCGGAGGTGACCTGGCCTTGGATCATCGACTGCGTGAGCTCGACGGAGTTGGAGGTGCCGCCGACGGTGACGGTCGAGCCGACCGAGGCGACTTTGAGTTCGGCGTCGACGGTGGAGGCGCGGCCGGGCTGGAGCAGGACGTCTTTGAATTCGCTGAGGGCGAAGCCGGGGGATTGGATAGCGACGGTGTAGGAGCCGGGAGTCAGTTCGGAGAAGACGTAGAGGCCGTCGGAGTTGGTGACGGTCTCGCGGGAGACGTTGGTAGATTGATTGGTGGCGACGATTTGGGCGTTGGAGACGACGGCGTTGCCGGGGTCGGTGACGCGGCCATTGATGGTGCCGGTGGGAAGTTGGGCGCGAGTGAGCAGCGCCGAGAAGGCGATAAGGAACGCGAGAAAGGCGGAACGGTGCGCGAATTTGGACTTCATGGGCACTCCCTTTTTTTGGTGAGGGTAATTTCGCTGGAGATGGGAGGAACCGCAATAATGGAAAAATACTAGAGACGAAAAAAGTTGGCGGGAGGTTTGATAACGAAAAATGGGAAATGTTTTCGAGGGTCGGAATATGCGCGCCGGTTGATTTGGGTGGTGGGGCTTTGGGCGGGCTCGCGCAGAAAGATTTTTTGCGGGAGTGGGGGATCGGGGGCGAGATTCTTCGCTGCGCTCAGAATGACGGGCAACAGCAACGGCTAGGTCAAGATCAAGAGCCAAACAAATGGCCCACCTAAAGGAACTAGTGGTGGTGGTTGGCGTCTTCGGCGGCTTGTTTGATTTCGTTGCTGGCCTGGGCCAGGAGTTCTTTGGCGCGGCCGGCGTGGCCTCCGAGATTGTAGTTGTTGTCTTGTTGGGCGCTGTCGACTTTGATCCAGGCTTGTTGGATGAGTTGCTGGGCGGCGCGCATGTTGCCGTGGCGTTCGCCGACGTCGACCGGAGGAGGGCCGCCCTGGGGAGTGACCATGGCTCCGAGGCTGAAGGCCGCGCCGAGCGCCACGCTGGACAGCAAAATCTTCTTAATCATTTTTTTTCTCCTGTGAGGCGATGCGGTCTTCTAGCCGCGGTAGTTGCTGGTCCTGTTTAGTTTTAGTCCCAGACGGCGATGACGATGCGGCCTTCGTCGTTGAGGACGAGGGTCAGGCGATTGGGGTCGGAGTCGAGTTTGCGGATGCCTTCGCCGGCTTTGATTACGTGGACCGTGTTGGGTAGAGATTCTTCGCGCACGATGCTGTCGGCGTTGACGCCGGCGGGGGCGGTTTCACCCTTGGCTAAATAATACTTGCCGATGCAGTCGGTGCAGTCGCCGGGGGCGGCGGGCGCTTCCATGTAGCCGGGAATGGCGTGCAGGGTGACGCGATTAGTGGCGCCGTAGACGCGGACGCCTTTGAAGGGATGGCCGGGCTCCATGGTGAAGACCGCTTCGATCTCCGGATTTTTGGAGGGCGAGGCGGGATCGGTGGGCGCCTGGGCGATGAAAGCCAAATCCAAAATTCCATCGGCGGGCTTGCCCTTGGTGAGCGGCACGAGCTCGCCATCTTCCCAGCCGTCGGAGCTGGTGATGGCGCGGACGCGGATCACATCGAGAGCGGGTTCGTGAGTGCTGCGCATGGCTTCGACGCTGGTGATATAGAGGACCGGCGCGAAATTCGAACTGGAGTCGTCGGCGGGCGCGGATTCGGACGAAGAGTCGGGCGGTCCAGCCGCGTCTTTGTTGGGCGGAGCTTGCTGCGCTTTCGGGGCCGGGGCGGCCTTGGCCTGGGCGGAGGCCGCAGGAGCGAAAGTGGTCCCGAGGGCCAAGCTGAGTAGTGCCACGGCGGCTATCGACTGAATTGTGCTCTGGACCGTTTTTTCGATCATCGCGAACCTCGCTGAATTTGATGTAAGGCAACATCGGGCGAATCCGGGCGGAAATTTGGCGTGGCGGGTGGCGGGTCCGGAACAATTTGCGGCGTGGATTTGAATTGATATTCGGCGACGGAATTCGACTGGTGCGGCGCGCGGGCGGCGGCGCCATCGAATTCGCCCTCGAGGCGATCGAGTGCGCTGAGGATTAAATCGGTGGGGACAATCTGGATCAGGCGGCAAAACTGGGTGCGGCTGGTGGCGAAGCTGCCGTTTTCGGTGAGTTTGTTGACGGGTGCACCGCCGCCGCAAACGGAAAAATATTCGCACTGCTGGCGGCAGAGTTCGACGCCGGCGGAAATGTCGCGAGCCATGGCGCGCATGGCCGGGCTGCGCAGCATATCGGGGAGGGAATCCTCGAGAACATTGCCGACAATGAAGTCATGGTAGTCGGCGTTTTTGTAACCGAGGAGTTCGGGCGAAAAACTGGAGACGTTGCCGCGGCAATCGATATTAATCATGCCGAAGGGCTCGACCTGGGAATTGTCGACCGAAGTGCCTTCGGGGCGGAAGATGCGGGAAATCATTCCGTCGATTTCGCGGATGAAATGAATCTGGGAGGATTGACGTGAAAGAGTCCAGAAGCGGTCGAGAAATCGGCGAAAGCCGGCGGCGGGATCGGCGCTGGTGAGCAGGCCGGAAACGTGACTGCCTTCGGATTCTTCGACGTTGAAGCAGACATCGTCGATGCCTTCGGAGATGTAGAAGTCGAGCAGCTCCTCGGGCGCGTGCATACTTTTTTCGGAGAGGACGGAGATGACGTGGAACGGAACCTGTTGGCGGCGAAGGAGACGAATTCCTTCGATGGTGCGGTCGAAGGTGCCTTTGCCGGAGCGGGTGACGCGGTTGGCGTCGTGGAGGTGGCGCGGACCGTCGATGCTGACGCCGAGCCCGACGCGCCATTGCTTGATGAAGTCACACCATTCGGAGTTGAGCAGCATGCCGTTGGTTTGAATCGAGTGGCGCAATTCGATGCCGGGAGGACACATCAGCGCGATGGCTTCGAAGGCGGCTTGATAGTAGGAGACCGGGAGAACGAGTGGTTCGCCAGCGTGCCAGATCACGGTGAGATGCGAGCTGCACCAGCCGGAAGAAAAAATCCGGTCGAAGGCGGCGATGATGGTGCCCAAATGCATGACCGCTTTGTTGCTGCGCTCGGGGAGATAGCAATAACGGCAGTCGATGTTGCAGAACGGCGTGGGCTGCAGCACGACAATGCTGATCAGCGGACGGCCGTCACACGAGGATGGCGTGTCTGGCCTCATCGAATTCACAAGGCCTACCAGTTACGCCAGAAATTGTGCCAGTTGTGCCAGGGACCGCCGCCGTTACCCCAGCCGCCATTGCCCCAGCCACCGTTGCGCCAGCCGCCGTTGCCCCAACCGCCGTTGCGCCAGCCACCATTGCCCCAGCCGCCATTGCGCCAGCCTACGCCGAAATGAAAATTGGGCCATTCGGCGGTGAGAGCGGCGGCATCGGAATCGACGGCGATGCTGGAGTTTTTGAAATCGATCTTGGAGACGGCGGCGCGAATTTCGCCGAGGCGATCGGCCACGCCGGTGACGTGGTCGTTCGTTTTGAGGTCGGGCGCAGAAGGTTTCGCGGGGGTGGCCGCCAAGGCGGAAGAAATTCCCAGAACGCCGGCGGGGAGAAGCATCGCTAGTGTCTTTAGAGTACCGAGACGCACGGTCATTCGCGTTCTCCTAGAGTGTGATGGGCGAAAAATAGCATCCAGTATCTAGCGGGTCAACCGTTTATTTCGTACCGCTCATTGTGGGAGCGGCGATTCCGCGGCAAAAACCGCGCGCGTGAAAAAATCGGCGGCGCGCGGACGGGCGGAAATTAATCAGAGCGGACCGCGTGCCAGGGGGCGTGCTGGCCGTGAACACCGTACATGCCGGACATGGTGTCGCCTTCGACCTCGCCGCGGAAGGTGAGCACGTCGCGAGTCTTGGTGCTGAATTCGATGTGAGAGCCGTTGACGAAACCTTCGATGCCGCCGGACTGATTCGGACCTTTGAAATGGCCGCCGAGCTGCGCGCCGGTTTGGGTGATGCGCACGGTTTTGGTGGAACCGCCGGGGTGATCGACGTTGGCGGCGTAGATGGTCCAGTTGCCGGAGGCGTTGGCCGGGCCTTGCTGTGGCGGCGGCTGGGGGTCATTGGCGTTGGCAAAATCGGCGGCGGCGCGAAGTTCGGCGTCAGCTTGGGCGAGGAAATTTTTGGCGTTGGCGGCGTGGCCTCCGAGGTGGCTATCGTTGGCCTGCTGGGCGGCCTCGATTTTTTGAAAGGCGGCGACGATGTATTCCTGGGCGGTGGCGAGGTTGCCGTGGCGTTGGGGATCGATGTTGACAACGGGAGCTTGCATGTCCTGGGCGAAGAGGATTCCGGCGGCGAGGATGGTGGGGAGGATCAGGATGGCGGTTAGTGACTTTCTGTTTGGCATTTTTTGTAACCCCTAGGGGATTCGGCGGGTCTCGGCGGCGGGAGTCGAGGCGGCCGGATACATCGAGATACTTGACGAGATGGTTTTTACCACATCGGCGGCGGATTTTCTCCAGAGTTTTTTGATGCGTCGGGGCAAAGTGGTGGCCGAGCCACCGCACTCCAAGAGTTTTTGGCGGGAATTTTGTTGGCGGGGATCACCCGGAAATTCAACGGCGCGACGGTGACGCTCGAAAAGATTAGGGTGAGGGTGGCGCGGGTGCTTCGGCTGGCGTGGGTGGTGTGGCTGGCGCGGTTGGTTGGTCATTCTCTGGCTTACAGGGGGGAGGGGCGAAGGTTAGGGTGATTTCGCTCGCGGCTTCGTCGGCGCCGTCGACGGTTACGGAGTCGGAATCGATTCTGGCGGGGAGGGGGCAGGTGGCGGCGCCTTTGCGTTGCGGGGCGGCGTGTTGGGGGTCGAGATCTTCCCAAGCTGAAAAGGTGTAGCGGGCGGATTCGAGGATGGTGAATTGATAGACGCCGTCGGCGATTTTTTTGGCGGCGGGATTTCCGCCCTGGGCGGCTTCGGCTTTGACGGTGACTTCGCCCAGGGGGCGGCCGTCTTTCCATTTCAGCGCGACTTTGAGTTTGCGGGTGGGGTAGGGGTCGCGGAGTTTGATGTTGGCGTTGAGGAGTTGTTCTCCATCTTTCATGTGGATGAATCTGGTTTCGGAGGCATCAGCGACGCCGGGATAAAAGGTGCGGGGAAAAGGGGAATTGGGATCCTGGCGGTTCATGCGGTTGAAGACCAGGATGTATTCGCCGGGGCCGATGTGATCGAATTCAAATTTTCCGTTGTCGCCTTGAAAGGCCCAGAGGCCGGGCTTGGCGTCGTCGTAACGATCGGCGCGATACAGTTCGACGGAAGCGAGGTTCAAGGGCTTGCCGTCGGGGCCTTGCACAGCGCCGCGAATTTTTCCAGTGGGCAGGGCGCTGACGTTGTACTCGAAGCAGGCGCCGTTGGGAATTTTGAAGGGAGGCAGACCGCCCTTCAGCGTTTTCTGGGTGAACTCGAAACGCGCGGGAAGATTGGCAGTGTATTCGTATTCGCCGGCGTGAACGTCGTAAAAGGAATAGACGCCGTCGGGGCCGGTGCTGGTGGCGAAGCGATCGTCTTTGGAGCGCAGCTTTAATTTTATGTTTGGTAATGGGTCGTCGGGATCGTCGGAAGGTGCGAGCAGCGGCGGATCAGCGCGATGGAGCAGGCCGAAGACCGAAGCGACGCGGTCGTGATTGCGCATGGCGCGGAGCTGCGGGAGGAGTGCGCGGCCGTCGGCGGCGCGGCGCGTGCCGTTGCAAATGGTGGCGAAGAGGCGGCCTTCGGTTTCCTGCTGAGTGAAGACGATGTACTGATCACCTGTTTTGAAATTGTAACCGCAGTCGCCGTCGTCGCCGCCGGAGAAGACGTCGATGTCGGGGGAGTCGGGGCCGGCGAACCGCTCATTGATGTGGAAATGGTAGCGGATGATGGGCGTGTTGCCGTCGGCCTGGGCGGCGGCTGCGGTGGCGGCGGCATCAGCGCTGGCGGCTGAGGCGTCGGCGGATGCATTTTCGCCGGTCGGGGCCGGCGCGGCCGGAAGCGGGTTGGCGACAGCGGAAATATCGGTGACGGTGCCGAGAAAAACGACGTCGTCGGATTGGAGGCCGGGACATTTTCCCGGCGGTTCTTTGGAACAGGTGCAGGCTAGCAAAGCCGAGGGGATGAAAATTGCGAGAGCGAGGATGAGGAGAGCGCGTTGAATCATCGCTCATATCGTACATGGTGGAGTGAGGGGAAATCGAGAGAAGAGGGAAAGAATTTAAGTGGCGATGCGAAGGACGCAACTGGCCGAGGCGAGAAGGAAAACGGGGGTTGGGCGCGTGCCGTTTTGATACAATGCCCGCGCGAGTTTGGGCGCAGAAGCGGCGTTCCGCAACGTAATAAAGGAGCATTTGAGATGGGAAATCGGAAGTGGATCACGTTGGTTACCGTAATTTTAGGGTGCGCCATGCTGGCGGGTGCGCAACAAGATAGTTCGCAGCAACAAAATAATTCGTTCTACCAGGTCACGCTGGTGGGCAAGACGATTACTTCGGTGAGCTACCAGCATAAGCAGGGATCGACCATGATCGATTTTCGCGGAACGCCGCTGCTGCCGCTGGCCAAGGGCGACGCGAAGGTGGATAGCAAGAAGGGCTCGATCGTGATCAGCGCGAATTTTAAAAACCTGCAGCCGGCGCAGGTGTTTGGCAAAGAATATCTGACGTACGTGCTGTGGGCCATCACTCCGGAAGGGAAGCCGAGCAACCTGGGAGAGCTGGTGATCAACAGCAATAAAAGCAGTTTGACGGCGACGACCAACCTGCAATCGTTCGGGATGATCGTGACGGCGGAGCCATATTTTGCGGTGAACGTGCCCAGCGACGTGGTGGTGCTGGAGAACGTGCTGCGCGCGGACACGGTGGGCACGTCGGAGCAGGTGACGGCGAATTACGAGCTGCTGAAGCGCGGACAATACACGTACGACATGGCCAAGGCGCGGGAACCGATCACGGATATGTCGCCGAAGGTTCCGCTGGAAGTGTACGAAGCGCGAAATGCGGTGGCGATTGCGCAGGCGGCGGGGGCGGAAACGCTGGCGCCGGATGCGTACCAGAAGGCACTGTCGTCGTTGAATAACGCGGACAGTATGCTGGCGCGCAAAGCGAACCGGAAAGATGTGATCGCGGCGGCGCGAGACGCGGTGCAGACGGCGGCGGATGCGCGGCAGATTGCGGTGCAGCGCGCGGCGCAGAATAAGCTGGCGGCGGAGCAGGCGGCGCAAGCAGCGGCCACGGCGGCGGCACAGGCGCAGCAGGCGCAGGAAGCGGCGGCGCGGCAGCAGGCCGAAATGCAACGGCTGCAGGCGGAGCGGGACGCGGCACGGGAAGCGCAGGCGCGGGCGCAAGCGGATGCAGCGCGCTTGGCGGCGGATGCGGCGGCACAGGCGGCGCAGCAGCAGGCTTTGAGTGCGAACCAGCAGGCACAGGCGGCGCGAGATGCGGCGGCGAAGGCCGAGGCGGATAAGCAGGCGCTGCGGGCGGCGTTGCTCGATCAATTCAACCGCATTTTGCCGACGACGGATACGCCGCGCGGGTTGCAAGTGAATATGGCGGACGTGCTGTTTGCGTTCGGCAAATTCGATCTGCAGCCGCCGGCGCGGGAAGCGTTGGCGAAGTTTTCGGGGATCGTGCTGGCGCATCCGGGATTGCATTTGGCGGTGGAGGGTTACACGGACAGCGTGGGCAGCGACGCGTTCAACCAAACGTTGTCGGAGCAGCGCGCGAATACGGTGCGGGCTTATTTGATCACGCAGGGGCTCGATCCGAATTCGATTACCGCGACGGGATTTGGAAAATCGAATCCGGTGGCGAGCAACGACACACCGGCGGGCCGGCAGCAGAACCGGAGAGTGGAGATCATTATTTCCGGGGAAGTGATCGGCACGAAGATCGGCGTTGCACCAGGGGCAACACAACAGTAGGAATTTATTTGAGGCGGGTGTGAGGCAGGAAGTCGAGCGCGGAAGCGCGTGGCTTCCTGCCTTTTATTTTGCGCCGTGCTTGGACATTACGAAGGCTCGCGCGAAAAGGCCGCGCGAGCGTAGGCGCTTGCGCGCCGGAGTTTTCCCGGCCCTTACGGGCCGGGCTAACTTATGCCGCGCCTCCGGCGCTGGATTTTCTGGCACGGAGACGGTCAACGAAGAGGGACGTTTGGGAGGGGTTGGCGGCACCGTAACGCGGCGGCAGAGCCGCCGCATTCCAAAGGTCGCAGAGTCTTTCGTCGCGGTTACGCTTCCTCCTCGCGAACAACTCCTGACTGCGATACTTTGTGGACTCGGTTGCGTTGGAAGGAGAGAGTTCCCTCGCTGCGCTCGGCATGACAAGCTTCCTTGTTCGTTGGATTGATTGCACGCGTTTTGCTTTATGAATTAGGGCTTCCCGCTTATCATCAACCCTCTTCGTCGCGGTTCATTCGGTTCGATTCAAAATGGCAGGCTCCCCGCGGAGGTTTAAATGATTCGCAATTTTTCCGGCACGACAGCAAGGGTGAGTCGCCGAAGGCGTGGGTCACGAATATGCGCGACGGCGATGGCCGCGGCGTTGCTGGCGATCATCACCTACGGACAGAATCAGAGTCAGGATCAGACGCGGGCGCACGCGGTGCGGCGGCCACGGATTGGCTTGGTGTTGGAAGGTGGCGGGGCGCTGGGGCTGGCGCATATCGGGGTGATTCAGTGGTTGGAGGAGCATCACATTCCGGTGCGGTATGTGGCGGGGACCAGCATGGGGGCGCTGGTGGGTGGAATTTATGCAACGGGACATTCGCCGGAGGATTTGCGGAAAATTATTTCGGGGATTCAGTGGACGGAGGTGATTCGGGGGGCGACGCCGTATCGGGATTTGAGTTTCCGCCGGAAGGAGGATGCGCAGGATTATCCGAATTCGCTGGAATTCGGATTGAAGCACGGGATTCAGTTTCCGGAAGGGTTCAATTCCGGGCAGCAGGTGGGATTGATTCTGGATCAGATCGCGCTGCCCTATTCGGAAGTGAAGGATTTCAACAATTTTCCAATTTCGTTCGGGTGCGTGGCCACGGATCTGGTGTCGGGCAAGCAGGAAATTTTCCGGAGCGGATCGCTGGCGCTGGCGCTGCGTTCGACTATGTCACTACCGGGAATTTTCACGCCGGTCCGCGAAGGCGACCACATTTTTGCGGACGGGGCGCTGCTGGATAATTTGCCGGTGGACGTGGCGCAGGACATGGGTGCGGATTTGACGGTGGCGGTGCATTTGCAGACCAAGGCGATCGATCCGAAGGATCCGCTGTCGACGTTCTCGGTGTTGGGGCGGTCGCTGAGCGTGGTGATTGCGGCGAACGAACTGCGCAGCATGGAGCAGGCGGACATTTTGATCAGCGTGCCGCTGGAGGATTTTAGTTCGTTCGATTACGCGCGCGCGGACGAAATGATCAAAGTGGGTTACGCCGCGGCGGAAAGCAAAGCGGCGGTGCTTTCGGCGTTCCGCTTGAACGATGACGACTGGAAGGATTATGTGGCGCGGCGGGAGGCGCGAAAGCGCACGCAGTTGCCGGCGCCGCAATTTATCGAAGTCCCGGGGGCGACGCCAGACATCGCGGCGCTGATCCAGAAGAGTCTGGCGGGGGTAATCGGGCAGCCGCTGGATGCGCAGACGCTGGACACGCAGTTGAATGTGCTGACCGGTCTGGGAAGGTTCAGCAGCCTGGGCTATCGAATGGTGGAAAAGAACGGGCAACAGGGACTGGACATTATTGCGGTGGAAAAGAGCTACGCGCCGCCGGTGGTGCGGCCGCTGATTTCGCTGGATGGTTCGGACTACGACAATCCGCGGTTCAGCGTGGGGGCGCGGATTACATTTTTCGATTGGGGCGCGTTTGGGCGGGAACTGCGCAACGATTTTATTCTGGGCTCGGAATACGGGATCCGATCGGAATATTTCGTGCCGTTCAAAACGGGCAGCCGGTGGTTTATTGCGCCGCGGGCGTTTGCGGACAATGCGCCATTTGATGCGTACCAGGAGGACAAGCTGATTGCGGAATACCGCGACCGGCAAATCGGCGGCGGGGTGGATGTGGGTTATGAATTCGGGCGCGATGGAGAGCTGCGAGTGGGCTACCAGATCGAGGACCAGAAATTCACGCCGCGGATTGGGGATCCGAACCTGCTGCCGACGATTCACGGGCGGGCGGGATTTACACGGGTGCAATACATTCTGGATCGTGACGACGACGCGGTGATTCCGCGCAGCGGATACGATTTTCAATTTGACGGCGGATGGCACGACGCGCAGCCGGGATCGACGGAAGCGTTTCCGTCGCTGGAGGCGAGCGCGAGTTTTTACAAACGGCTGAACGAGCCGTCGTCGCTGTTTTTCAATGCGGCGGCCGGGACGACGCTGGGCTATCAAGGAACCGGGATTCCGATTTTTTCGCTGGGCGGGTCGCAGCGGATGTCGGCGTACGGCACGAACGAACTGCTGACCAACCAATATTATTATTTCCGCGCGGGATATTTGCGGGAGCTGCTGCCGCTGCCGCCGTTGCTGGGCGACAAACTGTATTTCATTACGGATTTTGAAATCGCGAAACCGTTTCAGGTTCCGGCGCTGGAGGATCTGCCGCTGTCGTCGCGGCTGCCAGTGGATGGCGCCGCGGGATTTGTGGTGAATACAATTTTTGGGCCGGTGCTGATTGCGGGAAGCGTCGGCGATACGGATCATCACCGATTTTTCTTCCGCATCGGGCGGCTGTTTTAAGAGTGATTCGCGCGGAAGTTAGCGGCTTACCGGGCTGTTTTTTTGCCAGAGGCGGAAGCCGCCGATGAAGGCGTTGTCGTTGCTGCCCAGGCGCGAGCCGGGAGGAAGCGCTTTCAGTTTTTTGGAATTGCCGCCGCCGAGGACGACGTAATCGGCTTCGAGCGCGGTCTTCAGCAGTTCGGTGACTTTGAAAACTTCGCGGCGCCATTTTTTCTTGCCGTATTTTTCCAGGCCGCGAATGCCCAGATAATCCTCGTAGGTCTTTCCTTTCTTGTATTGAAGATGGGCGAGCTCCATGGGTTCAAGAAAGCCGTCGGAAATCATAGCGGAGCCGAGGCCGGTGCCGAGGCCGAGGAAGAGCATTTTGCCGCCCTTGTAGCTGCCGAGGGCCTGCATGGCGGCGTCGTTGATGACTTTTGTAGGATGGCCGAGGGCCTTGGCGAAATCCAAGCCCATCCAGCCGCCGCCGAGGTTGTGAGGCTCGCGGAGCGGGTGACTATTAATGATAGGGCCGGGATAGCCGATGGAGATGCAGTCGAATTTCCAACCTTTGACGGCCAGCTTGATGTCGCGAACGGCGCGGGCGGCGGTCATGGAGGGGCCGGAAACGAATTTGGTGGGCTCCTTTTGGCCGGTCATGAGGAGTTTCACGTGGGTGCCACCGACATCGATGACGAGGACCTTGGGATCTGCTTTAGGGGCATTTTTGGAGTCTTTAGGGGCGGACGGCTTCGCAATCATTTACTTCCTCCGGCGGGGATGGATGAAGGTATCTCGCGGAGTGGCGGGAGTCAAACGGGGAAATGAGGGCAGAGGGCCGGCGCAGGCCGGGCGGGAAGAGTAAGAATACTGAGGAAAGTTCGTTGAATCAGCGTAGATACCGCAGTACAATCCGCGCAGGATTGCAGGAAGTTCTGTCCAGCGACAACTCACGACGCTGAAATTGTGCGGTTAAACTCCGTCTCGTTCCATGCCGAGACGCACCGCGATAGCCAGAAGCCATCCACGGGCCAAAAGAAATTCAGGAAGATTTCCGAGAAGAACTGATTTCTCGGACGGAGGATCGTGATGAACCGGATTCGAAGGAAGAATGTTTTCATACTGGCGGTGGCGGCGCTGATTGGTTTGTTCCTGTTTACGACGCAGGTGCGAGCGCAGGATGCGTCGAGTGACGCGACCGCGGCCGACAGTGCGGCCAAGACGACCAAGAAGAAGACGAAGAAGGCGGCGGCGGACGCCAGCACGGACGCGTCGAGTGCCACCACGACCACGGCGAAGAAAACCAAGAAGGCTGCGGCGGATACAAGCGCCGATGCCTCGAGCGCGACAACCACCACCGCAAAGAAGACGAAGAAGGCGGCGGCGGATGCCAGCGGAACGGCAGCGGCAGACACCTCGGATGCCGCAGCCAAGACGACTAAGAAGACGAAGAAAGCAGCGGCGGATGCCGGCAGTACAACCGCGGCAGATTCTTCGGCTGCTACAACGGCGACAACCAAGAAGTCGAAGAAGGCAGCTGCCGACACGGCGGCGGCTGGCTCGACGGCCGCTGCACCCGCGGCGACGGATTCGGCGGCTACGACCAAGAAGACGCGATCGAAGAAGGCTGCGGCGGATTCCAGCGCAGCAGCACCGGCTGCTTCGAGTGCGGCGGCTCCGGCGGCAGCCCCAGCAGCGAAGCCTGCAGCTTCGACGGCGGCGGCTCCGGCAGCAGCACCGGCGGCCAGCACTCCGGCTCCGGCGAAGACGGCGGCCAAGACTCCGGCCAAGACTTCGGCGGGAACCACGACTCCTCCGCCGGCGGGCAGCGGAATGGTTTGGGTCAATACGGATTCCGGCGTGTACCACAAAGAGGGGACCCGTTATTACGGGAAGACCAAGGCCGGGAAATATATGTCGGAAGCGGATGCACAGAAGGCGGGGTATCACGGCGCGAAGAACGATCAGTAAGGCAGCGCGATTAGCGCGAGCCGGGCCGGGGAGTCACTCTCTCCGGCCCGTTTTTTTTGGTGAGGAGTTGGGTGAGGGCAACGGCGGGCGCGAACGGCGTCTGGAAGGCGACGCGATTCGCGCGACGTGGAGGTGCGGCGCCGCGCGCCGGATCTTTCCCCCGGGCCTTACGGCCCGGGCTAACTTATGCCGCGCCTCCGGCGCTGGATTTTTCGTGATGTGACGGATTTGCTGCTTGTGAAACGAGCAGAGAAGGATGGCTTGTGGCGGGTGGTGCTGGCCGATCGAATGGCAGCCAGGCTCGCAAAAAGCAAGTTCTTCGCTGCGCTCAGAATGACGGCAACGACGGGTAAGGGCGAGGATCGATCCAAGCCGAGGAGGAACCTAGTCCGACATTTCTTCTGGAATCACTCCGCTCAATCCCCCGGCGACAGAAGCTCACGCGTTTACATCGCGACAGAGTTCGAAACGAAGGCTGTTATCATCCAGACATGATTGGTGTGGAATGCTGGGGCGTGTTGTTCGATTTGGATGGAGTGCTGATTGATTCGAACCCGGCGGTGGACCGGGTGTGGAGCGTTTGGGCCGCGCGGCATGGATTTAATGCGGACGAAGTGATCCGCAAGGCGCACGGGCGGCCGAGCCTGACGACGGTGCGGGATTATATTCCGGAGGAGTTGGCGCTGGCGGAGCACCTCGAGTTGGTGCGACAAGAAGTCGCGGATATTGAGGGGATTGTGCCGATGCCGGGGGCGATGGAGCTGCTGGCGTCGATTCCGATGGAGCGCTGGGCGATCGTAACCTCCGGGACCTACGAGCTGGCAACGACCCGAATTCGAGCTGCGGGGCTGCCCACGCCGAAGAATCTGATTACGGCGAGCGACATCCAAAGGGGCAAGCCGGATCCTGAACCTTATATTAAGGGTGCGGCGCTGCTGGGTTTTGCGGCTGGCGAATGCGTGGTGGTGGAAGACGCGGGCTCGGGAGTGCGGGCGGGCAAAGCGGCGGGCGCGCGGGTGATCGGAGTGCGGGGGCCTACGGAATTAGAAGCGACGTTGAAGGCGGCGGGCGCGGACTGGCTGGTGGATAGTTGCGCGGACGTGAATGCCGAGGTGAACGCGGGGAATGGGGGGCTGATGCTCAAGATCAGGACCGAATGAAGCGAGGACCGCGCGACGCGAAGGGAAATCTGCCGCCGGGGCCGCGGGGAAATGTGCTGCTGGGCAGCGCGGTGGACCTGGGCCGCAATTCGCTGAAATTTTTGACGCGCTGCGCGCGCGAGTATGGGGACATTGTTTACCTGCGATTTTTCAACACGCCGATTGTGCTGCTGACCCATCCGAACGACATTGAATACGTGCTGGTGAAGAATCCGGGGAATTTCGTGAAGTCGCGCGATTATCGCGCGCTGAAATCGGTATTGGGGAATGGGCTGCTGACGAATGAGGGGGCGGACTGGCAGAAGCAAAGAAAACTGGTGCAGCCGACTTTTCGGCACGAAAACACGGAGAGATATGCGGACGTGATGGTGCTGGCGACGACGCGGATGCTGGATAGCTGGCGCGGGGGCGAGACGCGGGACATTCACCAGCAGATGATGGCGCTGACTTTGGATGTGGTGGCGCAGTCGCTGTTTGGTTCGGATGTATCGGGGCACGCGGGCGGAGTGGAGCAGGCGCTGGCGGTACTGCTGAACCAGTTCGACGGGATGGCCGGGCTGGCGTTCTTGCTGCCGGAAAAATTGCCGCTGCCGAGTACGATGAAATTCAAGCGCGCGGTGAAGCAGCTGGACAAAATTATTTACGGGATCATTCACGAGCGGCGGAGGACGCGGAAGGCGTCGAAGGATCTGCTGGAGATGCTGCTGCTTTCGCAGGATGCGGAAGGCAGCACGATGAGCGACGAACAGTTGCGCGACGAAGTGATGACGCTTTTTCTGGCGGGGCATGAGACGACGGCCAATGCGTTGTCGTGGAGCTGGTATTTGCTGGCGCAGCATCCGGCGGTGGAGGAGCGATTGTTCGAGGAGATTCGCGCGGTGCTCCACGGGAAGACGCCGACGGCGCGGGATGTGGCGCGATTGCCATACACCGAAATGATCGTGAAGGAAGCGATGCGGTTGTACCCGCCGGCGTGGGCGGTGGGGCGGCAGGCGATGAAGAAATTCGAGCTAGGCGGTTTTCATTTTCCGGCGGGGACGAATATCGCGATTTTGCAGTGGAGCACGCAGCGGGATGCGCGGTTTTTTCCGGAGCCGGAGAAATTCGATCCGGAACGATTTAGCGCGGAGTCGTTGCGGGCGAATCCGTTGCCGCGGTTTGCGTATTTTCCGTTTGGGGGCGGGCCGCGAGTTTGCGTGGGTGCGGGATTCGCGATGATGGAGGCGATTTTGTTGCTGGCGACGATGGCGCAGCGGTTTCGGATGACGTTGGTGCCGAACCGGAAAGTGAAATTGATGCCGTCGGTGACGTTGCGGCCGCGGAATGGGATTCAGATGGTGTTGCATGAGCGGCGGCGGGAAGCGCCGGTGAGAGGCGCGGCGGATTAGTGCGAAAGCTCCGGCCCCCTAAAAAGATTTCCTGTATAGCGATTTCCTTCGGCGGCTGAAGGACTACGCTGAAGAGTTGCCTCGCGACGGAATTCCCGCGGACTGGCTCGATCTGGGCCTCCAATCGTAAGAAGTAGATCCCTCGCTCTGCTCGGGATGACAATTCTTTGATCGAGGTGGGGCTGGAGGTGGCGCCGGGTTTCGGCCTGAGTCGAGGTTTGGCGGCTTTCGCGCGGACGTGGTGCGTTAGGTTTTGCGCATCGATTCGTGCTCACCGGCGGGATGGGGTGGAGTCTAAGCGGGCAGGATCGCCAACCTGTTGGGCTAGGATTTTTCATGAAAATTGCGCTGGGCCTGGTGGTGGGATTTCTTGCGCTGTTCGGCGGCGGGGGCGCTGCTGCGTTTCAGATGGGGCAGACGGATTACACCAAGGCGGAGACGAAGATTGTGCGGCTGCGCGGCAACATGTCTTTGATTCAAATCATGACGCCGCAGGATTTGAACAACATTTTGGTGCTGACGGGGCCGGAGGGTTATTTGCTGGTCGATCATCCGGAGGCGGTGGCGAATGCGATGGTGCAGAAGGAATTGGACCAGCTGGGCAAACGGCCGGTGCGGTTTTTGCTGAATACGCACTGGCACTACGATCACGTGGGCGGAAATGAAATTTACGGGACGGACGCGATTATTGTGGCGCAGGAGAATGTGCGGACGCGGATGATGACGGCGCAGAAGCCGTTTTGGTCGCCGGCGGCGATTGGGCCGTATGCGGAGAAGGCTTGGCCGCGGATTACGTTTCGCGATTCGGTGACGATTCATTTTGATGGCGACGATATTGAGATGGAGCACTACGCGAACGGACACACAGATAGCGATTCCGTAGTTTATTTTTCGAAGGCGAACGTGGTGGCGGTGGGGGACATTTACAACGCGAAGGGCGAGGATTTGGCCGGCGGGCTGGATATTTTGGGGATTGCGCAGTCGCTCGCGGCGGTGCTGGCGCGCGTGAATGACGACACAATTATCGTGACGGGACATTCGCAGCCGTCGAATAAGCGCGAGCTGGCTTTGTATCTGCCGATTCTGAATGCGCAGATTGAGCAGGTGCGTCGAGAGATTGCGGCGGGGAAGTCGCGGAAGGAAATTGAGGCGGAAGGATTGGCGGCGGATTGGGCGCCGTGGTTTGCGCCGAAGAAATTTTCGGGAGGGCAGGATTTTCTGGGGCAGATTTACGGGTCGATTCAGCATACGAATGAGGTGAACCAGTAGGGAGGGAGTTGGGAGCTGGTGCCGAGCGCGAAACCCAGGCGAAAAAGGGTGGAAAAGACCTTTTGCTTTTTGTTCGCCTTGTGGTATGGTGGGGCATCGAAATGGCCGCGCCGGGATGTGGCACTCGGTGGTAGACTCACCCCGCCTCCCCCAGGCAGCTAAATCGCATCACTCCCTTTTGAGGTGCCACTTGAACGACGAAAAGACAAAAAACCTGGACTTGGCGATATCTTCGATTGAAAAGCAGTGGGGCAAGGGCTCGATTATGCGCCTGGGGAATAAGGATGTGCTGGTCCCCGTGAGCGTGATTCCGACCGGTTCGATTTCGATTGATTCGGCTTTGGGTGTGGGCGGCTTCCCGCGCGGGCGGGTGATTGAAGTGTACGGGCCGGAATCGGGCGGTAAGACGACGCTGACTTTGCATGTGATCGCCGAGGCGCAGAAGCTGGGCGGGCAGGCGGCGTTCATCGACGCGGAGCATGCGCTGGATCCGGTGTACGCGCGGAAGCTGGGCGTGGACGTGGACAATTTGCTGGTGTCGCAGCCGGACAACGGCGAGCAGGCGCTGGAAATCGCGGAAGCGCTGATCCGGTCGAACGCGGTGGACATTATCGTGGTGGACTCGGTGGCGGCACTGGTGCCGCGGGCAGAATTGGAAGGCGACATGGGCGACGCGCAGATGGGTTTGCAGGCGCGGCTGATGTCGCAGGCGCTGCGGAAGCTGACGGCGATTGTATCGAAGTCGAAGACCTGCCTGATTTTCATCAACCAGATTCGCGAGAAGATTGGGGTGATGTTCGGCAATCCGGAGACGACGACCGGCGGACGCGCGCTGAAATTCTATTCGTCGATCCGCGTGGATATTCGGCGCATTCAGTCGATCAAGGAAGGCGACCGGGTGATTGGATCGCGAACGCGGGCGAAGATCGTGAAGAACAAGGTGGCGGCGCCGTTCCGCGAAGCCGAGTTCGACATTATTTACGGCGAAGGGGTTTCGCGCGAAGGCGACTTGCTGGATCTGGGCGTGACCAGTGGCTTGCTGGAGAAATCCGGGACGTGGATTTCGTACAAGGCAGATCGGCTGGGCCAGGGGCGCGACAATGCGCGGCAGTTCCTGAAGGAACATACCGACATTCGCGGGAAGATCGAACATGAGTTGCGCAAACAGCTGGGGTTGCCGAATCATTTGCCCAACGGGGAAGTGAGCAACGGTAAGCCCTCTGCGGAAGCGCAGAAGCTGGCGGCCGCGGATGCTGGAAAGCAGCCGGTGCAGGCGCCGAAGACGTCAGCCGCGACGGCGTCGACGGGACGGACGAGCAGGTAGTTTATTCGAGAAGGGCTTAGAATCTGGAGAATTTGGAGATGCGCGGCGGAAATTTTCGCCGCGCATTTTTCTTTTTACCCGGGTTTATATACCTGAATTCATCGCCTGTACGTTCGGACAGTCGTGCGGCCAGTCGTGCGGATCAGGAAAGCTAGCGGCGTTTGGAGTTGCGCTAATGTGCGGGAATTCCTTACACTAAAAGTTCTTCGGCTGAAGTGGGGGATTTTGCGGCCGATATGGAAGTACATGGGAAACCCAGCCTTGAAACAGGTCGTGTCGATTTTTTGCTTATTTTTTGCTGGCGGCTTCGCGATGGCCGCGGGAGCTGGTCCAGCCGCGGGCACTCCTCCGACGACGGCCACGAAGTCCGCACCGGCTGCGACGACTACGCATCATCACAAGAAGAGCGGCATCAGCGCGTACGGCGATCCGACTAAAGATGATAATGCGACTTACGACGATCCGCTGATCCGGCAGATCGCGGTGAATGCGCTGGGGCACGCGAATGGTTCGGTGCTGGCGATGGATCCGACGACCGGCCGGATTCTGACGATCGTCAATCAGAAGATGGCGTTTTCGGCGGGGTTCGAGCCGTGCTCGACGATCAAACCGGTGATTGCGCTGGCGGGATTGCAGGAAGGCGTGATCACGCGCGACACGATGATGAAGGTGGGCCACCGGCGGTACATGGATTTGACCGAAGCGATGGCGCACTCGAACAACATTTATTTTGAGGAAGTGGGGACGCGGCTGGGATTTCCGCGGGTGCACAAATACGCGCATCTGCTGGGGCTGGGGCAGAAGGCGGGGTATAACATTCCGGAAGAGCAGGCCGGGACGCTGCCGTCGGCGCCGCCGAATTACGGGGGAGTGGCGCGCATGTCGAGTTTCGGCGAAGGGATCCGGCTGACGCCGCTGCAACTGGCGTCGTTGGTTTCGACGCTGGCGAATGGCGGGACGCAATATTATTTGCAATATCCGCGGACGGAGCAGGAACGCGCAGCGTTCGAGCCGAAGGTGAAACAGGAATTGGATATCGCGCCGCTGCTGCCGGATTTGCGCGAAGGCATGCTGGCGGCGGTGATGTATGGAACCGCGAAACAAAGCTACGATCCGGACGAGCAGGCGCTGGGCAAGACCGGAACCTGCAACGACGAATCGCTGGGCGGACGGCTGGGCTGGTTTGTTTCGTATGCGGACGAAGCGCATCCGCGAATCGTGCTGGTGGTGCTGATCCGGGGCGGCGGGCGCGCGACCAGCGGGCCGCATGCGTCGGAAATTGCGGGCCGGATTTATCACGGGCTGCGCGACCGGAATTACTTTGCGGAGTCCACGCGTAAAATGCGGGACGCGCGCGCGACGGCGCGAGCGGCGCAGTAGCAGTAGCAGTAGCAGGCCCGTTTACTTCAGGAACTCAACCCCTTCGATTTTCCTTCACTGGCATTGCGGTGCTGCGTTATTCTGCTGCCTCGAAATAATTTGTTGAGGGCGATGAAAAATACACTCCGAATCGCGGGTTGGATCGCGCTGCTGGCGGTGGGCGGCGTGTGCATGGGCGCGTCGTATCGCGCGCGGGTGATGGCGGAACAGCAGGTGAGCGAGCAGGCTAGCCTGGCGAGCCAGGAAGCGCGGCACATGCAGGAGGAGATTGTGATTTTCAGCGAGAAGATCGTGCCGCCGCGGCATCCCTTCAACGCGATCTTGCAGGATCTGGGAATAACCGCGGACAACGCGGCGCGGCTGACAGCTTCAGCGCAGTCGGTGTTCGACTTGCGGCGGCTGCGCGCGGGGAACAAGCTGAGCGTAGGACGCACGGTGATGGGCGAATTGCGGGCAGTGAAGTACCGCATCGATGCCGAGCGGGTGCTGCTGATTTCGCCGAAGGGCAACGATTTTCATTCGGAGATTGAGACGATTCCTTCGGAAACGGAAATGAAAGGCGTGGCCGGGGAAATTCACGGATCACTGTTTGAATCGGTGATCGACGCGGGAGAAAAACCGGAGCTGGCCATGCGGCTGGCGGAGATTTTTGGCTGGGACCTGGATTTTTACACCGACCCGCGGCCGGGCGACACGTTCCGGGTGGTGGTCGAAAAGAAAATGCTAGCGAACGGCGAGATGTCGTCGTACGGGCGGATTCTGGCGGCGGAATATGTGAACGGCACGCATCCGTACCGCGCGGTTTTGTTTCACGATCCGGCAGGAGTGCCGGCGTATTACACGCCGGACGGGAAGTCCATGAAGAAGGCGTTTTTACATTCGCCGCTGAAATTCGCGGCGGTGATTACTTCGCATTTCAGCCAGAACCGTTTTCATCCGATCTTGAAGGAGTACCGGCCGCACCTGGGAATCGATTACGCGGCGCCGTCGGGCACGCCGGTGCAGACGATTGGCGACGGGCGGGTGATTTTCGCGGGGCCCAAGGGCGGAGCGGGAAATCTGATCGAGATTCAGCACTCGAACGGATACACGACGTATTACATGCATCTTTCGCGGGTTTTGGTGCACAGCGGCGAGCGCGTGGAACAGGGTGAACGCATTGGCCTGGTGGGGATGACCGGGCTCGCGACCGGCCCGCATCTGGATTTCCGGATTCAACGCGGAAAAGACTTTTTGAATTTTGAGCGCTTGCCGTTGCCGCCATCGGATCCGGTTTCGAAGCGTGAGTGGAACGATTTTGTGGCGATGCGCGACGTGGCCATGGCGCAGATGCCGCCGGTAGGTGCGGCACAGGCCACGGCGTTGGCAAAAAATTCCGCACCCTCGACGATCCCGCCTGCTCCCGCCGTTTCAACTTCCCGCTAGGCTATTAATCTACTTATTTTTTCCGGCGTTTTTGGTGAGGTGCCAGGTTTCGCACCAGGTGCAGAGGTACGCGCGGAGATTTTTCGGGGCGTTGGGCAGGGTGAGCTGATGCGTAGCGGTGTCGAGGGCTTCGCGTTCGGAGAGATATTTGCGTTTGCCGGTGACTTCGCAGTTGGGTTCGCTCATGGGTGACTGAAATTCGGCTTCAGGGGCGTTAGCCCCGGCCTGAGCCAGCCTCTTACGGCGGGACTAAAGCTTCGCCCTTCCGGTGGAATTTTATGCTGCCCGTGCGGAGATCGAACTCGAGAGCACGGATGCGCAAGAGAAATCAGGCGCGCAGTTCCCAGGTGTCGCCGGCGCGGAGGAGCTTGGCTAGATCGCCTTTGCCTTTTTTCTTCTGGACGTCTGCGATCTGCTGGTTGACCAGATCTTCGTATTGGGGGACGTTCTCGATGGCGCGGAAAACGCCGACGGGGGTGGGGAATCCGGGCATGGTGTCCATGCGGGAGATGGCGAAGGCGTAGACCGGATTTTCGTTGTGCTCGTCGTGGACCAGTAGATCTTTTTCGGTGAGGCCATTGCCGAGGGTGACGACTTCGAGATCGAGGCCGACCAGGCGGATGCCTTTGTCGCGATTTTTGCCGAAGATGAGGGGCTTGCCGTGTTCGAGCTGGACGACGTGCTCGCTGCGGGCGTCGCGCTCGGTGATGGTGTCCCAGGCGCCGTCGTTGAAGATGTTGCAATTCTGCAGAATTTCGACGTAGGCCGAGCCTTTGTGGGCCGCGGCTTTTTTGAGGGTTTCGCGCAGATGGGCCTGGAAAACGTCGACGGAACGCGCGACGAAAGTGGCTTCAGAACCGATGGCCAGCGAAAGCGGATTGAAGGGGCGATCGACGGAGCCGAAGGGCGTGGATTTTGCTTTTTTGCCGACTTCGGAGGTCGGGGAATACTGGCCTTTGGTCAGGCCATAAATTTTGTTGTTGAACATCAAAACTTTCAGGCCGACGTTGCGGCGCAGCATGTGGATGGTGTGATTGCCGCCGATGGAGAGAGAATCGCCGTCACCGGTGGCGACCCAGACGTCGAGATCGGGACGAACGAGTTTCACGCCGGTGGCCACGGCGGGCGCGCGGCCGTGAATGGTGTGGAAGCCGAATACATTCATGTAATAGGGAAAACGGCTGGAGCAGCCGATGCCGGAGATGAAGACGAATTTTTCCTTGGGGACTTTCAAGTCGGCGAAGACCATCTGCACGGCGGAAAGGATGGCGTAGTCGCCGCAGCCCGGGCACCAGCGGATTTCCTGGTCGGTTTGGAAGTCTTTTTTGGTGTAGATGGGTAGTTCGGCCGTGGTCATTTGTTTCTCCTGATCCGGTAACGATTCGACATTCATTAACCCAGGAGCTCTTCGATTTTGTCTTCGATTTCAGATTGCTTGAAGGGCTTGCCTTGAATTTTTCCGTAGCTTTGCGCGTCGACGAGGAACTTGGCGCGCAGGATCATGACGAGCTGGCCCATGTTCATTTCGGGGACGAGGACTTTTTTGTAGCGCTTGAGCACGTCGCCGAGGTTGCGGGGGAACGGGTTCAGGTGGCGCAGATGCACGTGGCCGATTTTGCGGCCTTTTTCGCGCTGGGCGTTCATGGCGGCGGTGATGGGACCGTTGGTGGAACCCCAGGCGACGATCAAAAGATCGCCGGAGGCATCGCCTTCCGGAATTATTTCGGGAATATCCTGGGCGATGCCGGCAACTTTTTCGGCTCGGGTGCGGACCATGTGTTCGTGATTCAGCGGCTCGTAGTTGATGTTGCCGGTGACGTCCTGCTTTTCGATGCCGCCGATGCGATGTTCGAGGCCGGGGGTACCGGGGATGGCCCAGGAGCGCGCGAGAGTATCGGGATTCCGCTTGTAAGGCTGGAAGCCGACGGGATTGGTTTCGTACGTCACTGGAAATTTGGGCAGGTCTTCGATGTCAGGAATTTTCCAGGGTTCAGCGCCGTTGGCGAGGTAGCCGTCAGAAAGAATAATCACCGGGACCATATACTTGATGGCAATGCGACTGGCTTCGAGCGCGATCCAGAAACAATCGCCAGCGGTGGCGGGTGCGAGGACGGGAATCGGCGCTTCGGAGTTGCGGCCGAAGAGGGCCTGGAGCAAGTCGGCCTGTTCGGTTTTGGTGGGCAAGCCGGTCGAAGGGCCGCCGCGTTGGATGTCGCAAACGACGAGAGGCAATTCGACGGCGACGGCGAGGCCGAGTGCTTCGGTTTTCAGGGCCATGCCGGGGCCGGAAGTGGTGGTGATGCCGAGCGCGCCGGCATACGCGGCGCCGATGGCGGAAGTGACGGCAGCGATTTCGTCTTCGGCTTGAAAAGTCGTGACGCCAAAATCCTTGTACTGCGAAAGTTCATGCAGGATGTCTGACGCGGGCGTGATGGGATACGAACCCAAGAACAATTTGACGCCCGCTTGCTGCGAGGCGGCGACGAAACCGAGGGCGAGAGCGGCATTGCCGCTGATGTTGCGATAGGTGCCGGGTTCGAGCTTGGCCGGCGGAATTTCGTAGCTGATCTGAAAGGCTTCGGTAGCTTCGCAGTAGCTATAGCCCGCTTTCATCGCCAGGGTGTTGGCCTGAACCAGGTCGGGCTTGTTTTTAAATTTGTCGTTCAAGTAGCGGAGGGTCGGCTCCATGGAGCGGTTGTAGAGCCAGTAGCACATGCCGAGGGCGAAGAAATTCTTGCAGCGGTCCATGCTTTTGGCATCGAGGCCGAGGTCCTTCAGCGCGCTGCGAGTGAGCTTGGTCAGTTCGACCGAAAAGAGGCGATAGGCGTCGAGCGAATGATCTTCGAGCGGGCTGACTTTTACCTGAGCCTTACGCAGATCGTTTTCCTCGAAGTTGTCGAGGTTGACGATCAGGATGCCGTTGGGTTTGAGGTCCGCGAGATTCATTTTCAGCGCGGCGGGATTCATGGCGACCAGGACATCGACGCTGTCGCCGGGGGTGTACACGTCGTTCGACGAAAAGTGAACCTGGAATCCGCTGACTCCGGGCAAGGTGCCCGCAGGGGCACGAATCTCCGCCGGAAAATCCGGGAAAGTGGCGAGGTCATTGCCGAAGAGCGCGGCGGTATTGGTGAACTGGCTGCCGGTGATTTGCATGCCGTCGCCGGAGTCACCGCAGAAGCGGATGACGGCGCGGTCGACGACTTCTTTTTTGCGCCCGACGATATCAACGAGTGAGCTGGACATTTGCTTCAAGATCTCCAAAACATCTGCAGAGGCTTGGGGTTAACCCCTGAGAAGTTAGATGCGGAATCAGGGATAAAGCTGCTAAAGGGGGACGACGAGAGGGGCGACGAAACACCGGAAAAAGTAGAGACGGTTTTGAGTTTTTGCTGCATAACCCCAACGGTAGGCTATCACAAGGGGTAACGATTTGCGCCGGAGACGCAGGGAGTGGTGACCAAGAGGTGCTGAGCGGCTTCTCCTGCGAGGTGAATGGTTTACGGGATTGCGGCGGGCATGCGGCGGCATAGAATGGGAACCAGGAATGGCGGGGGAACGTCGAAGGCTTTAGCGGGTGGGTCGGTAGTAGCCGACGATTTGAAGGGCGAAGGAAACCGGTTAGTGCGCGATGAAAATTGATTTCCAAAAATTGGCAGAGGCGGCGCAGCAGCACACCAAAGGGCACGCGGTGCGGCACTGGTTCATTACGCTGGGCGGGCCGGGATTAATTTTGCTGGGACTGCTGGACAGCTCGGTGATTCCGATTCCGGGCAGCATGGACGCGATGACGATCGTGCTGGCGGCGCACCAGAAGACCTGGTGGATGTACTACGCGGTGATGGCAACGATCGGTTCGGTGGTCGGCGCTTATATTACGTACCGGATTGCGAGGAAGCAGGGGGATAAGGCGCTGCACGCGCGGCTTTCGGCGCGAAACGCGAAAATGGTGACGGAGACGTTTGAGAAGTACGGATTTGGAGCGATTGCGGTGCCGGCGTTGTTGCCGCCGCCGATGCCGATGGTGCCGTTCGTGATTGCGGCGGGGGCGCTGCAATATTCGACGAAAAAGTTTATTGCGGCGATGTCGCTAGGCAGGATTATCCGCTACTGCATTTTGGCGTATCTGGGCGCGACGTATGGGCGGAAGATATTTGCGGTGGTGCTGGCGCATGGGGAAATGGCTTTGGCGGTGACGATTGGGATCGCGGCGGTGGTGGCGCTGGTTTTGATTTTGATGCGGTCGAAGAAGAAGAGAGAGGCTTTGGCGGGGGCGAGGTAGGAGAAGGCTGGGCCCGGCGGGAATCGAAGAGAGATCCTTCGTCGCGAAAGGCGCTCCTCTGGATGACGGCCAAATACGGACGCGCGATGAGGCGGCAGTGATCGTCACCGCCAAAGCGCGCCGACGCTGAAAGATTGGAATTGCTCCGCGGGAAATCGATTGGCAGCAACGGCAAAAGCTAAATGCTTAGCAAGGCTCCCACCGTTCGCAGAGGCGGCGAAGAGTGGGGCACCCTCAAAGACCAAACGCAACAGCTCCTGCTGCGAAATTATTTTACGGGGTTGCCGTCGGCGTCGATTTTGTGGACTTCGCCGATATTGAGTTCGCGGATGCCGGGTTCGACTTTGCTCATGTCACCGACGACGACCCAGACGAGATGATTGGGGAGAATATATTTCTGGGCGATCTGGTTGGCGTCGGCGGGAGTGACGGCCAGCGCTTTGGCGGTGAAAGTGTTGTAGTAATCGGGCGGCAGGCTGTATTGGAGAATTTGGCCGTAGGCGCCGGAGAGTTGCTGGACGGTTTCGAACGAGCCGGGGAGATCGAGGGTGGCGCTGGCCTGTTCGTCTTTTAGTTCGGCGGCGGTGATGGGTTTGGGTCCGACGATGCCGTTGTACTCAGCGACCAGTTCGGCGAGGGACTCTTTAGTTTTGTCGGTTTGCACCGGCGAAAAGCTGATGTAGGGGCGCTGATTTTTCGCCGGGAGGATGCCGGCGAATACGCCGTAGGACCAGTGCTTGTCCTCACGCAGATTCATATTGATGCGCGACATGAAGTTCCCGCCGAAGACGCCGTTCACGAGTTCGAGCGAAAGAGCATCGGGACTGTTTTGCAGGGGGGCGAGCTGGGCGGCAATGATCAGACTCTGACCCGAGCCGGGACGATCGACGAGATAGACTTCGTCTTTGGCCGGCTGCGAAACTTCAGGGATGGTTTTCCTGGGAACGTCGCCGGATTTCCAGGAGCCGAAAAGGGATTCGAGTTTGGGGGTAATCTCGGCGAGAGTGGTGTCGCCGACGATGAGCAGGGTGGCGTTGTTGGGTTTGAAATATTCGCTATGGAATTTGGCGAGATCCTCGCGGGTTAGTTTCTCCACGCTGGCTTCGGTGCCGATCCCGGAAAATGCGCCGCCGTACGGATGATCTTTGCCGTAGAGCAGCGCGGGGCCGACGCGGAAGGCCATGGCGTTAGGCGTGACTTTTTCGCGCTGGATGGCGGCGAGGCGTTCTTTCTGCAGGCGATCGAATTCTTTTTGGGGAAAGGCCGGATGAAGGATCAGGTCGGCGTAGATGTTGAGAGCCTGGTCCATATTTATTTTCAGGGCGTCAAGATCGACGGTGGCCGTGTCGAGATTGGCGCCGGCGGTAAATTCGGCGCTGAGGGCGGCGAGTTGTTCGCTGATCTGGAGGGAATCGCGAGTGGGCGTGCCTTCCTCGAGCATGCGCTGTTCGAAGCTGCAAGTGCCGCGGGCGTCGACGGGATCGGCGGAAAAGCCGCCATCCACCATGAGCGAAAAATTGACGACGGGAGCGGTGTGGCGCTCGGCCAAAACAATTTTCAATCCGTTGGAGAGCGTAGCGGTCTGCATCGGGGGAAGCTTCAGAGACATGGCCGAGCCAAGCGCGGGCGGTTTGGAGCGATCGAGAGGCGCGGAAGTATTAAAAGTGGTCGGATAGGGGTGGACTTCCAAAACGTAGTCGCCGTCGCTGAGCCACTCGTCGGCGGCTTTCTTGACGCTGGCCGGCGTGGCGGCCTGGACTTCTTTTAGGTAATCCTTGTAGCAATCCGGATTACCGGTGAAGGTCTGGCAGCGGGCGATGATGTCACTCTTGCCGCCGAAGCCGCCGATGCGCTCCATAGTGCGGGCGTACTCGCCGAAGATCTGAGTTTTCGCCAACTGCAATTCTTCCTGGGTCGGGCCGTTCTTCAGAAAATTCTGCAATTCTTCGTTGCCGGCGGCTTCTACTTTGCTGAGCTCGACGCCGGGGCGGGCGGTAAGGTTGATGTAAAACTGGCCGGCAATTTCATTGGTGAAGTTGCTGGCAGTGGCGCTGGTGGCGATTTGATCCTTGTAGACCAGGCGCTTGTAGAGCAGAGAGGTTTTTCCGCCGCCGAGGATTTGGGCGGCGAGGTCGAGGATGGGTTCGAGTTGCGAGCCGAACTGCGGGACGTTCCAGACGCGATAGAGGCGAGCCTGGGGGACGCGATCCTGCACGGTGCCGCGGTGGGTTCCGGTGCGCTTGGCGATCCATTCTTCGTTCTTGGCGATGGGCGGGCCGGCGGGAATTGCGCCGTAATATTTTTCGACTTTCTCGCGGGCAACTTCGGGAGTGATGTCGCCGGCGATGACGACGGTGACGTTGTTGGGGCCGTAGTAAGTCTTAAACCATTCCTGGACGTCCTTCATGCTGGCGGCGTCGAGATCGGCCATGGAGCCGATGACGGTCCAAGAATAAGGATGGCCGACCGGATAAGTACTTTCGGTGATGAGCTGCCGGGTCACGCCGTAGGGCTGATTTTCACCCTGACGTTTTTCGTTCTGAACCACGCCGCGCTGCAGGTCGAGTTTTTTCTGGTCGAGAACCGGAAGCAAGTGGCCCATGCGATCGCTTTCGGCGAACAGCGCGTAATCAAGCATGGAGGTCGGGACGTTTTCGAAATAATTGGTGCGATCGTTGTTCGTGGTGCCGTTGAGGTCGGTGGCGCCGATGCTTTCCATGGCGTTGATGTAGGTGAGATTGAAATTTTCGCTGCCGCTGAACATCAGGTGTTCGAAGAGGTGGGCGAAACCGGTCTTGCCGGGTTTTTCGTTTTTGGAGCCGACGTGATACCAGGTGTTGATGGCGACGATGGGAGCTTTGTGGTCCTCGTGGACCAGGACGGTGAGGCCGTTATCGAGGACAAATTTGGTGTAAGGAATGTCGGGAATGGGGATTTTCGGGGCGGCGGGTTTGGAGGCCGCGGCCGCGGGCGCCTTGGCTTTCTCCGCAGGAGCGGGAGTTGACTGGGCGGATGCAGGGCGGCAAGTGAAGAGGAGCAGGGCCGCGACGACCAGAGACAGAGCAACGTTTTGCAGAATCTTGAGGTTCTTCAACGTAATCCTCCATGAAAGTCTACGGTGCGAGGCGATGCCCGCATCGACGCAGAAAAAGTAAGATCACTGGCCTTGGGAAGTTAGGAACCGCAGCACGCTGGTGGCTTTGACGCACGTCCATAATAACGGTTTCAATTCTTTTGTCGAGACGAGGGTCGGGCTGCGGCGTCCACGTTCCGGCACTTCGCTAGTCTCTATTCTTTTACGCTTTCGCCTCAGAGTTTCGCCTGGCCAGCCGATGGTATTTGCGGGGATGGCCGGAGGGGAAGGGCAAGTGGGTGAAGATTGGGGAGGTTAGATGGTGGTTCGAAAAAGTACAGGTGGCCGGAAGTACCATTGACTTTCGCTTTAGATTCGCCCACAATCGGCGGGAAATTTGAGTGGCCGAGTTGCGCCCCTGGGGGCTGGAATGACACTAACGAAACGACAGAAAGAAGTGCTGAATTACCTGGTGGGCTTCCTGAACAAGAACGGATATTCGCCGAGCTTTGAGGAGATTGCGCACGCGCTGAAGCTGACCTCGCTGGCGACGGTGCACAAGCATCTCTCGACGCTGGAGAAGAAGGGATACATCCGGCGCGGGTACAACCAGAGCCGATCGATCGAGGTGGTGCAGCTGCCCAAACCGATCCGGGAGCAGGTGCTGGACCGGCATGTGGTGGAGCTGCCGCTGGCCGGGAGGATTGCCGCCGGGCAACCGCTGGAAGCGGTGGAGTCGAACGAGACAATTTCGCTGGCGGATTTCGCGCGGGGGCAGGGCACGTTTGTGCTGCAGGTGAAGGGCGAATCGATGCGCGACGATCATATTCTCGACGGCGATTACATTGTGGTGGAGCAGACCCAGGTAGCGAACCACGGGGAGATCGTGGTGGCTCTGGTGGGCGAGGACGAAGCGACGCTGAAGAGGTTCTATCGCGAGCCGGGCGGGAAGGTGCGGCTGCAGCCGGCGAATTCGGCGATGTCGCCGATTATTGTGCAGGGTACGGACGTGAAGATTCAGGGGCGGGTGGTAGGCGTCCTGCGCAAATACAACTAGAATAGCGGCACGATGAGCGTGCCGAGAAAAGACGAAGCAGCAGCGTATTACTTTACCTATATCGATCGAGTGCCCGAGGCTGACGTTCTGGCCGTGATGGAACGGCAGCTCGGCGAAGCCTCCCAATTATTTTCGACCATCTCCGAAGAAAAATCCTTGCACCGGTATGCTCCGGAGAAGTGGAGCATCCGGCAGACGCTGAACCACATCAGCGACACGGAACGCATGTTCGCGTACCGCGCTTTGTGGTTTGGGCGCGGGTTTAGCGATCCGCTGGCGAGTTACGATCAAAATATCAGCGCGAGTGGGGCGCGGGCCGACGAGTGTTCGTGGGCCCGGCATGTCGCGGAGTTCGGGGATGTGCGGCGGGCGAGCCTGGCGCTGTATCGGAATTTCCCGGCGGAGGCCTGGAAGCGCAGCGGGGTGGCTAGCGGGAATCCGGTTACGGTGCACGCGCTGGCCTACATTATTGCGGGACATTTCGCGCATCATATGGCGATTTTGCGGGAGCGATATTTGTAGTTTGCTGAATGAATGAGATTCTAGTCGGAATTGCCGTTCAACGCCCTTGGCCCACAAGAGCCAGATTCCCAGGATGGCGAGGCCGAAAGTGAGACAGGACGCCGACATACCAGGCGATTGCCGAGTCCCCCGAGAATATCGGTTTCATTGAAATCGAGCTTGCGGTAGGTCGCGGGTCGGGCTTAAGATGCGGGTCCCCAGCAGTTCTAACTTGAAGTTGTCTCACCGGACACTACTGTACCATTTTGGATTTGGCAGGGGTGCCGCAACGGACTACATTCAAGACCCGGTCATATTTATGGCGTAGGCGTTTTTTGGCGTAATTGATTTGAGGAGGCAGTATGTGGGGAGACAAGAAACCGGCGACCCCCGCGGGCAGTGCGCTTCCGAAGCAGCACCCGGCTCAAGAAACGACTGAAAAGCAGTGGCAGCAGAAGGCGACAGCACCAATTCCGAGTGCAAACGCACCGGCTTTTTCTGGGGAGGCAAAAACAATGGCACCAGGCGATTCGTTTTCCAACAGCGGTTCGGGCACAGCGCGATTGGGTTCGACGCTGCATGTAAAGGGTGAAATCACGGGTAATGAAGATTTGCTGATCGATGGCAGCGTGGAAGGTCTGGTTCAGCTGGAAGACCGCAAGCTGACCGTAGGCGCGAGCGCCAAGGTTACGGCGGACGTGATTGCGCGCGAAGTCGTGGTTTACGGCAACGTGAAGGGCAATCTGCGGGCGCGCGACCGGATCGAGATCAAGAAGGACGGGTCGGTGGTGGGGGATCTGACCACGGCGCGCATTTCGATCGAAGATGGAGCATATTTCAAGGGCTCGATCGAGATCGACAAGACCGGCGATGAAGCGGACAAGTCGAACCGTTCGAAAGTCACGGCCAGCGCAACGTCTTAAGGAATTTGGATTGGGTATCGGGCGGTCGCGGGCCGGCGATTTGGTTAGTGGCGCTGGTTCGCGGCCGCTTTTTTTTGCGGTGAACTTCGGTTTTTGATTCCCCTCGTATTCTGCCTGAAGTTTTCTTCCTGAGCTTTGCTTCTTACGTTTGAGAATCAGCGTTTCTTAGGTCAGAGCTGGAAGCTCCGACTCCCTAAGCTTTGCGCTGGAAAATTGGGCGGTAGGGTGGGAATCGAAGAGAGATCCTTCGTCGCAAAAGGCGCTCCTCTGGATGACGGCCAAAAACGGTTTGGCGCCGGGACCGGAATTCGGCGAAGAAGCGGATCGTCTAAAGCCCGCACCCTTTGCTAAGAGGCGCAAAGAGTGCGGCACCCGAGAAAGCAACTGAAGAAGCAAAATGCCCCACCCTTCGCGGACGGCGCGAAGGATGGGGCACCTGCAAAAACGGCAACGACTCGTACTGCTCGATTTGCGGTTACTTGCCTTTGATTGAGAGCAGCTCGATATCGAAGATCAGGGTGGAATTGGGGCCGATGTCGCCGCCGGCGCCGCGGCTGCCGTAGGCGAGGTCGGAAGGAATGTAGAGCTGCCATTTCGAGCCGACGGGCATGAGCTGGAGAGCTTCGGTCCAGCCTTTGATGACCTGATTGACCGGGAAAGTGGCGGGGCCGCCGTGTTTGGCGGAGGCGTCGAATTCGGTGCCGTCGATCAGCGTGCCGCGATAGTTGCAGACCACGGAATCGGTCGCGACTGGTTTGGGACCGGTGCCGGGGGTGACGATTTTATATTGCAGGCCGCTGGGAAGAGTTACGACGCCGTCTTTCGCTTTGTTGGCGGCGAGAAATGCATCGCCCTTTGCCTTATTTATGTCGCCTGCCTGGGCCATCTTTTCCTCCTCAGTTTTGCGCATCTCGGTCTGGAGCGTGTCGAGCACTGCTTTGGCCTCGTCGTCGGTTAAGAGCATTTTGCCGCCGGCCAGGGCGTCTTTCATGCCGCGAAGAAAAATGGCGTTGTTGACGTCGAGTGAATCAGACTTGAACTTGGCGGCGACGCTCCGGCCGATGTTCATACCGATGGCGTAGCTGGCTTTGTCTTTCTGGGTGGTCAGCGCGAGTGGCGCCGGAGTTTTCGCGGTGGTGGCGGTGTGCGGCTTGGAGGCGGCGCCGGCCGCGGGAGTTTTCGCGGCAGGGGTTTGAGATGAAGTGGAGGACGCGGGCGGAGTGGACGTGGTTTGCGCCGCGAGCGTCATGGAGAAAAGCACGATACTAGTTGAGAGAAGGGTTAACTTCAATTTTAAGTGAAAATTTGGCATGGGAAGAGTTTCGCATTGGTGTGACGAATTCGCAAATCGGGCTGAGATCGAGTTATTTTTTTGGAGAAAGTTAAGATAGGTGAGGGCGAATGGTGCGCGGATGAAGGAAAACACGGCGAGCGGCACGGCGTTGAGTGTGGCGAAGGTGCGGGCGGCGCACCAACTGATCGACGACGAGCCGCGGATTCTGAACGATCCGGTGGCGCTGCGGCTGATCGGGGACGATGCGATCGAGGCGATTCGCGCGGACGCGAGCTTGCGTTCGAATGCGCGTTTCGCGGCGTTCCGGGCGCATATCGTGATGCGGAACCGCTATGCCGAAGATTGCTTGAGTGCGGCAGTGGAACGGGGAGTGAGCCAGTACGTATTGCTGGGCGCGGGGTATGACACCTTTGCGTACCGGCAACCGCCGTGGGCCGCAGGGCTGCGGATATTCGAGGTCGATCATCCGGTGACGCAGGGGGCGAAGCTGGAGTTATTGGCGTCGTGCGGAGTTGCGGTGCCGGCGAATTTGAGTTTCGCGCCGGTTAATTTTGAATCGGAATCGCTGCGGGAAGGCCTGGCGCGGGCTGGATTCGATTTTTCGCAGGCGGCATTTTTTTCGTGTTTGGGCGTGCTGGTTTACCTGGACGAAAAATCGGTGGAAGAGCTGTTTCGATTCGCGGGCTCGATGCCGCCGGGTTCGGAAATTGTTTTTACGTTTTCGCAGCCAGATGCGGCGCTCGATGCGAGGGAGCTGGAAGTGCGGGCCAAGATCAATGCAACGGTAAGCGAAATGGGCGAGCCGTGGCGTTCGTATTTCGAGCCGGGGAGGTTGCGGGAGCTGCTATTGCGCTCGGGTTTCTCGGAGGTTTCGTTTTTGAGTCCGGAAGAGGCGGACGAGAGATATTTTCGCGGACGCAGCGATGCGCTGCGGCCGCCGCGGCAGGTGCGGCTGGGCCGGGCGGTGAAATAATTTGCGAAATCAGAAGGACGTGATCAATGGAGTGTCGCACCTCCGGCGCTCAGAGTCCTCGGGGAGACGGTTACCCGGGCCTTACGGCCCGGGCTAACTTATGCCGCCCCTCCGGGGCTGGGGAAATGGAGAGCTGAAAGAGGCGGATGCGGCGATGGCGCGGATTCGTGGATGAGATTCTTCGCGCCGCTTCCTTCCTGCGTCAGGGCAGGCAAGAATGACGGCCAGTGCGGCGATGATGAGGCTTGGGCGATTAGTTGACTTCGATGGTGGTGACGCTTAGGGCTGGCAGAGTCAGGGTTAGGGTAGAACCGGTGGCGGGCATGGTGCCGATGGAGACTGGGGCGACCTGAGTTTGGTTTTGGGCGGAGGCGGCGGTGATTTGGTAGAGCTGGGCGGTGCCGGTCAGGGATTGGCCGGTGATGGCGGTTACTTGCGCCGAGGAGGAGCGGTTGATGGCGACGAAAACGATTCGGCCGGGAGTGGTAGTGTCGCTGCTGGCGTAGACGACCACGTTGGCGACATTGCTGGAGGTGGATTGCAGCGAGGTGTCGCCGAAATTGGCTCCGGCGCCGTCGAAATCGCGGAAGGCGCGGAAACCGGCGAGGGCGTAGGAGTAGGTGCCGTTGGGCGGCCAGAAATTCGCGGCGAAAACTCCCTGGGCGCCGAAGATGCCGAGATTGTCGGCCTGGGCGATGGTGCCGGCGATGTGATTCCAGCCGCCGCTTTCGTATTCGGTCATGGAAATTTTCATGCCCGGAAATTCGGAATTGATTTTGGATTGCAGGCGGCCGAGCAGATTGATCGGAGAGTTGCCGAGTTCCTCGTAAATCCACGGATTGCTGTTGGTGAGGGTGTCGTTGAAGGTGGGATCCCAGAGGTTGCGTGGGCTTTGGACTATGAGCTGGACCTGCGCGGCGGTGAGCGTGGTGCTGGTGAGGTCGAGGCTGCGGGTGCCGTCGGAATCGTATTCTTCGGCGTACCAGTGGAAATCGTAGACGTCGACCAGCGGCTTGCCGAAGGTGGCCGAGGCGGCGCTGATCGCGGTGAGATATTTGTCGGGAAACCAGTTGTTGCCCGTGGGCGTGGCGCTTAGCTCACCCTGCCAGTTGTAGATGCCCTGAAACCCGTAATGCACCGGGCCGAAGATAATCATGTCCGGGAATTGGGACTTCAGCGCCTCGGTCATGGTGATGGTCTTGGCGATGTAGGCGTCGGAGGTAACCGGGTTCGGGCCCTGAATCTCGAGGTGGGTGGAATTCCAAAGTTCCGGCTCGTTATCGAGGCTGACAAATGTGGGATGCGCGGGATTCGCGCCAAAAATTCCCTGGCCGGAAAATTTCTGGTCGAGGGCCCAGACGAATTCGTCCATGTAGACGTTGGCGTCGGTAGTGGGCGGGGTGATGGTGAACGGGGCACTGGAAACGGTGCTCTTTTGATCGACGACGGTTTTGAAGCGCGACAAGTCCGGCGGACTGGTGACGCTGACCGGGCCGCTTTCGTCGGCGGAGACCAGACCTTGCAGCTGAACGGTCATCAGGCTGGCGAGGCCGCTCGATTGGTCGCCGGCGATGAAGACGCGAACGGCTTCGGCCGGGACGGTGCTGGAGCTGAGATAGTCGTCGTTCTCGTAGAGGTAATCGCTGCCGGCGTTGGAGGCGTTGGTTTCCCAGTTGTAGGCGGTCCAACGATTGCCGCCGGCGCGATCGAAAGTGAGTTGCGGCGGAGCACCGGTGACGCCGGAATAAAAATTGATTCCGTAGATGTAGGGCGAGATGGGTTTGGTTTGGGTGGGGTCGATGGTGATGGTGACGTCGGCGGTAACGGCGACGGGAGTGGCGGTGGATTGCGATGAATTGGCGCTTTCACCGGCGGCGTTGACGGCGGAGACGACGTAGAAGTAGGCGGTGCCGTTGGTCACGGTGGTGTCGAGGTAGTTGGTGGCGGTGGGCGAGGCGAGCGTGGAGGTGAAGGGCCCGCCGCTGGTGGTGGAGCGTTTGACGTGGTAGCTGGTGGCGCCAGTGCTGGCGTTCCAGGTAAGTGAAATTTGGGCGTTGCCACCGGTGGCTGCGAGACCTGTGGGTGTTGCCGGGACGGTGGCGGGTGCGGTGGGCGCGGCGATTTGTGTTTCGGCGCCGGAAGTTGTGGAGCGTTTTACGTGGTAGCTGGTGGCGCCGGTGCTGGCGTTCCAGGTCAGAGTGACTTTCGCGTTGCCGGGCGCGCCCTGTAAACCGGTTGGTGCCGGGGGAGGGGCTGGAGGTGCAGCAGGTGTGGCGCTGACTTCGGTAGAGTTCGCGCTTTCGCCGGCGGAATTCAACGCGGAGACGACGTAGAAATATTTGGTGCCGTTGGTGACGCTGGCGTCGGTGAAGCTATTCGAGGTGGGCGCGGCGATCTGGGTTTCTGCGCCGGAGATTGTGGAGCGTTTGACGTGATAGCTCGTTGCTCCAGTGCTGGCGTTCCAGGTCAAAATTACTTGCCCGTTTCCGGCGGTTGCGGTGAGGCCTGCGGGCGTGGAGGGAACCGAGGCTCGTCCTCCGCCCGGATTGCCGGTGCCAGCGCAGGCTGCACAGATAAGGATGGCGACGGTTGTGACGGCGAGCGCGACGGATCGCAGCGCGCGGCGTACGAATTCCAAGCGGATTTTGTCAGGTAAGGCGAAAGTGGGCGAAACCCGAATGGGAACGATCGGGAAGGGGAATTTCATAGCTTAAGGTTAGGAGTTGGGGAAGTGGGCGACAAGCTGGCCGGAGGGACAGAAAAGGTTCTAGGCCGCTACGGTTGGTTTGGGCGGAGCGGTGACACCGACCAGACCGGCCCCGGAACATGCCTCAATCGGGCGCGGTCCGTGCTTTTTCTTCGACAAAATCAATCCAGCATGCTATTTAGCCCGCGTGCGAAACGTTCGCAGTAGAAAAATGCAGTTTCGATTCTCATGACGTCACGACGAGATTGGATGCTCAATCGCACTAGTATGCTGTGTTGTGTTTTGTTTTCGGTTGCGTTGTCGGCCGCTGTGCAAAATTCGCCCGTCAGCGGCGACTTTGCCGGTCTGGTGAAAATCACGGACAGCGGCCGAAGGCTTTACCTGCAATGCAGCGGTACCGGCAGTCCCACAGTGCTTCTGGAAGCTGGATTGCGCGTACGCTCCGATTATTGGAGTTACAACACCGCAAAACCGCCCGAAGAATCTGTTTTTCCGGGTATAGCGAAATTCACGCACGTCTGCGCCTACGACCGACCCGGAACGGTTATCGGCACGACGGCAAAAGACTGGAGCCGCAGCGATCCGGTTCCCATGCCGCGCAGCGCATTGAGCGTGGTGGATGATTTGCATGCGTTGGTTCGCGCGGCGCGTCTTCCGCTTCCCTTGGTGCTGGCCGGGCACTCGATGGGCGGCCTTTTCGTGCGCATGTATGCGCTGAAATTTCCGGAGGACGTGGACGGCATGGTATTCGTTGACGCGCTGCCGGATGGATTGCGGCAAAATATGACAACGGCGCAATACACGCTGTTCGTTCATTTGAACACGGAGATACCGAGCAGCCTGGACCTGTACAAAAGTGAATATGAAACGATCCCGTTTGCGCAAGCCTTTGACGAGTTGCGCAAGCTGCAATCTACAGGTTCGCTGAAGCCCATGCCGCTGGTGGTTCTGTCGCGCGGGCTTCCTGAGCCGATTCCGGCAGAGGACGTCCCCGCAGGATTTTCCGAGGCGCTCGAGAAGGCTTGGCGAATGCAGCAAGATGCGCTGGCGAAACTCGAGCCGGGTGCCCAGCAGATTATCGCCACGAAGAGCGACCACTACATTATGTTGCGGCAACCTCGCCTGGTGATTCGTGCGGTGCGCGATGTGGTGGACGCAGTTCACGCCGGACAAAACCACGTCTCGCCCCACGAATGAAGGTGAGCCTGGCGTTGACAGAAATGGGTTGATACTTTAGACTCGGAGTTTGTCTCTAGAAGGAAAGGTGTGACTTAGCGATGCGTACGTATGTGCCCAGAGGCCGAGAGGCCGAAGCATTGATGGTAGGTAAGGACTGGTTCGTGATTGACGCCGAGGGAGTGGTGCTCGGACGGCTGGCGACGAAGGTCGCGAGCTTGTTGATCGGCAAGGATAAGCCGACGTACACGCCGCATCTGGATTGCGGCGACCACGTGGTGGTGGTGAACGCCGAGAAGATCAAACTGACCGGGAACAAGATCGATCAGAAGATCTATCGGCACCACAGCGGTTGGCCGGGCGGATTGCGGGAAGAGCCGATCCGTCGGTTGCTAAAACGCCGGCCGGAAGAAGTATTGCGGGAAGCGGTGCTTGGGATGTTGCCGAAGAACAAGCTCCGTGCGCGAAGAGCAAAGAAGCTGCGTATTTATGCCGGAAGTGAAGGCC
>Ga0302176_10000220_pt1 | contig 39068 bp, 37 predicted proteins | sample I_Palsa_E1_1_FD_198787 | JGI IMG/M metagenome (GOLD analysis project Ga0302176, IMG submission 198787) | Peat permafrost microbial communities from Stordalen Mire near Abisko, Sweden - I_Palsa_E1_1 | ecosystem: Environmental > Terrestrial > Soil > Palsa > Peat permafrost | place: Sweden...
TGGTTGTGCGATTCAATTTTGAACGCCGCCACCAGGTCGTCGCCGATATCCACGACACCGGCATTTTCCCCGGGGCCTTGCACCACCAGCTTCCCTCGGGTGGGTAGCCGCTGCAGATGGACTTTGCTCGATTTGTAGGAGCAATGCTCGCTCCACATCACGCTGAAGATTCCCAGCTCGGTCATGTTGGGATCGCGGCCCAGGATTTCGCGGACGCGAGCGTACTCTCCGGCCGTCAAGCCGTGCTCGGCGGCAATCTCCGGGGTGACCTTAATTTCAGTGAGCGCGGTAGCCATAGCGTCCGGTCCGGATGAAGTAGGGCGATGAGAGCTCAAGCGTACTTGGTGCCAGATGTGGCTTTCAAGCGCTGGCCCTCGCCGCTCCAACCAGGGCGTTGATCATGGACTGGAATACGGTGAGGCCGTCGGCGGAACTCAGCGCAGCCTCCACCGCACGTTCCGGGTGGGGCATCAATCCGGCCACGTTCCGTTCGCGATTACAAATGCCAGCAATGTTATGCGCTGAGCCGTTGGGATTACCGGCCTGATCATTGCGGCCATCCGGCGTTGTGTACCGGAAAACAATTTGGCGATTTTTTTCAAGATCGGCGAGCGTGGATTCATCTGCACTATAGTTTCCGTCGTTGTGAGCAATGGGGATTTTCAGAATTTGTCTGCGCGCCGCCGCGTTGGTGAAGGGCGTATCGATTTGCTCCACGCGAATATGCACGTGGCGGCAAATGTAGCGAAGCCCGGAGTTCCGCATCATGGCGCCGGGCAGAAGGCCTGCTTCCAGCAATATCTGGAACCCGTTGCAGATCCCCAGAACCATTCCGCCACTGTTGGCGAATTTCTCCACCGATTTCATTACCGGAGAGAAGCGCGCAATAGCACCGGTCCGCAAGTAATCGCCGTAAGCAAATCCGCCGGGAAGGATGATCGCGTCAGAATTCGCCAAGTCTTGGGATTGATGCCAGATGAATTCGACGGGCTTTTGCAGCACGCTTCCGATGGCGTAAAGCGCGTCGTGGTCGCAGTTGGAACCGGGAAAGACGACGACTCCAAATTTCATGTGCTGGCGTCTCCTCGATCGGTCCGGGGAGACATATTTTAACACAGCGCCACCTAAACCTGGGCACGTTGGCATAAAGCTTCTCTAATCGACGATGATTTCTAGCGCCGGGGTTTTGACTTTTTGCTGCGGGGCGTTGATGACCGGCTCGTTTTCCCAGATTCTCTGGAGGCCGCGGCGAGATCACGTCGCTTCTTGGCGGCCCAGCCGGGCTTGGTGACTTGCCGGCCGCGGGCTATGCCCAACGCTTGCGCGGGCACGTTATCGGTAATCGTCGAGCCGGCAGCGACATAGGCCCCGTCGCCAACGCGAACCGGAGCCACCAGCGCGGAATCGCTGCCGATAAACACCCGGTTGCCGATGGTGGTCGGGTGCTTGTGAAAGCCGTCGTAGTTACAAGTGATGGTTCCTGCGCCGATATTTGATTTCGCACCAATCTTGGCGTCACCCAAATAGGTCAGGTGCCCCGCTTTGGTGCCCTCGCCGACGCTGCTGTTCTTCAGCTCCACGAAATTTCCGATGTGCACGCCAGCCTTCAGGTGATTGCCTCCCCGGAGGCGCGCGAAGGGGCCAATGGTAACCCGGTCGCCCAGGCGGCTGTCGGCAACCACGCAATGTGCCTCGATCACGACATCGTTACCCAGGATGGCGTTGCTCAGGATGCTCCCGGCACGAATGGTGCAGCGCGCACCGACCTTAGTGCTTCCAAGCAGCTGCACGCCTGGCTCGATCAAGGTGTCTTCACCGGCAGTTACTTCGGGATCGATCAGCACCGTTTCCGGCAACTGGATGCTGACGCCCAAATTCATCAGCGCCTCGCGCTTCCATGCCCGAAAGATTCGGTCGACTTCCGCCAAGTCAGCTCGGGTGTTGCATCCCAGCACTTCTCGCGGGTCCGGTGCGACCTGGGCCAGCACGGTTTCCCCAGCAGACGCCATGATCCCGATCGCGTCGGTCAGATAAACTTCCCGATGCTTGTTGTTGGTGTCCACCTTGGCCAGCGCCGGCCAGAGCTTCTCCACGGTAAAACAATAGATGCTGGAGTTGATTTCGTTCAGTTCGCGCTGCGCTTCGGTGAGCTGAGAGTCCTCAACGATCGCGCCCACTCTAGTTTCCGATTTCCTCACGATCCGGCCGTACCCGCTCGGATCGCTCACCACCGCGCTGAGAATGGTGGCCGCGGCGTTTCCGTTCCGGTGCATCGCCACTAGTGCCCGCAACGTTTCGGTTCGAATCAGCGGCGCATCGCCTGGCAACACCACCACAAATTTGGCTCTGCCCAGAGCGCGGCGCGAAACCTGCATCGCATGGCCGGTTCCGTTTTGCGGCTGCTGCAGAACCGTTTCGGCGCCCCACGAGGTGACTACCTTAGCGACGTCCTCGGCCTGATGTCCAACCACTACAATCGTTTTCTTCGCTTTGAGAGGCGCGCAGGCATCGAGCACTTGTTCCACTAAAGGCCGCCCGCCGGCGCGATGCAATACCTTTGCAAGACTCGACTTCAAGCGGGTGCCCTTCCCCGCAGCCAGAATCAAGATGGCCAAATCGTTAGCTGGCATAGCCAGCTCAGTTTGGAGGACGCTTAGAAAATTGGCAACGAAGCGATTGGTGCGCGAGTCGAAAGCTTAATCAGCGGCGGGGGCAGGCGAAAACGAGGAAAATCCGGTTTCGGCGTCTCGAAGCACCGAATCCTGGGTGGCAATCGTCCACAGAGACGGATCGGCAAGTAGACGGCTGACCAGCTGGGTATGCAGTGCATGGCCGGCCTTATATGCTTCGACTCGAGCCAATAGGGGCAGACCTGCCAGAGCCAAGTCCCCTATCAAGTCCAGCGCTTTATGGCGGCCAAATTCGTCCGGGAACCGCAGCGGGCCATTCATGACCCCTTCATTGGTCAAGACAATCGCGTTCTCGAGTGATCCGCCGCGAATCAAACCCATAGAGCGTAACGGCTCAATGTCGCGCTCGAAGCAAAAAGTTCGGGCGCGTGCTAGCAGTCGCCGGAAGCTTTCCGGGTTCACCGCCATTTCCACCTCTTGCTGGCCAACCAAAGGATGCGCGAAATCCACATAGCATCGCACCCGGAATTGCTCACAGGGATAAATACCAATTCGCCGATCGCCTTCGATCACTTCCAGAGGGCGCAACACCCTCAAGAATCGCCGTTTGCGGCGCAATCTCCGAAGCCCGGAGCGCTCCAGCATCTGCATAAAGGGCTCTGCCGAACCGTCCAGGATGGGGATTTCGATGGAATCGATATCGACGTAAATGTTGTCGATTCCGCAAGAATAGATGGCCGCCAGAAGGTGTTCGGTGGTCGACAGCAATACACCTTTTTTCATTAAGCTGGTGGCATAGCTCACCCGCGCGACATTGTGGCCTTGGGCTTCAATCGCGAAATTATCGAGGTCCGTGCGTCGAAATACGATGCCAGTGTCCGCGGGCGCCGGTGTTAATCGGATGTGCCCATACACGCCGGTATGGAGCCCCACGCCTTCCGCGGAGGACGAATGCGCGATCGTGGTCTGAAACATGTGGAGAATAGAGTAGCATTCTGCATCGTAATTGTGATGACCTTTGTTCCATTATATCAACGACTTATGGTGGCTAGTTGCCCATTGGTGCAACTTGGTGTGGTAATGTGGCCACAAACTGGCGGCTACCGCGTGTCTATCCGGTTTTGCGGGCTCGACTTTGTTGTGCAGCAGAACGTTGGCTTGATAGCAGTCTCGAAGCTTCCTTTCTCTTTCCCGCCGCGTCACATTAACTTGCGATGCTATAATCGCCTTGGTATCAGGAGTCCGTGGAATGAATCGAATGGCTCGTATGGGTGTGATTTCGGCTTCGGTGGTGATTTTTTGTTACGTGGGCATTGGGCACGTCTTGGGCCGCACGCCGGACGACAAGGCTTACAAATCGCTGACCGTGTACGGCGAAGTGCTCCAAAAAATCCAAGCCGACTATGTTGACGAGCCGAATATGCATCTGGTCACCGCGGGTTCCCTTCACGGCTTGATGGAAGCGCTCGACCCGGAATCTAGCTACCTGACCCCGCGGGAATACACCGAATACAAGCAGAAGCTGCAGACCGCCACAAGTGGTGAGACCGGTCTGAATCTGAGCAAGAGATTTGGATACATCATTGTTATCTCCGTGATTCCCGACAGCCCGGCGCAGAAAGCTGGAATTCACAGCGCCGACATTTTTGAGTCGGTCGGTGGCTTCACCACCCGGGACATGTCCGTGGGACAAGCACTCAATCTGCTGAATGGGCCAGCCGGCAGTGCCGTGAAAGTCGGAGTCATTCGGCGCGGCAAGGCCGATCCCGAGCAGGTTGATCTGGTGCGCGAGAAGCTCAGCACCCCCAAGATCCTGGTCCAGAAGAGTGACCCGGATATTCTGGTGATGCGGGTAGCTTCCCTGGATGCGGGCCGCGTGGAGGAAATCCGTGCCAAGTTGAGTGACGCTGAGAAACAGGGAATTCACAAGGCGATTTTGGATTTGCGTGACTGCGGGCGCGGGTCAGTTCCCGAAGCCGTGGCGGTGGCTCGGCTATTCATTTCCTCTGGGGTAATCACCACGTTGCGCGGGCAGACCGTTTCGACGCAAACTTTTTCGGCGGAGCCCAAACAGGTGGCATGGAAGGGCTCGGTCTCGCTCTTGATCGACGGTAGCACTTCCGGCGCTGCTGAAGTGCTGGCGTCGGCGATGGTTGGAAATCATCGTGGCGACGTGGTTGGCGAACGTACCTTCGGACTAGCGTCGGAACGCAAACTGATCACGCTGGACGATGGCTCCGCACTGTTCCTGACCGTTGGGAATTATTACAAGGCCAACGGCAAGTCCATTCTTGAGGAAGGCGTCGAGCCGACCGAAGTAGTCCGCGCCACCACCCAAGACGACTCCGACGTCGATGATGATTCAAGTTCGGCCGGCGCCAAGGAAACTCCGGGACCACGTCCGCTATCTCCCGATGATGCGGTATATCGCAAAGCACTCGAGCTTCTGAAGACACCGGCTAAAAAGGCTGCTTAAGCGATTGCTGACCGACAACGTACTCCCCACAAATTCCTCCGTCCGCGCATAACTTGATTGGTTTGCACAACCGACTGTGGCTGATTGCGTCGATTCTGGCGATCTCTTGCTGCGCTTGCCAGCAGCCAGAACCTACCCTGTCTGCTGCCGAGATTCGCGCCATTACCAATGAATTCGCTGCAGCCGCGCGCTCTGCATCTCCGGTGGCTGACGTACGAACCGATCCTCGCGCTGATCTGCGGGCAACCGACCGCGCACTCGGGAGTGTCGACCATTTGGACGTCACCATACCCAAAGACTCGGAAAGTCCAACAGTTAAAGCGAAATTGCTTAGGGCCATAGGCAGCGTTGCCGCGCGTCACCGCTTGACGCCGGGTTCACCCTCGGAAAGTCGCGAGGGATTACTGCTTACCTATCGTCGCGCTGGCGTCGCTACCCACACCATTCACATTCATACCAGTCCAGCCGTCGGCTCACCCGAGCCCGCCGCTATCGCTAAAGTCGAAGGCCCGCGCTTGGCCATCATTCTTGACGATCTTGGCGGTGATCGGGCCGCCGCCGATGCTATCTTTGCCCTTGGTTATCCGCTGACCATCTCGATCCTCCCGGACCAGCTCCACGCGACCGAAATCGCCCAGCAAGCGCAGCGCCGCGGTTTTCAGGTCCTACTTCATTTGCCCATGGAGTCGGTTGGCGGCGGACACGCCGAATCTCGCGAACTTCGCCCGGGCATGGCTTCGAAGGAAGTGGCAAATCTCGTAAATCAATTTTTACAGGCGGTACCCGGCGCAGTGGGTGTCAACAATCATCAAGGTTCGCAGTCCACTGCTGATGAGGCGCTGATGGATGAATTGATGCCGGCGCTGCGGGACCACCATCTATTTTACATCGATAGTCGCACCACCGCCGCTACGGTTGCCTACGACGCGGCGCAACGCTCCGGGGTCCCCGCGGCTTTTCGAAATGTTCCCTTTCTTGATGACGTGGAGCAAGTGGCCGCGGTGCGCAAGCAATTGCACATCGCACTGCGCGACGCGCGAGAAAAGGGCGATGCGGTGGCCATCGGGCATCCACACCCCGCAACTTTGAGCGCGTTGCGCGAGGTCCTGCCGGAAGCAAAATCACAGGGCGTGCTTCTGGTGCTTGCGTCTGAGCTAGTGCGCTAGCTCGCGCGGTGATGGGGACGACGGTTCGAGCTTCCGATTTCGGCGATACATCAGAAAAAAGCCGAAGAAAAACAGCGAAAGCATCAGAAAATCGAAAGCGCTCGCTTCCGGCCCGGCAGTTCCGCCGGTAAGCCATGCCGGTCCGCTCAGAGTGGAGTCTGATAGGTGACCCGGGAAGACCACGCCGCTATCCGGCACCGAGTAGAGGAAGGTCTCGCCAAAGTCGAAGGCGGTGTGCATGCCCACGGCGAGCCACAATGTTCCGGTTACCCGCAACGTTAAGCACCAGAAAAGTCCGATCAGCACGATGCCAAGAATCCCCGCCCAATTTTCGCCGGGGTTGGTGACGTGCAGCCCACCGAAAACCACGGATAGCAACACCGCCGCCGGCCAAAAACCCATGCCGCGACCTAACGTGAACTGAATGTAACCTCGCAGCAGAAACTCTTCGTAGAATCCGACGATCAAGAAAAAGACCAACCAAATCGCAGCCCAACGCAGGAGCGGTCGGCCATGGATGGCTAACGAGCCGAAGTGGTAGCCGCCGAACGCTGCCATGCTGCCCACCACTACGCTGATCTCGGTGGCCCCCAGCAAGACGCCAATCCAAAATAGCTTTCCGAACGCTCCCGCGAGTGGCAGTCCATACTCGCCAAACTTGCGGTTTTCCAGCCTGGACATGATCCATGCGGCGCAAAAAATCCCACTCATTGCCACCAGTTCCCGAGGGATTAAAAACTGAGGCCGGAAAGGTGATCCATCGGCTGTGAAATGTGGGGGAATCCAATTAAGCGCGTAGGTCACCGATACTGAAAGAACGATGAACAACAAGACTCGCAGGAAGGACGAGGCCAGCGAGTCTCGGCGAAAAATACTGGCTTCGGATCGCGTACTTGTGGGTGCTGGCTCTGGCTCCATGCGTCGAACCCTGGGGGAATCGGTCATGAACGTCTCCGCTCGGTTAGACGATTCCGACCGCAGCCCGTATGCACCGCTTTGTCTGCCGCCGGAATGCCAACTTATCTCGGCGCCTCCTCGGCGCGATCATTGCGATAAATCACTCCTTCTTTCATCACAAAAAATACGTTCTCGGTCTGGCGGATATTCTCAGTCGGATTCCCAGGCACCGCGACAATATCCGCGATCTTACTGGGTTCGAGAGTTCCCAGCGTTGCCGCAAGTCCCAAGAGCTCGGCATCCACGGAGGTCCCGGCCTTCAATGCATCGATTGGCTTCATGCCCAAGTCGGTCATTTGATGAAACTCTTCCGGATTGCGCCCATGTGGGTACACCCCAGCGTCGGTCCCGAGGCCGATTTTCACACCCTTGGCGAGCGCAGTCTGGAAAGTCGTATGCAGTGCGGCGCCCGCGGCATTCGCTTTGGCAAGAACCGCGGGAGGAAGGTACAAGCCTCGGGCGATGCGTTCCTGCAAACCAACCAGCGCCATGAGCGTCGGTACAAAAAACGTTCCGTGCGCCTTCATCATGTCCAAAGCTTCGTTATCGAGGAACGATCCGTGTTCGATGGAGTCGATGCCGGCGCGAACGGCACGCTTGGCAGCTTCCGCACCGTGGCAATGTGCCGCGGCTTTGCGGCGCAGGGCGTGCGCTTCGTCCACCAAGGCGTTCAGTTCGTCCTGCGTCAACTGGGGGGTATCTACGTCGTCGGTTAAGGACAGCACTCCACCGGAGGCACACGTCTTGATCACATCGGCTCCGTACTTATGAGCCAATCGCACCGCATAGCGGATTTGATCGGCGCCATTCGCTACACCTTCGCCAGGACCAGATTCGTGTCCAAACAGACCGGGCCGAAAGCCAGCCGCATCGTCGCAATGGCCGCCGGTCGATCCGATTGCGTAGGTGGACACTAGCATCCGGGGGCCGACGACTTCGCCCTTGCGAATGGCATTGCGCAACCCCACGTCCAGATAATCCGAGGAGCCCACGTCGCGAACGGTTGTGAAACCAGCCAGCAAGGTTTTACGGGCGTTCACTGTAGAGTCCAGGGCCCGCTCTGCGACGGTCTCCTGCAGTCTCTTTAAGGCGTCCTGCTTCCAGTCGTCGGTAAAGGTGTCGGTGAGATGGGTATGCGCATCCATAAAACCAGGAAGTAGCGTGGCTTGGCCGAGATCGATTACCGTCGCGTCAGCGGGAAGATTTGCGCGGGCGCCTACCGAAGCAATTTTCCCATTGGTCACGACCACGATGCCTGGCGACACCAGCGCATCGCTCTTTCCATCGAAAAGCCAGGCGGCTTTCAACACCACAGTTTTAGCTGGCGGCGACTGCTGTGCATTTCCGCGAATAGGAAAGAACAACACCGCGACCGTAAAAAATAGTCCGCGCCATTTGCGCATCATCGAATGCTCCTGAGTGAGACTGAATCGCAGACAATAACTCGCCTATCCCAGAAGTCAAGGATGGGCGCAGCCCACGACGGCGGTAAGTCGTCCGGGGGTGTATCCTAAAAATCCCATCCCGCACCGAGGACTTCCCTACGTGCCCAGCGTTCCCGCTGTTCGCATCAAGGGCTGCAACTCCGCACCGCTCCGTGCTGACCGACAATACGTTTGGATTGGATGATCGCGACCGGTCGGCTCTCGCGCCATTTCGCCATCGACCAAGCTTTGCAGCATGGCCGCGAGTTTGGCAAGCCGATGGTGATTTTCGAAGCGCTTCGTTGCGGATATCAGGGGGCTAGACGACGCGGAAGGATTTCTGGACGAGCTGATCACCTGGCGCGATCGGTTACAACTTCAGCGCCCATCGATGCGATGATTCCGATTACGGATCATTGCCGGGCTGGGCTCAGGCTACTTGAAAAACACATCCGCGATACTCGCGAGCACGTATATTGCTTAGATGAGCCCGAATCGGGTCGCACTCAGGATCCGGTTTGGAATGAGGCGCAAGGTCCATTGGTCCAAGAAGGCCGGATCCATGATTATTTGCGGATGCGGTGGGTAACAAAGTACTCGAATGGTCGGGTGCTCCTAACCAAGCGCAGGTAACCTTGATCGAGCTTAACAACAAGTACGGCCTGGACGGGCGAAATCCCAATTCGTACCGTGGCATTTTCTGGCGCCTGGGGCGTTACCATCGGCCGTGGGGACCCGAGCGTCCAATTTATGGCCAGATTCGTTACCGGCCTTCGGAAAACACCGTGCGCAAGGTGTCGGTAAGAAACTATATCCGCAAATCTGCGACTGCTGGCCAAACAAACCAGGCTGGCCTGGCATTCTGACCATGTTCGCCTCAACTCAAGTCGACCCCGCGGTGCTGGCCGCGCACCGATCGCAGGATGGGCGGACGCTTGCGGAATTCTGCAACGGAAACTTCGTCTTTCTGGTCTTCCTGCGCCATTTCGGCTGTACCTTCTGCCGCGAAGCCGTGGCCGAAATCGCGCAAAAACGCTCGAGCATCGAAGCGCGGGGCGTCTCGCTGGCCTTCGTGCATCTGGGGACCGAGGAAAAGGCTCAGTGGTTCTTCACTCATTATGGCCTGACCGACGTTCCGCGTTTCGGCGATCCCGAAGCGCATCTGTATCAGGCCTTCGGTTTGTCGCGAGCGAAGCTAGGCCAGTATCTGAATCCGGAGAGCATTCGGCGCTCTATCGGCGCCTTCTTTCACGGCCATTTCATTGGTTTTCCTGCGGGAGAAATCGAGCGCATGCCCGGCGTATTCCTGATGCAAGGAACTGAGATTCGCAAGTCTTTCCGGCACCAGCTGGTTTCCGACCGCCCTGACTATCTGGCCCTCGCAAATCCCGCTTAGTCGCTCGGTATTGGTATGGTTTCTCACGGTTTTCCTCAGGATTCCGCTTCCACCGCTCCGGTACTTCGGTCCCATTTACCCTGCCGTTCGCAACCGCGAAACTTCATTAAGATGGCTCGTTATTCCGCCTTTCTTGGGCGCAGGGTCGAGGTGCAGTATCGCGCCGGCGATATTCTTTTGCCTGCCATCGGCACCTTCGTAGCCGATTCTGGACGGTCTATTTTTCTCGAGCATCACTACGTTCAAAGGGAGCAACAGCGGCAATTTCGATGGGAAATTCCCTATCGCTATATCGTTCGGCTTACCGAAGTTGGCGAAGGTAGCGGACCATCTTTGGTTTCATCGGCAAGTGCTGGCGAGAAAACGGACACAGTCCTCTCTCGGGACTCGCCAAAGTTCAGTTCGAATGACGCCGGCAACACCGCGCTCATGCCCGACGCAAACCGCGATGAGCCTATCAATCCTTGTGGTCCTGAGCACTTAAAAAACACCTAAGTTGGTGTGGTCCGGCGACCGGCTGCTTCAGCCGGAATCTTTTTTCTCGCCTCAGTTACAATTGGGTAAGCGCGCCCCGGCGTCGCAGCGATTCGCCGCAATGATCGGCCGCCTGGAGGTCCTTTGGACACCCCGAAGAATACAAAAGCTGCGATCGGCTTTATTGGCCTTGGTCTGATGGGTCGTCCGATGGCCATGAATCTTCTTAAAGCCGGCCACTCCCTTACGGTATGGAACCGCACGGCCTCCCGCGCGGACGAATTGGTTGCCGGCGGTGCGACCTTGGCTACATCTCCTAAAGAAGTCGCGATCGCTGCCGACGTGCTGATTACCATCGTCAGCGATCCTCCCGCGCTCGAGTCGGTGCTTTGGGGACCCGACGCCAAGAGCCAGGACTTCGGCGCGTTGGCGGGGCTCAAGCCGGGAAGTATCTATATCGATTCCAGCACCATCTCCCCTGCGCTGGTCGGTAAAATTGCGGCGGCTTGCAGCCAGCGCACCGTCCATTTTCTAGATGCGCCGGTCACCGGCGGCGATTGGGGGGCTAAAAAGGGCGAACTCATTTTCATGGTCGGTGGCGAGGCGGACTCGTTGAAGGCCGTCGAACCAATCCTTGGCGTGATGGGCAAGCGCTGGTTTCACCTCGGTCCGAACGGCGCCGGTCAGACCATCAAGCTGGCCATGAACTTGATTCTCGCACTGCAGGTAGACGCTCTGGCCGAAGGTCTGGCTCTGGTGACCCGCGCGGGTCTTGCCGGCGAAAAGCTGGTTGAAGTTTTGCAATCGAGTATGGCTCGCTCCGGCGTTCTGGATGTAAAAGCACCCAATCTTCTAAACGGTCAGTACCCGCCGAGTTTCCCTCTTCGGCTCATGCACAAAGATCTGAGTCTGGCGCTCGATCTGGCAAACCAGTTGGGCGTCGCGCTGCCCGCAACGGCGGCTGCCCGCGAAACCTACAGCTACGTCAAGGGAGCTGCAAAAGAGGATTTGGACTATTCGGCAGTCATGAAATTCTGGGATTCCCGCCTTTGAGCTGCCCCCGGATGAATTGAAACTCACCAGTTCCTGGTAACCGTTGGTTCTGGATGTGAATCTAAAGGCATTATGAACACACCAAACGCAACATCCAGCGGCAGCTTCGCCTTGGGAGGAGATCTCCAGGTTCATCGCCTGGGTTTCGGGGCTATGCGCATTACCGGTCCAGGAATCTGGGGCGAGCCCAAGGATCGTAACCAGGCCAAGCGGGTGCTCAAGCGCCTCCTGGATCTGGGCGTCAATTTTATTGATACTGCTGACGCTTACGGACCGGAGGTGAGTGAAAACCTGATCGCTGAGGCGCTGCACCCTTACCCTACCGGCTTAGTGATCGCGACCAAGGGCGGATTAACGCGTCAGGGACCGAATCGGTGGGCTCCGGTCGGGCGAGCCGGTTACCTATGCCAGTGCGTGGAAATGAGCTTGCGGCGTTTGAAAGTGGACTGCATCGACTTGTACCAGTTGCATCGTTTTGATGACCAGGTTCCCGTGGAGGAGTCGCTCGGGGAGCTTAAGAAATTGCAAGGCGAAGGCAAGATCCGTCACATCGGCATTTCCGAAGTCTCGGTGAAAGATATTGAGCGCGCCCAAAAGACCGTGAAAGTCGTCAGCGTCCAGAACAAATACAACATTGGCGATCGCACTCACGAAGATGTTCTGGAGTATTGCGGCAAGCACCAGCTCGGCTTCATTCCCTGGTTCCCGATGGAGGCTGGAAAACTCAACCAACCGGGCAGCCGACTGGAGAAAGCCGCCAAAGCTCACAAAGCTTCTACCGCCCAGTTAGCGCTCGCCTGGCTGCTGCACCATTCCCCAGTTACTTTGCCAATTCCGGGAACTTCTTCGGTTCCGCACCTGGAAGAAAATGTGGCCGCTGCGGAACTGCAGCTGTCTGATGAGGAATGGAAGTCGCTGGAAGCGGGCATCGCAAGAACTGCCGGCAGCGGGTCCTAACTGCGATTTCTAGGGCCGCGCGTTCGGTGAGAAAAATCCGATAGGCAGATCTCGCGCGGTTCGAAGACCGGCGGGCGCATCCAAAATTACTGGGATGGAATTCACCGCGACCGAAGCGGTGGCAATGTCGCCGTGGGAACCTCCGGGGATAACCAAACGGATATCGGGATGGCCCTTCAGCTCAACGCTGTCTGAAGGTTCTTTGGCGCCGACATACATCTGTAATTCCAGATACACGAGTTCTCTTCCGTTGCCAACTCCTCGCGCGATCTGATGAACGCCCGCAGCCTGACCAGCCTCGACGGTCAAGAATTCCGTCTGCACGAGTTGGGTTGCGATTATCGGCTCGATGGTCTCGGTAATTTCGTCCACCGGGAGGTTCAAGCTGTCTGCAACCATAGCCACGGATTCCGGCAAGCCCACGTGCTTGATGACTCCCGCAGTCACCTGAGCCCGGAATTCCTCCACGCTCATTCCAGCACCGATCTTCTTCTGCAAAGGCTGCCGGCGTTTGGAGGCATCCACGATACGCACCGCTTTGGCATGCTCAACGCGCTGGGATACTGCTGCCAGCGTTACCAAGAGTTTGTCCATCACGAATCCAGGATTCACTCCGGTTCCCACCAGAGCTACGCCCCAATCTTTCGCTGCATGATCCAGCTTGGCGGCCAGCTCCGGATAGGTCCGATACGGGTACGCCAGCTCCTCGCAGGTGGAAACGATGCAGGACTCCGCTTCCAGGCATGCCAGCAACTGATCCATCACTTCCGGAAGCGCCGATGATGTAGAGTGAATCACCACATCCGCGGCCTGCTCCAGCACGCCGTGGGCGTTTGCGGAAATCTTCACGCCCCACGGCGCATCCAGTGCGCCAACTAGCTCTCCCAAATCACGGCCAACCTTCGCCGGGTCGGTATCAATCGCACCACAAATCTCGATGGCCTGCTTTTCCCGCATCAGGCGGGCAATCGATGCACCAATCGGGCCGACGCCGTACTGTACGGCGCGAATTTTCTTTTTCACCTAGGTCTCCGTTTATCTTCTGGAAGGGCAGCCGGACAGCGCACAATTTTGCATCTTCCGAACTATTAACGATAAAGGAATTCCCGAACTGAGGCAAACCATTGCGGCTCGGCAGCGACTTCCTTACCGACATCGCCGTCGTCGATATTTCGACTTCCTTGGTCCCGATGGCATCCTTCAGACGTAATCGAACAAGGCCATAAAACCGAAATCCATGTGCAACTGCTGGTGGCAGTGGAACAGCGTGAGCCCGAGATTGTCCGCCGTGAAATCCACCTCGACCTCTTGATAGCCGCCCACCATGACCACGTCCTTCATCACACCCGCGCAGGATACTCCCGCCAGCTTAGTCAGTTCAAAAGTGTGGCGGTGCAAATGGATCGGATGAATGTCGTCGCTCGCGTTGCGCATGCGCAGTCGGTAGCGCTTCCCTTGTTTCAAATGAAAGCAGGCCGGCACGATTCCCTGGGTCATGGGATACCCGGCCCCGTTGATCATCCAGCGGTTGAATCCTTCTTCGGCGGCATTCTCTTTCGCAAATGTCATCTCGAACGTTTCGTCCGGCGACGGCGCCCTTGCACCGGCTTTTGCGAAACGTGTGTAGTTCCAACGGAATGGCTGGGGCGGCGTCCACCGAGGCTTTCCTTTGTGGCCCGCATACTCGACCACAATGCCCATGCCGTGATCACGGTCGTCGTCGGCGAGGTCACCCATGATCCATGTACCGGGATGATGCATCTCGACAATGGCCGATGCGCGCTCCGCGGTTCCTAGCCAGAGCACCGGCACTTCCGCAGGCGTCGCGACCGGATTCCCGTCCAGAGCCACTACCTTGAAGGAATGCCCCGGCAACGCTAGACTGCGGATCTCCGTCGCGCTTCCGTTCAGTACGTGGAAGAGCACGCGCTCGCCCTCCTTCACGCGCACCGGCTCGCCGTGTCCCAGCATGCGCCCGTTGATGGTGAAATAGCGGTAGCCTACCTCGTACCCGTGCGGCATACCTTTTGCGAGCGAGGCTTTCATCGCCGACTCCCCCGCGGTTTCGAGTTGTTTAACTGTTGTGGCCGGGGTCAGAAAGTCCTGGGCCATGTCGCCACCCTGGCTGAAGAAGGGCTCGAACTCCTTGAGCACGAGAAAGACTTCCTTGTCGTAGCTGCCCGGCTCGCGTTTCAGGTCAATGTAGACCGGCCCGACTTGCCCGCTGTATTGTCCCGCGTGGAGATCGGCGCCCGCTCGATTGTGCGTGTGATAAAAACGAAAACCCGACGGGCGCGGCGTGAAGGCCAGCCGGCGCATCCCGTGTGGCGGAATGTAAGGCGTGCCTTCTTCGGCCGCTCCGTCCACGTCCGTTGGCACCAATTGGCCGTGCCAATGCAACTGCTCCGGCGTGTCCGTGTCGTTGAAAACGTCAACCACGACCCGCTGTCCTTCCGTAAACCGCAGCAGCGGTCCCGGAAATTTGCCGTTATAGGTAATTCCGGAAACGAACCGGTTGTGAGCGATTTCAATAGGACTCGCGCCGATGTGGAGGGTGTAATCTGCCTTCAACTCCGCCGCCTGAAATTCCGCGTTGGCAAGCCGCTCCGGCTCGACTAGAGCGATGCCCGGACCCACCATGCCAGCGCCCGCCACCGCGCCTGCTAGTTTCAGAAACTCACGGCGGGATGTCGGCTCTCGGCTCATGTGGTCCTCTTTCTCCTGCTCAGCGCTTCTTCGAACCTTTCACCAAACAGTGCTTACTCCCGTCAGACGAGCTAGTTGTCCTGAACGCATCGTTTCCGCCTCGCTTTGAAAGAGTCTAAACCCCGGAATCGGTTCCAGGGTCAAGGCAAATCTTGGAACTTTAGACGGATTGGCGAAGACGGTCGCGACTCGCAACCGGAAACTCCACCTTCTAGGGAAGCCTCGCTACTTGGCACCGCCGCGAATGAGACGAAGTCTCGGGCTCAGGCTAAGACGATCGACGCACATCGCAAGCGAGGCGCAACGGCATTGCAGCAGATGCTGGAGCAGCGACTTGAGGCGGCGCGAGCGCTCGATGTTCTTCTCGATCTCCTGGATCTTGCGACAAGCCAACTTCCTCCAGCGCGGGCCGACGGGCGCGTGCTCTTGCAAACCGTTTAGGAACAATCTGATCTCGCTCAGCGAAAAACCCATGTCGCCGGCGAAGCGGATGAACAGCAGCCGGTGAACGGCCCCATGGGGATAACGGCGTTGCCCGCCGGTGCGGTCGGGAGCCGCGAGAAGGCCGAGCTTTTCGTAATAGCGGATCGCCGAGGCGTTGAGCCCCGCGCAGCGGGCAAGCTCCCCGATCTTCATCGTTTACCCTCCCAGCCAAACGAAGAATTGCCGCTTGACTTAAAGGTGACTTTAAGTTCTAGCATTCTAGATGGCAGGTGGCAAATCTGGGAGGGTCAACTCGATGAACATGGAAACAAAACCATTCGCAGCAAGCAGAGGCTGCCTTACAGCAGCGCTTGCCGTGGTGCTCGTCGTATACGCAACGGAGCCTGCCAAAGCGCAGGCCTCGGGAGCGCCTGCGAATTCGGGGCGACAAACAATGACGACGCAAGGCAGATTCTATTGCAACAGCAAAGCGCTCAATCCGGCGGAACAGAAGCACCACAAGCAATTGACCGACAAGCTTATTTCCGAGCGGAAGGAGATCGTGGAATCCGAAAAAGGCTACGAATTCCAGTTCAGCCCGGCAACGGTCTCGTTCGCTGAGCTGGCTGATTGGGTCGCCGCCGAACAAAAGTGCTGCCCATTTTTCGATTTTCACATCGACTGGGAACGTGAGGGAACCCTGCTTTGCCTGCGGTTAGCCGGCATGGAGGGAGTCAAGGCGTTCATCCGGATGGAATTTCAAGTGCCTGCGAAGCACGCTGGAGACTAGGCACTCGGTAGTCGAGGAGACCGCTGGTAAGAGATACTGTCTCGCCTGCAAGCAGAACGACCAATACGTCGTTTCCGAGGTTTTGACTCCCAGTGATACGCTCCAGGTGCTGCGGAGCCACGCGCCAGGCTGTGGCCGTTTCGCGGTTATCGCCGCCAACCGTCCGCCGGCGAAAGGTTGCGAGCCGCAGCGTGGGAGCCAGCCGGCCCAGCCGTTCGAACCACCGTCTCAGCGCTTCACGATCGTGCCGCTCGCCGCCGAGTGCGTGATGCCCACCAAACCGGTGATGAATATCTGGGGAACAGCCCTTCAGGATCGGAGTGTAGTCCTTCCGATTCACTCGCAGAAAGTTTTTTAGCGCAATTCGTTTGACAATCGCGTGATACATGCAAGCCTCGGTCCAAACCCTGAAAGAGCCATACTACTGCTGATTGAGGCCCCACATGGGCGGGAAAAACAAGGAGAGTGGCGCAAGTCTGCAAGCTGTTGTAAGTTAAAAGTCTACTTGCCGGTTCCCCGGTAGCTCAATGGTAGAGCATTCGGCTGTTAACCGAAGGGTTGCTAGTTCGAATCTAGCCCGGGGAGCCAAATTCTCCTTCTTCTTCAATTAGTTACAGACGGCCTTCGCTCCTTCCTTTTTTTGGTTTGGTCGAACGTCATAAAAACGTAATACTTTCTTTCGGCCATACGCCTTTTTGTTGGACTTCTCAACGGCTTGCCGCACTTGGTCCGTCATACCGAGTTGGTAGCGACGCTTGGTTTCGGGGCTGGTGTGCCGCATCGCGCGCTGGACAACAGCGTCGGCTGCGACACCACTCAAACGCGGTCCTAGGAGGTGGGGGAGCCCTCTCCGAACTAAAGTAACTCCTGATCAACGCTATCGTCGGGCATGTTCGGCAACCATCTTTTGATACGCTCTTTCAGCTGACAATTGAAATCAACGATTACCGCAATGTCTCGTTTGGCGGTATGGTGATCGCAGGATTCGCGCTACATGACTTGGCTCGAATATCATGAATTGACGAAGCATAGTGCAGAGTCGCTGCGACGAACTCAGCACTATCTCGATTGGGCCAATATACCCAATCCGTTTCGGCATTATGAAGGCGTTCGGGTCGTGGATTTGCCGGTCGACCCGCCGGCTCCAGAGATTTCGGCTCTCGAAGTGCTCGAGGGCAAAATAGGAAATACTCTGGCGAGGGACGGTGCGGAATTCCTTTCGCAGTTGATGTTCTATTCAGCCTCGATTAGCGCGTCCAAACGAGTCCCGTCCACCGGAGCTATCTACTCTCTGCGCGTCAATCCTTCTTCCGGTAATCTCCATCCGACCGAATTTCACTTCTGCACACGAGGTCTGGTCGATTGGTCCGATGGCCTTTATCATTACCGTCCTTCATCCCACATGGCAGAACAACGTGCCATCGGAGACTTTGCCGCGGCACTTGTCAACAACTCTGCCCCACTCATTTTCGTTCTGACCAGTATTGCTTGGCGCGAAGCCTGGAAATACGGGGATCGGGCCTATCGCTATTGCTTACACGACATCGGACATGCCTGGCAGGCTCTCACGCTTGCGGCTCGATCTCTCGGAAGCGAGAGCTTTGCTATTGGGCATTTTGGGGATGACAGGGTGGCGGAATCGTGTCTCCTCAGTGCGGATGAGTGGCCCATGTTAATCGTCGGGCTTCACGGCCCATCCATTCCGGTGAACAAGCTGAATGCAGGCGAGACGGTTGTGTTTGGCGGCCAGCCCAACCGACTGTCCGAGGAGCAAAAAACTTACCCTCTGATCGAAGGCATTCACACTGCCACGAAGCTCTGCACAGAATCCGCCATCCTCCCTCTTGGCGGGCCGGAGGTATCCGGGCGCGGAGGAGTCAGACTGCCGCCCCCTGTCTCCACTAATCACAGTTTCGGTGTCGTCGCTCGTACACGGCGTTCTGCTCTTGACTTCAAGGGTGGGCGCGGGTCGATCGCCTTCCCGCAACTTGCGACTCTCCTGTCCACTACAAGGGAGCGTCTGCTGGCCGATTTCGCTATTGATCGTTACGTCCATCTTTATCTTTACGTCCATCGCGTCGAGGGTTTGGAGCCGGGTGTTTATCGCTTCTGGCCGGAGCATGCAGAGTTGGAAAGAATCAAAGCTGGGGACCAACGGCTGGTGGCGGCAGCTCTCAGTTTGGGACAAGACCTGGCGGGTAATGCCTGCGTGGCATTTTCCATGATCGGCGATTTTGAAAATGCTGCAGGCAGATACGGAGATCGCGGCTACCGATACGTGCATTTCGAGGCGGGAGCAATTGGCCAACGAATGTATCTTGCTGCCGAGGCTCTTGGACTGAGAGCAACAGGCATCGGAGCATTTTTTGATGAAGAAGTGAACCGATATCTGGGCCTCTCATCTGAGCTAGGACAAGTCGTCTACCATTTCGCAATCGGTCACCCGGTTATTGACCCGCGGCTGGAGGCTTGAGAAGGTATGGTCGGTATTCTGGTACACGGGAACAACCACTTTATACTTTCCGGACCGTTACCTGACGAGGCGGCCGCGCTGGCGCTGGTGCGGCACTGGTCCATCGTCCAAATTGGCGAGGCGAAGCCGTCGTCTTTCGGGCAATGGCAGATTAGGTCGAAAGAGTTTCGAGAGAACCTGCAATGGGCAGTCATTGTCCCGGGCGACCGTGAGACCTCTCTAGGAGTGGCGCAATTACTTAGAGAACTTTCAGCTCGCGGGGTAACCGTCCGTAGATTGTGTCGAGGCTGCTGGTAGAAAAGAGCAGCGTCCCTCAATCGACAGCGCGTAGAGATTCTTACCATAAACGGCGACCTGGGAAACTGATCATTCACTCGACGCAACGTCATAAAAACGTAATACTAATCGCGATGAATCGTGGTAAATCGCGAACAAAAGGTGAACAAAGAAGGAGAAAGGGATTCGCCAGGTTTAGTCGCAACTCGCTGATTGCCTTCGATTAGGGCCAACTCCGGCAAGTTCTGATGAAGTTGGTCGTTCGGCTGTTAACCGAAGGGTTGCTAGTTCGAATCTAGCCCGGGGAGCCAAATTCTTTGCATTCGATCGTTTCTGAAATTGCATTCTCACGTTTTGCTTCCAGAAAACCATAGTGTCATGTAAAGGTGTAGGGCGGGGTGAAGTTTCTCTCTCCCCGACAGCCCGCTCGCAAACCCGACTCACGGCGCAGTAACAACGATTGCGCTACATGGTTTCTGACTGACTCTTCTGTAGGAATGTGGTAACGAGGAATCGAAATAGACCGAATCTCCCGATTCAAGAATGTGCTCTTCCGTTCCGATGTGTAGTTCGAGCTTGCCGCGGAGGACCGACAGGAACTCCACTCCGGAGTGATGGTGCAAGCGGGCTTTTCCAGGCTGCAGAAGCTGGAAGTCGGCGTAATAGGCGTTCAGCTTGCGCTCCACTGCGGCGAAGTCCAGCGATTCGAAGTAGAAAGAAATATCGCGCCCATCAGGCCTCTCTGGAAAACGCTTGCGCTGGGCACGTCGCACGATTCCGAAGACGTGCCGCTTCTGGTCGTCAGAGAAGAAGTACTCCAGTCCAACGCTGAACACCAAAGCGATGCGTAAGAGCGTCGGTAGGGTCGGAAAAAGCTTTCCGCGTTCAACCTTGGATAGCATCGCCGCTGACAGGCCCGTGTGCCGTCCCAATTCAACAAGTCCCATCTTCTTTTTCAGGCGCAGCGCGCGCAACTTATCTCCAATGGCATAGTCGCCCAAGCCCTTCGCCAGCGTCTCTGACAGCACGATTTCCCTCCGAATTTGACTAGAAATCAAAAAACTCTCGAGGATTTGACTGCCAATCACTCGACTTTTAGTTTGACGCGTATTTTCCTTGCTGTCAAATATTTTTTCTCTATAGTTAAAAATGCAGTCAGCAACAAACGGAAAGCCTGGAGGAAATGATCATGAAGAAATTCGACGTTCTCGCAGCCATCCTTGTGGTGGTCGGCGCGCTCAACTGGGGATTGGTCGCCGTCGCTCATTTCGACTTGGTGGCTGCGATCTTCGGTATGAAGTTCGGGGAAGTCTCGGTGCTCAGCGGAATTGTGTACGGGCTTGTCGCTCTGGCAGGCATCTACCAAGCCGCGAGTTTCAAAGCCATTCAACGTCGGTGGCATGGTGAACCGGCTCTTCAGCGTTCGCGATAGCCACCTTGGAGTTTCAGAAGAGTAGTGAAAGATGTAGGGGGCAAGAGTCAGATTCGAAAGGCAAATGAAATTCAAGGAGAAGAAAAATGAAAGGGAATTTGAATAGAAGTGTAAGAGTTCCATCTCTTGCGGCGGTGGTGGCCCTCGTACTGTCTCTGCCCCTGGGGACATACGCGCGTCCCAAAGCTGCGCCACAAGACATCGTTGACACCGCAGTCGCCGCAGGCTCCTTCAAGACCCTGGCCGCAGCACTTCAGGCCGCGGGTCTTGTGGATACTCTGAAGGGCAAGGGCCCGTTCACGGTCTTTGCTCCCACAGATGAGGCATTCGCAAAATTGCCTCCAGGAACGGTGGAAGATCTCCTGAAGCCGGAGAACAAAGAAAAGCTTGTCGCCATCCTGACCTACCATGTGGTGCCGGGAAGGGATTTGGCTTCTCAAGTAGTCAAAATGACCTCAGCCAAGACGGTGAACGGCCAGTCTCTGGCCATCAGCGTCAAAGATGGCACGGTAATGGTCGACAACGCCAAAGTCATCAAGACGGACATCCTATGCAGCAACGGGGTCATTCACGTGATCGATTCCGTTGTGCTGCCAAAGTAGGTCGTGAAAGGGTGTTAGCGGGCCCTGTTCAGCATCTGAACAGGGCCTGTTCATCTCTGGAGATCGTATCGAGGCTCTTGTTGATGAATGTTGAGGGATAAGTGACGAGTAGTGGGAAAGAATCCAAGGAAATGAAACCGAGGCGAGAAATGGGAGTGGCGTTGGAATCTGCAATTCAGCAAGACCGAAGCATGGCATTGGTATTGACGGAGGAGACCAAGACGGATCGATTGGAGAGAATTGTCAGCGATTTGATAACCGAGCTCGGTTTGGACATCACGGATCAGCACTTTCAGGGCACCCCGGCTCGTGTGGCACGCCTTTATCGGGAACTTACGCGTGGCTCTCGGCTAGATCCAGTGAAGATCTTGAAGACTTTTGATTCAAAGCACAGTGAACTCATTGTTGTTTCGGAGATCAATTTTTACTCCCTCTGCCCACATCACCTCCTTATTTACCGGGGGAAGATGCACTTTGGCTATGTACCAGACGGCAAGATCGTCGGGCTTTCCAAGATTCCCCGCCTGATTCAGGCGATGGCGTCCCGACCGATCGTACAAGAAGATCTTGTTTCTGAAATTGCGGACACCTTCATGTCGGTCGTGAAGCCTTTGGGCTGCGGGGCACGCGCGACGGGTCGTCACGACTGCGTGGCTGTCCGCGGCGTGAAGTGCCACGAAGCACAGATGACAACGGTAGCGTTGCGCGGCCTCTTTCGCGAAAAGCCTTCTCTGGTGGAAGAGTTTCACCAGGTCTTAACCGATGTTGAAAGATAACTCCCCCTTCGAGCAGGCATTAGTGTAACGACCGCTTATGCGACTTATTGTTTGTATCGTAGTCTGCCTTGGAGCCGCAGGACTTGGATCGTTGCTGACTACGCCGGCGCTTCGGTGGTGGTACGCCGGTCTGAGCAAACCCCGCTGGACTCCGCCCAACTGGCTATTTGGTCCGGTCTGGACAATCTTGTTCATAGCGATGGCGATTGCAGCTTGGTTGGCTTGGCGGAAGGTCGACTTGACAACAGCTCCGATGCAACTCTTCCTGCTGCAGTTGTTGCTCAATGTCACGTGGTCCGCCCTCTTCTTTCGGCTAAGGTCACCGGGCCTGGCCTTCGCCGAAATTGTCATGTTGTGGTTCGCCATCCTGGCAACATCGATCGAATTCTGGAAAGTAGTTCCGGCCGCAAGCTGGTTGCTCTTGCCATATTTGATCTGGGTTAGCTATGCGGCGGCGCTTAATTTTTCAATATGGCGATTGAACGCCTGATGATGTTCGCCGCGCCCATAGGAGTACCGCATTGAGCTCGGTTCCCGAGATTCGCATCAGGTCCGCCAACTCCTTGCCAGTCCTGCAGCGCAAAGATTTTGTCCTCTATTGGATGACTGCTTCCCGCAGGACGACCTGGAATTTTGCGTTGGACCGAGCTGTGGAGTGGGCCGAGAAACTGCGGAAGCCATTGGTTATCCTGGAAGCGTTGCGCTACGGCTATCCGTGGGCGAGCGATCGGATGCACCGTTTCGTGATTGATGGAATGGCGGAGAATGCCTGCCGGTTCGAGGGCACCGACGTTCTCTACTATCCGTACCTGGAACTCGCACCGAATGCAGGCAAAGGATTGCTCGCCGCTCTGGCATCACGTGCCTGCATTGTGGTGACGGACGACTTCCCCTGCTTCTTCCTCCCGCGCATGGTGACTTCCGCGGCACGGCAGGTCGCGGTGCTCATGGAGATGGTGGACTCGAATGGCATACTTCCGATGCGGCAAGCGGAGCAAGCCTACCCAACCGCGTATGCCTTTCGCCGGTTCTTACAAAGGGAGCTTCCACGACACTTGATGTGCTTTCCGAAGGTTAATGCGCTCTTGAACGCAAGGCTTCCGAAAGTAAAACCTCTTCCCCGAGAGATCACAAAGCGCTGGCCGAAGGCTTCGCTGCGACTTCTGATTTCGGGAAAGAGTGTACTAACAGGAATTCCTATGAATCACGCGGTTCCTCCGGCAGGGACTCAAGGAGGGGCCACGCCAGCTCAAGCACTGCTGAGAAACTTTCTGCGAAACAGGCTGGCGAGTTACGCTGACACGCGAAATGAACCAGCGCGCCAGTCGACGAGCGAACTTTCTCCGTACCTCCACTTTGGTCATATTTCCGTGCACCAGATTTTCTCGGAACTCACCACACAAGAAGGCTGGTCCCCAGGCCATCTCGCCCTACGCGCGACCGGCAGCCGCGCCGGTTGGTGGGGCACAAGCGAGGCCGCCGAAGCATTCCTGGACCAAGTCATTACTTGGCGAGAGCTCGGCTTCAGTTGTAGCCAGATGCGAAAAGACTATGACCAGTTCGAGTCGCTGCCGGCATGGGCTCTGAAGACTCTTCGGCAACATGCGCGCGATGAGAGGTTCCACCTGTACACGATTGAGAAGTTTGAAGGTGCCAAAACGCACGACCCCCTTTGGAATGCCGCGCAGACACAATTGCTCCGTGAGGGGCGAATACATAATTACCTTCGTATGCTGTGGGGAAAGAAAATCATCGAGTGGACTCGCACTCCCGAAAAGGCTCTGGCAATCATGGTGGAGCTGAACAACAAATACGCGCTCGATGGCCGCGATCCCAATTCTTACAGTGGAATCTTCTGGTGCCTGGGTCGCTATGACCGTCCCTGGGGACCGGAGCGGCCTGTTTTTGGCACGGTTCGTTACATGAGTTCAGAAAATACTGCCCGGAAATTTATGGTCCGCGACTACATCCGGAAATACAGTTCTCCTTTCCAGTCGTTGATGCAGGCGTGACCTTTGGAAAAAGATTCTAAATTAATTCTGCTGACAGGCGCGACGGGTTACGTCGGCGGGCGATTACTTCACGCGCTCGAAGCTGCTGGGTATCGCGTTCGCTGCCTGTCACGCCATCCCGAAGCTCTAAGTCAGCGCGTCGCCCTGACAACTGAAGTCGTAAAGGGTGATGTCCTCGACGCGGATTCCCTTGCCCCCAGCATGGTCGGCGTGCATACCGCCTATTACCTGGTGCATTCAATGGCTTCGGCAAACTCTTTTGAAGAGGAAGACCGGTGTGCGGCACATGCTTTTGCAGCTACGGCGCGCGACGCGGGCGTGCAGCGCATCATTTACCTAAGCGGACTCGGCAGCGGTAGTGAACTGTCGGCGCATCTGAGGAGCCGCCAAGAAGTGGGGCGGATCCTGAGAGAGTCCGGGGTGCCGACTATTGAATTTAGGGCCGCGATCGTCATCGGTTCGGGCAGTGCTTCCTTCGAGATGATCCGGGCCCTGGTCGAGAAGCTCCCGGTGATGATCACTCCACGCTGGGTCAACACCAGCACCCAACCAATTGCGGTCGAGGATGTGATTGCTTATCTGAAGCAGGCGCTGGATGTGGAAATCAACGGCAGCAGGATTATTGAGATCGGTGGAGCTGACCAGGTCACCTACTTGGATCTGATGAAGGAATACGCCCGGCAGCGTGGTCTAAAGCGTTGGATGATTCCGGTACCAGTGCTCTCTCCACGGCTGTCGAGCCTTTGGCTCGGCCTCGTGACACCGGTGTATGCGCGTGTGGGCCGCGAGTTAGTGGACAGTTTGCGGAACGAAACGATTGTGAGAGATGGGTCTGCCAATGATCTGTTTTCAATTCGACCGCTGGGGGCTTGCGAAGCTCTGAAGCGAGCACTTGCCAATGAGGATCGAGAGTTTGCCGAAACGCGCTGGTCCGATGCATTCTCGTCCGTTAGTGGTTCGCCGCAGTGGGGTGGGGCCACTTTTGGCCGACGCATCGTGGATTCGCGAACGGTGCACGTGTCTTTTTCTCCGCCCATGGCCTTTCGGCCCATCGAGCAGCTAGGGGGTAAGAGAGGCTGGTACTACGGTGATTGGCTCTGGAGAGCTCGCGGTCTACTGGACCTGCTGTTCGGCGGTGCGGGCATGCGACGGGGGAGACGTGATCCTGACCGGTTGTTAGCAGGTGATACGCTCGACTTGTGGCGTGTCGAAGCAATTCAAACGGGCAGCCTGCTTCAATTAGCCGCAGAAATGCGTCTGCCTGGCAGGGCGTGGCTGCAATTCGAGGTCAAACCAGACGGCGCCGGGTCGGTGGTTCGCCAAACTGCGATTTTTGATCCTGCGGGAGTGCTGGGGCAGCTCTACTGGTATCTCTTATATCCCGTCCATCAATTTGTCTTTGCCGGGATGCTCAGAGGAATTGTGGATGCGATGGGAAAATCGCTTTGACCGTGTTCCCGAATCCAAGAATTGTTGTGAGCAGATGCATCGGTTCTGATCCCGCCGATGACCTGGAGTGTCATGCCAGTGTCCTGCGAATTGTGATAAATCACGGCAAGGTTCGAGTAGAGAAAAGAAAGAGAAGGTGAATTGCATTTGCCCCGCTTTTTCAGAACTTGCTGATTCCCTCGATTTGTCTCGGCTCCGGCAACTTGTGATTGATTTGGTTTCAAGGCTGTTAACCGAAGGGTTGCTAGTTCGAATCTAGCCCGGGGAGCCACCTTTCCTCATCAAACAGAATTACTTACGCAACATGTGACAACGCTCCTGTGTGGGTGCAATAGGGTGCAACTCGATCGAGATCAAGATAGACGTGGCGAATATCATTGATGTCGTTCTTGGTTCGGCTGTGCGCGCCGTCTCGGAGGGGATTCATTCCGATGAAGACATCGGACCCGCGAGCATTCTGAGTTGCAAGCCACGTTTGAAAATTGCCTTCCGCGATTGTTTCGGCCGTCGCGATGCGCTGGACCGTTTGGCCGGTCGAGCGATTGCGCACGATGATCGCGGTTCTGTCGTTGGGATCGAAGAGTTTCAGCACGTACTCCGAAGCGCTAAGAGATCGAGGCTCAAAATTGTTGTCGCTGTTCAAGGATGATCCTCCTTGGCCAACAACACCGCTCCGTCGACAAATCGGCATCCGGATCGTAGCCGTTGATTAGCAATACTGCAGCGATGAAGCGCCGCGCCGTTGCTATAAGACATTGTGAATGATAGAGATGTGGTCATTCAGCTCGCACATCATGCGTGGTGTTGCCCGAACCGCACGCGATGAACGCCTTGCCTATTTCGCTAGAAATGCGGCGGACGGTTTGGGAGCTTGGCCCCGATCACTTGAAACTGGGTCGGGTATCGCCATGTCTAGCCGGATGATGATGAGCCGTAGTGCAAGCACGTGCAGGACCACCGCCAGGGGCACGAAAAATCCTGGGATAAATAAGAATGGAAACGTGCCAATCATTCGATTGGGAACTTCGGCGCGGATCAGGTTGATCGGACCGGGAACCGTCAGCACGGCACGAATCACGACGTTGGTCAGCGAGAGAAGGCCCAGCACGTTCCACGCGAGGGCAATTTTCATACCCAATCGTCCTCGCGTGGACAACCAGGCGATTAGGGGTGCTGATGCCCCGATATAAATGTCCACGTTCGCGCCCTCGAAAGTCAGCATTTTGGGCACGAGACCGTCGATCCAAAGCTGATGCAGGAACAGCTCGACTCCGATCCGGAAGCATTGCACACCCATAATGATCCAGAGCGGAACAGCCATGGCGAGACGAGCACCAGCCTGGGATCGCACGATAAATACAACGAAAACACCAATAAACAAAAGGATGGGGGCGAAGAGGAATGCGATTCCAGGAGGGCGCATCGAGGTCTTTTTGAGAACGCCCAAATATCCCAAGAGGCCGGCATAAACAAACCACACGCAAAGACCGGCCAACACGCGAACTGCGGCCCGGCCTTTGACGTAGCGGGCGATAAGCGCGACGACCGCCGCCACCATCACCGCCAGAAATGTGATAAATAGCGCAGCGGTCATTCCCGTTCCTTACACTCATTTACGGACTGACGAGCCATTTCGCCATATGGTGCCAGCCAGGAGTGGCGGCGAGTGCGAGACGCACGGGCGCACCGGTAACCAGGGCGAACATCCGTGAGTGCTGGCTTTTAGCTTGAAGGGGAATGGAATCAGCATTCGCCAAAAAACCGTGCACGCACTTGTTCGTTTAATGGCAGGTCAGGGCCGCTAAAAATGTGATCGGGAACACGTGTGGGATCCTCGGCAATCAGTGGCAAGGCTGTGGTCCGCAATGCCGCTGCTTCCGGTGAGGGATCCTGAAAGAGGGTACGCACCCATCCCTCCACCAGGTGGCATGCATGAAAACTCCGCTGATGCTGTTCGGCGTAGCGATGTCCGGCAGCTTCCCAATCGGAACTTTTTGTAAGTTGGTCGCGAAGCACTCGCGCAGCACGCAGAGCAAAGGAAAGGCCCTGGCCGTAGGTGGGGTCGGTGGTGGCCGCAGCATCGCCGACCAGCACCACGCCATCGCGATAAGGGTGTTCCACCCAGTTGTCGCTGGCATCAAAACTCGCGAGTGGTCCGATACTTTTCGCGCCGGCGCAGTAATGGGCCATCGGAGGATAGCCTTTCGCGGACTCGCGAACGAATAGAGGGAGCATGGATTCACCCTGTAGACGGGAGCCCATCGTCTTGGGATAAACAAAGTAGGCCCGGAATTGGCCGCCCGCCTGGGGAATCAGACCGGTCCATGTGCCAAGTTCAGGGTTGAATACAGCATGCATAGTCTCCGTGGACGCGTGCACGTTTGTCAGCAGCACACCAGCCATGTAGTAGTCGTTGCTTTGTTCGCAAATCGGAAAACCAGCCCATTTCCGTACGGCCGAGCCGCGACCGTCGGCGGCGATCACGAGACGTGCGGAAATCCGCTCGTGGCCGTTCCCATTCACAATGACGGCAGGCTCGGCCCCGCACGCGACTTGTTGAACGCTAACGCCGCGGCGCACTTCCGCGCCGGCGTTTTCCGCAGCCGCGAGCAGTGTTTCCTGCATCACCTGGTGCGGGAAGGAAAGTATTGGTGCCTGGTGCAGCGTCGTCGCTCTAAGGTCTCGTAACCCCGCACCAGCCTCAACAAAAGGCACTTCATGGGCGCACTCTTCCTTCAGGAGGCGGCAAATTCCGAGTTCATTCGCTTCGGCCACACCCCAAGACACAATAGCCTCTCCGCGCACACGGTCTTTAAATTGCTTTTCCCGCTCCAGCACCAGGACCCTGGAGCCTTGCTCGGCCATCGCTCTGGCCAGTGAGGAAGCGGCGATTCCGCCGCCTACTGTGATGATGTCGTAACTTCGTGCCGCCATCCCGAACTCCTTCTGACGTGGCCGCTTGGATTCGAAATGTGGAATCGAAGAGCGACTTGTGAACGCATCTTAGTGAAGCCGTCGACGAAGAGTCAATCGATCCATGAACGGGACAACAGCGTCTGATTCGTGGCGTGGCAGCTCGGGGTGAAGTAAAGGCGGGCTGAGCGGGGTAATTAGTCTGCGCCTTGTTTGAGAACCTCGTAGAGATAAGCGAAATCCGATTGGCCTTTGCCGGCCTTTGCGGCCCGTTCGATAAGCCGAAGTTGTGGGTCGGCAAAGGTGTGATTGACCCGATGTTTCTCACACCAAGCAATGAGTTCCCGAGGCGCTACCGCCCAAGTTTCAAGCGAGGCTTGCGTGTTTCCGTAATCTTTCGTTTTAATCTTCTCGCAAAGATCGGCGAGCGCGGCCTCCATGGCCGGCATAAGTGTCTTGACGACCTGCAGATATCCAGCTACGGGAAGATTCTCCGCTTCGTAGACGATATATCCATGAAGAAAGCCCAAAAAGGCTCCCATGCAAAAGGAAAGACAGGCAATATCGGTTGCCGAAGCCTGGCCGATTTCCTTTCCGACAAACATCGCGTTGTCACCAAAGGCAAGCAGGACCGGCTTCAGGCGATTGAAGAGCTCATCTGAGCCGGAATACAGAACCGTGCCTTGCGGCTTCCCGATATCGACCGGATAGTTGAGGATCGCCCGTCGAGGTAGTCAATTCCGCGTGGTCGCGCCCAGGATTCCATCTCACTGGCCTCATCGGGAGTTCCGCTGCTTAATTGCACCAGCACTTTGCCGCGAAGCGCAGACTCAGTTGCCGGCGGTCGTACCAGTTGATTGAGCGACTCATAGTTGTTGAGGCTGACGATGACGATTTCAGCGTTGCCGATCGCTTCCTGCAGGCTTGGTGCGACCCGCAGACCGAGCCGGGACAAAGGCTCCATCTTGGACGAAGTTCGATTCCATACGGTGGTATCAAATCCTTTCTTATAGAGCGCCGCGGCAAGAGCGGACCCCATGCGCCCCGCCCCGATGACTGCGACTTTTTGATTCATAGCACCCTCCCGAGGGAATCTGAGTCAGCAAATCTTCGGTGGATTTTAATCTTAAGTTTGATATTTAGTGCCAACGAACTCACAGGAAGGAAGGCGTTGCGCCATGAAGCGAAGTGTTTCGTTCTGGCGATGGGGGCGATGCTTATGGTCGCCAGCGTCGCCGGACAGGAACGCCCATCTTGAGATAAAGGAAGAGTTTATGAGTCCCAAGTTCCACTAATGAAACAAATAAACTTCGGTCTGACCCTAATCCGTCCAGGCTGATGCCAATGTTGCCGGAATCCGTGGCTTCACGTGGCTGCCGCGGTGGGGCCGCTTTTCAGTTTGGGGTCGATCTCGGTCGCCGCAGAATCCGCCGAGGCGTACTTCAGACCGGCTTTCTGCAATCCCTGCAAGAACTTTTCTACTTCATCTTTGTCCGGATCCCACACCTCGATATCCTCGCGGACATTTTCAAGGTTGAGAAACGTCGGGTCGTATTTGCGCAGAGACTCTACGGCGTTGCGAGCTTCCTCCTGGCGGCCCAGCATGCCGCAGGCGGCCGCGGTCATCAGTTGCATCCAATGGAATTCAGGCATGTTGATCTTCTTGGCGGCTTGCAAGGCTGCTTGGTATTCGCCTTTGCGATAGTGATGGTGAAAGAAAATGTTGTGATACCAGCCGGGATGATGTCGATTGAGGTCAATCGTTCTTTGCGCCAGAGCCACGCCGCGCTCCCAATCGCCGGAGAAGGCAATCATAATCGCCAGGAAAGCCCAGGTGGTGCCGTCGCGCGGATTGAGCGACATGGCCCGCTCCGCAGTCTCGCGAAAGGCGGTAAAATCGCGACTAAAGAAGTGCACCGCCGCGAGTTCTTTCCAGCCGGTCTGGCAGGCCGGGTCGATCTTAACGGCCCGCCAAGCAGCCTCACGCGCGCGCTCCAACGGCTTCTCCCGTGGATTGATCCGATCGAAATACTCCACTTGGTATAGGTTGGAAAGACAGGCCCAGGCGGTGGCGTGGTTGGGCTCGTGTTCGAGCGCCCGTTCCAATCCGGCGCGGAGCACGGCATGCTCCTGGGGATTGAATTGTTGCATGAAGGCATAGTGGCGCAAGACAAGTTCGTGCGCGCTGAGTTCCTCCACATTTCGATCTCGAGTGGGGGTAGCCATGGACCGAACCAGAACTCCATATCCATCCGCGACGCTGGTGACCATGTGGTCGGTGAGGTCGTCCTGAATCTGGAATGTGCCGGCGTCGCTGATTTCGCGGTCATATGCTTCCGCCCAAAGCTGGGTGCCGCTCACGGCATCCATCAGTTGCGCGCTGACCCGAACGGCGCGGCCTCTTTTGCGTATGCTCCCCTCGATCACATAGCGGGCGCCGAGTTCACGGCCCACCGTGCGGATATCCGCTGCGCGGTCTTTGTAGGCCATCGCTGAATTGTGGGCGATGACCTGCAGATACGGAAATCGCGAAAGCCCGGTGGTGACGTCTTCGCTCAGGCCGTCGGCCAGAGCTTCGAGGTCCGCATCGCCGCTGGGCGCCCTGAACGGCAGCACCACGACCCGGAAGCCTTCAGCGGCGCGGGCTTCTCCAGGGGCCGTTTGTACAGGGACCGCACCTGATGATTGCAGTGGTGCAACACCAGCCTCAGGCGCACCGAGCCCGGCCTTGCGGAGATCGCGGAGCATTTGCTCGACCATCTCCGGCTGCCACCAGATGCCGAGATCTTCCTTCGCGCGCGCCGCAAAACTAGGGCGGGCGGCTAGTAAGGGACGCAGCGCACAGCGTGCCTGATCCATCTTTCCGAGCTGGCTGTTCACGACGGTGAGCGCCACCTGCGCCGTCCACAGGCCGGGCATGTTCACCTTGAGCGCATGCTGCAGCGCCCGCTCGCCGTCGTGTTGGCGGTAGGCATTGATGACCAGAGGCAGCCAGTACCATCCGGGATGATTGGGATTGAGTTGCGTCGCACGTTCGGCGAGCGAGCAACCGCGTTCCCAGTCCCCGGAATAGGCGAAGTGCAGCCCAAGAAAAGCCGTGGTGTATCCCTGCATTTGGTTGAGGGCCAGGGCACGTTCGGCCACAGCGCGAAACTCGCCCAGGTCCCCGCGGAAGAAATGAGCTGACGCCAAGGCGGCGTGCGCCAATTGACTGGAAGGTGCCAAGTTCACCGCACGTCGCGCCGCCGCCAGCGAGCGATCCATCGAATCAGGCCGCGGGTGATATCCATGCGTATATTCGGCGCGATAGAGCCACGAGAGCATCGCCCAGCAATCAGCGTGACCGGGAGCTCTGTTCACGGCGCTTTCCAGCGCCGTAATTCCCGCCAGGTGTTCGTCCTCGCTCACGCGCTGATGAAATCCGAAGCTGCGCAGCAACGCCTCATAGGGTGTGAGCGATTCCGGGTCGCGATTCCGAAGCGCTTCGGTCATGCTGTGGGCCAGAATGCCCTGTGCGTCTCCGATCGTGGCGACGATGCGCGGCACGACATCGTCGAGAACGTCCAGCGTGGCCTCGGGAGTGAAGGAGCGGTCATAGGTTTCCGCCCACAAGCCTGCCCCTGAAGTGGCATCTACGAGTTGCGCGGCGATGCGAACCTTGGCCCCAGCATGGCGGATGCTGCCTTCCATCACGTAGCGGGCGCCGAGTTCCTTCGCTGCCGCGCGCACGTCGATCGTTCGTTGCGCGTATTGCGCTGTGGAGCTCCGCGCGACTACGCGCAGGTAGGAGAACTTCGACATGTTTGTAACTATGTCGTCGGTCAAGCCTTCGGCGAGCGCGGCCAAATCCGCGTTTCCGCCGCTGTATTTGAACGGCAGCACCGCGACCCAGAAGCCTTCGTCGGCACGGGCCGCGCCAGAGCCCGGAGTCTGGACGGCGCGCGCAGTCACAGCCGAGACCGGCGCAGGTCGCGTGGTTGTTCGTGCCATGTCGTGGAATTCGTTGCTGACGTCGCGCGCGGTCTGCATGCGGTAGCGCTGATCTTTTTCTAGGCAGCGGCGGATGACGCGTGCGAGATCGCTCGGCAACTCGGGCCGCAGGTCGGTCACCGAGGGCGGATGGTCGCGCAAAATCGCCGAAATCAACTCCGCGGATGAACCCCCCTCGAAGGGACGCTGCCCCGTGGCCATCTCGTGCAGCATCACCCCCAAAGAAAAAATGTCGGTACGGTGGTCGAGCGCGCGCCCAGAGACTTGCTCGGGCGACATGTACGCGGGCGTCCCCATCACCATGCCGGCTTGCGTCCGCCCGGCTGAAGTCAGCGTGGCGTCGCCTGGGCTTTCGGCGCCCACATCCTTTGCCAGGCCAAAATCCAGCACCTTGACCCGGCCTTCGTTAGTCACCATCACGTTGGCAGGCTTCAGATCGCGATGCAGGATGCCTTTTTCGTGCGCTGCCGTCAGCGCTTCAGCCAGCGCCCCAGCAATCTCGCTAATTCGTTCGACCGGAAGTCCATTCGCCGGGATCAACCGGTCCAGCGGCTGCCCCTCAATCAATTCCATGGTGAGAAAGTGGACGCCGTCGGATTCTTCGACCGAGTACAGGGTTACAACATTCGGATGGTTGAGCGCGGCGACGGCGCGAGCCTCGCGCTGGAAGCGGGCAAGCCGATCAGGATCGCTGGCCATATCGGACGGCAGAACTTTAAGAGCTATCTCACGCCCCAACTTCAGATCGGTCGCGCGATACACGTCGCCCATTCCGCCTGCGCCAATGGCGGTGTTGATGCGGTAATGTGCGAGTGTACGTCCGACCAGCTGAGCCTCACCGAGTGGGCACTCATCCGCTTTACGCGCCCGAACCAAGGCGGCAATCTTACACTAATGCAGCTCCTCGGGATTCTTCCGGGAGCCACGGCGTGACAGCGTGACATGGACTGGCGCTAGAATAACTTACAGGCACGCCGACCGCCGAACTACGAGCGCTACGGGGGTATGGATCATGATGAGCTGGGCATCTGGACTTCGCCCACCGGCGCGAGAGACGCCTGGTTCAAAGACCCAGATGGAAATATTTTGAGCATCTCAGAACATCCAGAGCTAAAGAGGTGAACCCAATCCTCTCATTGGATTCCTACCTGGGCGATAGGTTCCGGATCGTCGTCTCACCGCAAGCTATCTGGCTTCCACGTGGGGTTAGTCCTCTGTCGGCATCTCGTCAGGAAATCAAGCACTGACGAGATGCGCGTTTTATCGGGAGCAATCTGCCAACCCGGAGGCACTACCTCCTGGCTCTGAACACTACCAGTCACGAATGCCGTGGTTGTGCGAGCGTTTTGAACTCGCTGACGTGAGACTGTCAACACTTGCAGAGTTCGATTGATCTAGATCCGATAGTTTGAGGACTGTTTTCGGGACTCGTTTGCGTTTGCTCTTTGCCATTGGAAGCGGCCTCCAGTGCCGCGGCGAAAAGCGTGATCCTGTCCCTGATCTCCTGACCATCCGCGCGTTTATCGAGACTGATCCGCTTCCGGAGATATTCGGACATAAAGGAGGTGGTCGGCTTAGCCTCCCGTTCCACCGAAAGACGGCTAGCTATAACCTCTCAGGAACGGCCGGGAGTTCGCCACGATGGAGACCAAGGCTGTCATCGCGAACAGTGCATCGGCAACTCGATCAATCAGCACAACGCTGAATATGGCCATGGAGAGGAAGGCAAAGCATAAGCCTATTTGTGTGGCCAAAGCGGTTCTCCATCGAAAGGCCTGCGACGGCCTGCGGGCTCGGCGAGAGTCCCATTCAGCTCTGGGATCTCCCGCAGTCGACTGTCTGCGATAGAGCAGCAGACTGGCGGCCACATCGCCAAGTACAAGCAGTAGGAAGCCAGGTAAAGGCAGCAGTGATCCAATTCCGATTGCCTGCAGTAGGCTGGCGACGGTGTCGGTGATACGAGAAGGATCGTGGCTGTCTTGATTCGCCGGGTGAACGCTGGCCTTCACCTTGAGGAGCAAGGCGAAACCGAGGATGGCAGCGGCAATCCCGAATAAGGCATGTTCCCATACCCGAGCGTGTGGAGTAGTTCTGATGAAACGCCACACAACATCGTCCGGGGAGACCAAGTAGGTAGAGAGGCCTACTAGGAACAGGGCCGCGCGGACTACAAACTCAAACGATTTCCCGTGATGCTTCGTGGTTCCATCGTCTCGCACCTGCTGCGAATGTATCACCCTTCACCTTGCTTTACTAAGATCGGTGTTTTACTAGGATCGGTACCGCTAAGTCGGCTGGCGGATACTATTCCTGCTCCTACTCGTGATTGATAAAAAGAACTTGACATATTCCTATATGGGAATATATTGAGACCATGGCCAGGGCGACGACAACCTCGGACGCGTTCAATGCTGTGGCGGAACCGCGGCGGCGGGACATCCTGAACTATCTAGCGATGCGGGAGAGGTCTGTGACCGAGATTGTGGAAGCGATGGAGATGGAGCAGCCATCAGTTTCGAAGCACCTGAAAGTTTTGAAAGGTGTTGGCCTGGTGGAGGTCCGGAGGGAGGGTCGGCAGATGCTTTACAAGGTGAATGCTATGGCGATCCGGCCGTTGCACGAATGGACGAGCACGTTTGAGCGGCTGTGGAAACACCAGCTGCTGCGAATCAAGGAACGGGCCGAGGCCAACAATGCACAGAAACAATAGTCTTGTGGAATTTCAAACCAGGAGGAAATCGTGAATTCACCCGCACTATCGCTGGAAGCGACAACGATCCATATAGCGGAGGAGATTCGAGTGCACGCGTCGATCGAGGTGACGTTTGCCGCGTTGCTGGATCAGCTGGGACCGTACAACGAGACTCAAGTGGACAGGCTCATGCCGATGAAGCTGGAAGCATGGCCGGGCGGAAGATGGTATCGCGACCTAGGAGACGACAACGGCCATTACTGGGGAACGGTGCAGGCGATCAAGAAGCCGACGCTGCTGGAAATTTGCGGGCCACTGTTCATGTCCAATCCGGTGATAACGAATCTTCAATATCGGCTGAAGGAATCGGGCGGCGTGACGATCATTACATTTCGACACCAGTCGTTTGGTCTGGTGCTGGAGGAGTACAGAAACGCAAAGAATGGCTGGGCACACTTGCACGAGCGTATGCGCCAGCGAGCGGAAGCGCCGCGGCCCCACTGAGGCGGGGACGATGTAGAAGTTCAGAGGAGGGAAATATGTGCCCAGCATGCGTGGCAAGCGCAGCAGTGATGGCCGCCGGAGTGGCATCCACGGGAGGAATTCTGGCGGTGTGCATCGGCAAATTCAGAAAATTTCTTAGGGCGAATGGTCTCGGTCTGTTTCAGAAAATCAAGGAGAAATAAAATGGCAACAAGCAAGGAGAGAGACATGGTGCACCGGAAAGGGCATCTCGCTATGAACACACCGGCGATCGTGTCGCCGCAGGAATGGGAAGCTGCGCGCCAGCAGCTCCTCGTGAAGGAGAAGGCCTTGACCCGCTCTCGTGACGCGCTGGCCGCCGAGCGTCGGCGGATGCCGTGGCTGGCCGTGGAGAAGAACTACGAGTTCGACGGGCCTAAGGGCAAAGCGAACCTGCTCGACTTGTTCGACGGACGGCCTCAGCTGATCGTCTACCGCGCCTTCTTCGAGCCCGGCGTGTTCGGCTGGCCCGAGCATGCCTGCCGCGGCTGCTCCTTCTGTGCCGACCAGGTCGCCCACCTCGCCCATCTGAACGCCCGCGACACCACCCTCGCGTTCGTCTCGCGTGCACCGCAGGCTGACATTGAGCGCCTCAAGGCACGAATGGGTTGGAGGATGCCGTGGTACACCATTAGGGACAACTTCGACACCGACTTCGGCGTGGACGACTGGCACGGCACGAACGTGTTCTTCCGCAACGGCGAGCGTGTGTTTCGCACCTACTTCATCAACAACCGCGGCGACGAGGCGATGGGGAGCACCTGGAGCTACCTTGACATAACCGCGCTCGGGCGCCAGGAGGAGTGGGAGGACTCGCCGGAGGGCTACCCGCAGACTCCACCGTACAAGTGGTGGAACTGGCACGACCAATACGCCGCCGACTCGGTCGACCCTAGGTGGATCAAAGTGGTGGAGAACGCAAAGGTGACATTGAACCTCAACGACTAGTACGGTGGCGTACGCGATCGTTCACGTCGGAGGCGTGCTGGCGGAGGATACTCTGCTTCCGTTGGCGAGCAGGGGTAGGCTTCTGGACGAGTGGTCTGCAATCCCAAAGCTATCCGGGTTCTACGGAGGGATTCATCCTGTGAAGTCGGCACCTCGTCAGGAAATCAGTACTGGCGAGATGGGCGTTTACCAGGACCAGCCAATAGTTCCGGCTTTCACGTCGACGTGCTTTCTTTGAGTTTTCAGTCGTTGCCGTGTTGCTCTATGGGAAGGCCGCGCATACCTCGTACGCGCGGCCACTCGGCTCTAACTAGTGCAGTGATCTGAAGCTCGTGCGACCCTTTTCTGAAAGAGTTGCGGCTGTTTCCAGGCCGCAAAGTGCCCGCGCCTTTCTCAACCTGGTTGTAATGGATAAGTGGGGCATACGCCCGCTCTGCCCAACTCCGCGGGGCTTGATAGAGCTCTTCAGGAAACGCGCTCACGGCAACCGGAATGGAGACGTTTTTGAAGCCGAAAAAGGTGAACTAAAGTGTCTTCGCTTTCAATCACTTCCGCAAATCCTGCCACCAGATCGAAGATTCTAGCTGCTCAAATGGCCGCATCGTCGTGAAATTGTATCATCGAGGCATCACTACGACTTCCCGTAGCAGATGCTTACCAGCGATTGCCTCGACCTGCATCGCCTTCTTTTTGTGCACGAAATTGGCGACACAGCAGAATCGAATGCTAGCTCAAGAAGGCTCGGCTAAAATTCAGATTACGGTGAACGCGGTGCTGGTACCGGTAGTGGTCCGCGATCGGCAAGGGCGCGCGGTGGGCAATCTGAAGAAGGAAGACTTTCAGGTCTTCGACAAAAATAAACGACAAGTAATTTCCGGATTCACGGTGGAGAAGCGCGCCGGCTTAGTCAGTGGCACGAAGGCTCCCGAAGCGACAGAAGCTGCTAGGACCGTTGCGCCACAGCCGCGAAACGTGCCTGAACGGTTTATTGTTTTCTTATTCGACGACATGCACTTAAGCGCAGGCGACTTACTGCGAGCCCAAAGAGTCGCGACCAAGATGCTTGTCCAGTCGCTGACCGAGTCAGACATGGCTGCTGTGGTCTCTATGTCCGGGGCCAACAGTGGCCTGACGCGCGATCGCCCGGCCCTGCAAGAAGCGGTCAAAAAGCTCAAAGTGCAACCACTCTACCGGCATGACGATGGTGCTTGCCCGAATATCGATTTCTATCAGGCAGACTTAATTCAAAACAAGCGCGAGGAATCGGCTCTTAGGAGTGCGGAGGCGGAGTACGTGACTTGCGCGGGACTGGTCGGCGCGTCGCCACGAATGGTTGAGTCCATGGTGAGATCCGTCGCGGAGCAATCCCTGACGATCGGTGAGCATGATGTTTCGGCGTCGCTCCGCACGGTTCGAGAGTTCGTGCAAAAAATGAGCACGCTTCCCGGCGAACGGGCGTTGATTCTGATTTCGCCCGGGTTTTTCACGATGACCGCAGACGCCATGGCCGAGAAGTCGCTGGTTCTGGACAGCGCGGCGCGGGCCAACGTGACCGTCAGCGCCATGGACGCTCGGGGGTTATACACGACGGGAGCGGACGCCAGCGATCGAGGTGGGTCGTCGACTCAGGATCTCGTGACCGGCCAACACGCCCGATATCATGCAGATGAAATGAACTTCGACGAAGAGGTGATGGCGGAGCTTGCCGATGGAACCGGCGGAACTTACTTCCACAACAGCAACGATCTTGAAGGGGGGTTCAAGAGCCTGACGCAGGCACCAGAGTACGTATATTTGTTGGAGTTCTCTCCCGAAAAGGTGAAGCGCGACGGCACGTATCATCCGCTGAAGGTGAAAGTGGATCGCAGCGGGCTCAGGCTGCAAGTGCGTCGGGGCTACTTTGCGCCGAAGTCGGACAAGGCGTCCGCGGATTTGAGCGCAGCCATACCGGAGACAGTTGTACCGTCCTCAGCGCCTTCCCAATCGCCGGCGGCTCCGCAAGGTGCGTCAACTCCGCAATCTTCGGCAGCTTTACAACCCTCCGCAACTCCACGTGCCAAAGGCACTGAGGACAAACCAAAAAGAAATCTTCTGCTCTGGGATCCGCCCAAAGTGGATGCGCCACTCCGTTCTCTTAGTTCGTCCTCGCCCTGCCTGCTTTCCAATGTGCTCGAACACGCGAGCGCCCGTGCCGAGGAGTTGGTCGCTAACCTGCAAAACTTTACGGCCCAAGAAAAGATTGAATACCGATTATTTGCCAATGTGACTCATCTTTTGGATGGCGGCGCCGGGACGTTTGATTACGCCGCCGTCTTTGATCAGCGGCCCGAGGGGCTCTCGGTGCAGGAAAGCCGTATCCCCGAACCAGGGAGCCGCGCGTTGCCTTTCAGTATTCAGGACATCGGTCTGCCTGAGTTAGCGTTGATCTTTCTTCCGGAATTTCAAGGTGATTTTGAACTGGAGTGCGAAGGCGCGGCGGAATGGACCGGTCAAGCTACCTGGGTGGTACATTTTCAGCAACGCCAGGATAG
>Ga0302176_10000223_pt1 | contig 38782 bp, 33 predicted proteins | sample I_Palsa_E1_1_FD_198787 | JGI IMG/M metagenome (GOLD analysis project Ga0302176, IMG submission 198787) | Peat permafrost microbial communities from Stordalen Mire near Abisko, Sweden - I_Palsa_E1_1 | ecosystem: Environmental > Terrestrial > Soil > Palsa > Peat permafrost | place: Sweden...
AGTTCACCGCGACCGGAACGTTCAGCGACGGGACGACGCAGAACCTGACGTCGAGCGTGACGTGGACTTCCGGCACTACCACGACCGCGACGATCAGCACTACAGGTCTCGCCACGGGAGCGGGCGTCGGCACTTCGACGATCACTGCAACATCGTCCTCAATCAGCGGCTCGACGTTGCTGACGGTAACCGCCGCGACGTTACAATCGATCGCGGTAACGCCGGCCAATCCGTCGATCGCCAAGGGCGCGACGCAGCAGTTCACGGCGACGGGAACCTTCAGCGATGGCACGACGCAGAACCTGACGTCGAGCGTGACTTGGTCCTCCGGCACGACCACGACCGCAACGATCAGCGCCTCGGGACTCGCCAGCGGCGCAGGAGTAGGAACCTCAACGATTACCGCGACATCATCGTCCATCAGCGGTTCAACTTTGCTCACCGTAACGGCGGCGACGCTGCAATCGCTCGCCGTGACCCCAGCGAACCCATCGATCGCCAAAGGCGCAACGCAGCAGTTCACCGCGACCGGAACATTCAGCGACGGAACGACGCAGAACCTGACCAGCACGGTCACGTGGAGTTCCGGCACCACGACGACCGCGACGATCAGCGCGGCGGGTCTCGCAACCGGAGCCGGGGTAGGAACTTCAACGATCAAGGCCACGTCAGGCGCGATTAACGGCTCGACAACTCTGACCGTAACAGCGGCGACACTGCAATCGATCGCCGTCACGCCGGCGAATCCGTCGATCGCTAAGGGTGCGACGCAACAGTTCACCGCGACCGGAACGTTCAGCGACGGCACCACGCAAAATCTGACCAGCACGGTCACGTGGAGTTCGGGCACGACTGCGACCGCGACGATCAGCGCCGCAGGTCTCGCGAGCGCGGCAGGAGTGGGAACTTCAACGATTACCGCGACATCATCGTCCATCAGCGGTTCAACTTTGCTCACCGTAACGGCCGCGACGTTGCAGTCGATCGCCGTCACGCCAGCGAACCCGTCGATCGCCAAAGGCGCAACGCAGCAGTTCACCGCGACCGGTACCTTCAGCGACGGCACGACGCAGAACCTGACCAGCACGGTCACGTGGAGTTCGGGCACGACGACGACCGCAACGATCAGCGCCACGGGTCTCGCGACCGGAGCAGGAGTCGGGACCTCGACGATTACAGCAACATCGTCATCGATCTCAGGTTCGACCTTGCTGACCGTAACCGCCGCGACGTTGCAGTCGATCGCGGTAACGCCGGCCAATCCGTCGATCACCAAGGACGCGACGCAACAGTTCACCGCGACCGGAACGTTCAGCGACGGGACGACGCAGAACCTGACGTCGAGCGTGACGTGGTCTTCCGCGACTACGACGATTGCGACGATCAACGCGTCGGGACTCGCCAGCGGGGCGGGCGTCGGAACTTCGACGATTACCGCGACATCGTCATCGATCAGCGGCTCAACCTTGCTGACGGTAACCGCCGCGACGTTACAATCGATCGCGGTAACGCCGGCGAATCCGTCGATCGCCAAGGGTGGGACACAGCAGTTCACGGCGACCGGAACATTCAGCGACGGCACGACGCAGAACCTGACCAGCACGGTAACGTGGAGCTCGGGCACCACGACGACCGCGACGATCAGCGCCGCAGGTCTCGCGACTGGAGCAGGAGTAGGAACTTCGACGATCACTGCGACGTCGTCATCGATCAGCGGTTCGACCTTGCTGACCGTAACCGCCGCGACGTTACAATCGATCGCGGTAACGCCAGCGAACCCGTCGATCGCTAAGGGTGCGACGCAGCAGTTCACCGCGACCGGAACCTTCAGCGACGGCACCACGCAAAATCTGACCACCACGGTCACGTGGAGTTCTGGCACCGCCGCGACCGCGACGATCAGCGCGGCTGGTCTGGCGACCGGAGCAGGAGTAGGAACTTCGACGATCAAGGCCACGTCGGGTGGGGTTAGCGGCTCGACCGTCCTCACTGTAACGGCGGCGACGTTGCAGTCGATCGCCGTAACACCAGCGAACCCCTCGATCACCAAGGGCGCGACGCAACAGTTCACCGCGACCGGAACATTCAGCGACGGCACAACGCAAAACCTGACGTCGAGCGTGACGTGGTCTTCCGCGACTACGACGATTGCGACGATCAACGCGTCGGGACTCGCCAGCGGAGCGGGAGTAGGAACTTCGACCATTACCGCGACATCGTCATCGCTCAGCGGTTCGACCTTGCTGACGGTAACGGCCGCGACGCTGCAATCGATCGCGGTGACGCCAGCTAATCCGTCGATCGCCAAGGGCGCGACGCAGCAGTTCACCGCGACCGGAACGTTCAGCGATGGGACGACGCAGAATCTGAGCAGCACGGTAACGTGGTCTTCCGGCACCACGACGACCGCGACGATCAGCGCCGCAGGTCTCGCGAGCGCAGCAGGAGTCGGTACCTCAACGATTACCGCAACATCGTCCTCGATCAGCGGTTCGACCCTGCTGACCGTAACCGCTGCGACGCTGCAATCGATCGCGGTCACGCCAGCGAACCCCTCGATCGCCAAGGGCGCGACACAACAGTTCACGGCGACCGGAACATTCAGCGACGGGACGACGCAGAACCTGACGTCGAGCGTGACTTGGTCTTCGGGCACCACCACGACCGCGACGATCAGCGCCGCAGGCCTGGCGAGCGCGGCAGGAGTGGGAACTTCGACGATCACCGCGACGTCATCGTCCATCAGTGGTTCAACTTTGCTCACCGTAACGGCGGCGACGTTGCAATCGATCGCCGTGACGCCAGCGAACCCGTCGATCACCAAGGGCGCGACGCAACAGTTCACGGCCACCGGAACCTTCAGCGACGGCACTACGCAAAATCTGACCAGCACCGTAACTTGGTCTTCGGGCACGACTGCGACCGCGACGATCAGCGCGGCTGGTCTCGCCACCGGAGCGGGCGTCGGAGCTTCGACGATTACCGCAACATCGTCATCGATCAGCGGCTCAACCTTGCTGACGGTAAACGCCGCGACGCTGCAGTCGATCGCGGTGACGCCGGCCAATCCGTCGATCACCAAGGGCGCGACGCAGCAGTTCACCGCGACCGGAACGTTCAGTGACGGAACGACGCAGAACCTAACGAGCACGGTAACGTGGTCTTCGGGCACGACTTCGACCGCGACAATCAACGCCGCTGGGCTAGCGAGCGCGGCAGGAGTGGGAACTTCGACGATTACTGCGACGTCATCGTCCATCAGCGGTTCAACTTTGCTGACCGTAACGGCAGCAACGTTGCAGTCGATCGCGGCGACGCCAGCGAACCCGTCGATCGCCAAAGGCGCAACGCAGCAGTTCACCGCGACCGGAACGTTCAGCGACGGCACCACGCAGAACCTGACGTCGACCGTGACCTGGTCTTCGGGCACGACTTCGACCGCGACGATCAGCGCCGCAGGTCTAGCGAGCGCGGCAGCAGTAGGAACTTCGACGATCACCGCAACATCGTCGTCGATCTCCGGCTCGACCGTGCTGACGGTCACGGCGGCGACGTTGCAATCGATCGCCGTTACGCCAGCGAGCCCGTCGATCGCCAAAGGCGCAACGCAACAGTTCACCGCGACGGGAACCTTCAGCGATGGCACGACGCAGAATTTGACGTCGACTGTGATTTGGACTTCCGGCACCACGACGACCGCGACGATCAACGCCGCAGGTCTTGCGACCGGAGCAGGAGTTGGTAGCTCAACGATCACTGCGACGTCAGGCGCGATTAACGGCTCGACCTTGCTGATCGTGAACGCGGCGACGCTGCAATCGATCGCAATCGCCCCGGCGAACCTCTCAATCGTGGCTGGCACGACCCAGCAATTCTCGGCGACGGGTACTTATAGCGACGGCACCACGCAAAACCTAACCAGCACGGTAACGTGGACCTCGGGCACACCGGCCATCGCCTCGATAAATTCGGCCGGGCTAGCGAGCGCGCTCAGCGCTGGGACATCGACCATCACCGCGGCTCTCGGCGGCGTCTCGAGCGGAACCAGTCTGACGGTTGCAGCGCCGGTGGTGCAGATCTCCTCGACCCTGCAATCGCTGACCACGAACGCCGGCGGGCAATATATCGCCGTCATGACCGTAACGAATCTCGGCAACATCACGGCGAGCCCGGCGCTCTCCAGCGCGGTATTGGGCGCAGCTGCGGCCGTCACGCCGCTGCCGACGATTCCGAACGTCGCGCCCAACCAGACCCTCACGGTTTCGTTGACTTTCCCCGCCTCGGCCGGAAGCCAGGGAGGCGGAGCGGTATTGCATACCGTGGGATCCTACACGGCGGCGCTGCCGGCCGGCGGTTCGACCACGGGCAGCTGGGGCGCGACTTTACGAGTGGTATTGCCATAGCGGGTTGAGCAATAATCAGGGAGTGAAAAACATGAAGAACAGCCAATGGTTCGCGGTGGGCGCGATCGGGGCGCTGCTAATGCTGGCCCCGGTAATGCGCGCGGACGGAGTCGATATTTCGGTGGCGCCAATCTCGGGCGCGGCCGGCAGTTCCGTTGAAGTGGTGGGAACCGTTACCAACAACACCAGCGGCACGGTTTTTCTGAACGGTGACACGTTTTCGGTCACTGGCCCCGACCTCAACCTGGATGACACAGACTTCTTTCTAAATGCGCCCTTCACCCTCGATCCGTCCCAAAGCAGCGGACCTTTTGACATATTTACCATCGACATCGGCGCTTCGGCGACGCCCGGCGTAATTAGTCCCAATTTCTTTTCGATTTTGGGCGGGTCCGATGCTGGAGCAGGTGACGTCATTGGAACAGTCACGTTCGATGTAACGGTACAGGGGTCCTCGCCGGTTCCGGAGCCATCTGAATTGCTATTGCTGATATTTGGAATTGCGCAGGTCGGCGTGCTTGGTACCAGGCTGCGCCGCCAAGAAAATGAGGTAGCAACAAAGACTGCCTTCCGCGCTTAGTTTCCCCGCAGTAGCGCTATCAGCGACGCAGTATGCGCTCGCACCTCCGTAGCCTTCTTTACAGATTTTTCCGCCCTTTCGCTCGTTCGTGCATCCAAACGGGGCGTGCCGCTGATAGCAGCAACTGTGGGCACTGCGGCCGCTATCCTTGACCTCCGGCGAAAACCGAAACGCGGGGGACGCCGTCTTGAAAGTGAGCACTACAGAGAAAGGAGCCACTCATGAGCGCCGTACAAGTTGAGCAGAACACCTTCGAAATGCCCCCGCGCGAAGGGATCACCATCGCCTTTTTTCTTACAGTCGCGGACAAGGAGCGTTCCGCGCGCTGGTACGAGAAGGTTTTGGGCGCCCGCATTCTGACCATGGGTGACGGCAACGCGCCGCCTTACCTGCAGCTGGCGAATATCTGGATGATCCTGAATCTAGGCGGCGGTCCGACCGCGGACAAGCCGACGGTGACGCTCAGCACGCCCGACCCGAATCACATTAATAGCTTTATGAATTTCCGCGTGGCGGATATTCAAGCCTGCTACGAATTGTGGAAAAGTCGCGGCGCCGAATTTCTCACCCCGCCGATTCCCAAGTACGGCGAGATTCGCTGCTACCTCCGCGACCCGGACGGCTACATCATCGAAGTGGGGCAGAGCACCACCAAAAAATACGGTTAGCGCGCGGCGCACCACAAATCGCGGATCCCAACTTGCCGAACGCTTCGAGGGAACGCAAACCGCGTTACCAACCCGCGACCCAGCAAATTTTCACAACGTACTTGTAGAGATTCAAAAATCCAAGTAAGGAGCCACACCCCATGAGCAAAGAAGCGAATATTGCGATCCTCACCAAGTTTGCCACCGCCGTGAATACCGGCAACTTCGACCTCTTCAAAGAAGCAGTTGCTATCGACAACGTGGATCACGATCCGGCCCCCGGCCAGGTGCCCGGTCCCGAAGGCTATCGCATGTATTTTTCGGCGTTGCGGACCGCCTTCCCGGATCTAAGCGTGGCGGCGGATACCGTGGTTGCCGACGATGACTCTCTGGCCTTCGCCTACACCATTGCCGGAACGCAGAACGGTCCGTTCATGGGCATCGCCCCGACCGGCAAGAAAATAAAAATCCGCGGGGTGCAGATTTCAAAATTCAAAGACGGCAAGATGGTGGAGCGCTGGGGAAGTTCGGACGAGTTGGGCCTGCTCCAGCAGTTGGGAGTGGCCGCGCTACCCGCGCAGAGCCGCAGCGCAAAGTCCTGATTCGCGCCGCAACCGGCGATGGAATCCGGCGTACGGAGTGCGAACTTCGAAGTTCGCACTCCGAAGTGTGCGGATTCAACTCAGTAGTGGTCCCAATCGAGAGCGTAAACTTCTTGGCTGCTGGCATTAAGGGTTAGCAACGGCGCATCGTCCGCCGTGAGGCCGGACCATTCTCCGAAGTCGCCCCAATACCTGCGCAGCTCTTTCAGATCGGCGAGCTTTTCCAATTTGTGGTCTGAAACACGCACTCGGTAAAAACCAGGATCGTGCGTGAAGCCGGTATCGAAATACAAATACCGGCTGTCGTGCGACCAGCTGGGATAGCCGATCGGCACTTGGGCCACTTCCGTCCATTTCCCGGTGGCGAACTCGAACACCATTAATTTTTCCGAATCGGTCGAGATGGCCGCAATGAATTTTCCGTCCGGAGACCAACGCGGCGAGAACAGATGCTCCGCGCCCGGCACATCCCGCTGCTGTTTGGTGGCCAGGTCCAGGATGGTGATCCCCTGACTGATGCGGCCTAAATTTTGCAGCGACAAAACAATCGACTTTCCGTCCGCTGACCAGTTCGGATCAAACCCGGCGACCGCTTCCGGCACCAGATCCTGTGGCGTTCCGCCGTCCGCGGAAATCAGATAAGCGCGCCAATCGCTCTTCCAGGTCCGGCCCATAAACACGATCTGCTTGCCGTCTGGTGACCAGCGTGGCAGGCCGGCCCACATCGTCCCTGGATTGGTGAGTTGCAGCCGCTCGCTGCCGTCTAATTTACTGCGCCACAGAGCTCGCTCCGGAATCGAGACGTAAGTGATCCACGCTCCATCACGCGAAAAGTCGACGTCGCTTACCGACATTCCGGGAAGGAATGACGTCGAACCCGATTTGGACTCATAACGAACAAGTTCCGAGCGCGGCTGGACCCCGAGCGCGAAGACCTTCTTTCCGTCCTTGCTGGGCACGGGATAGGAGAAATCCAAGGGTCCGTTGGTAAGCTGCGCTGGTTTCGGACGGCCGCTGAGCCAGGCTCCGCGCTGCGGCAAAACCCAAATATTGCTGTGGCCGTCGCGGAATCTCTCAAACACAAAATACTTTCCGTCGGGCGTCCATTTGCCGCAACAGTCCTGGTCCGGGCCGTTCGCGTTGGGAAAAAGCGGATGGAGTCTATTCCCATCGCGATCGGTTTCCCAGATAGCGGAAGAGCCAGTTGGAATTTGGTCGATGGTGAAGCGCAGGCGGCGTCCATCGGGAGAGAATGCCAGATCTTTTATAAAGCCGTCGACGGTCAGCAATTTCCGGGGGTTTTGTCCGCTATTCTCGGCAACATATAGATCGCTCGCCGACGCGAAGAGCAGATGACTTCCATCCGGACTGGGAATCACGGACTCCGCTCCAAATTGCGCTAATTGCTGCGGTGCGCCAACCGGTAAAGGCAGCGCCCAGGTGGCGGTGGGTCCCGCGGTGTTTTTGATATTGGTCGCGAAAAGCGCCGAGCCATCGGCGGCGATTCCGGCCAGACCCACATTCTCAAACGGAGTCGGCAGCGGCGCAGACTCTCCGCCCGTCGCCGAAACTTCCTCCACGATGAAACGTCCGCCCTCCCCATGCGCTTCGATGAAGAGTCGCTCGCCATCGGTGGTCATGCCGAATTTCTGACGTCCGTCATGTGTGATCTGCAGGTATCCCGCAATTTGGGCCGATTGCGCCGGTCGCAGACGGAAGCCTAGGTAGGCGGCTAGCGCGATCGCCGCCGCAAAGAGAAAAATTGACAGGAGTTTTTTCTTGTTCCCCGGAACTCGCTCTCGCGCCTTCTCCTCCGTGAACGCTTGCTGGACTGGGAGAGCGCCTATCGCCGCCGCTTCAGGAGTGTGTCCGTTGCCACCACGCGTCGAGGAGCGCGCCGGGGGCCCGGCTTCCACCGGCGCCAGAAACCGATAGCCTCGGCGATAGAGCGTCTCAATGAATCGGGGATTGCCCGAATCATCCGCCAGGGCCTGCCGCAATTTTTTCACCGCGCTGTTCAAGCCGACGTCAAAAACGACGAAGGTGTCTTTGGGCCAGAGGCGTTTCTGCAACTCTTCGCGCGTGACGATTTCGCCGGGGCGTTCCAACAACATCGTCAGAATTTGGAAGGGTTGATCCTGCAGTTTGATCTTGATGCCGGACTTGCGCAGCTGCATCGTGGCCAGATCCACTTCGTAAAGGCCGAAGCGGAAAATCGTCGGATTGGTAGAGGCCACTTCCACAGAGCTCCGTCCAACTCGCCCGAGTATGTATAACTCGCCCGAGTATATATCAATCAGCACATTTCAACCTCGACGCAACGGGTCATAGAAACGTTTAACCGACGTAGTGTGTTCAGGTTGGATGGTCACATTCTTTCTCCTACCTGAACACGCCCCCGCCATTGTTCTGCCTCCTTCCTTCAGCCACCGTGCACACCAGCTCGGCGCCCAAGCCTTCCGCTAGCGGCGCAGAAAGCGGAGCAAAAAAGAAGGAGACGATCATGAAACTGAGATTAGCAATCGCGCTGGGTTGGTTCCTGGCGGCGGGTTCTTCGGTCAACTCGCAAACGGGAGGGGTTCGGGTCACCGTTCCATTCAATTTCTACGTCGCCAGCAAAGCATTCCCCAGCGGCGACTATACGATTTCCACGATCCGCGATTCTGTGGTGCTTTGGGATCACCGCGGAAACCGCGTTGCCATGGCCCTCTCGAACTCCATCGGGCGGACAGGTGGCGATACCGGCCAGGCCGTCTTCGACTGCTACACGGGCCGTTGTTACCTCTCCCAATTGCGCGCCCCGGATCCCCAACGCAGCAGGGAACTGCTCCGCGGGAAAGACGAAAACGAACTGGCCGGCCGCGAAGCAGCAAAGCCTTTCGTGCTCTTAGGCAGCCTCGCAAAATGACCGCGACATAAACTCCGGGTGAACTGCGCCGGCAAGGTCAGTGAAATTGGGCGACGACCCGTTGGCGGGTAAATACAATCCACCACCAAAGGTTCACTGGAATCAGCACCCACAGCGCAAATTTTAAGGTATCGGGCGTGAAGTCGAGACCAGGCGTTCGCTGATGCACTATCGCCGCTACCGCGCAGGCGCCGGCCGAAACGAGGCCCAGGCCAAGGCTCATGCGTCTCGCCCAGACCTGCAAACGCCACAGCCCGATAGCGGTGACGATTACCAGGAACGCGATGATGAGCAAAACGCTAAGCACTCGAGGCGCATCCGCCGGCACGCTAACTCGACGCGAGAGATAAAAGCTCCACACGGCGAAGGCGAAAATAGTTAAAGCGAGCAAGCCCGCCAGCATTTGGAACGCGGCGACGGCAACGATCGAGAAGCTCGGCCGCGGACCGCGGCTCACAGCGTTCGCCATGTTGTCCTACAACTCCGCACAAGAGATCGCGGAGACACGCGTGATTCGGTCATTTACTCACTTTCCCAACACATCCCAGCCTTCCAGTGATATTTGCCATATTTTCTGGGGAACGTTCTCACCGGGATTGGCATTTGGCGTAGGGTCTAGGCGCGGGCGATCCGAGACGAAATACAGCGTCTTCAGATCGGGACTCAACCGCTCTTGTTCCCCGTACAGGTAGGGCTGGAAGGGAACTGGCGTCTTCCATTTGTGGTTATCCGCGAAGGCCACGAATACGACCGCGTGATGGTCCGGGCTGGGCGGACGATGGCCCGAAAATAAGATGAACGATTCGTCGGGCGCCACTGCGGCGGTGAAGTTTCTGGTCTCACCATCGTCAAACGAAACCGGCTTCGGCGCGGTGTAGTGGCCGCCGATCCATTGCGACCAGCACAGACGCTCCTTTTTGGAAATCGGATCCGACTGATTGAAGTAGAGATTTCCGCTGCGCGCGACCGAAGGGGAATAGATCGCGTTATTGCTGTTGATTTCATCGGGCAGCCGCAGCGGTTTGCTCCAACCGTCGCCGGTCCGATTCACGCGCCACAAATTCCCGCCGCGCTCGGGTTGCGTTTTTCCCTGGTAAAACCCATCGATCGCTTTCCCGCCTTCGACCGCCGGACGATTCGAAGAGAAGACCAGATAGGAACCGTCAGGCGCCATGGCCGGCTCAATGTCGCGCCATTGGCCGGAGAAGGGCGCCGTTTCCGGCTTGGACCACGTGCCGCCGCGCAGATGAGAAACCATGATGGTGCCGCCCTGATCATGCCAATGCACGAAGAAAACCGTCTTGCCGTCCGGGGCGAAAGCCGGGGCCGCGTTCGATCCCGTTCCCCAATCCGTCTCGCCGGAGAAAACCGTGGGCTCAGGCGCGCTGGCTGCCGCAGCCAGGCTCCCGCACACAACGACAACCGCGAGCGCTCGGCTGAACTTGCTTCGAAGCACGTATGTCCTCCATCCAATTTTTAGTTGGGTCTCAGCAAATTCGACGTGCGCGCATCGGCGAGGTGAGCACGGACATGCGTCGGCTTTAGCGATCGCCACTGGAAACGATCAACTAACTCCGCCGAATCAAAAGAATGGATTGATCGTCGAATCGCGCGCCGTGGCGGTTCACGCTTTCTTCCAGCGACTGGCAAATCGCGTCCAGGGGCGCGCGGGCGTGTTTCTGCAATTCGGCTTCGAGGCGTTGGATCCCGAATTCTTCGCCGGCTGCATTCGCCGTCTCCAGCAAACCGTCGGTGTACATTGCGAAAATGTCTCCTGATTCGGCGCGCGCCTCGGCGCTCCCAAATTCTCCGTCGGGGAGAATGCCCAGCGGCATGTTCGGGGATTCCCACTGAGTCACCTTGCCGGTCTTGGCGGAGAATTGCAGAATCGCCGGATGCCCGGCGGTTCCGACCTGAAGCGCGTCTCCTTTCTTGGCGACGAAACAAAAAGTCACGAACATGTCGGGCTTCTTCAACGGGTACAGCACTTCGTTCAGCCGCGTCATCAGATGTCCCGCATCATCGCCGCCGCTCAGTAACATGCGCCCCGCGCTCTTCACCATGCCCATCACGACGCCGGGCGCGACTCCGTGGCCCGAAACATCCGCCACATACGCCACCCAATGATTTTCGGTCCCGGCGAGATCGATCAAGTCGCCGCCAACTTCGCCGCTCGGTGACGAGCGCCCAAAGAATTCGAAATCGCCGATCTTGGTGGTAATGGGGGGAACCAGCACTTGATGAATCTCGGAAGCCAGGGTGATCTCCGCGTGCGCCCGAAAATACCGCCGGAATTCAGTGATTGAGACGTACAGCAGGCAGGCGTAACCCAGACCCACGGCAATCGTGATCGCTGCTCCATCCAGCGACAGGCGCGCATGCAGCCGGGCGATCTCCGCCGCATCCATCTGCGCTGGTAGCGGCGGGGCGGGAAGCTGATTCGCCAGCACATTAATCAGCAAGAAATGTACGACGAAGACCGGAAAGATTACCTTCCAACATTGTTTGCGCAGCGCAAATCCGGCGAACGCATACATCACCGGGAACACGCCGGAGATCAAAATACTCAGCACATAACGAAGCGTGGGCTGGCGTCCCATTTCCGAAATGTCGCTGGCGAACCCGAGCGTGCTGAATAGAAAGAAAACGCCCAGCAGGAATAAAACGATCGATTTGCGCGGAACACTTTTCCAGTAGTTTGCGTTCATCCGCCGGTCCCAGGTCCGCGAATCCTACCACGGCCTGCGGCCGAAATGTCAGGTTCGAACCTTGAAATCGGATTCTGGCGCGCAGGCTTTGGCTTTTTCTCAAAAGCCTATAGCGATGCCAAACTAGCGGAGAGAGTGCAAAAGGTTTCGGTAACCGCAATCAGTGAATGTGATCCTTATTCTCTAGGCGCTTGTTCTCTTCGTCCAATTCGTGTTCGGCTTCGAGCCATTCTTCCAGCGTGTATCCACCGCAAGTCGCTCCGTGCTGGTGATGGAGTCGGCACGCGCGCCGCTGGATTTCATTCAGCCGGTGCCCGGTGTCTTGCTCCGGGGAAGGCGTTTCACTGCCCTTGGACGCAGTATCGTGATTCCGTGACGGCATACTGGGCCTCCTGCTCTACATCTATCTATAAATGCACCCATCAAAGGGCCACATAGCATTGGACGATAAATGCATGCGGCCGGTTGCACTGCTTTGGCGACAAACAAGGTAGAACGTTCCTTAATTTGGGAAAGCAACCGGACGGTTTCGTTTTCGCGAATCCATCAGGAGTCATTCGGGCGTGTTCTGAGCGCGCGGGAGAATTGATGTAGAATCCCGGCGTGCGTTCCGAATCACATACCGGGCCCGACGATCAGGTGCTGGATCACATTGTTCTCCGGCTCAATGAGCTGAACAACACCGCCTCTCAGATTCTGATCTTCTTGAGTTTTGCGATTGTCGCCGCGGTGACGTTCCTGACCCCGGCCCTGGACTTTTCGCGCCGCACCGCGGTGCACCGGGCGCTGCAGTGGTGGATCGGAGCGATTTTTCCCACGGTGATTGGGATTCTGCCGATGAAGGAAATCAAGGAACGAAACCTGCGCTGGTACCGAGCGCTGCTGTGGGCCAGATTCGTATTGATGTGGGCGGCGATTGGTTGCATTTTCCTGGGCGCCATTCAGTTCTTCAGGGCGGTCTAGCGTCCAGAATTCGTCGCGATTTTCCGCGCCAGCGCGAGGAAACCGAATTAACTATGGCCAGATCGCATGGACTTCGTGGATGCCTTGGGCGAATCCTGCCATGACCAACTGCGCCAACCGCGCGGCCCGCCGAAATCTCTTTGGGTCACCATTGCTTCACGCGAGTGTGATTTAATTAGCGCTCATTTAGGTCAATCCACTTCGAAGGAGCAGCCATGCCCACCATCAAAACAAAAGACGGCGTTGAGATCTTCTACAAGGACTGGGGTTCAGGCCAGCCCATCGTCTTCAGCCACGGATGGCCGCTGTCCGCCGATGATTGGGACAATCAGATGCTGTTTTTTCTGAATCACGGCTATCGCGTGATCGCCCACGATCGGCGAGGCCATGGCCGCTCCACCCAGGTTTCCGACGGCCACGATATGGATCATTACGCCGATGACCTCGCCGCGGTTACCACTCATCTGAACTTGAAGGATGCGATCCACGTCGGGCATTCGACTGGCGGCGGCGAAGTCACGCGTTACCTCGCGCGTCATGGCGATAGCGGCGTGAGCAAGGCCGCGATCATCAGCGCCGTCCCGCCGCTCATGCTGAAGACCGCGGCCAACCCGCTCGGCCTGCCCAAGTCCGTGTTTGATGACCTGCAGGCGCAACTCGCCGCCAATCGTTCGCAATTTTATCGCGACCTGCCGACCGGCCCGTTCTATGGCTTCAACCGGCCCGGCGCGAAATCGTCCGAGGCCATCATCGCAAATTGGTGGCGCCAAGGCATGATGGGCGGCGCCAAGGCGCACTACGACGGTATCGTCGCGTTCTCCCAGACCGACTTCACCGAAGACCTGAAGAAAATTAACGTTCCGGTGTTGGTCATGCACAGCGAAGACGACCAGATCGTCCCCTACGTCGCGGCCGGGCCGCTCTCCGCAAAATTATTGAAAAAGGGAACGATGAAAACCTACAAAAACTTCCCGCACGGGATGCCCACCACCCAAGCGGAAACGATCAATGCGGATTTGCTGGCGTTCCTGAAGCAAAGCTAAGCGGCGGACAGTGCGATCAATACTTCGGCGGACGCGGATTTAATTTTTGTTTTCTGAGTTTCACGTCGCGACTGGTCCAGTGCACTGGCCGCGCTGCCGGAAACCATCCCTACCGTGCGGATTTGAAAAACGTGCGAGCCTTGTTAGTCTAATGCGGTAATGCCGTTCACTTTCGCCCACCCAGCAGCGATTATTCCCATTCATTCCCGGTTTAAGAAATGGATTCCGCTGCCCGCGCTGGTGATTGGCACCCTGGTTCCCGACGCGGCCTATTATTTGCCGGTGCCGGGCGATTTTAAGGACCACGCCCACACCCTGCAGGGCACGATCTCCTTCTCGCTTCCGCTCGGAATTATTCTTCTGCTGATTTTCTATTGGCTCGCCCCGGAAATCGTTTTTTTGCTGCCCAGCCCGCACCGCGAAGCCCTCCAGCCCCTAAGTAAGCCTCCGGCCTTCTCCATCAGCGAAGCGGGTCTGGCAGTTTGCGGCATCGTGCTCGGCGCGGCGACCCACGTCCTGTGGGATTCGTTCACCCACTCCCGCGGATGGATCGTGGAGCGAGTTCCATTGCTTCAGCAGATCATTCCGGGGAGCCGGATGCCCGTACATTTGGCCCTTCAGTTTCTCTCGACGCTGCTGGGCTTGTGCCTGCTGCTCTACTTCTACGATCGATGGTTGCATGCCGCGAAATTTGCGCCGTGGGTCTGGCAGGAACCGTCGTGGAGATTCTACTTATGGACGGCGGTGCTGGGTGTCTGCTTCGTCGCGTCAGTAATCGAGAGTCACGCGATTCACGCCATTGCCAACTACTACTGGCAGCACAGCCGACATTTTGGATTGATCCTCATCACCAGTTTCGTGCGGAATCTGCTGATTGCCCTATGTGTCGTCTCCGTCGCCACCAAGCTGGTCATTCTTTATCGATCCGACGATCCAGCAGGCAAGGGAAGCTCCCGATAGGCGGCGCGCTCACCCCAAATGATCGCCTCAACTTTCCGGTTAGCCGACTGATCAGGAGTTAGCTTCAGTCGTGGTATCTGATCCCGCGCATGCAACGTTTCTTCCAACAGGAAGGCGAGTGGAACGACAAGAACCATTCAAATACTAAAATTAAGCTTCTTTGCCATTACAGCCTCTCCCACTTCAGCAGTACCCGCACTAATCAAGGGTCGGCGCCCGATAAACGCCCTTATCGGACAAGCGAAAATTCGGCCAAAACCATATGTCCGGTAACGCGACTTATCAGGACTTGACTGTCGGATTGGACAGAGGCGCGACTACGGCCGCCCGCAAATCGCTGCTCTACCCAGTTGCATTCTTAGCGCCAGCCGGGCAGCCGTTGCTGTTGCGTCATTCCGAGTGTAGCGAAGAATCTCACCCGCGACCCGAGCGCATCGCTATCCAAAGTCGCGTTAGACTAGCTCCATGGATTTGTATTCGTTTCTGTTATTTGTAGGTCCGCTGATTGCTTCGCCGGCGGCGCTCGGCGTGGCTTGGTATCTGTGGCTGCGCACGCCCGAAGATTTTGAAATCGCCCAATGGCGGCGGGTACTGGTGTTTCTGGGGCTACTCTCCGCGTCCGGGAACGTCGTGCTGTTTTGCGCCTACGTAATCCGCCGAAATATCTTTCACGGGCGCTACGCGCTTGGAACGGGAGATGTCTGGTCGACAGTCGGTTTCGATCTGGTTCTTCTCGCCATATTCGGCTCGGCCTTCGGCCGCGGCCGCGTCGCCCTTTCGATCTTTCTCGCCGCACTCTTGGGATTCGGTCTTTGGGTGCTGACCGCAATTACGATTTTTTGATTGTCTCGATTCGTAATTGGCGATTCGCGCCGTAACGGCTTGCCGCTAGTTGTCCTTGAGTCAATTCCTGATAAACGCGGTAACCGGACATGTCCGGTTACGTCAGATCGTTGCAAACTGTAAACGCAGGGTGTACGTTCAGCGGGATTCGTGCCATGAAACATTCGTTTAGAAAAATAGTTGTCCTTGCACTTTTGGCAACCGGCTTCTTCGGCGCGGTTTTGTTTAGCTGCTTTTGGGCTTTCGCAATGGTGCACACAAGGAAAATCAACGCCCTTGCGCTGGCGAATGTAGTACTCGGTATTTTCGCCCCCTGGAAGGGCTTTGAGTATTTTAATGAAGCAAGGAAGTCAAACTAGTTCACATGCCTGATTAACGCGGTTATCGGACATGTGAAGTTCTAGTACGGGACTTGTCCGGTTACGCGACTTATCAGGCACTTCCTGTTTGATTGAGATTCAGCGTATGTTAAATGCACCGTGAGGGTAACGTCTGCCGTTGCGTTGATTTCCATACTTCTTTTCCCGTCGACGGCTCAGCAAGTCCTGTCGAACCAAGCCAAGCCCGCGAAACCAACTCCGGAAGTATTGATAGCGAAGTGCTTGGATGACGGAATTGAAATTCTGCTCCCCGAGTGCCCGCGACGAGAGAAAGTCGCCCGTGTTGCCGACGTAGACCTTGAAGCTGCATTCCCCACTGAGAGTGAGGGCGCGACGTTCTGGTTTGTTCGAGGGCAAAAGGAAATATTCAAGTTCACCGCGAAGGATCTGGATTCTAGGAGTGTGTGGATGGCTGTCGACCATGACGGCGCGCTAGACAGCCCTCACGACCAAGCCCACATCGCTCTCACCTACAGTGACGGCGGTGCAATCGGTAGGTTCCGTGTCCGCATTTTTCTCATAGACAGCAATGGCGTGAGAGATGTTTCTAATTGTATCGAAGGCGCGGTTGCCGATTTCAAGGCGCGCCACGACTGTAAACCACGAGGGAACAACGTCAGCGCGTTAAAGTGGGTCAGGGGCAGCTTGCTGATTTTGACCGAGGTTTATCCAACCGGTGACTGCGGTCCAGAGTCTGGACACTTGGAGGGATACCTTGTGAGCATTCCACAAGGAAAGATTCTGGAACACATGACCTTGAATTAATTGAAACACTATCCTGGCGTTTGCTTACAAAATGACGACGATAACTAGACGGGCAAAGCACTGTCAAACGCCTGATTAACGCCGTACACGGAAAAGTGAAGCGCCACTTCAAACTTCCGATTAAGGCGTACTTTCCGGTCAGAGTGATTGCCACCTGGCTCGTCCTTGTGTAGCCTCGAGGCCGGACGTATGCACAATCTTGCGGACCGAATCTCGTAGAGGTGAGAAGGGAAGCTGTGCCTAAATCGCATCGTTTTCTGGTCGTGATCGGATTCTTACTAGGAATGAACCTCGCAACAGCGGCGCAGACTACGCGCACCTCACCTCCTGCCTCCGTCCCAGTGACCGCCGTTCACGACTCCGAGGCCGAGGGCCTCTACAATCCCATCGCAGATCCCCGAGCGATCGTCGAGTTCGGCAACGCGCGCTTCACCGTCCTGACGCCGCAACTCATCCGCATGGAGTGGTCGGCCAACGGGAAATTTGAAGACCGCGCTTCGCTGGTCTTTCTCAACCGGCGTCTGCCGGTGCCGAAGTTTGAAAAATCTTCCACCGACGCCAACAAAACGCTGATAATCGCGACCGATGCGCTGAAGCTCACTTACACGCCAACGAGTGCGTCAGCGGGCCGCCCCGGTTTCACCGCCGAAAATCTGGAAGTCACCCTCACCGTCGGCCAAAAAAAAGTAACCTGGCATCCCGGCCAAGCCGACCCGGACAATTTACTAGGCACCGCCCACTCCCTCGATGGCGCGAACGGCATCCAACTCCGCGACCCGATCGAACCGGGTCTAGTCTCCCGTTCTGGCTGGGCCCTCGTCGACGACACCACCCGTCCGCTATTCGATTCGACCGACTTCACTTTCCGCGATGGCGAGAAAAGCCCGTGGCCGTGGGCCACGGAGCGCCCGCAAGAGAAACTCGGCGCGTACACCGATTGGTATTTCTTCGGCTACGGTCATGATTATCGCCAGGCGCTGGGCGATTACGTCCGCGTCGCCGGCCGCATCCCGTTGCCGCCGCGCTACGCCTTCGGCGCGTGGTGGTCCCGCTGGTGGGACTACTCGGACCAGGAGATCTACGACCTCATCAAAGGATTTCGTGACAATGATGTGCCCCTCGATGTCATCGACCTCGACACCGCCTGGCACGTCAGCGCCGCCCAGCTCCAGCCGCTCGGCGAAGTGGACCAATCGAAGCAGAATGACCCGGTGGGTTGGACCGGCTACACCTGGAATCCTTATCTTTTTCCCGACCCCGATCAATTTCTGAAAAGACTCCACGAAGATGGACTCAAGCTAACGCTGATTCTGCATACCGCCGCCGGGATTGAACCGTGGGAAAAAACCTATCCGCAAATGGCGCGCGCCATGGGCGTCGATCCCGCGACCCGCAAATATATTCCCTTCAACTCGACCGACAAGAAATTCGCCGCCAATTACATGGACCTGATGCTCCATCCCCTGGAAAAGCAGGGTGTGGACTTCTGGTGGATGGACTGGTGGTGGCAAGACTGGCAGCCGGACCAGCTGAGCCTTATTCCAAACGTGAAACCCACCTGGTGGCTGAACTATATCCACTTTACCGACCAGCAGCGCGAAGGCAAACGTCCGCTGATCCAGCATCGTTGGGGTGGGCTCGGCAACCACCGTTACCAGATCGGTTTTTCCGGCGACACCAATTCGTCGTGGGAACAGCTCGGGTTCCAGGTCTGGTTCACGGCCACGGCGGCAAATGTCGGTTACGCGTATTGGAGCCACGACATCGGCGGTCATCTTCCCGGCGTGGTCGATCCCGAACTTTACACGCGCTGGGTTCAGTTCGGCGGATTCAGTCCCATCCTGCGCACCCACTTCACCAAGAACCCCGACGCGGAGCGCCGGCCCTGGGCGCTTCCTGCGCCGTACTCCGATATTCTCCGTTCCGCCTACCAGCTGCGGTATGCGCTCGAGCCTTACATCTACACCGAAGCGCGAAAAACTTTCGACACCGGCATCGCTTTTTTCCGCCCGCTCTACTACGACTGGCCCGACGCCGACGCGGCCTACAGCAGCAAGGGTGAATATATTTTCGGCGATCAAATGCTGGTCGCGCCCGTCGCCACCGCCTCCGATAAAATCACCGGCCTCGCTACCGAAAATGTCTGGTTGCCCCCAGGCGAATGGATCGAGTGGCCCACCGGCAAACACTTCGCGGTCGCGGATCAAGCCGTCAGCAGCTTCTCTCGCAACTTCTCGATTGATCAGGTTCCGGTGTATCTCCGCGCGGGTGCGATCGTTCCCATGCAACCGCCTATGCGCTACACCGGCGAAAAACCGGTCGATCCGCTCATCGTGAATGTCTGGCCGCTCCAGCCCGGTTCCACTTCCAACTATTCCGTTTACGAGGACTCGGGTGTAGCCGTTGAATACCAACGAGGTGCCTTCACTCGCATGCCGATCAAGGCCACTCAGTCAGGCGATACGCTGCGTATACAGATTGGTCCGGTGCAGGGAAGTTTCCCGGGCATGCTGCGGGCGCGCGCCTATGAACTGCGCCTCCCGGCGGACTGGCCGCCCGCCGCAGTCACCGTGAATGGAGCAGTGGTGAAACGCGCTGCCGCACCCGGCGAGAAAGGCTGGTCGTTTGCCGGTAACACGCTCACGACGATCATTCCGGTGCCGTCGCACAGCGTCGACGCGAAAATTACCATCGAAGTGCGCCGCGCCGCCGGCCTCTCCGCCCGCCGCAGCGGACTCGATGGTTTCGCCGGCCGCATGACCCGCTTGCGCGCCGCCTATGACGCACTGCAGCAGACCGCGCCGGTTTCCGCTTCGCCCGATCTGCTCGTCGACGCCATGCAATCCGGCAACCGCCTCGGCTACCACCCCGAGCGCGCCGTCGAAGAACTCGCGCACTTCCGCCAAGTATTGCCCCAGGCGCAAAGTGCCGTCGCTGCTCTCGACGAGCCATTCAGCCAGGGCCTCACGAAAATGATAGAAAAAAAATCCGCCACCACGTCCCCCGCCGAGCTGGAGGCCCTGAAGCAACGCCGCCTCGATCTTCTCCACCGCGCCCAAAAGCTGGTGGTCGAAGCAGGGAACTAAGTACTTCCGATCAGTTTCGATCAAATTTCACTTGTCCGGTAACGGCGTTAATCAGGAGTTGGACTGAATTAATGTCGCGGTGTTTGTCGGAAGAACCGGTGTCTCGGGGGCTTGCTCCGCGGAATTGACTGGGTGTAGTGTCTTGTTCAAAATGGAACAAGCAAAGCCTCCGAAAAATGCTCTGGCTGTCGTCGCGGGTGGAATTGCTTGGGGTAGTTTAAGTGCCCTGGCGATTACGGTACTCGACCGTTACAACACTCACCAAACTGAAACAACCGGCAGGGTTGTTTCTCGATTCGGAATCTTTGTTGCCTTCGGGATCGTGGTGCGCTTCTTTAGGTGGCCTGATCTAAACAACCGAGAATTCTCGCGAACCGAAGTGACCGCGCGAGCTGCGCTGTACATCTGCCTAATGCTGGGATTGGCTTACCTTTACTGGACAACGATCCACCGTTAATCGACTTGCGATGGGGCAAACCTTGCTGGGCAGGGGCGGTTGCAATTAGAAATTCAGATGTCCGGTAAGGGCGTTTTCAATAGCTTAGTGAGGATCTGAAATGCCGTTTTGTTCCATTTGGCTGTAGCAAGGATTGACGTGTGGATGTATCGTGCTCGCCGTGACCTGGAAAGCTGACAAGTCAACCATAGTCGCAACTTTTCTTATAGTATTTGCCGGATGGGGACGGATCGCGTTCGCTCGCGATTTTGTACTGGGTGGCGCGCTAATCGCACTTGGAATCATCCTCGCCGTCCGAACATTTTTCAGTTTCCGGACCCCAGGCGGCTAACGTCCGCAGAGTGGGAGAGCTTCGCAACTGTCGCTTAGTTGGGTTGCCTGACATGTGGTTTTGCTCGGATTTCACTTTTCCGGTTACGGCGTTAATCAGGAGTTGGTCGCGGGCTATAAACGTTCAACTTCAATTTACCGAATTCGAGGTTCTTTGCCTGACACCAAAACTTCTTCCTTCTCATGCAATTGGTACTGCTGAGCCAGATCAAGAGCCGTCTTGCCATTGGCGTCGCGTATGGAAGCATCGGCGTGGTTAGCTAGCAAAACCCAAGCCACTTCCGGGCTCACGCAATTGATGAGCGCCGTTTGCCCAGCTTTGTTTTGCGCGTTGATGTTCGCGCCTCCTTGAAGAAGCGCCAACGCCACTTTCGAATCCTCGGTGGTATCAATCAACGCCGTATTGCCGTCCTCATCCCGGACATTAGGGCCCGCGCCAGCTTCAAGCAGAATTCTCACGACCCGGGCGCGATCAATTTCTGGGGACTTGGTACTGTCGTTGCCCCAGCTTGCCGCCATCAGTGCAGTTCTTCCGTTCTGGTCCTGGGCATTTACGTTCGGATGCCCCTGGAGAACTTGATCTACCGCCGTCAATACGCCGGATGCCGCGGCTAACATGAGCATCGTTTGACCTTGCCCGTTACGGAAGCCAGTCGAGTTTCCAAAGGTTACAAGCGTGGTCACGACTTCCTTATTTTTAGACTCGCCCGCAATCGCCAGCGCCGCGGTTATGCCGCGTGGATCCTGCTCACCGGCACCGGCTTCGAGTAGCGTGTGCAGCATCTCGACATTTCCACGTTTAGCCGCCCACATCAACGGCGTCCGATCCTTCTCGCCGCGCCCGTTTAGCGGAGCACCGGCCGCTACTAGCTCGCGAACCGCATCAGCGGTGCCGCCCTCGGCGACATCAACAAGCATCCGGGCACCTTCTGGCGAGTTGAAGTTCCAGTTTTCTTCACGCAGGCAATGCACTGCATCGGCAGTACCCTCCGTCCATTGCTTGGCTCCAGAAAGCCGATCGATTGTCGCTTCCAAGTCAGACACTGCTTGGGGCATTCCTATGATTTCCCCGGCGTAATCCGCCACCTGTTTCGATTGTCCGTCGATCTCGATTGAGCTGATGTATGTGGGTAGATCGGTCGCGTTCCAAACATATTTGTCTTGCAACGAATAATAGTCTGCGTCTCTAAAAGCCGCGACGAGTTCGTGAACACTCGCTTCGGAAATTTTGCATTGGTGTCTACCCTTGATAGCGACGAACGTTAGGCCGGTGTAGATGACGGTACCGTCCCCATGAACCGTGATCTCGTAATACGGGCAAGTTCCCAGACACCCTGTTCGCGTGAGGTTCATGACGACGGTGTTCCAGTCTCGGACTGCCGGAAAAGGGACATGGACCGACGGCTTTAACTCCCGCGGCTGAACTGCTATCGATTCCGCAAATGTCGCCCAAACCCCGTGCCCCTCACGTTCGAACGGCCGGTAGCGAATCCCGCGAGCCGCCGCTTCTGCTTTGCCTTTAATTTCTGCCGTGTTTTTGTCATCAGGATAGTGACCCGGAAGGGTGCCAGCAAAAGCCGAAGTCACGGTGCCCTCCGGATTCACCGTGACCTTCACCGTGATTCCGCTCAGGAAGGGTAACGGTGAATTGCCGTCTTTGGAATCCACTCGGACTATCGGCAAACGTCCGATCCTGTGATCCTCGACCTCTTTCCATGAGACCGCGACGGGACCGGATGCCGAAGTCCCGTCGGTCGGTGCGACCTGGGCAAAGGCGCTGATGCTGCTCACTATCAGCAGTACGGAGTACACTGCAATCTTGCGAATCGGTATTTCCATCGGCGAGGCGACCGGCTCAGATCGTTTTATATCACGGGAGTGGCCTAACTCCTGATTAGTCGCGTTACCGGACAAGTCCCGCACAGAACTCCAGATGTCCGGTTAGGGCCTTACTCAGGACTTGCGGTCGCAATTTGTATCGGCCTTTCCTTGTAGAACTTCGTGAAGCGAACTCGGACGAACCAGTAGACCAGCAAAATCAGCGGAAGAAGGGTGAGGATCAAGTACACGGTCGTGCTGAACAACGCCGGGGATAGATGTTGTCCGAGGCCTGCCGCCGACAGCAATCGGAGTGGGCGGTTTGAAGGTCCCAGAAAAAAAGAGCCGGCTGCAATGAATAGGCCAAAGCACATGCGCCAAAGATGCCGGGCGATGCGCTTCGCTCCAGCAACACCGCCGCCGACCAGCATGCGAACGTCGCCCGCGGCTGCCAGCAGCATCACCGAACCCATAAAGAAAGTCATGCCAACGGGGACTCCGTCTGGTGAATCCACCTTACTGCGCACGATTGAAATACCATTCATCCAGGTAAGGGTACCGAGCGTCAGTGGCATCAGCAGCAGAAGCCAATCAAAACGGGCCGTTTGCCCGTCCTCGCGCCTGGCAGTGAGCCAGGCCGTGAGGATCAGGTAAAAGGTAAAAACTCCGCCGCCGAAGTTACTGGGTTGATGTCTGACGATCGCAAGGTAGGCCGCAAGGCTCCCCATGGTGAGCATCGCTACCACGAAGATTCTTCCCGCTAGTGCGTGGCGGCGGGAACCTTTGCGGAAGATTATTGCAGCGGTGCCGGAAAGCAAGCCCACGGTCCCACCGGCAATATGCACGAGCAGAGCGGGTGAATAGGGCATCTGCGCCTCTTGGAGAAGTATACGGGGATGATAGCCAGAAGGTTTCACCCGATTTGGGCCGTAAACCCAGTTCCTGATAAGTCGCGTTACCGGAAACTAGAATTTCACGTCTCCGGTAACCGCGTTAATCAGGACTTACTCATAGAAAGACCGAAATATCCAGAGGCGTTTCGCGGTGCGGGTGGGAATCATTGGCGAATCGCGAATGCGCAGAATCATTACAACGTAGCGGACGACAGGATTAATCCCCACCTTGGCCCGACACCCGCGCAAACCAGTTAATAAAAAAGACAGCCGGAAATGTTTCGATGGCTCCAATCAGGATAAATTGAATTGGACTTAAGCCGCCGACGCGAGCGATAAATAGCCAGTAGCCCACTGAGTGGGCAATTGCAAAAATTGCGAGCGCGGGCCAAAAACGGGGAACCCAGCATCTCCTTCCGTATCTCCGGATGAGAACGATGAAAAGTGCTACGCTGAAAAACAGAAAGTCCCGCAACTGCTTGTATTTCTCGTCCCCGACCCACGGAAACCACAGAAATGAGATAAGAATTGCTAGTGCGAGGCCCACTCCAATTGAAAAACCCAGCACATAAGGGTTTGGTTTGGAATCTGTCCCCATATCAGCGGGCATTGTGACATGTGGCGGTGGACGTTGGGTCAAGTTGTGCCCAATCGCCCACGCTAAGTCCCGGTAAGTCGCGTGAGCCGCTACCTAATATCGTTGCCGCTTGGGGATTGCCTACCATGATTGCAATCGTCACGACACACCCGTAGTCGATGCTCCCGCTTTTCGAAATTTCCTCTCCATTGCGTTCTCCGAGGCTAGCGGCATTAGTCGCATCGGGCCGGCAGCAAAGCACCAGAAAACATCTTCGTAACCTTTGATTGATGGCGGAATCACAGTGCTGGGGTTGAAATTGGTTCGCTCTCAACCTTGGTCCGGTCCTTTTTTGGGAGCGAACCAGTTTCGATCAACGAGCCGACTGGATCAAAAGACCAGCAGAAGAAACACGCACGCGACCAATTCAAGATTTCAAAATTCGAACAGGAGCTAATGATAATCAATGACCAAGAGCAGAAAAGTTCTTACTGTAGCGGCTGCGCTGGCGGGCTTGCTCGCCGGTGCGAACGCCACCATCCAAGCGTCCACCCTTCTTCCGGGAACGCATCCTTCTTTCCAGGTGCAGGATCAATCCCAGGACCAAAAGTCCGACAAGCAGGCTGCGGAAAAGCATGCGTGCAAAGGGCAAAACTCCTGCAAGGGTAACGGCGGCTGCAAGGCCAGCGACAACGGCTGCAAAGGCAAAAACTCCTGCAAGGGCAGGGGTGGTTGCGCTACCGACGGTTCCAAGCCGCCGGCAAACCCTCAATCGTAAATCCTACACAACAACGCGGCCTCGATCGGGCGGGGGTGACCAGGTTGCCGATCGAGGCCCAAGACGTGTGGCCCCCATGACGCCTCGGGATTGACTCCAACAAAAATTTTCGCGCAGGGGAGTAGTTTTCCGCACGAACTGAAAATGCACCACAGCGCGAAAGAGGGGAACAGTATGTCCGTGCCTTACCTGCGAGAAGCCGCGGCCAACGACGATCTCGATAAGCTGGTTCGGTTTGTCCGGCTCCATCTTGGTGATGGCAATGAGGCCGTCGGCCGGGACGAGATCGACCGGTCTTGGGCCCAAGCGACAAAAATCCTCCTGCGCTACGAGCCGGTGGATCGAGAATTCATCAGCAACGTGCTCGAAAAAGAAGAATCGACTCTCGCCTTACTCTTCTACCATTTGCACTTTTACCTGATCCGCAAATCGGGGAGGTGGATTCATGACGGCAGCCGATAAAACTCCCGCCCCTGCAGCCGATCCGCGAGAGGCTGGAACTCAGCTGCGTCCAGGGCTTTGGCAGACGATCAACGAACGGTATCCCGGCTCGATGATTCGCAAGGAAAGTTTTGTTTCCCAAGCCAGCCTGTCGAAACCACTGGCCAAAGCCCGGCTCACCTTGATCAGTTCCTGCGGCGTGCACTGCAAGACGGACCCGCCTCTTGATGTCTGCCATCCCTTCGGCGATTTCCGCTTCAGGCGTGTTCCGTCCTCCTCCAAACAACGCGAACTCATTATTCATCAGCTGAAGTACCCGCACGACGATGCGGACCTCGACCTCAACGTGATTTTCCCGATCGAACGCCTTCAGGAACTGCACATGGAGAGGCGCATCGGCTCGCTGACCCCGAATTTTTTCAGCTTCATCGGCTACAACATGGATCCCGAGAGGTTTGAGCGAACGGTCGCTGCGGATATTGCGGACGCCGTCGTTCAACAAGAACACGCCGATTGCGCTTTGTTGGCTCCAGCTTGACCGATTTGTCATCAGTCCGTCGGACTGATTCAACGAGCAATTGAACAACGCGGCGTTCCGACGGTGTCGGTCACCGTTGCGCGCGACGTGACCGAGGCGGTCAAGGTCCCCCGAGCATTGTTCTTGCCGTGGCCCATGGGGCATCATTTCGGTGTCCCGTTTCACCGCGATTTGCAGCGGCGCGTCATCTTAGCAGCGCTCCTGTTGCTGGAGGAATCGGCTGAGCCGGGTACGATCCGCGATCTACCCATCAAGTGGGCGGACGTGCGCCGCGAGGCTAAATCGACACTGACGATTCAGGGTCAAAGGCTCTGAACAGCTCGTGGTCTCATGCTCCGGTACCTAAGCCGCCTTTTTCGCTTTGGCCGCGGGCCTCGGCGCCGACTCCTTCAGGCGAATGTCTCGCGACGAGGCGCCCACGTAGACCAAGCTGTCGGGAATCACGCGCCAATCGTTGGCCGACGTGTCCCAAATACTTTGGGCCTTGGGTGAAAGCGAGATGTTGACCTGCTTCACCTCACCCGGTTCTAAACGAATCTTGCTCCAACCGCCGAGTCGCAGCGGCGGTTCTCCAGCTGCGTCAATTCCCAGATAGACTTGCGCCACTTCCGCGCCGGCCTGAGCACCGTCGTTCTTGATCGAAAACGAAACCTGGATAATATGATCCGCGCCGCGTTTTACCAGGAGGTCCGAATACGTAAAGTGGGTATAGGACAACCCGTACCCGAACTCAAAAAGTGGTCCAATCTTCTTCGCGTCGTACCAGCGATAACCGATGTTCAGTTTTTCGGAATAGATGGGGTCCTTGGAGACAACACCTGAGTCGCCCCACGTCGGCGTATCTTCGTTTCGCGCCGGAAACGTAAACGGTAGCTTGCCGGAAGGATTCACTTTGCCGAACAGCACGCTCGCGAGCGCGCGGCCTCCCGCTTCGCCCGGATACCAGGCCTCGATGATCGCCGCGACCTTATCTTTCCAGGGCATCAGCACTGGGTTCCCACTTTCGATTATGACGATCGTATGCGGGTTCGCGGCCGCGACAGCATCGACCAGTTCGTCCTGATTCGAAGGGTTCTGCAAACGAAGTGTCTTCAAATCTCCAAAATCTTCTCCCGCAGGCTGGGCTACCACGACAATCGCCACATCCGACTTGCGCGCCAATGCGCCGGCGTCGGCGATTTCGCCCGGACTATACGCGCGGAAGGGAACTTGCTCGTCTCGAACTCCCGAAAACTCAACTTCACTTGCCGGAGTTACTTCGCGAATTGCATTCATCAGCGGCACGGGAATCTTCAACCACGGATTTCGCCACCAGCCGCAGCCATTGTGGTCGGCGAATTCCAGGCCTTCACACCCTGGAAAAGAACCGGTTACCGGATGCATGGTGTCCGCCGAACCACCGCCGGACATCACCGCTGCATCGGCGTGAGAACCGATGACGGCAATCCGTTTCAGTTTTGCGGTGGGCAAGGGAAGCTGTTGATTGTCGTTCTTGAGCAAGACGATGGATTGTTCTTCGGCCGACTGCGCAAAATTCCGCGCCGCATCAAAATCAATTTTTTCGCCGCCATGGGGCGGATCGTCCATGACCCCCGAGGAAATCATCGCGTAGAGTTTGCGGCGCACCATGTCGTCAATTCGAGCCATGGTGATGTCGTGGTTGGCCAAGGCGTATAAAACCGGATTGCGCGCGAAGAAAGCCGGGCCCGCATCGCTTCCTTCTTCCTCATCCAGTCCGGCATTGATCGCCTTCGAGGTGCTGTGCGTCGCTCCCCAGTCCGACTGCACTTGTCCCGGATAGTGCCATTGGGTTTTCAAGATATTCGTCAGCAGCTCCGCGTTCTCGCAGGCATAATCGCCATTCAGCCGGTTATAACTGCACATGACGCTTGCGGGATGGCCCTGCTCCACCGCAATATCAAAAGGCAATAGATAAAGTTCACGCAGGGTGCGCTCGTCGACCTGGCTGTTGCCACCCATGCGGTTCGTCTCCTGTTCATTCCCCGCAAAATGTTTGATCGAAGCCATCACCTTCTGGCTCTGCGTTCCTTGCGTGCGCTGCGCCAGCAGTTCTCCCGCCAGTATTGGATCTTCGCCTAAATACTCGAATGATCGGCCGCCCCGGGGTTCTCGGGTGAGATTTGCGGCTCCGCCCAGGCCCATCGCGAATCCTTGGGCGCGCAGTTGGATCGCAATTTCTTTTCCGTAGTCGTACGACAACCTCCGATCCCAACTGGCCGCCAAAGCAATTGTCGCCGGGAAGGTCGTACTGAGCTGCGTTGCGCTACCCGAGCCGGTAGCCGAATCCGAAATATTGACGTCGGGAATATGCAGCCGCGTTACGCCCTCGACATATCCAACTCCACCACCTGGAGTCGCGTTGGAGGGATACTTGGAAAGAATGAATTGAAGTTTCTCGTCGAGAGTCAGCTTCTTCAGCAGTTCCTCGGCGCGCTGTGAGGCGGGGTCTTCGGGGGCTTTGTTCTCTTGGGCTTTTACGGGATGGGAAAGAGAGAAAATCGCAAACATAAGCACGGCGATCCACACGCGATTCGATTGCATGTCGCCCCTTTGCATTCTCGGTAGCGCCGCTTTCTTCGTGACCACTCGGACTTTCTGCGTCGTGGCCGTTGAACACTCTACCTGCCAGTTTCTTTTCGGACAAGCACCATCGAGCTGAGGCCCCGATAAGCTCCTATCGTCCTGCCACTTACGCCTTCACCTAAATTCCACCCAACCTTCACCGCGCCTCCATTGACCCGCCCGCCTTCGCTCCGCTATAGCCTACGGGGCTAGAGGAGAAATATGACGATTCCCCGTTTCACGCGGTTAGCCTTACAGGTCTTTACGGTTGCACATCTGTAACTGACCTGCTAACGTCGCGCCCAATATTTGCCGGGAGGCCTTGATGAGCGACTCAGCTCGATTGCGTTATCTTCGGATAGCCCTGATTTTGGTCGGCTTGATTTTCATCTTCGGCGTGTATCCGTTGATGATGGGCCTCTGGCCGTCCGGCTGGCGATGGAGTCCGAACCAACCGCAGTACGAGCAGATGATCGTGGGCGTCTACGCCACGCTGGGAGTTTTTCTGCTGCTCGCCGCCCGCAATCCGCTGCGCAATCTAAGCCTGATTTGGTTCACCGTGTTTTCGAGCGTGGTGCACGCCGCGATCATGACCGTGCAGGCGCTGCAGGCGCCCGCCGAGCATGGCCACATGCTCGGCGATATTCCGGCCCTATTTTTCGTGGCCATTTTGCTCGGCGTGCTGACGCCGCGCGGCGCGGAACCCGCCTTGGCTACCTAAAAAAGTTCTCGCCGAACTCACCTGGCCACCACGCTTGCGCCTCCCGCGAGACGCAGAAGCACTACTCACTTCATCGGTAAAAATAATCAAGTTGTCTCGCGTCGATGGGATTGATACGGTGCACTCATGACCGGCCCCGGCCGACCCAGCCCAGCTCTTCCTGATTCCATGCTGCACGCGTCTTCCGCATTTATGCTGCGCCTCGCCACCGCCGCAGACATCCCCGCGCTCCACGCGCTGATTGAAGCTTCCGTCCGTGGCCTGCAGGCCGGCGATTACACCCCCGCGCAAATCGAAGGCGCACTCGGCACCGTCCTCGGCCTCGACATCCAACTCCTCGTCGACCAAACCTACTTGGTAGCCGAAGCTTTCGCCTCCGATGCGAAAACGCATCAGCGACTGGCCGGCTGCGGCGGATGGTCCAAAAGCAAAACTCTCTTCGGCGCCGATCGCGCTACCGTCCGCGAACCCGAGCTGCTCGACCCCGTCGTCGACGCGGCCAAAGTCCGCGCCATCTTCGTGCACCCCGCATTCGCCCGGCGCGGCCTGGGCTCGCTGATTCTCTCCACCGTCGAAGCCGACGCGCGCGCCGCAGGTTTCACCCGCTACGAAATGGGCTCCACCCTCACCGGCGTCCCACTCTACCGCCTCAAAGGTTACGTCGAAATCGAGCGCATCGCCGTCCCACTCCCCAACGGCGAAGCCCTACCCGTTGTGAAAATGGTCAAGAACGCAAATGCACTCTGACGGATTGTCTGCTGATACGGGCCATCGCTTAAGCAAAAACGAGAAGGGAAGAAATCGTTCGCGGTGATCGCAATTCTATAAAAGACGCGAGTCGTAACCGCCTAGGCCCAGGTTATCGCGACTTCCGAATACGCCGCGTCATCGGACATGGGTACTTTGAAGTTTACCTGGACCTGCTTCGCTCCGGACAATTCCAGAGCTTTGCGGAAAAAACCGATGATCGTGTATTGCAGGATGGCGTGGCGCTTCTTGAATCCGACGTACTTGATGCTGGCCTGGCGGCTATCGTCGACCTCCGGAATGATTTGGATGCCGTCAAAGTAAGTCTCGTGGACCGCGGCGATTCGTTTGATGACATATCCCGGCGAGCCGAGTTTGATGAAGATCCGGTAGACTCCGCGCAGCTGGGAGTCGACGACTTGCTCGGATCGCTCCGTCAAAATTTCGGGATTGCCGTTGGCGGTTTCGCGCACCAGGGCTTCCAGCAATTCCGCAAAGACGTCGATCGAATACCAGTCCCACGATTTGACCGGTGCGTCAAAAATTGTCCTGGTCTCGGCCCCCAGCTGGCCCACCACGCGCTCCAGTTCCGGCTGGCCTCCGCGCTTCTTGATCGCTTTCAGCGCTTTGATTGTGTCGACCAGCGCGGTTCCCTTGATCCTCGCCACCAGCGACCCTCCCAAGAAAATGGATCCGCCTGCAACCTCGAGGCTATCAGGAAACGCCGCAGCCATCGCGACAACGTAGCCTAAAGGTGCCGTGACTACTATCGGCAATCTCCGCAATCATCCTGCCACCGGCGCATTTGAAATCTTGATAAACGCGCAATCGCCCTGGCGCATTCTCTGCCGCGGCTGTTTCCGTTGACACACGCGATTACTGATGCTTAAACTCCGGCAGCGACCCGGGCCAAGCGTTTCAATTCACGTTGAGGTGGCATCATGGAACGAACCAGCTACGCGAAGGACATTCGCCCGCTTTTTACCCAGCGCGACATCGACGGGATGAAAAAAGGTTTCAACCTGGCGAGTTACGATGAAGTGAAAGCGCACGCCGCCGCTATCCACGACCGCATCCGCGGAATCGGTGGGGCCGTAATGCCGCCTCCACCGCCTAGAGGCGAAGGCCCCTGGCCCCAAGCCCGCATCGAACTATTTGCGAAATGGATCGCGGACGGCTGCCAGCCCTGAACCGCCGAGCCTGCTGCCAGCGGGAGCGGCATGAGAAAGAGAAAGACGCTCATTCTACCCTGATCGACCCGATTCCGATCCGGCTTGCCGCGAGCTATTGCGAGTTCGCAAATTTTGTTACGAAAATATCGGCAATGTCTAAGCGACCGCACGCGGTAACTGCGCCGCGATTTTTTTCATTGCGGCGTTTTCGCGAATAACTTCACCGGCGTCTCGATTATGCAAGGCGATCTCCGCGGCGATCGAACGGCCGAGAATTTGCTGATCGATATTGCCGTACGGCCCCGGCACCAACTTCCCCAGCCAACCGGCCCAGGCGGGCGTATGCGCGTTGCCGACAATAATTCCGGGACGAAAAATAGCGAGGCGCGCAAAACCGATGCTGCGCACGGTGTCTTCTTTCATGCCCATCACCCGGGCGTAGCGAATCCGGCTGCGGGCGGTGCCGCCCACCGCGGAAAGCAGGCAAAACTGCGCGATCCCGGCGTCGTGGCAGCCCCGCGCAAACGCGCCTACCACGCCGACTTCCAGCCGTTGCAATTCTTCTTCGCTCCATCGCGCCGAACCAGCGCCGACGCCGACGCAGCTCACCGCGCTGGCCGGACCCTGGCTTAAAACTTCGCGGGCCAGGGAAGCGGAGCGCGCGGCAAAATCAGCCGCCCCGGTATCCAGCACCACGTTGCGCACCCGCGCGCGCGCCGCAACCGCCTTGCGCGTGACCATCACCACTTCCCGGCATTCCGGAATCGCCAGCAGCTCCGCCACCGCGGCGCCGCCCACTTGCCCGGTGCCACCGAGAATAATTGCCGCAAAATTCTCATTCATAAAAAAGTATGCTCATGGGATATTTCGTCAGAGCACGATACCACGCCACGTGCAAGCGAACCGCAGCGCGGAACGTCATTGTGGAATTTTCTTCGCCGCGCCTGATTTCTTCCGCGCTGGAACGGCCGGCAGAATCTGCAGCGGATTCACCCGCGCTTCATTCACTTCCAGCCCCCAGTGCAAATGCGGCCCGGTCACCCGGCCGGTCGCGCCCACCAGACCGAGCAGCCCGCCCGCGTCCACCATGTCGCCTTCCTTCACATTTATTTTCGAGAGGTGGCAATAAAATGTGTAGACGCCCTGGCCGTGGTCCAGCAAAACCGCGTTTCCCGCATAATAAAGGTTACCCGCCAACGCCACTTTACCGCGCTGCGACGCGTGCACGGGAGTCCCGGTGCCCGCATGAATATCCAGCCCGCTGTGCGGCGGCCGCGCCACTCCATTGAAAACGCGCCGGCTGCCAAAATTTGTTCCCTGGCGCGGCCCCGCCACGGGGAAGCGGAACGCGCCGTTCCAATATTTTTCCGGCGTGCGTCCCGCGTAGATTTCATGCAGCCGCTTGGTTTCCTGCTCGGCGCGTTTTTGATCTTCGGGATTCGGCTGCACAAATTTCTCGTCGACCGCCAGCTTCTCCACCACAAAATGGCCCGCCGTGATATTCACGTCCGCGGTGCAACTCGCGCTCTCGCCATTCTCGCGCTTCGCGGTCACCACCAATTTGCCGATGCCGGGCGGTTGCTCCAAATCCACACCCAGCAAACTCCGCCGAATCTTAGGGTCCGTCGCGTCCAGCCAGAAGGGAACTTCCTTGCCCGCCCATTCGCCTTGCACTTCTGTAAAGCCCGCAGAGTTGCTCAGCTCCACGTGCAACAACGTGCCCTGTGCCGATTCCGGCGCGCTCAGTTTTAACTCCAGCCCGCCGCTGCAAGTTGCGGGAGCAGACACCTGGGCCCGTAACGCCGCAGGCCATAGGCCCAGCAGGAATGCCGCGGAAAAAATCCACGCCCATTTTGTCCATTTCGCCCGAACCACGTACATTCGAAATCTCCAGTTTCGCGTCACCAGCGTCAACCAGTATAGATTCGGTTGCGGCCGGAATCTTCGTCAATTTCATTTATCCAGAACGTATTCGATTGACACGGCTACTCTGCGGCTATACTTTGGGGGCACTTTCCCTGCTGGTATCCAACGTTCGGGAGGAACTTGCCATGGCCAGACGCAAATTTCTGTCGCAGTTACTCGGGCTGCCATTCTTCGCGCTGGGCGCAACCGCGGCCCAGGAACCAAAAAAGGTTTTGAAGATCATGATGAGGAGTTCCTGGGGAACCGATGATCCCAGTCGAGGCTCGTTTGTCTTTGCCCATGCGCTGGCGCTGGCTGATGCCGGTCACGAAGTTCAGATTTTCTTGACGGGCGACGCCACCTATCTGATGCGCAAGGTGACGACGGATGCGGTGACTCCCATTGGTTGGCCCGCGCTCAGCGAGTTACGGGAGAAAATCGTGGCGAAGCACATTCCGGTTTTTTCGTGCGGCGCTTGCTCCCGAGCGCGCGGGGTTTCAGAAAGCGATCTGGCCACTTGGAATGCGAAGTACGGTAACCCCACCATCTTTGTTTCGCTAGTGGAGTGGTCCGACCGCATCCTCGCCGAATAAGCCTGGATTCCAGTCGTTCCAGACCAACTTTACCGGTAAGCAGTCGTGCGGGGAAGGTTTAGCGCCGGCGCTTGGTAGCGACGCGCTTGGTGGCGGGGCGCTTGGCGGTCACTTTGCGCGCGGATGCGGCGCCTTGTTTCGCCTTCGCCTGGCCCGCCTTGGTTTTCAGGCGCGTTTCTTCGTACATCTCGATCCACTTCTCGCTCGAAATCGCCGAGATCAGCTTGCCAATCGCTTCCAGCGGCAGATCGTCCGGCGACTTGAAATTGACGCAACACCCTCCCATGTCGAGCTTTTTCCCCGCCGCCGCAAACGCCGCCTTCAGTTGCTGGAGCTGACTCGCGCTCCAAAACGCGCCCATTAGGTAGAGCACGCAATAATTCTTCTGGGACGATGTCCCGACATATAAGATCGGCTGCTTGTTATGAGTGTCCGGATATCGCGAGAGGGGAATCGTCCAGCCGATCGAGCCCCAGACCATACACTCCTCGTAGCCGCGCGGAATGTGCTGGTTCACGAAGGCGCGCACCGTCGCGATCGTCTTCGCCCGATCCGCGGGGAGTGAGGCAATGTATTGCGCTGGCGTCTTGACGTTCGCTGCTGGTTTCATGGATTGGTCCTCGTCGCGAACGAAGTGTACCACCGAACGTTTCGTGGAAATCGCACAGCGATTTTCACGCCGGCTCCGCCTCAAAGCTAGCCCGCCGTGAAAGCTCTCTGCAATTTCATTCAGAAATTACCTAAATCCTGATAACACCCTGCATTACGCTGTGTGCGCACCGAATTTGATTTTTTTACTCGTCGCGGAGCGCAGCCATGGGATCCAGATGCGCCGCGCGGCGCGCTGGCACGTAACAAGCGATCAGCGCAGCCGCCGCTAAAATTGCCGGCGCGCCGATCAGCACCACGGGATCGAAGCTGTCCACCCGGTAAAGCAGAGTCGATAGAGCCTTGCCGACCGCGACGGAAAGCAGCAACCCAATGGCCGCGCCAACTCCCATCAAGGCCATGCCTTCGCGCAGCATCATGCCCACGGCATCGGACGCGGTCGCACCCAACGCCATGCGAATCCCGATTTCACGCGTGCGCATCGCCACGTTGTAGGCGCGCACGCCGTAGAGCCCGATCGCCGCGAGCAACAGCGCGACGCCTCCGAAGATCGTGAAAATCCGCGCGCCGGTGCGGACCACCCACAGATCGATGCTCGCGTCCAGGTGCGCGCGCATGGTTTTCATACCGAGGATCGGAAGATTCGGATCCACCGCGCGAATCTCGCTGCGTACGGTCTGCAGCAAACGCGCTTCCGACTCTTTCCCCAGCGCCGCCGTCCGAATGTGGATCTGCATGTCCGATTGGTAGGCCTGCCCGAACGGCACGTAAATGTGCGGCGGCCAACGTTTCGCACTCACGCCTTCCTGCACGTTGGCCACAATGCCGACGACCTGCGCCTCGATCGCCGGGTCGCCGTTGCTTCCGGACCCGAGGCGCACACTCCTGCCCACCGCATCGCCCCCTGGCCAAAGTTTTTCGGCCGCCGCCTGATCGATAATCGCCACGCGTGGCCCGGTTCCGCTCGCATCCTGCGCCGAAAATACGCGGCCGCGCTGCAGCGGAATTTCGAGCGTCTGAAAATACCTGCCGCTCACCACGTTGTAACTGCACTCAACTTCCGTCGCCTTGTTGTCCCCAGTCGCGGAAGCCGGCGCGTCGCTCGACCGCTGAACATTCCTGCCGAGTGACACCATCCCGAACGGCACCGTCGCCGCCAGGCTCACCGATTCCACTCCCGTTGTGCTCTCCAGCCGCTCCACCAGGGCCCGATAAATTTCGCGGCCGCGCGCTTCGTCGTAACCAGCGAGGCTCGCATCCACTTCCGCTATGGCCTCGTGCTCCACGCGGAAACCCGATTCAAGGCGTGCCGCCTGCACCGAACTGCGAACGAACAGGCCAGCGGCGCTCAGCAGCACCAGTGAGAGAGAAATCTGCCCCATCACCAGCAAGTTCCTCCGCGAAAATAATCCACGAAGGCGCCCCTTCTGAAAGTCCGAGCCGCCGCCGATTTTGAAGTCGCCCACCAAATCGCGGCGCGACAGTTTCCACGCCGGCCCGAAGCCGAACAAAATCGTACTCACCACGCAGAATCCAATGGTCGCCGCGAGCACGCGAACATCCGGCGCCCCGGAGAAAACGATGTCGAGCGGCATCATCTGCGCCAGCGAGCGCACCAGCGCGCCCGTGCTCCAAAAAGCAAGCAGCAGGCCCGCCGCGCCGCCGGCTAGCGCCAGCAGCAATCCCTCCACTAAAAGTTGCCGCAGAATGTCCGCGCGGCTCGCTCCCAGCGCGATGCGAATCGCCACCTCTCTTCGGCGCGTCGTGCCGCGCGCCAGCATCATGTTTGCGACATTCAGCGACGCGATCAGCAGCACCACGGCTGCCACCCCCAGCAGCAGCGTCGCGGGAACCACAAACTCCGAATCCGTGGAAGGATCGGTGGAAATTTCCATTCGCCCCAGCCGACGAACGATGAACGTTTGGTCTTTGTCGTCCGGGTAAGCTTTGCCGAGTTGCGCTGCCACCGTGCCGAGCGACGCATCCGCTAACGACTGCGTCATTCCGTCGCGCAGCCGGCCGACCAGCAGCAGCGCATGGTTGTCCCGCGCAGCCAGCGCGCGGCCGCGGCCGTCAAAATCATTCACTACCGATTCGTACACGCCGAGTGGGAGATACACTTCCGGGCTGATCATTGCCGCCGTGCCGGTAAATCCCTGCGGCGCCACACCAACAATCGTGTAGATTTTCCCGTTGATCTGAATGCTCGCGCCCAGCACGTGAGGATCGGCGCCGGATTTTTTCCAATACGGGTAGCTGACAATCGCCACCGGCAACGCGGAGCCGGGCCGCTCTTCTTCCGCGGTGAACGTCCGGCCTTGCGCGAGCGGCACCCCGAACGTCGCGAAATAATTGGACGACACCATGTCCGCAAACACGCGCCTGGTGCTGTCGCCATTTCCTTCCGAAACGCCGATCATGGCCATGTTGTGCGCCATCAGGCTGCTGAACGCACCGCCATCGCCCTTATCACGAAGCGCCGTGTAGTCAGCGTACGAAAACGCGCGGTAGCTGCTCTGGTGCGTGTCGCGGCTGTATACGCCCACCAGCGCCGACGGCGCCTGAATCATCAGCGGCTTGAAAAGAAACGCGTTCACCAGGCTGAAGATCGCGGAGTTCGCGCCGATCCCCAGCCCCAGCACCAGCACGGCCGCACACGTAAATCCAATATTCTTGCGAAACATTCGCGCGCCCATGCGCGCATCGCGCAGCAGATTCCTCACCGTGTGCTCCCTCGCAAATTGCCGCAGTCGGTGAGTAATACGTTCGAGGCCCGCCAAAGGTTCCGCCCGCAACCCGTTTTTCGCCGCCGCGCACTCAGAGCGACTCAGAGCGAACGATCAAGCGACTGGGAGCCAAGCGGATTCTTAGGGCACATCCTGAAGGGGATCATTGCGGGTCACACTTGTGCCGGCGATCCTCCAGCAACCCCACGAAGTCACTCGGAGTGCAGCATTGTAATTGGATCGAGGCGCATGGCACGCAGAGCCGGAATGCAGCTGGCGGCGAGCGCGACGAGGGTCAGCACCACGGAGACGCCCACGAAGGTAGGCAGATCGTTTGGCGATATGCCGAAGAGCAATCCGGCCATGAGGTGGGAAACGATGAGCGCGCCAGCCACGCCCAGCACGGCGCCAGCGGCGGCCAGGCTGAATCCCTGGCGTAAAACCATTATGAGGATGTCGCTTCTTTGCGCGCCCAGCGCCAGGCGAATCGCGAACTCACGTCTTTGCTCATTCACCAGATACGAAATCGTTCCGTAGATTCCAAGTCCGGCGAGCAGCAAAGCCGCGGCCGCAAAAGCCGCCACCATTTCCATGGAGAACCGCCGCACGGAAAGCGAAGAGGAGAGAACATTGTTCAAGGTCTCCGCGCGGAAGACGGGAAGCTCCAGATCCACGGACTGGATCTGGGTGCGCACTTGCGCGGAGATAGCGCCGGGATCGATCTGTCCACGCAGGTAGAACGCCAGAAACTTGGCGGGGCGCTGGTAGATGTCGAGATAAACCTGTGGGATAGCGGCGTTCGCGAGTGATTCGGTGCGCGCATCGGCAATGACGCCGACGATGGTGGTCCACCCCGGCCGGGCACGGCCCAAACGGCCCAACATATGGACTCGCTTGCCGACCGGATCCTGGTTGGGCCAGTAGGTGCGGGCCGCGGACTGGTTGATGACGGCGATCAAGGGCGTCGATTCCAGGTCCTCGTCGGCGAAGAGGCGCCCGCGCAGGAGAGTCATGCCCAGCACATCGAAATATTCGGGCGAGACGATCAATGTATCGATCAGCGGAGGCTGACTGCTTTGCATTTCCTGGCCTTCGACCGCCAATGGCATCATGACGCGGTCGTTCTGGCTATGGCCCAGCGGAATGGCCGCCCGGTCACTGGCGGCGGTTTCTTCCACGCCCGGAATCGTCCGGTTGCGGCGTAGAACTTCGCGCAGGAACACGCCTTCCTGCGTGGCGGTGCGGTACACGTCGGTTTTGGGATCGTTAGGATTCGGCAGCGAGGTCTCAACGGCCACCACTCGAGTCGGATTGAAACCGAGTTGCACCTTGAACAAGTCCCAGAAGCTACGCAGCAAAAGGCCGGCGGCGACCATCAGCACCAGCGAGAGCGCCAATTCACTAATCACCAGAATCTGGCGGGCGCGCGAGCGTTCGCGCGACGCGCTGGCGGCGCGTCCTTCTTGCCGAAGCGTGCCGGTCAAATCCAAGCGGCTCATGAGCCACGCGGGAGCAAGTCCAAATACGATTCCGGCCACAACGGAGAGAGCGAGAGCAAAGGCCAGCACGCCCCAGTTGATCGATATGTCGTTCATGCGCGGGAGGCTCTCCGGAATCAACTCCAGCAAGAATTTCCTGGTGCAAAAAAGAATCGCAAAACCGGCGGCCCCGCCAAGCACGAAGAGCAGCAGAATCTCGGTGAGCAGCTGGCGGATGAGGCGCGTTCTTTGCGCACCCAACGCCTGCCGTACCGCGATCTCACGGCCTCGCGTGCTGGCCCTGGCCAGCAGCAGATTGGCGACGTTGACGCAGCTGATCAGCAGCACCAATCCCACCGCACCAAAAAGCAGAATGAGAGATTGTCGAGCGTTGCCGACCACCGACTCGGCCAGAGGAGTGATGTGCAGAGTCCACGCGCCTTTCGACGGATAATCCGCCGGATACTGCTTTTTCAGCGCGTCAACCAGCGCATCCACGTGCGCCTGGGCAGCTTCCGGCGAGAGACA
>Ga0302176_10000224_pt1 | contig 38704 bp, 40 predicted proteins | sample I_Palsa_E1_1_FD_198787 | JGI IMG/M metagenome (GOLD analysis project Ga0302176, IMG submission 198787) | Peat permafrost microbial communities from Stordalen Mire near Abisko, Sweden - I_Palsa_E1_1 | ecosystem: Environmental > Terrestrial > Soil > Palsa > Peat permafrost | place: Sweden...
AATTCTTTCGTGACGAAGGGCTCGCCGTACTGGACCCCAATCATTTTGCCGTAGTGCCGAGCCAGCCGATTCATTTCGTCCTCCAGGTCGTCGATGGCCAGGAAGACTTTGCTCTTCTTCTCTCCGGGTTTGGGCCGAAATTGCGATGGGTAAGACAGAATAGCCCGCCGGCGACGCTCGTACTGGTCGGTGATGTCGACTACGAAGGTGGGACGGGCCTCGGTAGCTACGGTGCAATACAAAATCTTAAAGGGGCGGAAGGCATTGCCAGCGATCGGGAGCCGCTTTAGGCCCGCCAGGAAACACCCTTCGTAGCCAAGCGTAGAGGCGTGGTAATGGTCGGGGTGCCGAGCTTCCCAGTACGGCAGAATGACCGTTTTTGGGCGAAGATCGCGGATGATGCCAGCAAGTTTCAGCTTGTGGGCACGAGAGGGCTGAACGTCGGAATCCGCAACGCCTAGGTTGCCGCGCCAGGAAAGGCGCATCCATTTGGAAGCGCGCACGCTCTCCTTTGCACGAGTTTCCGGCGTGCCCCGAGTGCCCATTTCCCCGGCGGTCAAGTCGAGCACGCCGGTTTTATAGCCGCGCTCGGCCATTTTGATCAGCGTACCCCCGCAAGTGAGTTCGACGTCGTCGGGGTGCGCGGCGATGGCTAGTAGGTCCAGCTGCATGCGAATCTCCTGGGATCCGATCGGAAGAAGATTGATGATACGCAAATTTCGAGCTGAACTGGTGTGCCAGCGGGAAAATTCAACCGATTTAGCGAGTTAAACGGGCCGCTACCAGGCACTGAAACATAAGAACTACATGGTTGTGTTACCGTCGGGGCATATGAGTGGGCAACTTTCCAATCAAGTGGCGCTGGTAACCGGGGCGGGGAAGCGCATTGGGCGGGTGCTGGCTCTTCGGCTGGCGCGCGAGGGCGCCGACGTGGTGGTGCACTACCGCTCGTCGCGGCCAGAAGCGGACGATGTGGTGATTGCGATCGAAGCTTTGGGCCGGCAGGCCGTGGCGTTGCCCGCGGATTTGACTAGGGTCAGCGAAATACAACGGCTGTTCGAACAGGTAAAAGATCGTTTCGGACGGCTGGACGTCTTGGTGAATAGTGCGGCGAGTTTTGTCTCAACCGATTTCGGATCGACGACCGAAGCACAATGGGCGGAATCGCTGGACACCAATGTGCGATCTCCGTTTTTCTGCTCGCAAGCGGCTGCACCTTTGTTAAAGCAGAGCAAGGGCGTGATTGTGAATTTCGCGGACACCGGCGGCCTGGTAGGTTGGCCGGGCTACATACCCCACAGCATTTCGAAAGCGGGAGTGGTGATGTTGACGAAGTCTCTGGCCAAGAAGCTAGCTCCGGGCGTTCGAGTGAACGCCATCGCGCCTGGGACAATTACCATGCAAGGCGATCCGCCGGAGTGGGAGCGGGACTTCGTGCGCGATGCGCCGTTGAAGCGCACCGGGACTCCCGATGAGGTCGCCGACGCCGTGGTATTCCTGATTCATGCGAAGTTCATGACCGGACACGTGCTGGTGCTGGACGGAGGACGAACGCTGTGAGGTTTAGGCCGGCGAAGCAGGCGACATTACCGATGGTCATCGAAACGTCGATTTGCAAAGACTGGACCGTGCGCCGAATGGCCGGTGGGGTGTATTGTATAGGCTTATATTGGAAATAAATGCGACGCGTGAGGTTTCCGCGGCGACCCAAAGAAGAGGCCAAACCAGGTCATGGACAACGAGACGTTCACGCAACATCCGGCAATGGATGAATTCGAGATTCAGGAATGGTTGGAATCACTGGATTCGGTCCTGGAAGCGAGCGGCCCGGAAGTGGCAATGGAGATCTTGGAGCGGCTGCGCGCGCATGCCACGGTGTCGGGCATCGACCTGCCCTTCAGCGCCAACACCCCCTACGCAAACACCATTCCGAGCCGGCTGGAGCCGCTGTTTCCGGGAAATCAGGAACTCGAACGGCGCATCAAGAGTCTGATCCGGTGGAACGCATTGGCGATGGTGGTGCGCGCCAATCGCGTGGAGCACAACATCGGCGGACACATTTCCACCTATGCGTCGGCGGCCACATTGTACGAAGTAGGCTTCAACCATTTCTTCCGCGCACGCAGTGAGCACTTTGAAGGCGATTCGGTGTATTTCCAGGGGCACGCCGCGCCGGGAATTTACGCGCGCGCATTTCTAGAAGGCCGGCTCTCCGCACAAAAACTGGAGAATTTTCGGCGGGAATTGAAGCCTGGCGGAGGTTTGTCTTCTTATCCTCATCCTTGGCTGATGCCGGATTTCTGGGAATATCCGACGGTTTCGATGGGCTTAAGCCCATTGATGGCGATTTATCAGGCACGCTTTAGCCGCTATCTGGAAAACCGCGGCTTGAAGCCGGCGACCGACGCGAAGATCTGGGCTTTTTTGGGCGATGGCGAAACTGACGAGCCGGAGTCACTGGGAGCGATTACCTTGGCGTCCCGCGAAAAGCTCGACAATTTGATCTTCGTAGTGAATTGTAATTTGCAGCGACTGGATGGGCCGGTTCGCGGAAATGGCCAGATCATTCAAGAGTTGGAGTCGGCGTTTCGCGGGGCGGGGTGGAATGTAATCAAGGTTTTGTGGGGAACCGAGTGGGATCCGATTTTGGAGCGGGACACCGAAGGTTTGCTGGTCAAACGGATGGGCGAATTGGTGGACGGCGAATACCAGAAGCTGGTGGTTGAGTCCGGCTCCTACGTACGGCAGCACTTTTTCGGCAGCGATCCGCGGCTGCTGCGGTTGGTCGAGCCATTGCCGGATGATGCGCTCAGGAGGTTGCGGTTGGGAGGTCACGACCCGCGCAAAGTGTACGCCGCGTACAAGGCCGCCGTGGAGCATAAGGGCGCGCCGACCGTCATTCTGGCGCGAACCATCAAGGGATACGGGCTGGGCGAGGCAGGTGAGGGCAAGAACGTCACCCACCAGCAAAAGAAGCTGAATGAGGATGAACTGCGGGAATTCCGATCGCGCTTTGGCGTGCCCCTGAACGACGAGGATTGCGTGGAAGTGCCGTTTTACCGTCCGGCCGAGGATAGCGTAGAGATCCAATATCTGCGGGGGCGAAGAGAAAAGCTGGGCGGATACACGCCCACGCGCAGCGTCCGTTCGAAACCCTTGGTCGCGGATCACGACGAACTGTTTAAGGAATTTTCCGAAGGCAGCGATGGCCGGGAAGTGTCGACCACCATGGCCTGGGTGGGGATGCTGCGAAAGATGTTGCGCGACCCAGAGATTGGAAAATTGGTGGTGCCGATCGTGCCCGATGAAGCGCGAACCTTCGGCATGGAGTCTCTGTTTCGAACCGTGGGTATTTACTCGTCAGTTGGGCAGCGGTACCAGCCGGTGGATGTGAATACGCTGCTGTATTACAAAGAAGCCAAAGACGGGCAGATTTTGGAGGAGGGCATCACCGAAGCGGGCTCGATGGGATCCTTCATCGCCGCCGGCACCGCCTACGCCACCCACGGCATCAACACCATTCCGTTTTTCGTGTACTACTCCATGTTTGGATTCCAGCGGATTGCCGATTTCATTTGGGCCGCGGCGGACATGCGGGTACGCGGATTCCTGCTGGGCGGAACCGCGGGGCGCACCACGCTTTCTGGCGAAGGATTGCAGCATCAGGACGGCAACAGCCACGTCCTGGCGTTGCCGGTTCCGAATCTGCGAGCCTACGATCCAGCGTTTGCCTATGAGATTGCTGTGATCATCCAGGACGGCATTCGACGGATGTACAAGGATGGCGAGCAGATTTTCTACTACATCACGTTAATGAACGAGCCCTACGCGATGCCGGCGATGCCTGGTGATGTGAAAGACGGCATTCTGAAGGGCATGTATCGGTTTCGAGGGTCGGAGAATAAGAAATCGAAACTGCGAGCGCAATTGTTCGGCAGCGGATCGATTCTGCGGGAAGCGCTGCAGGCGCAAGACATTTTGGAAGAGAAATACGGTGTCGCGGCGGATGTTTGGAGCGTGACTAGCTACAAGGCTCTGTATGTCGACGGGAATGAAGTGGATCGCTGGAACCGGTTGCATCCCGGCGCGAAGCCCAAGGTGCCGTACATCAGCGAATGCTTGGTCGATGCTCCGGGAGTATTGGTGGCTGCGTCCGATTATTTGAAAGCGCTACCCAACATGGTGAGTAAGTGGATGCCGCGAAGATTGGCGGCGTTGGGAACCGATGGCTTCGGGCGAAGCGAGGGACGCAAGTCGTTGCGGGAGTTCTTCGAAGTAGACGCGCGCTTCATAACCCTTGCCACGCTGTATGAGTTGTTCCAGGACGGAAGCATCGAGCGGAATGTAGTGGACCGCGCGATCAAGGATCTGGGCATCGATCCGGAGAAGTTGAATCCGGTTATTTCTTAACCACATCAGTCTCTAAAAGTTTCGATTCACGCTCCAGTTCGGACTTCGCCGCGCGTTAGATGTCCTCCAGACGGTCCCGCGGTTTGATGCGTCCGGTCGCCAGATCGGCGATTAACGGTCGATTGGCCGCAAGGAAGTCATACCCGCCGAGTTGTTTCGGCAAAACCCACGCGACTTGCTCGAATGCGGTCGGATGAATCTCGCCGGCGACGGCTGCTGCATAAAAGCGAATTTCGATTTCGTCGGATGTGTCGGCGTACCGATGGCGAACCCGAGCTAACTCTGCAGATTTGACCAGCGTGACCCCAAGCTCCTCGCGTAGTTCGCGTGCCAGCGCTTCCTTGGGCTCCTCGAGTGCTTCCATTTTTCCACCAGGAAACTCCCATTTCAGCGCGGAGGTGTCATTACGGTGGCGCTGGCCGATGAAAATTCGGCGATCTTCGCGTTCGATGATAGCGGCGACGACGATCATGAATGCGAAGTGTTCTTCCGAGTGCTCGGAGATTTCGTGCTGAGCGGCAAAGCGGGGCGGGGCCGGGTCTTATAGCGCAACAGCTTGTGGAGTTCTTGGGCGCCGCGAACCAGCGGCGGTCCAGGAGTGTTTAGCCATTCGTCTCGAAGAACATAAACGTGCCGGTTCCGAATCGCGGGAACGTCGCGCCAGGCTTTCACCTTATACGCTTGTGCGGTCTTGGACTGATTTTTGGTTGCTGCCCAGGCCAACACGATGACTTCGGGCAGCGCCTCGGCGACTTTCTGATCGGTGACCTTCTCGCCGGCGGGCACCACCATGGTGCCGCCGGCGATTCCAACAATCTCGGCTACCCAGGGTGGCGAGCTAATTCTCGGATTAGGCCAAGCCTCGCAATAAACTCGCACGCGCCCCATTCCGGTGAGGGCGCTAATGCGGGCGAATGTGTCGTGCATGCTTCGAATGAGCCGTTCGCCCTGAGCCGCTCTTCCCGTGATCCCGGCAAGCAGCCGAATATCGTTGTCGATGTCGGCCAACGTGCGCGGATTCATGGCTAGAAAGTTCAGCGAATGCTGAAGCAGCGCCGCGACGGTTTCGCGGCGATAGGGCACGGACCCGATGACCAAGGTCGGGCGTAGAGTAACAATCTCGTCTACGGACTTCATGTGCCAACAATCTCCTAGCTTCGGCAAATTCGCCACGTCTGCAACATCCGCACACCATTTGGTGACTCCGACGAGCTCGTTTTTCGCGCCGATGGCGCACAGAATCGATGTGGCGCTGGGAGCTAGCGAAACGATGCGGTGCGGTATGCGGGTGGAATTGTGGCTCACGAGCTGACCTCCATCGTACCAAAGGTGAGGGAGGGGCGATCGAAGCGATTGACCAGTTTCAGTAGATGTGATCGACTGCGATGCTCACGTTTGAGGAGAAATCAGAATGAAGACATCGGCAACGATGATGTTGTGGCTTGTGCTCGTGGGACCAGCGCGGGCGCAAGGCCCACCGCAGAATTCAGCCGGGACCGGTTCGGAAAAAGCGACGGTAGTGCAATTCCGGGCGGCGCTGAACAACGTGAAATATGTTTATGGCCCGGGCACGCCGGTGGCACGGCTACGTCCAGGGAATATTTTGGACGCGAATTCGCTGGATTGCTTTGGAAACGCCATTCAAAAGCCAGGTGACACGCTGGCGATGACCAAAGGTGACAATCCGCTGACCGGTCCGTTCTATATCGAAGGAGCCGAACCGGGGGACACCCTGGCGATTCACGTGCTCGATTTGCAGGTCGATGGCGATCAGGGGATCGGAGCGTTTGCGCCGGGATTTGGCGCGATCAACGAGACCAACTACACGCCGATGCTGCATGCGCCGCTGCCGGAGAAGATCTGGTTCTATCCCATCGATCACACCACAAATAGCGCGACTTTTCAGGCGTTGGATTCCAGCTACAAAGTGAAAATCCCGCTGCATCCATTCCTGGGATGTATTGGCGTGGCGCCCGCTAACGGAGAGACCCGCAGCTCGGTAGTGCCGGCAGAATTCGGCGGAAACATGGATGCACCGGAGGTCTCAGCGGGCAATACCCTGTACCTGCCGGTGAACGTGGCTGGGGGCTTGCTTTATTTTGGGGACGGCCACGCGGCGATGGGCGATGGGGAGATTGCCGGCACCGCGATCGAAGTGCCGATGCACGCACGGATGCAAATTGATCTGGTAAAAGGAAAGAGTACCGGTTGGCCTAGATTTGAAAACGATCGAGAAATAATGACCGCGGGAATCTATCGGCCGGTGGATGACGCGCTGCGGATCGCGTTCACCGAACTGGTAGCGTGGATTCACGCCGATTACGGGTTGTCCGCACTGGATGCCTACGAGCTGTTATCTAAGGTTGGGAAGATTCACCTGACGGAAATGGTCGACCCTAACTACGTGATCGTGGCTTCGATCGAGAAAAAATATTTACCGGCCAGGGCCATAGCCAAATAGGGCCAGACGCGGTTTGCGAGACCGGATTACTGGCGGCTCGCAGCCGGTGAGCTGTGCGATACTTTGCCGATGTTTAGCGACGCGGTTCTCGATCACTTCAGCCATCCGCGAAATGTCGGGCGGTTGGCGAGTGCGGATTTCACCACCGAAGCGTGCAATCCGGTCTGCGGCGATATGTTGGAGTTGTCGGTTCGAATGGATGGCGATCGTATTGCCGGAATTGGGTTTTTGTGCCGAGGATGCACGACGGCGATTGCTTGCGCATCGCTACTGACCTCGGAAATGGTGGCTCAGCCGGTCGAGAAATGCCGGCCGATCACCGCAGAGAGCTTGTCCGCCGCGCTCGGCGGATTGCCGGCGGCGACATTTCACGGCGCTCAATTGGCGGAAGAGGCGCTGCGGGCATTTCTTAAGAAATATGCGGATTCGAAAAGGTGACGGCTACTTCGTCCGCCCAACCAACCCAAGCACTTCTGTCTTTGTAGCGGCGGGCCGAAGCTCGCCGGTCAGGACGACTGGTGCGACCACCAGCCCACTTAATCGGAGCAGCTAGCATTCAGCCGCGCTGCCGGTGGCTCTGCGCAACGCCTCTGCATCGTTCAGGTTTAATACACAACCTTGCTCATCGGTAGCAAGCTCGGCAACGTCGTCTGCGTGATTCCATACCACGGCACGCGCTCCCTTCTCCGGCGGTGCCTTGAGCAATTCGGCGTAAAGCTCGGCCGCGAAAATTACCGGATGTCCGCGTTTGCCTCGGAACGTTGGCAGCACGAGCTTGGAGCGGGTCAGGTAGAAGTGCTGGACCAGTTGATCCACCAGAGCCGCGGTGATGAGGGGGTGGTCGATCAAACATAGCAGCAGGCCGTCAGTGCTTTTCGGCAAGGTGCGAATGGCCGTCTGAATGGAACTGAGCTGGCCGCTTCGCCATTCTGTGTTGATCACCCGTTCTTCCGGGGAAAGGGCTACGGCCGCGGAAATCGGTTCCGCGTGGGGGCCCAGAACGACGCGGCGAGTCGATATTTTCGGGTGGGTGGTGACTTCCAGCAGATGTTCGAGGAAGCAGCGGCCCTGGTAGGGCAGCAAGGCTTTTGGCGAACCCATCCGTTCGGAGGCGCCAGCCGAAAGAATGACGGCTGCCAGCATTGTGAATTAGCGGATTCCTATGATGCGACGAGGTTCGAGGCTAACCTTCTTGTGGGTCGCGGAGTCCGCGCTGCGGCGCACCGCGATGAGTTCGGCGACGATGCTGACGGCTATTTCTTCGGGAGAGAGCGCTCCGATCTCGAGACCCATGGGAGCGTAAACTCGTTCGAACTCATTCGAGTGATAGCCTTCGAGCTCCAGAGCCTTGTACACCGACAGCACTTTGCGCTTGCTACCAATCATGCCGACGTATCGAGCCTTGGTGCGCACCGCCCAGGCGAGCACGCGCATGTCTTCCTTGTGACCCCGCGTGACGATCACCAGGTAGGTTGATGGACCTGCCTGAATTTTGTCGAAGGCTTGGTCATAGGAAGTGAACACACCCTGAGCCATTGGGAAACGTTGCGGATTCGCGAAGGTTTCGCGGTCGTCGACAATGCCGACGGCGAAGCCCGCGGCACTGGCAATTTTGGCGACCGCCATCGAAACGTGCCCACCGCCGAATAAATAAAGGAACGGCTGAGGAAGGATAGGTTCCACGAAGATTTCTACGGTGCCTCCACAAATCAGACCGTTGTCATAGCTGGCTTCATTGTTGAGGTTGAACACCATTTTTCGGGGGGATTCCGTGCGCATCACTTCTTTCGCCGCGGCCCAGACGTCCGCTTCCACGCAGCCGCCGCCAACGGTGCCTGCCAGGGAGCCATCTTCGCGAACCAGCATTCGGGAGCTTTCATAGCTGGGGATCGATCCGTTGGTATGGACAATCGTGGCCAAGGCTCCGCGCTGGCCGGCGCGGCGCATTCTAACGATTTCTTCAAACAGATCCATAGCTAAGTACATTTTACGCCAAGGACAAGCCAAATGGTGCGAATCCGCAGGAGAATCTAGGTAAGGCGAGGCTCAAGACCACCGATTGTTTGCGAACGTCCGGTGTGCGAAAATGGTGTGCGAGGCAGGTATGAGCACATCGCTGGGCAAGCACGTCATGTTGAGCAAGCCGGATGACTTCGGCAAGCTCCTTGAAGACGAAGGCATTATCTTCACCACGTTGGACAAGGCGGTGAACTGGGCGCGCAGAAGTTCGATTTGGCCGTTGGGTTTCGGATTGGCGTGCTGCGCAATTGAGATGATGTCCATGGCTGCCGCGCGGTTCGACGTGGCGCGATTCGGGGCCGAAGTGTTTCGCCCTTCGCCACGGCAAGCGGATTTGATGATTGTCGCCGGCCGGTTGTCGCAAAAGATGGCGCCAATTGTGCGGCAACTGTACGACCAAATGCCGGAGCCTAAGTGGGTTATCTCCATGGGGGCCTGCGCCACGTCGGGCGGCGTTTTCAATAATTATGCGATTGTGCAGGGATGCAATCAGGTGATCCCGGTGGACGTATACGTTCCGGGCTGTCCGCCGCGGCCCGAGGCGCTGTTGTACTCGATCCTGCAGCTACAGAAGAAGATCGATAGCGAGCAAGGCTCCTTCAAGCGTGCGCTGAATTTGGATTAGTTCAGCGCGCCGTGCCGGAGTTGGGGCACCTAGGACGGAATCGTTCCCCAGTTCGTGCAGAAACCTCCTGGAGACATTTTTATCGCGGAAACTGCCCGAGAATTTGCCCGCCATACCTTGGCCGCCACCGCTTACCGCGCCTCAAAAGTGCTGCGAGATGCCCCTGCGTCCTTCGGTTCGTTCCTCTCCCATGAAACCTCTCGAACCCCTTCGATGACATTGGCCCACATGGGTGATCTGTTTGATTGGGCGTTGACGATGGTCAGCGGAAAGCCGGCCTGGCGCGATTCCGAGCCGTTGGAGTGGACCAGCGAGATTGGCCGATTTTTCTCTTCAGTGCAAAGGTTCGACGAATATTTAGCGTCGGACCAGGAAGTGCACGCTTCTTTGGAGGTGTTATTCCAAGGCCCGATCGCCGACGCGCTTACTCACATCGGACAGCTGGCTATGCTACGCCGCCTCGCGGGATGTCCGATTGGCGGGGAGAATTACGCCAAAGCCGAGATCGTCACGGGGCAGTGCGGATTGCAGCAAGCCAAGCCGCGCCTCGAGTTTTAAACTAGCAAGCTGGTCTACGACTTTCTGCGCCACTTTGTGTTTATACCTACCGAAGGCGTCCGTACTAAGCGAAGTAAAGCTTACTTAGGTCCCAGCCGCGTTGAGGGCTTCGCCGCAATCGGAATCGCAACCCTGCCCGTGGTTCGCGCGTCAAATTTACTGAGCCATGGTGCCCTCGAGTCGCAGCACAAGGAGAATTCGCCATGGGTAAAACGCTGCTCAGACTGTCAACCGTGATTTGTGCCGCACTCATCGTGCTGGGGGCCGCGCCGAGCGGGAGGACCCAAGACCCCGGCCAAGACCCCAATCTGCAGAATCAAAATCAGCCCCAGCCAACCCAACCGCAAGATCAAAACCAGCCCCAGTATCAGAATCAAGATCTGCCGCAAGACCAAAATCAACCGCAAGACCAGAGTCAGCCGCAGGATCAAAACCAAAACCCGAATGTCGGCCAGGCTGCGAGCGGCAACTATCAGCCGTACACCGCGGATCAGCTCGACAACTTGCTGTCGCCGATCGCTCTCTACCCTGATCCTCTGTTGGCGCAGGTGCTGGTTGCCGCGACGTTCCCTGATCAAGTGGAAGAAGCGGCTCGGTCGGTACGCAGTAGCGGGCAGAATGGGATCGACGACCAATCCTGGGATGTGAGCGTGAAGTCGGTGGCCCACTACCCAACGGTTATCGAAATGATGGCGTATAAGATTGATTGGACCACGTCATTGGGCCAGGCGTACGTGAATCAATCTACGGATGTGTCGACCTCGGTGCAGCGGTTGCGGCATATGGCGCGGAAGGTCGGCAATCTGCAGACCACCCCGCAACAAGAGGTGCTGGAGAACGGAAACTACCTTGCGATCACACCCTTGCAGCCGCAATTTCTTTACGTGCCGATCTATGATCCCTTGATCTGCTACTACCGGCGTCCGTATTGGGGGCCGGCCATTTCGTTCGGGGTGGGCTTTCCGATCGGCGCCTGGCTCAACCTGGATTTCCGTTGGGGCTTTGGCGGCGGATTCGGTGGAGTCTTTTATACCGGATGGAGGCCCTGGGGCGGCTGGAATGGCGGCTGGTTGGTGCGGTCCCGTCCTTTCATTCGTGAAAATAATTTCTACATCAATAATCGCTACAACAGCATTCGGGTGAATCGAGCGGTGATCAACCGGTCGGTGAACGTAAACAACCTCAGCGGTTACAACTATATTCACAGGAACGTCACCTATCACAACGTGCAGGTGAACAACGTTCGGGTGAACCGCGTCAGCAATGTTCGGGTGAACAGCGTGCAGAATAATCGCGTGAACGTCAACAATCGCACGCTAAACCGCAACATCAACACGAATAACAGCCGGGTGAACGACTTCCGTGGACGAGACACAACTGTGAATCGGCAACCGAACGCGAATTTGCAAAGCCGTGGAGGCACCAATAATTTCAATCGACCTTCGCCGCAGCAAGAACGGTCAGCGCAGCAATCGGCGCCGCACGCGTTCGGCCGGTCGGAAGGAAACTTTGATTCGAAATATTCGAGTCAACGCGGGCAACAGAGTCGCCAGGAAATGAGTAGGTCCGCGGGGCGCGAAGAGAGCCATGGCGGAGGGACGCGTGGGGAGTCGCGTGGCGGCGGGAGGCGGCCATGAGAAGGACCACGAAGGCGCGAGGGCCTAATGGCAATTGGGGAGTGAGGTCGCCAACGTCCAGAAATCGTATGACCAGGATCGCTACCCTCTGGCTCGCTTCCGTCCTGGCCATGCTGATCTGTGCAGCGAGCGCGCCGGCCCAGAGTGCCGGCCCGTCGACGTTTCCGTCCGCGGACGCTGCCATGCAAAGCCTGGTTGCGGCAGCCAAGACCAGTGATCCAGGAGCCTTGGAGAAGGTGTTCGGGCCGGATTACAAAGATCTGTTCTCTGGCGATCAGGCCGAGGACCGCAAGGACTGGGGCGATTTTTCGTCGGCGGTGCAAGAGTCCGCCAAATTGAGAAAAGACGGCGACTCGAAGTATACGGTTCTGGTGGGCAAAGAGGATTGGCCGATGCCTATTCCCTTGGTACGCCAGGACGACAAGTGGCTGTTCGACACGAAGTCTGGGCTGGTAGAGGTGTCCGACCGGCGAATAGGTGAAGACGAGCTCTCCGCCATTGAGACGTGCAGGGCCTATGCGGTCGCCCAGTGGGAATACTTTACCGAAGGTGACTGGGACCACGATGGCGTGGCAGAGTACGCGCAGCGGTTGATCAGTTCACCGGGGAAACACGATGGACTGTTCTGGGAGACCGGTGAAGGCGATGCACCAAGTCCTCTGGGCGAGCTGGTCGCAAACGCTGGGGCGGAAAGCGATGGCTCCAACGATGGCAGTGCGGCGACCGATGCCGGGAAAGCCGCCCCGAAAGAAGAAGGTCGGTCGGGAAGCCGGGCTCCCTACCACGGCTACTATTTCAAAATTCTCGCTAGCCAGGGAGCGAGCGCTCCGGGCGGGAAATACTCCTACGTTATTAATGGCAACATGATCGCAGGTTATGCCTTGGTGGCGTACCCCGCGGACTGGGGAAATTCCGGCGTGATGACCTTTCTCATCAATCAGCAAGGGCGTGTGTACCAAAAGAATCTGGGCTCCAACACGCCAAGCGTTGCGAGTCGCATGACCTCGTATAATCCGGATTCGAGCTGGAAGCTGGTCGAAGTGGAGCCGTAATACCGCCGTGACGCTTCAGCCGCTTCATCTATTGAGTGTTGGAAGAATGCCGGCTTGGCTTGGGGACCGCGCAAGCGGGGATAGCCAGGGCGGCGCGTCCGTGGGGGACCGTTGACGATACCGGAAAATGTTCAGACTTCGCCGCAACGCAAATATCCGCGGGTGAAAGCGCCCCAGGGACTGGTAGTTGCCTGGCAGACCGGCGCATTGCGAAATGTGTCGTTTGTGGACAGCCTCGCTTTGGGCGGGCTATTCATTCGCACGTCGAAGCCCGCGCCAGTGAATAGCGCGCTGAGCGTGAGGCTGGAAGCTCCGAATGGAGAGGTTCGCGCGCGCGCGGTGGTTCGAAGGGTAGGGACTGCACCTGCGCACGGTATGGGTATAGAGTTTATCGCGATGAACCCTGAAGATCGCGCGCGGTTGAGTCACATGCTGACGCCTCTTCTGGCCAGCAACTAAACGAATACGATGCCAATCACCGGAACGGACAAACCCTTGGAAACTGCCTTGGCGGAGCCGCACCGTTCCGCCGGAGCCAGGATGGGGACATGGTTCGGATGCAGCCTGCCGGACGATTTCGGCGATTGGCGACGCGAATACTGGTTTGGCGCGAAAACCGCGGGATTGATTGACGGCGGCTACCGGGCCTATATCTCACTGACCGGTCCGGACCGGGTACGCTACCTAAACGCAGTGATTACCAACAATGTGAGAGATTTGGTTTCTGGACGAGGGGCGATCGCGCTACTGCTGAATCCACAAGGACGCATCCTGGCGGAGTTAGAAGCCTATGTTCTGGAGCAGGAGTTACTGTGCGTCTCGTATGCAATGATCCGCGACCGGCTGGTGGAGACGCTCGATAAGTTCATCATCATGGATGACGTCACCGTAGGTGACCACAGCCAGCAATACACCACAATCTCAGTCGTGGGGCCCGCGGCCGCGGAGTTGGTTGCAGAACAGAGTGGGCTCGATTTGCATGCCATGGCTGAAATGGAGATTCGAACCGCAGACATCGGCGTGAAATGTTCGGTAATACGCAAAAACCTTGGGAAAACGCCAGGAGCAGATCTTATTGTGGAGCGAGCCGCCGCGACCGCTGCTTGGGAATCTTTGAGTGATGCCGCCGGGCGGCACGGCGGCGGGCCGATGGGATACACGGCGTGGAATGCCTTGCGCCTAGAGCACGGACTTCCCTGGTTCGCATACGACTTTGGCGAAAAGCAGATTCCACATGAAGCCGCGTTACAGGACAGCCACATCAGTTATACCAAGGGGTGTTATACCGGACAGGAAATTGTCGAGCGAGTTCGTTCGCGCGGGCAAGTAAATCGCCAGCGCGTGCTTCTCACCTTCACCGGGGCAGGCACGCCCGTGGCCGAAGAGTCCTTAATGGTTGGAGGCGCTCAAGTCGGGTACATCACCAGCGCGGCGACCCCACCGTCCTTGCCGGTTTCCATTGGCATGGGTTACGTGCGCAAAGAGAATCGCGCTGGGGGCAGCATCCTGGATTGGAGCGGCGGAGCTGCGAGAGTGGTAACCCTTCCGTGGCCGGGCGAGCAGTGAACCCCGAAGGAGACTCTGATATGGCGGAACCAAGTGCAGCGCGTAGTGACGCCAAAGAAAAGTTTATTCACATCAGCCTCCCGGTGGGAATGCTGCAATGCAACTGCTCGATCGTGGGTGATCCGGTCACGCGCGAAGCACTGGTGATTGATCCGGGAGACGAGATTATACGCGTGCTGGAATTGCTGGGACGTTACAAGTTAACGGTGAAGGCGATTGTGAGCACGCATGCGCATATCGACCACGTGGGCGGCCTGAGCAAGCTGCACCAATATACTGGCGCCCCGGTGATGATGCACCTCGACGATGTACCCCTCTATAACGGCATGGAGGTGCAAGCGGCATTCTTGGGCGTGGCGCCGCCCGAAGTCGGGCAGATCGATCAATTTTTGCGTGACGGAGATACTTTGCAGTGGGGTACGCTAAGCGCGAACATTTTGCACACACCGGGACACAGTCCGGGAAGCATTTCGCTGTACATGCCCTCGGAAGCAGCAGGCCTTTGCTCTTCCTCACCGCAATTGTTTTCCGGCGATACGCTGTTTGCGGGCAGTATCGGGCGCACCGATTTGTGGGGCGGATCGATGGAAGAAATGATGAACTCTCTCCGGGAAAAAGTCATGCAGCTTCCAGACCAGACGGTTGTTCATCCCGGACACGGCGCGGGGACCACCATCGGCCAAGAGCGTCAGTCGAATCCCTTCCTCATTAAAAGCTAGCAAAGTTCGTAAGGCGGTTAGGAATTGCCGGTCGATTCTCTCTCGCGACGCAGTTCTTCCATGACCGACTGTACCAGCTCTTTGGCGTGCGCAAGTTCTAGCGTGACGATGCGCAAATCCATCGCGGGAACCGCGGGATTACGTTGGCTACGGCAATAGACGCCGTGCTGGCCCACCAGTACTAATGCGTTGGTGAGCCGATCGAGAGAAACGGCCAGACGTCCACGATCGCGTCCGAACATTTGTTCGTAATGCTCGAGTTCGTCTTTGTGTGCGAGGAATGCGGACATCAGAGCTGATCCTTGTGAGAGCTTCCCCCGAAGTGAAGGCGTTGGCGGTTGCACATCGGGCACACCTAAGGTGCAGGTAACTTTACCCCACTGCATAGCCATACCATAATCCGCAATGGCTAATGGGGGCAGGGGGTTCACTTGTTGGCCAGTGCGGCGTGCGACGCGCCGACGAGCCTGGTTCCGCGGATTTGGGAAGGGATTGGGTTGGAGCCGTCACCATGCGACGTTCTGATCTGGTACAGCATAAGGAAAAGGAAAAAGGGGCGACCACGCGGACTTCGCAAATTGTATTTGGCGAACGACAGCACTTGCTGCGAGTGCTGGACTCCCTGGAGGGAACCGATCTGCCCTTCGCGCGGATGCAGCAAGAACGCAGGACCATGGAAGAATTGATCCACGCGCGAACTCGGGAGCTCAATCAGATCAACACCGCGTGGGACGAAAAGATTGGGTTGGTGCTGAGCGCCGATGCCAAACCGGAAATGCTGGAAAAATTGGTGAAGCAGGCCCCCGAAGAGGACTTTTATCTGCTGCGCTTGATCAGCGAGCATCCCCGAGCAAACGCGAAGACCCTGAACAAATTGGCTAAGCACCCTTACGGCGCGATTCGAGAAAATGTTGCGCGGCACCCCAACGCCGACGCCACCACGCTCACCTGGCTGAGCCGCGATCGCAGTCAACCGCTCTGGTATTTAGTGGCTTTCAATCCGAATACCCCTACCATGCTGCAACGCCGACTGCGCGACCGGCTCAAGCGCTTGGGCGAGAATCAACCCTCACGGTGAGTTTCCCCACTTAGAAGTTCTTTCCACCTGGTAGCCGTAGCCCCGGATGAGCTGGTGCCAGGCGAGGTCCATCCGGTTCGTTGACACACTGAACTGAACGGTCTAGTATGCGCACCGTGGGTTGGGCAATCACTTCGACCGTACCGATGGCTAGGAGGCCTAATGATCTTGGTGAAGGGGCTGGTGAAGCGCTTCGGCGATTTCACCGCGGTGGACAATATTTCCTTTGAGGTGGCGCACGGAGAAATCTTCGCGTTTCTTGGTCCGAACGGCGCCGGGAAAACCACCACGATCAAGATGTTGACCACGCTGCTGCCACCGACCAGCGGAACTTTGGAAATCGACGGATTGAATCCTGCGGATGAGCAGCACGAAGTCCGCAAGCGGTTTGGAATTGTCTTTCAGGATCCCAGCCTGGATCAGGAAATGACTGCGTGGGAAAATATGCAACTTCACGCGGTACTGTATCACGTCCCCGCAAAGCTGCGGCGGGAACGGGCCGAGCAGCTGTTGAGGATGTTCGAGTTGTGGGAGCGCCGCGACGACCTGGTAAAGAAGTTTTCTGGCGGCATGAAGCGGCGGCTGGAAATCGCTCGGGCCTTCCTGCATACCCCGAAAATTCTATTCTTGGACGAACCTACGCTGGGGCTCGACCCACAGAGCCGCAACCAGTTGTGGACCCACGTCAAAGACTTGAACCGAAGCGAGGGCGTGACCGTGTTTCTGACCACCCACTATATGGATGAGGCTGATCGCGTTGCGCATCGACTCGCGGTGATCGATCACGGGAAAATTGTGGCGACCGGGTCACCGGCGGAGCTGAAGAATCAGACCGGAAAGGAATCGCTGGAAGATGCGTTTTTGTCGCTGACCGGGACGGCGATCCGGGAGGAAAGCGCGGGTTCCGCGGACCAGATGAGGCAAGTAGCCAAGATTTGGAGGCGATAGGGCGATGGAAGCAATCTACATTTTGTGGCTAAGGGAATTGAAACGCTATTCCAGGTCGCGATCACAGATTGTGGCTTCGCTGGGACAGCCGCTGCTGTATCTGCTGGTGCTGGGCTTCGGTTTAGGCCCAGTGTTTCAGAAAGCCGGAGGCGGGAGTTATTTGCAATTCATGGCACCCGGCGTGATCGGTATGACCGTCTTGTTTTCCTCGGTGTTTTCGGGAATCGCGCTGATGTGGGATCGCCAGCTGGGATTCCTGAAGGAGACGTTGGTGGCCCCGGTGCCTCGCCTGGAGATCGTGATCGGCCGGACTTTTGGCGCCGCCACGGTGGCCGTGATTCAGGGGCTGTTGGTGACGACGGTGTGCCTGATCGCGGGTTTCCGCCCGGTGAGCATCAGCGGAGTACCGCTGGGCCTGCTGTTTCTCGCATTAATCGCAATCGTATTCGCCGGACTGGGAACCACCATCGGATCGAGCCTTCAGGACATGCAGGGGTTTCCGTTAGTCATGAATTTTCTGGTGTTGCCGATTTTCTTTTTGTCCGGAGCGCTGTTTCCGTTGGATCACCTGCCCCGCGCGTTGAGCGTGGTGACCTCCGGCGATCCGCTTTCGTATGGAGTGGACGGCCTGCGAGCAGCGTTGATTGGAAGGTCGCATTTTGGGCCGATCGCGGACTTACTTGTGCTTGGAGCATTCGCGGTGACCTTGTTGTGCGTCGGAGCGTGGCGCTTTTCGAAGATTGAGATTTAGCAACATGGCCCGCGGACTAAGCCAAAGAGCTCATCAACAAGTGCTGGAAGCGGCGGCGGAGCTGTTTGCTGGCCGCGGAATCGATGGCAGCAGCGTGGACGCCATCGCGGCGAAATCGGGAGTCAGCAAGGCAACGATTTATAAGCATTGGCCGGCTAAAGAGGCGCTGTGCATGGAAGTGCTGGTGCACGTGCATCGCCTGGATGATGCTCCACCGCAGTTAGACTCCGGGGACCTGCGCGCGGACCTCAGTGCATTTTTGATGCACGAGCCAGCGAAGGATAAAGCCGCGATGCAAAAGCGACTGATGCCCCACCTGATTGCGTATTCCGCGCGGAACCAGGAATTCGGGCGAGCTTGGCGGGCCCGGGTCATGGAACCAGCGCGCACCGGAATTAAGAAACTGCTCCGGCGCGGGATTGAATGCCGGCTGTTTCGCCCGGTTTTGGACGTGGAATTAGGAGTGGCGCTCTTACTCGGGCCGATGTTTTTCCGCCATATTTTTAGCAGCTCCGTCGACCGCGAGTGGCTAGCTCGTGGCGCGGTGGAGGCCTTTTGGAAGGCCCACGCCCGTCCGGATTGGCAAGCAAGAAACCAGCGAAAGCCGCGGGGAACCAAGAAACCAACCAAATAATGAAGTTGGCAAAATCGTCGGCGCCGAAGATTTAGTGAACGGTGACGGCGACCGTGGCGGTGGTGCGCCCGAAAGCGTTGGTAGCGTACAGCGTGTACGTGGTGGTTTGCGTGGGACTCACCGATACGCTCGAGCCGCGCACCGCACCAATCTGCGGCGAGACAATTAGGTAGGATGCACCGGTAACCTGCCACGCGAGAGTGACTGGACTACCGGACGCAATGGAGGAAACGTTGCTGCTGAACGATGTGACTTGTGGCGACGCTCCCGTGGGCACGGTGCTCTGGGTGTAGAGCGGCGTCATCTGCACAACTTCGAAGTCTTGTGCTTGCAGCTGCGAAAGATTGTGCAGGTCGTCGTTGTTCCAGCGATCGTCCGGCGCGCCACTGATGTACATCGAAGAACCGTTGTCGGCCATGATCATTCCGTATTTCTTGAGAGCATTCAGAATGACCTGGTTGGTGGCGGAAAATCCGGAGACATCGAAACTCGCCTTCAGGCGCACTCGCATGCCCATGGGCGCAGCCAAGGGGTTGCTGGAATTGGCGGCAAAGTGGGACGCGGGCGGAACGAAAGCCGCACGGCTCTGCTGTAGCGTGAAGCGTAGCGCATGGCTGATTTTTCCGGCGGCGACTTCATCATAGCGAGCTAAACCGGGAAAAATCGGCAGGCCAGCGGCATCGGCGGAAGTCCATGTATACGGACGCTGCTGGTCTCCCAGGAGATCCCAAATCGCGGCGGAATCGGCGTTCCAGGAGTTACTCTGCGGATAGGAACTATACAGCTCGTAAAGGAAGCAGTTGGAATTGTCCACAACCAGGACGTGGCGATCGCCACTGCCCGGGTTCGGGTAGCCCTCGATGGGAAACGTGGTAGCGATGGGCATGGGGCCGGGATCGCTTTCGTCGCCATACGCGGTGAAATTGATAGGGACAAGAGATTGCCCGGCACCCACCGCGGTATACGGAATGCCAATCGTTGAGCCTGCGTATTGCCCGGCGCCAAAATCCGGATGAACCGCGACACTGGCTCCGATGAAGTTAATGATGGCTGCGGAATTGGGGTCGACCGCAGCGGAAGAGACATCTTGATTCCAGAGATTGTCGGCTGCAAAAGGCACAAAGCCGTTCAGGCTTGCACCTGGTCCGAGGGAGATTTGGCTGCAGTTCGAGGAGGCTTGGGTCGCGGATCCGACTTGCAGGTTCACTGCATTGGAAACGCTGGCTCCCGGGTCGGGGTTTTCGACGGTCACCGGAAAACTACCGGCGGCTGGCGCGGTGCCGGTCGCGGTAAGTTGCCTAGAAGAGATAAAAGTTGTGGCGATCGCCGCGGAGGAGAGCAGCACCCGGGATCCGGCCACAAAACCGCTGCCGGCGATCGCGACAGTGAACGCGCCGGTGCCAGCGTTCGACGGGGTGATGCTCTCGATCGTGGGAGTGGGATTCAATAGCGTCACAGCGCTGGAGGCGCTCACCGAGGAGGATGCCGCACTGGTCGCGGTGATGGTAATGGTGTTCGGCGAGGGCAGCGAAGCCGGAGCGGTGTAAGCGCCAGAGGGCGAAATGATCCCGACCGAAGTATTTCCGTCCGGAACGCCATTCACCGACCACCACACCGTTGGGTTCGAACTCCCGGTTACCGTCGTGGTGAAGGATAGGGACCCTCCGGCGCGGATGTTCGCCGATGGGGGAGCAATAGTGACCGAGATAGACGCCGGAGCGGATGGCGAGGATGGTGCCGAGGGCGTTGCCCCAGTTTTGCCTGGACCAGATGTAGTGGCCGCGCAGCCCACGCTCGCCATCACCATTGCCAATGCAATCAGAGTCTTAAGAAAGAGCCTATGCATTTAGGGCGCCCCTGCGACGTGCCTTCCAGTTTCCGGGGTGGGATAGAGGATAGATACTGGCCGAAGGGGAAAAAGAAGGGCAGTTGCCCCTGGCTTGGTATTATCGCCACGGCGGGCGAACACCAAGGCTGCGAACTGCTCGTTCCAGAGGAAGAATCCTGGCGCTGCAAACGTCCGGAGGTGGCCCCAACGGTCAGGTAGTAGAATGTCGTCCGGTAAATCCTTCAAGGTTTGACGGGTCGATTGCAAAATCGGATAACTGGGGCGCGGTCTGCAGGATGGACGACGTTACGAGCCTACGCGTGGCGCGTTTTCGGTCTGTCGGCAATCGTCTTGGTTCCTTGCGTCTGGAATCGCCACATTGAGGCCGGAGACCTGGGAAGCCACGTTTACAACGCTTGGCTGGCTCAACTCATAGAACGCGGTCAAGCGCCGGGGTTGTTCCTGCAACATCAACTCAACAACATTTTATTTGACGTGTTAATGCTGCATATAGCCAATGTGGCTGGATTCGCTCTGGCCGAAAAGTTGGTGGTCGGTACTTTCGCACTCATTTTTTTCTGGGGTGTTTTTGCCTTTATTACCGCGGCGACCGGTAAACCTCCCTGGATGCTCACGCCATGCGTCGCGATGCTCGCTTACAGCTACGTGTTCAACATGGGGTTCATGAATTTTTATGCTTCAATCGGGCTCGGATGCTTCGGGCTGGCGCTGGTGTGGAACCGATGGCGACCCAGGGAGTGGCTGTTTGCGGCACTTTTCGCACTTCTGGCTTACGCGGCGCATCCGTTGGGATTCTTGTGGCTGGTGGCGGTCGGAACGTATGTAAATGTTCGCCATTTCCTGGGTGGCAGATGGAAAGCGGTGATGCCGGCATCCGCAATTCTATTTTGCGTGGCGCTGCACGTCGGCGTTAAACAGCACAGCGGGAGCTTGCAGGTGGATTGGGGGCAGATTCCGGTGTACCAGCTCACCGGCGCTGACCAACTGGTGCTATACGGGCATCGCTACCAAATGTTGGCGTGGTTTGGGATTGCCTTTGGAGTTCTTTGTGTTTCCGTGGAAGTGTGGTCGAGGCGAAAAGAGCACGGCGGTTGGTCAGCTTTCGCGCTGGCATTCGAACTGTACCTGATCACGGTGTTGGCGACGCTGATGTTGCCGGAGAACCTCCGTTTGTCTATGTACGCGGCATGGATTGGCTTGCTGGTGTCGCGGTTAACGGTCTTATCAGCGATCTTGGGCTTGTGCGTGTTGGCTAGCCTACGGCCTGCGAAGTGGCACTTGGCGGGATTCGGAATCCTTGCCGTCGCTTATTTCTCGTTTTTGTACCAAGACACCGCGGTTTTGAACCGCGTTGAAAAGAACGCCGATGGGGCGTTAGCCGGTTTATCGTACGGGACCCGAATTATTCCCATGATCTATGGCGACCCGGAATGGCGAATCGAGTTTGTCGGCCACTTGGCAGATCGCGCGTGTGTGCGCCGATGCTTTGTCTATTCCAACTACGAGCCGTCGTCCAGGCAGTTCCGCGTGCGTGTCAAGCCGGACAGTCGGATTGCGACGGACTCGGCAGATGACGCGGAAGATATGCAGGGAGGTTCATTCGAAATATCCGAGCACGACTTGCCTCTCAAGCAGCTTTACCAATGCGACGCTAGGGATTGGACCAAGCTCTGTTTGCGGGATTTGGCGGATGGGCAGAACACTGGCGATGTTGGGAGGCGTGCCCCGTAACGGTGGGTCTCGCTCCCCGGTCATTCGGCGCCAATCGTTCGGGCCTCCCCTTTTCGAAGTAGAAACAGGCCAAACTGGCGGCGACAAATTGGCTCTTGCAGCAGTCCAATAACGCGTATAATTGGAAGCAGGTGAGAGACAATGCTTCCCGTGCAACTCCAACCCGAAAGTCACGTACCCCTCTACGTTCAGCTGCGTGATCAACTGCGTGCCCTGGTGCACGCAGGTGACCTGCGACCCGGAGACCGAATTCCGGCAAGCCGCGAGCTCGCCACGACCCTGGGGGTGCACCGCACCACGGTCGCCAACGCCTACGCCGAACTTGAGTCCGAAGGCCTGATTCAAGGACACGTGGGTCGTGGGACCTTCATCCAGCGAAATGGCAATGGACTCAAGATCACTCCGCCGGCTCCGCCAGTGTTGAATGGTGGTAACGGAATTCGGTGGGAGCTGTTGTTCGCCGATGAACGCGGCGACGAAGTGCTAACTCGGCTTACGGCCAGCGCGCCGGAAGACGCTTTATCGTTCGTAATGGCCCGGCCAGCTCCGGAATTGTTTCCTGTAGACGAACTCCAGACCTGCGTGAATGCGGTGCTTCGGCGCGAGGCGACCGAAGTATTAAACCTTGGACCCTCGGACGGATATCCTCCGCTGAAAGAAGCTTTGCTGGAAATGCTTCGGCGCGACGGTATCACCGCCAGGGACGAAAACCTGCTCATCACCGATGGCTGTCAGCAGTCGCTTGACTTGATCAGCAAAGCATTCGTGCGCCAAGGCGACGCGGTCATCCTAGAGAATCCGACCTATCCCGGTGCGTTGGCCATTTTTAACGGGGCCCGAGCGCGGTGCCTGGGTGTGACCGTGCGCACTCATCCTGAGCCCGGCGGTGCGCTTGGCATCGATGTGGGCGCGTTGGAAGCGACGCTGGCCGCCAACCGAGTGAAGCTAATCGTCCTGACCCCGGACTTTCAGAATCCGACCGGCACGTCCATGCCGCTGGATTCGCGGCGAAAGGTTCTTGAGCTGGCAGCGCGCCATCAGGTGCCCATCGTCGAAGATCACATTTATGCGCGGCTGCACGCTCGGGACGAGCGGGTGCCGTCCCTGAAGCACTTGGACCGTTCGAATCTGGTGATCCACATCGACAGCTTTGCCAAAGTAGCCTTTCCAGGCCTGCGGGTCGGTTGGATTGTGGCTCCGGCGGTGGCCATAGAGCGGCTACGGGTGGTGAAGCAGATGACCGACCTGCACACCGATCAATTAGCGCAAGGGGTGTTAGCGGAATTCCTGCGGCGCGGCTGGTTCGACAAGCACGTTTCGAAGATGCGCAAGGCCTACGCATTGCGCTTGCTGGCGCTGGATGAGGCCTTGCGAAAGCACATGCCGGAGGAGTGCCGCTGGGCGCGTCCCGAGGGCGGCATGTGCTTGTGGCTAGAGCTTCCCGCGGGTTTCGATGCCAACGAGTTGCTGATTCACGTGAAAGAGCGAGGCGTGCTGTTTGCTCCTGGAAGATATTTTTATGTGCAAGGACCGTTGCCAAATACGCTGCGCTTGGGATTCGCGGGACTCAACGAGAAGCAGATTGCCCGCGGCGTGGCGACCCTGGCGGAACTGTTGAAGGTCGAAATGAAGAAGCGCCAGCGCGGGGTGAGACGCGCCGAACGAAGCCGGGTTGCGCTGGTCTGAGGGCATGCAAACGGAGGGTCGAGATTTGGATGAACCGCGGAAAGCTGAGCCGGAACGCATTGAACTGGCCCCGAATGCTACAAATCGCTGCTTCGGCTGCGGCGGGTCGAACGATCGTGGGATGAAGCTGACTTTCACCCAGGACAATGTGAGCCGCAAGATCGTCGGAAGGTTTGTACTGGGGCCGCGATATCAGGGCGGCGGGGGTATGGCCCACGGTGGAATTATTGCTTTGTTGCTAGACGAGGCCATGGGTAAGGCCTGTAGGTTTCGTGGCCTTCGTGCGGTGACCGCCGAGCTTTCTGTGGAATATCTGAAACCGGTTAGCGTGGAGAACGAGATCGTTGTGGAAGCGTTTGAGCAAGAACAGAGGGGGCGTAACCTTTTTCACGTCGGCGAGATTCGAAATGCGGCTGGCGAAGTACTGGCGCGTGGCAAGGGCCGATTTGTGGTGCTGAAGGAAGCTGGGGCAAAGACCTGAGCGCTCTCGCCAACCGACGTACGAATTCCAGTAGCAAGTTTTTTCAATACGAAATGGGAGAGCAAAATGGACGCGAAAAACGTAAACGGAAACAAGAACGGCGGCTCCAACGAGTGGCGAGTAAAAGTCGGCTTGGCGGAAATGCTAAAGGGTGGCGTGATTATGGACGTCACCAACGCCCGGCAAGCTGAGATTGCGGAGAAGGCCGGCGCTTGCGCGGTGATGGCGTTGGAGCGCGTCCCTTCGGATATCCGAAAGGAAGGCGGAGTGGCGCGGATGGCGTCGATCAAGGTCATCCGGGAGATCATGGCCACGGTAAACATTCCGGTGATGGCCAAAGTGCGCATCGGCCACTTTTCGGAGGCGGCGGTGCTGCAGGCGTTGGAAGTAGATTTCATCGACGAGAGTGAAGTGCTGACGCCGGCCGACGAAGAAAACCATATATGGAAGCACGATTACCGGGTGCCCTTTGTGTGCGGCGCGAGGAACCTCGGCGAAGCCTTACGGCGCATCGCCGAAGGCGCGGCGATGATTCGAACCAAGGGCGAAGCCGGTTCGGGCAACGTAGTGGAAGCGGTTCGCCACATGCGCACCATTGTGAGCCAAATGAAGAAGCTCACCACCATGCGCGACGATGAACTGGGCAGGGAAGCGAAGGAATTGGGAGCTCCGCTCGACCTAATTCGCCAGGTCGCCAAACTTGGCAAATTGCCAGTACCGAATTTTTCGGCCGGCGGCATCGCGACTCCCGCGGACGCGGCGTTGGTGCGACAACTGGGAGCCGAAGCGGTGTTCGTCGGATCGGGTATTTTCAAATCGAGCGATCCGGAAGCGCGCGCCAAGGCAGTGGTAAAGGCCACCACGCACTTCGACGATCCCAAGGCGGTCCTGGAAGCACACGAAGAACTTGGTGAAGCGATGCCGGGTCTGGATGTGCGTCAGATGGAAGCGAAAGATATGCTTTCGACGCGTGGCTGGTAACGGCGCGGAACCCATCTAAGCGACCGTAAGATCATGCACGAGACCCGAGCGGAGAGCGATGCGGTGAAAATCGGAATCTTGGCGGTACAGGGAGATTTCGCCGCGCACGCCGCAATGCTGGCGGGCATGAATGTAGACACGGTCGAGGTCCGTAGCCCAGGAGATCTAAGTGGCTGCGACGGGCTTATTCTCCCTGGAGGAGAAAGCACCACGCAGCTACAGTTTTTGCAGGAAGAGGGGCTATCGGATGCGATCAAAACGTTTGCAGCCGATGGCCGCGCGATTTTCGGAACCTGCGCAGGTGCGATTCTGTTGGCGTCGGAGGTAAAGAATCCCGATCAGGACTCCCTGGGTTTGCTGGATATGACCGTGCTTCGCAACGGTTATGGGCGCCAGGTACACAGCCAGGTGGTGAGCGGAACCAGTACCCTAAACGACCAGCCTCTGGAAATGGTGTTCATTCGCGGCCCGGTGATCGAGCGAGTGGGCCCAAAGGTGGAAGTTCTAGCCGAATATGCGAGCAAGCCGGCCCTGGTGCAGCAAGCAAACATCCTGGCTTCAGCCTTTCACCCCGAGCTAACCGATGACACCACTGTCCACGAACGGTTCGTGCAGATGGTTGCGGACAAATCCCGCAAGTAATCACAATTCATTTAGTACCGGCGCCAGAGAGCGCGGAGAGCGATGCGTCGCGAGAAAACAAGCGTTTCGCAAGAAGACTACCTGAAGGCCATCTGGGAAATGCTGGAAGAGAACCAGACTCCCATCAGCGCTCGACTGGCCGAAGAACTGAACGTGACCCCGCCCGCGGTGACCGCGGCGTTAAAACGCATGACCCGGGACGGACATGTTCGAGTGGATCGCGCCGGCCGCATTGATTTAACGCGAAAAGGTCGACAAGTGGCGGAGCGCTTGGCGCTGCGGCACCAGTTGGCGGAAATGCTGCTGACCGACGTCATCGGGTTGTCCTGGGCGAAGGCCCATGATGAGGCGGAACGCCTGGAACACGCCATATCCCCGGAGGTCGAGGCGCTGCTGTTGAAACGCTTTGCCGATAAGCACGCTTGCCCTCACGGTGTTCCGATGCGAGGCGGAATCGCGCAACTTCGGAAGCAAGGGGCAATTTTGCTGTCCGACCTGCGCGCCAAAGAGAAAGCCGAGATTTTGTGCGTGTACGAGAAGGATGCGCAGTTCCTGGTGTTTCTTGAAGGCTTGGCGTTGCGGCCGCAAACTCAGGTGGAAGTGAAAAACCGGGAGTATGACGAGACCATGACCCTGCGCGCGTCAGGTCGGACCATCCATTTGGGAAAGCCGGCGACCAGCCGCATCTGGGTACGCCGAATCGACGCCTGATTTTTCCTCTTAAACTACTTACGATCCTCCATTAAAGACTTTAGTCTCGCGTAACCTGCGCGGCTGATCGGCAGACGGGTGCCGTCGGTGAGAATGGCCAGACGGCTGTCTTTGCCGTACGGTTCGATGCGCGCGACGCGTTGAAAATTGACAATGTACGAGCGGTGGATGCGCACGAACTGGGCTGGATCGAGCCCCGCTTCCACGCTGGCAATGGTTTGTTGTTTCAGACATTTGCTCCCCTGCGTCGCCAGAGCCACGTAGTCGTCCTGAGCCTCCACGTAGTCTAATTTCGAAACCGGCACTAAGGTCACCCGCGTACCGTCTTTGACGACGATCCGCTCCAGGAATTGCTGCGGAGCTCGCGCAGAGCTGGCCAATTGATACGCGTCCGGCAACTTTTTGCCGATCCGCTCGCGGGCACGCTGTAGTGCCGCCTCCAAACGTTCGCTGCCCACCGGCTTCAGAAGGTAGTCCACCGCGTGGACATCAAACGCTTTCATCGCATACTCATCGTAGGCGGTGACGAAAATCACCGCTAGGTTGGGCTCCAGCAACTGTAGAACATCAAAACCAGAGAGCTTGGGCATCTGCACGTCTAGGAAAAGCAGGTCCGGCCGATGCTGGGCAACTGCCTTTACCGCCTCGAAGCCATTGGCGCATTCCGCCAGGATGCGGACTTCGGGGTGGCTTTGCAGCAGCTCACGAAGAACGTGGCGTGCAAGTTCCTCGTCGTCGACGATGAGAACGCCTAACCGCTGACGCGGTGCGGAGGTCACCTCTGAATCTCCTGGGTCTCGGCAGGCAAAGAGAGCAATACCCGAAAAATGCCGTCCGCTGAGCTTACCTGCATGGTAACCGCCTTTGGATATCGCGCTTCCAGGCGCTGGCGGACGTTGGCCAGACCCATGCCGTCGACTCGGGTGAGAGTCGATTCCGCATCGAAAGTATTTTCGATCCGGAGGGAAAGAAACCCATCGCGGCGTTGCGCAATCATGGTCACCGCGCCGCCTTCAGGTAAATTGGCAATGCCATGCACGACCGCGTTCTCCAATAGAGGCTGAAGAAGCAACGCCGGAACAAGTACATTCCGGCAATCCTCGGGGATGTCTTGGCTGACTTTCAGGCGGCTCCCGAAGCGAACTCTCTCGATAGCTAAGAAGCGATCCAGCAAGGCGAGCTCCTCGGCCAAGGGAATGCTGGTCTTATGACCGGTGCCGAGCGTCATGCGCAGGAACTCCGCCAGCAGTATGCACATTTGCCGGGCGCGAGCAGGATCAAGGCTAGTCAGCGCACTGATGGAGTTGAGGCTGTTGAAAAGAAAATGGGGATTGATCTGCGCTTTCAAGACCCGCAGCTCTGCGTCGCGAGCCAGGACGCTGGCCTCTAGAATTCGGGCTTCCGCGTCGCGGGAGACCTCCAAAGCAATCAGAACGTAGAAAAATCCCACGTTGATCAGATAGAGCAGCACGCCGCTGACCAAGAGAATTGCGGCGTGGGACTCATACTGGGCGGGTAAATCCTTAAGCTTGAACAGCTCGCTGGCAACCCGCGCGTACAACGATCCCACCCGTACCCACACAAAGCTGAGAAGCAACGCGGCAGAAAAATGGGTGACCAACACCCGACCGATTCCTGAGGAGCGCAGTGGTGTGGCGCGGCAGGTGTACCAAGTGCAAAAACACGCTCCTGCGTATAGCAGGGCCATAGGAATTAAAAGCAAAGCGCCTTCCAGCGTGGTGATGCCACCGGATACTCGGACCAAGAAAAGCAGCAAGGCCGCCAGAGGAATCCACACCGCGAGGTATGCGCCGAGGTAGGAACCGCGATTCAGGAGCGGGTGCATGGACAGGCTTAGTTTTTGACTTCGAGGCCGCCAAAAAACAGCGTGCCCGTAATGACTAGAACTTTTCTGCGCGCGTTGGCATCCACCGCATCTAAGGTTCGGGTGGATTCTGAATAACCGCCAAAAACGGCCTGCCCTCGATTTTCCACCGTCCAGCGAGTGGGCACGCGAATTTCCACTCCGCCAAAACTCGCATTGACCTCTAGGATAGCCTCATCGCCTTGCATATCAGCGCCGATGAAATCGAGTTCCACTCCCCCAAAGATGGCATTCACGGTCCCGCCTCGAAAATCATTCGTGGAAATGCTGCGCTCGATGCCTCCGAAGATCGCGGACGCGTGCATGGTCGCCGAATCGCCGCTAGCAGGCGCCGACCGCAACCGCCGAGCCTGAAGGGAAGTCCAGATCATTCTTCCTCCGACGACGATGATCAAGAGCGGCCAGAGCTCAGACCAGGTGAACCGCAGGATACCCAGGGTGCCGAGCTGGAGCAGCACACCGGCGGAAAGCAGAGCAAAAGCCAAGCCGCGTGCGCCGGATTGCCCAAGATTCATCAACCCGGCAACCACCAACAACATCGGCCAGTAGCGCCAAATTCGATCGAACCAGATGTAGCCCATGTGATCCAGGAGTAAGGCGGCTCCGATCACGCAAATGATTCCGCCCCACAGAGCGCCATGGGTCGCATGCGGGGCTCGACCGGTCGGCCGGTTCATGGTGGGATCGGTCATGTTCTCGACAGGTCCTTCTTTGAAATCGTCATGGCATCGAATCGCCAGCCGGTTTGCGCACTAACAGCCTGAGCCCGAAAACCATCCCCACAAGTGCCAAGGATAGTACAAATATCGCACACGCCAAGGTAAGTATGGCACGGTGATCGAAGACCAGATCCCCGGCCTCTCGAAGGAGAGCGAGAACCAGTGCCACCCCTGGATTGATAAAATTTACCCCGGTGGCGGCGAGTAACTCATTTAGATGAATCGCGGCAGCGCCCAGGATGGCGAGGACCACAACGTAGCTGCCGGCGATAAGAGCGATCGCAACCGGGTTGCGTTCGCTGGGCCTGGATTGGGTGATCGTGGGCATGGCTGACTCCCTATTTCCTCTACGCCAGCAGGTTACGAAAGGGCGTGGGCCCTGGCGCGGGCCTTTCGGGCAGCGCACCGGTTTTACCGGCAAATGACCCTCGCAAACGGGTGAATGGCGGCGGGATGAGGCAGCGCACGCTTGCAAAAGTTGGGAAATCAAACTAGGTTAGCCAAATCCTGACAAGTCTTGCGTGAGTGGCTGCCAAAGCGATGGGTCCAATCGTGTTCCTACTAGCATGCTAAAGCTGTTCCGATATTACTGGATCACCGCGAAGGGCTATCGGCTTCAGCCCTGGAAGAGCCCGTATCTGCGTTGGCGATTCGAGACGTTCCTGGGAGCCGAGGCGGAGGATATGAGTGCCGTAAGATTCTTCAGATTGTCCTGGAAGTATCGGGAACGCATGGAGAGATTTGTACACTGGTCTGAAGAGCGACGACAATCGCAGCGGAAACATTAGACCCGACAAGGTAAGTCCTGCCGCAGATCACCAGGCCATCAGGCGGTTCGTAAAGGAATAGTAGCCAGGGCCAACGCGCATGGAGTGATGCCAGGCTATCGGGAAAGCCCACCAAATCACGCCACCGAGTATCGATTGTCCGAGGGTAAGCGGCAGGATGTTACGTTCCTTTGCAAATAACCAGGTCATCGCGAACCCACCAATGAGTGTCAGCGGTACGAGCACCGGATTGGGCCAATGCAGAGCTCCGAAAACGGCGGCTGATAGTAGTGCGGCATTTCGAGGACTCTTCAGACTGCTGAGGAATCGATTGGTGATGTAGGAATTCAAGGTCACCTGCTGCAGCAGGCAAAAGGCGAAATAGCCGACGAAATGATGAGCACTGAACAGGTGATCGGGCGGGTGTTGCCAAGCACCGAGAAATAGTCCCACCAAGACGAGGACACTTCCAAAAATCACGAAAATGACCAAACCCTGACGAGTGGCGGCCCATAGGTTATCCGCACGCCAGCCAATCGTTTTGAAGGTATCGTGATGTACGAAAAAACTGATCACCAACCAAAAAAGAAAAACAATTGCGATGTCGGGGTCGATGGCCTGGAAATGCCAGATATACAGTCCCACCAGCGCTGCGAAGGTCAGCGCTTCGAAAAAATCAAAATAGCGATCAACATTCACTTGCTGTCGCTGTTGCGGGCATTGGAAGTGGGCAACTGACTGCGAATTAGGGTATCGACCTGGTGCCAAACGGTGGCGTCACATTCGATTTCAATGTGGCTGCGCATAAAAACCCGGCCGTACCACGGGTAAGCTGGACAATCGATCGGCTTTTTCGAATAGTCGAATCGGAAGTTACCGAGAATCTGCGTGTGGCGGGCGTCTTCGGCGCGAATTGCTTTTTGTCCATGCAGAAATCCCTGATCCTGAAAGAAATTAGCGGCGTGCGCGACGTTGGCAGGAATCACCGAGTCGTCCTGGCCGAAGGGAGCGACGCTATCAACTTGAACCGTGAGCAGCACCGGGATTCCGTCGGCTTTGAGTTGGCGGGCCAAAGTTACGACGGCGTTGGCTCCCCAACTATGGCCATAGAGCACGATGCGAGCGTCTCTTTTTTCGGCGGCGGTTGGCAGGTGGTGAGCCGGATCTAGTAGATCAAGAATCAGTCGGTGAGCGTCCGCGACCCGCCGATTCTCAAACGTTTCGATGTGCACCGAAGAAGGGAAGTCGTTCCGCAAACGGTCGGCGAGCTGCACGGTGGAGTGCACCGGGTCGTCGTGGCGAACATAACCGCCCAGAAATCCTATGACGATGACGGGCGGAGCGGTCGCGGCGCTAGCCGACGATAAGAGTGCGGTCGTCGAGTTTGTATTTGTATAGTATTGGGCGGTGAGTTGTGGAGCCAGCGTTGGCAGCGAGGCCAACGCCAATATCGAAAAAGCTCGCACCACCTTACCGGGGCGCGGCGTCAAAGAGAAGGCACTCACAACGGCTTGGATGATTTTGCCGGGCGCTAGGTTACGCCTGAGAGGGAATCGACGATGGGTCAGCAGCACCGGGTTTTGATCTTGGGCGGAGGTTTCGCTGGCTTGAACGCTGCGCAGAAGCTGAAGCGGGCCCCGGTGGAAGTTACGTTGATCGACCGACGAAATTTTCATCTTTTTCAGCCGCTCATGTATCAAGTGGCGACCGGTTCGCTCTCGCCGGGCGAAATCGCCGCTCCCTTGCGCGGAGTCTTAAGCCGCCAAAAGAACGCGCGGGTGCTGCTTGGCGAAGCCAAGGACATCGATCCGGACGCAAAACGCGTCATTCTGCGGGATGGCGCGGGATTCAACTACGATTCCCTCATTGTAGCAACTGGCTCGCAAACTTCCTACTACGGGCATGACGATTGGCGGCAGTGGGCTCCCAGTCTGAAAAGTGTCGAGGAGGCCACCGCGATCCGCCACAAAATTCTGTACGCTTTCGAATTGGCGGAGCGCTCTACAACCGAGGAAGAGGCTCGCGCGTGGCTGACCTTCGTGATTGTGGGCGGCGGGGCCACCGGGGTCGAACTTGCGGGTGCATTGGCGGAGATAGCCAACGAGACCCTCAAACATGACTTCCGCCGAATCAATCCGAAGAACGCTCGAGTCTTACTCGTGGAAGGTGGAAATCGCGTACTCGCGTCGTACCCCGAGGACTTGTCGGCGAAGGCCGAGCAATTGGTGAAACGGTTGGGAGTAGAAGTCATGAAGCAGGTCATGGTCACCGAGATTGACGGCTCGGGTGTGACCTATAAGCATGGAGATTCGGTCTCCCGCCTGGCGGCCAAGACGGTGCTCTGGGCGGGAGGAGTCACCACTACCGAATTCGGTAGAGCTTTGGCCGAGCGGACACATTCGGAAACGGATCGCAGCGGAAGAATCAAAGTGAATCCCGATCTTACCTTGCCAAAGTATCCGGAGATTTTCATAACCGGCGATTTGGCCTCGGCAACTGGAAAAGATGGCAAGTCGCTGCCCGGAGTAGCGCAAGTGGCGATTCAGGGAGGCGCTTACGCAGCTAAGGTCATCCGCGAAAGACTGGAAGGGAAGCGCGAGATCAAGCCCTTCCATTATTTCGACAAAGGCGATATGGCGGTTATTGGGCGCGCTGCGGCGATTGCGAACATTTTTGGTCTGCACGTGTCCGGATTTCCCGCCTGGCTGATCTGGCTGTTCATCCACCTTATGTACATCGTCGAGTTTCAGAATCGGGTGCTGGTGTTCGTGCAATGGGGTTTCGAATTCATAACCTTCAACCGTGGCGCCCGGCTCATAACCGGACCGCCAGAGCGCGGAGAAACAATCGAATAGCCGGATCCGATCAGAAAGAGTTCAGCATGAAGATAAACAAGAAATTTGCGGCTGAATTGCAACGAAGTCCCACCAAAAGCGGTTGGACGTATGTGCTCTGGCCGGAATCGGCGAAATTCTTCGGGACCAGAGGACTGGTAAGGATACGGGGCGAGATCGACGGTTACCGGTTCCGCAGCTCGTTCATGGCCATGGGCGACGGCAGGCACAGGCTGCCGGTGCGAGCTGACCGCGATCGGTAAGGAAGTCGGCGATATAGTGACCGTAGTACTGGAGGAACGAATCGACAAAGCTGCCAGACCAACGCGGTAATCTTCGTAAGTTCACCCAGCCCGCCTCGACTCCCGTTCAACTGTCCCGCCGCACCATTGACTCTTTCTAACCCGCGTCGGCGCCGGAATCGCAAAGGCTGGCATCCATGAATTGACACATTGGACTGCCGAGACCTAGCATCATACGCCGCCTGCTTCGTTTCAGCAGGTTTCGAAGCAGTGTGAGACTCCGAGCGCATCGTTATGCCGACATCCAAACTCTTCACGCCGCGCGAAGCAGCACAAGTCCTCGGCGTGAGCTATCCCGCGCTGAAACAATGGATCTATAAGAAGAAGATTCACTCTGTGAAAACCGCGGGCGGTCATCACCGCATTCCCGAAAAAGAAGTCGATCGATTCTTGCATCGAGCGAGCGAAGGCGGAGACGTTTCCGAACGGCGACGTAACTTTCGACGGATCAGCGGGCGCAACCAGCTCGTCGGCCGCGTGACCGACATAAAAGTCGACGGCCTGATTGCACAGGTGACCATTTCAATTGGCAGTCAGCGGATTACGTCCATCATAAGCGCCGACGCAATTCGGGAAATGCGCCTGAAAAGCGGCCAGACCGTGGCTGCTTTGGTAAAGTCAACAGAAGTCATGATCATCCGGCTGTAACTTCCCCATTTCGTCGCGACTGTTTGGCAAGAAATTGCTGATTTGCGATTTCATCCGGAAGGCGTGTCCCCCCAAAACGAATCAAAGCGCTTTGACATCTCTTAATGAATCGCCTAAAGTCGGCCACGCCGGCGTAGGCTCTCAAATGGGCGGCTCGATCTGTCCGATAACAAATAGATAGATAGAAGGAGAAAGACTGGTGAAATACCGTCCTATTGCCGTTGTCCTCGCTCCGATCGTTGCTTTTCTCAGCATGGGAGGCGCCGCGTGGGCCCAAACGGGAGCGAGCCTTTCCGGCGTGGTGACGGACCAAACCGGCGCAGGCCTTCCCGATGTCGCGGTGACCATCAAGAACGTCGACACAGGCACAACGCGCACGATCGCAACCGACGGCGGGGGGCACTTTCAGGCGTCCGGCCTGCCTCCGGGGCGCTTAGCGATTCGAGCGGCAAAACAAGGCTTCGCCGATGAAACCCCCACGGGAATCAGCTTGGCGGTTGGCCAGGACGCCACGGTCGACATTAAGATGCAGCGGAGCACCCCCGACGCCTGCGCGAGCGGCCACGAGTTCGCCACCACCGATTGCACGCTGACCTGGCACGGCATCACGCTGTACGGTGCGTATGATGTCGGCGTCGGCTGGGTCAGCCACGGCTTACCGGTAAACGGCTATAATTATGAAGGCGAGTCTCTGGTGAACCGAAACGGCAATCAATCTCGATTCCTCATCGCACCGAACAACCTGCAGCAGACGGGTCTGGGCGTCAGGGGCAAGGAAGAGTTTCTGCCTGGCTGGTCCGTTGTGTTCAACGCTTCAACTGGCATCAATCCGCAGTCCGGCCTGCTCGCTAACGCGTCAGCCACCGACACCGTCAACAACGGCCTTCCCAGGAGCAGCTATTCGGAAGCCATCGACGGGGCGCGCGCGGGCCAACCCATCAATGACGAATACTATGGCGGTATATCGTCCGCGCATTTTGGCACGCTGACCTTCGGTCGTCAGCGCTCTCTCGGTACCGATGCGATGCTCGCTTACGATCCGGCCGGCGGCGCCTATGCCTTCTCCTACATTGGGTATAATGGCACGATGGCCGGCGGCGGCGACACCGAGGACTCCCGTTGGGACGACGCCCTGAAGTATCGCCTCACCTATGGCCCAGTCCATTTCGGCGCGATGTATAAATTCGCCAATGGTTCTGGCGGCTGCTACTCCGCCTCCGCAAACTGGACTGCCGCCAACTGTACGCCGGAAGCGCCGCATAACAACGCCTATGGATTCGACCTCGGCGGAAACTACGGCAAGTTCTCCGCCGACGTCGTCTTCCAACATTACAACCAGGCCATCAGCGTGTTGAACCCCTTGCTGGGGCCTCAGAGTCCGTCGGCGCCATACCAGTCGACCACCAACAGCGTCAATACAAACCCCATCACCGGGGCCAATCTGATCGACACGAACAACACCGTATATGGCATCGTGACCGACAACAACGCCGTTATGGCCGCTGCCAAGTATACCTGGGACCCATTCAAGCTTTTTGCCGGCTACGAGTACATCTGGCAGAATAACCCGTCGAATCCGTTGGGCGTTGGCGCCTCGGACCAGGGCGGTTATATGATGAGCGGCGTCGAAGACAACAATCTTGATTCTGAAAAGTTGGTGCAGATCTGGTGGACGGGTGTGAAGTACACCTACCGCAGCAAAACCGACTTCACTTTCTCCTGGTATGAACAGCGCCAGAACGACTTCCGAATTCCGCCGACCTGCTCGCCCGCAGCCGGTTTCCGCGCTTCCTGCGCGGGCACCCTCAACGAGGCGTCGTTCTATGCGGATCATCACTTCACCAAGCGTTTCGACGCTTTTGCCGGGATTGCGTATTCCTACGTGAGCGGCGGTCTAGCCATCGCCATTCCTCATGGCCCCGGCGTCCCCTATAACCACAACAGCAACTTTGCTCCGACAGTCGGTGGTCGTTTCACCTTCTGATCGCTTCCGCGGCGGCATCGAGATTGCGAGCGCGAAGAGAACCCGGCGCGGTTGACTTGCCCCATTCCGCGAGCTAGCTATTGCAGCTTCGCATATTCAGCTTTTGCGCCCACGAGTATGGAAATGCGCACGGGCATCGCATGCGATCTACGAAGAAATCCAAAGATTACTTTCTTTCTGGAACCGGGCCAAGTGCCTGGACTTCCTGACGCACCACCCGCAGCACATCGAGTTGTTGGTAGTAAAACTCCGCCCGCCGGCGCACTCCCGGTTCAGTGATCTTCCCGAGCCACTCGGCACGATGACGCGATGCACAAACTTTGCTTGCCGGTACACGGAATGGCCCAGCTGCGATAGATGGTCTTCACCCGCGACACGACCCGTCCGAGATCTTTGGTGATGGTCAGATAACTGCGCACCGGTTCCTTCAGGCTTCGTAGGCCGTGTTCACCGTGATAGACCGGGTTGAGATGATTGGGGCAGCAGATCGGCCAACCGGCGCGCGTCGATCTCGTCACTCTGGTTGCCTTCCCTCATGGCGGCATTCTTTCGCGGATCGCACACCACCAAGTTCGTCACGTGCGGTTTCAGCAAGTCGTACAACCACGCGGCCGAGGTCCCTTCTTCTGCAAGTCTCCGCGCAGCCCATCGATAAACTGTAGAATCATGCTGGCTTTGGTCTCGATCACGCATTCCATCACAATCTTTCCTGCATCATTCATCACCGCAAACGAAATGCTTTCCTTGTGCACATCCATACCGATATACTTTTTGCTTTGCAATCCATTGAGGGCGTTCCTTCCTGCGGGGGTTGAGGCAAGCACCCAAACCCTACTCCAAAAGGGGGCGCCCTGTTATATTGCGTTGGGTGAGCAGTGCTAGCCCCTGGCCCGTCATTCTTTACCGCGAAAAGACGCCAGCTGGCAGTAAATTTCCCAAACATTGCTTTTTTTTCGCCTTGCCGGTAGCCTAACCGCGACCTCTAGCGGCGTAACACCGTTAAGGATTCGTTCAAGTCCCACGTTTGCAATGAGTTCCGCCGAAGCCCGAAAGTGGTGCCACTCATGCTGGCTGCCCTATAGGGTCGCTCCGGCCACGAGGGGAAATAGGATCGAAATGAACGCGTGTACACGCCTGTTCTCAGCAGGACTGTTGTGTTTTGTCGTTGGCATGGTCACGCTATTTGCCCCTTCGGCGCGTCCGCAGGCCAACGTGCAAGGGCAGTGGCAAACACTTCCCTACACCATGCCCATTAACCCCATTCACGTAGCGCTGTTGCATACTGGCAACGTTTTGATCGTCTCGGGTTCCGGCAACGTACCGACCAATACCAGTTACATGGCCGGATTGTGGGATCCTCAGGCCGGCACCATCACCACCCAGCCACTTACCTGGGACATGTTTTGCGAAGGTCATATCGTATTACCTGACGGGCGAGTGTTCATCGCCGGCGGTACCATTCAGTACGACCCGTTCTTCGGTCAGTTAAGGACTTCCATTTACGATCCAGCGACCAACGCCTTCACGGACCAGCAAGAGATGGCGCATGGGCGGTGGTATCCGACCACCACGGTGCTGGGAGATGGCCGGGTCATGGTGTTTTCCGGCACCAACGAGACCGGGAGCACCAATACTTCGGTTGAGATTTACACTGTGGGTTCGGGTTTTGGTGCAGCCATGGCCGCTCCGTGGACTCCGCCGCTGTATCCGCGCCTGCATGTTCTTCCCAACGGCACCGTCTTTTTTTCCGGATCGACGCCGACCTCCAGCATTTTCAACCCGTCGAGCAATGCTTGGACCACCAACGTGGCCACCACCAATTACGGCGGGACGCGAATGTACGGTTCCTCGGTACTGCTGCCGCTGACCCCGGCCAATAGCTATAAACCAAAAGTGATGATTTTTGGTGGAGGTAACCCTTCGACAGCTACAACGGAAATCATCGACCTTTCAGCTAGCAGCCCCAAGTGGGTTTACGGGCCGAGCATGTCGGAGCCTCGGATCGAGATGGACGCGACTCTCTTGCCCAACGGCAAGGTCCTGGCGAGCGGTGGCTCGCTGAACGATGAAGACACCACCACCGCGAGCCTCAATGCGGACATGTACGATCCAACCACCAACACTTTCAGTTCGGCTGGTAGCGATTCTTATGATCGTCTGTACCACTCGGTGACTTTGCTGATGCCCGATGCCACTGTGTGGGTGGCCGGAGGGAATCCAGAGCGCGGCACTTACGAGCCGCATATGGAGATTTACTCGCCTCCCTATCTTTTCAATTCAAACGGAACGTTGGCGACTCGTCCTTCGATCACCAGCGCCCCTTCTACGATTGGTTACGGCAGCGCATTCACCGTTCAAACACCGAACGCCGCAAGCATCTCCTCAGTCGTTTTGATGCGGAACGGTTCATCTACTCACGCTTTCGACATGGATCAGCGATATGTTGGTCTGGCTTTCACGGCCGGATCTGGAATTCTTAGCGTAACCGGGCCGCCGAACGGCAACATTGCGCCGCCGGGTTACTACATGATGTTCATCTTGAACAGCTCAGGGGTGCCGTCGATCGCCGCCATGGTACAGGTGTCTTCGTCCGGGGGCGTTGAGACTCCAACGGGCACAATCACCAGCCCGTCGTCCAATGAGACCATCAATGCCGGTCAGTCGGTCTCGTATGCAGGTTCGGGAACCAGTCCAGACGGAACCATTACCGGATATTCCTGGACTTTTCCTGGAGGAACTCCCAGCACCAGCAATCTGGCCAATCCTGGCAGCGTGACCTATTCGACTGCAGGCACCTACACGTCTACGTTGACGGTGACCGACAGCAACGGTCAAACCGATCCGCATCCACCAACCCGCACTATTACGGTTCTCACCGCAGGCGGTGGCGGCGGCGGAGGTACGGCAATCAATTTTGGCTCGGGATTCACGACCACGGGCATGCAGTTCAACGGTCATACCAAGCTGAATGGGACGCGGTTGCAGTTAACCGATACCACCACGACGAACGAAGTAGGCAGCGCGTT